>Ga0326729_1000058_pt1 | contig 36215 bp, 34 predicted proteins | sample MHFSIPfraction_2_FD_207744 | JGI IMG/M metagenome (GOLD analysis project Ga0326729, IMG submission 207744) | Lab enriched peat soil microbial communities from Michigan Hollow, Ithaca, NY, United States - MHF6AY SIP fraction | ecosystem: Environmental > Terrestrial > Soil > Wetlands > Peat...
TCCCGGGTTCTTTCCCTTATCGAGCACCGATCGCCTGAAAAATCGTATCGAACGGCTGATAAAAAGGAGTCAGTTATAGCGAAGGCACGGAGTATCTTTCAAATCCATACGATTCCTACAGAATATACTTTTCCTTATAGCTCTTTGCCAGTCCGGCATCGATGTCTTTAAGGCGGGCATAAAGGTGTATGACGGTTTCCCGATTATTCGTAGAGGCATAATGTCGCCCGAGGTTGAATAATGCCTGTACATTGTTCGGATTTATAAGCAGGGCATGTTCATACGCTTCGACAGACTTGTCCATTTTCCCGCTTCTGGAATAAGCAACCCCAAGACCTACCCATGCGTCGGTGTTATCCGGGTTGGTCTCGATAGCCATAATATAGGTTTTTAACTCCTCAGCACTTCTGCCGGCCTGACCGAAGGTGTATGCAAGATTGACCCACGATGCATCATAATTAGGATTTATGCGGAGTGCCTGCTGAAAAGCCTCTATGGACTTGACTAAATCACCGAGCTCCCTGTAGGCGATACCGATGTTGTGCCATGCAAAAGCATTATTCCTGTTCAGGCGCACAACCTGCATGAACGCTTCGATTGCGCCTGTCGAGTTGCCACCATCTTTCAGATTGACGCCCAGGTTGAACCATGCCGAGATGTAATTCGGATTGATTCTCACCGCTTGCCGGAACGACTCGATCGAGGTGCCCCTGTCGCCGTTCTTTTGGTAAAAAAGCCCCATATTGTGCCAGGCTGCGGCATTGTTCTGATTGGTTACAATCGCTTTTTTATAAGCGTCTGCGGCTTCGTTTTTCATGCCCTCGAGCCCATAGGCTACGCCCAGGTCACTCCATGCAGCTGAATAGTCAGGATTTATCTGAACGGCTTTCTGGAACGAGCTGACGGCGTTGCGTAAATCTCCGATCCTGGAATAAGCCAGGCCCGAGCAGTACCAGGCATCGCTGCTTTTTGGCTGGGCTTTGATCCAGTTCTGGCATACCTGAATCATTCCGAGCCAATCATTTTTCTGCTCGAGAATAACGGTCTTGTTAAGCCAGGTTGCATGGTTTTGAGCTTTCAAGGCTAATGCATTCTGGCGTTTTGGCGCATCCAGAACCCATTCGACAGGTACGGCGAAATTAAGTTGTTGCCCCTCCGTAAGGTAAAACGTCGGCAAACCGACCAGTCGCCCTTCTTCATCGAACAAACCGCCGCCGCTTGAGCCGGAAGAAATAGGTGCGGTGGTCTGTATATAATGGCCGCCCGTCACCTCACGAAATCCGGAAACGATCCCATCGGAAAGGGTCAATTCCAATCCTCTTGGAGACCCTATGGCATATACCCGTGCTCCTACCTTGAGTTGCCTTGTGTTTCCGATGACAGCTTTCGGGGCATTCAGGCCGGATACCTCGAGAATGCATATATCTCTTTCAGGATCTGAAAGGCGTGGCTTTGCTGAGAAAGTTTTCCCGTTGTAAATAACGGCAAGCCTTGCGGCTTTCTGGATGACATGATTGTTTGTGGCCACTTCGCCGCTGGGTAATACAACACCGCTTGCAAGCTGCTGTCGCTTTCCCTTGTCGTCGAGGTTGTAAACGACTACCACGCTTTTTGATGCCTGTTCGTAAACTTCACTGGCAGTTTTTGCATCAAGCCGTGCAGGTGATGCAATTGTGGCAGACAAAAACAGGAGAAGCAGCATTCTGAAAAGCTGCTCGATATGATCTGTTCGTCGTACAGTTTTTTCTGATTGATAATACACAGAAAAGCAGGACGCGGGAGGATGGGATGTTCTGTTATTCGGCATTGAGCACTTGTGCTAAAAAAACGCTTTTGATAAAGAACTTATTCACTTAAGTGACAATAGAAGTATACGTGAATGTGAAATTATTTCAAAGTTTTTGCGGCAAAAAAATGATTTTAAATCATTCAGTAATAATCATTTAACGCGGCCGTAACATATAAAATATATGTATCGGAAATCACCTGTTATATATAGACAATGCGTAATGTATATGTGGTGGGCGATTAGTTGATTGTAGGATAAAAGACGGGGAGTCAAGGCCTGGCGTAAAGGATGGGCTTTTTAAAAAAAAAAGATGTGCCGGGCGGGCAGGTTTAATGATTCATTGCGTGAAAAACTCAAACATACAGGGGAGCTGGCGACCAAGAAAATGGATTTGCTTCGAGCGATACGACGCAAATCGAACCATGGCTTTTCAAGGTATTTGAAGAGCGCGATAATACTGTTATTAGCTGCTTGTTCATGATCGTCCCGGTCATGCATTTTCACTCGCGTTGAAACGCCATCATGGCTGGTTACGACAGAATTGGCAGTTTCCTGAACCCGATAGCGCACCTTGGATCGAGCGATAAACATGGAGATGATGATGCATGTGCGGTCACGGCTGACCAATCATTTAATGTTCGCTGAATAGGTCCTCGATAGTTCCTGTTCGAGAGTTGGAGGTACTAATCGATGTTATGAGTACGAAAGGAACTGGTTGGCATCAGGATTGTTTAATGGATATGATCAGCATCGTAAGCTGTCGTATGAATGAAGGCGATGAATGAGTTGTATTTTTCGAGTTACTGGTAACTTTCGTCAGGATCTTTGAGATGACTAACTGGCAGTGATCTCTATGTGCAATAAAATGAAAGACATAGGGATGTGAATGGAGTCGTGGAGCCTGAAAATCGCATTGAAGCTGTTTGTGTCACGTCAACGGCAGAAACGTCTTATGGCTATCTGCGGTCATGATTGGAGCCGCCTTAAACCATCGAAATCCAAATCGCAATCGAACTCCATCGATAGCGGGACCGTCAATCAGCTCCGGGCATTGTTCCTGACAGTGGCAACACCTTGATTTACAGCCGGAAATACCCAGAAACAGGTTATCCGTTCTATCGCACGAATCGATTTCGAACCCGATTACGATTTGAACATCTGACATGATAGTTTTTCCCGGCGTCTCGCTCTCAGACTTATCCGTCAGTTCAGCGTTGACACGCCACTCGTCAATGACAAGAGCAAGTTTATAGCTTAGCTGATTGGCATTTCCTTTTACGGTTTTGAAATGGACCCGGTTTTTTTATTCAAGGAGCAAGTATGAGCGAAAAGAAGCGGTAGAGTTTCAGTGCTGACTTTAAGGCAACAGTAGCATTGGAGGCCATTCATGGCGTTAAAACCCTGGATGAGATCGCCCTGAAGTCCGGTGTTCATCCTGTGAAGGTGAGCATCTGGAAAAAGGAGTTGCAACAAAAGGCTGCGACCTTAATTGACAAGAAGCGCGAGCCGAAACCGGTTGATCCCATCGAGGATCCCGGCAAGCTCTATTCCGAGATCGGTCGTCTGAGGATGGACTCGGTTGGTTGAAAAAAAAGTCTTTAATCTCCCGATGAAGACGCGTAGAAGCTGAATCAGCGCCGAGGAGTTGATACCGCTTGATCGTCAATGCGAACTTGCCGGTACGAACCGCTCGACGTTCTACCTGAAGCCGAAAATCTATCGGCTTGATGCCGAGAAGAGCTCAAACTGCTGGAACTGGTCGATCAGGAGTACACCCGGCATTCATTCTATGGTAGCCGGAGGTTTTCAATATTGACCAAGGGGCGCAGTTCACCAGCGAAGCTTTCATCAACGCTATTAAGCAGTATCCTGATGCCCGAATCAGTATGGATAAACGAGGCTGGGCACTGGACGACATGTTTGTCGAAATGCTGTAGCGCAGTTTCAAAGATGAGGATCTGAATCTGAAAGGCTATGCGTCAGGTGCTGAACTGTATCAGGGCGTGCGAGAGTATTTCCACTGAACGCCCGAATCAGTCTCTGGGTTATCGGATTCCTGATGACGTCTATGCTACGGCCGTTGGCGGAGGCGCAAGGATTGTGCATAAAATCGTTGAGATGGGGCAGCGCCATCCAGCTGCATGAACAGTGAGTCGCTTACTTAAAATCGCCCGTCTTTTGTCTACGGAGACGGGTCCGCTTCAGTTCGGCATGAAGGCAAAACACATAAAAAGAAAGGGGACAAACAACATGAAACACATTATCAGAAGTGTCGTCGTATGCATGACACTCGTACTTCCGACAATGGCATCAGCTTCAACCTGGACCATTGATCCGGATCATTCAAGTGTAGGATTCAAGGTCAGGCATCTCATGGTGTCTAACGTCAGGGGCAATTTCGAGAAATACAGCGGGCTCGTCGATCTTGACGACAAGGATATTACGAAATCGAAAGTCGACGTTACTATCGACCCCAATTCAATCAATACGAACGTGCAGAAACGGGACGAGCATCTGCGAAGCGCAGATTTCTTCGATGTAGCCAGATATCCGAGCATGACATTTGTCTCCAAAAAGTGGTCACATGGCGCGAAGGGAGCTCTGAAAGTTACGGGAGACCTGACGATCCATGGCGTTACCAGAGAGGTTGTGCTGGATGTTGCGCCGTTCTCGAAGGAAAGTAAAGATCCATGGGGAAATACCAGGACCGGCACCTCGGCAAGCACGAAAATCAACCGCAAGGATTTCGGCCTTACCTGGAACAAATCCATGGAAGCCGGAGGAGTGCTGGTAGGCGATGAGGTCGATATCTCGATTGATGTCGAAATGATCAGAACCCAGCCAAAATGATCGGTTCGCGGCCGGAGTAGACATATCGACCCTGATGAATGCGAACAACGACAGGTTTCAGTCGAAACGTTTTTACAAGAACATGACGAGAGAGGAACGGTAATGGAAAAGGTAATGCCGGCTTTTTTTATCGGACACGGAAACCCGATGAATGCGCTTCAGTCCAACGCATACACGGAAGGCTGGCGACGTTTAGGGTTGAGCATTCCCCGACCCAGGGCGATCCTGACCATATCGGCTCACTGGTATGTTTCAGAAACCGCAGTGACGGGCAGCTATTCGCCCGGGACCATACACGATTTCTACGGGTTTCCGCGAGAGCTTTATGAGGTCAGCTGGCCTGCGCCGGGAAGTCCGGAACTCGCAGAGCGCGTCCGCAGGCAACTTCTGCCGCTCGATGTTCGTTTAGATGAGCACAGGGGCCTTGATCACGGTACATGGTCGGTGCTCTGCCATATGTATCCGGATGCTGAAATCCCGGTAGTACAGCTCAGTATCGATGGAACGAAAGAACCGGACTTTCATTATGGGATCGGCCGCCTTCTGCAGTCGCTGAGAGATGAAGGCATCCTGATCGTCGGCAGCGGCAATCTGGTTCACAACCTTCGATCTTTCGCATGGGGTGATGATCATGTCGAGCCGTATGACTGGGCTGAGCGGTTCGAAGAACAATCAAGGGCGCTGATGTTTGAAGGCAGGGATAGTGAGCTTGCAGGATACAGGAGCATGGGAGAGGATGCTCGACTTTCCGTCCCGTCACCTGACCACTTTCTGCCGCTGCTGTATGTACTTGGCTTGCGAAGGGCGGATGATGAGGTCAGCTTCCCTGTAGAGGGTATCGAGGGAGGATCGCTCTCCATGCTTGCCGTGAGGATAGGCTGACAATTATCAGAAACCTTAAATGAATATCGTTATGAGCCAATACCAGATCGCCGTTATTGTCGGCAGCATCAGAAAGGATTCATTGAACCGCCGTTTTGCCGATGCCCTGACCCGGCTGGCCCCCCCGGAGTTCTCGTTAAAGCAGGTCAAGATCGATGATCTGCCGCTCTACAACCAGGATAACGAAGCCAGTCCGACTGAGCCTGTCCGTCGGCTGAAGCAGGAAATCATCGATGCTCAAGGCCTTCTTTTCGTTACGCCTGAATATAATCGCTCAATTCCCGGCGTACTCAAGAATGCCATCGACCATGCATCGCGTCCATATGGGCAGAGCGTCTGGACAGGCAAGCCTGCCGGCATTATCGGCGTTTCTCCAGGAGCCGCCGGTACCGCCATGGCGCAACAGCATCTGCGCAATATCTTCGTGTTTCTCGATGTGCCGGCACTTTGCCAGCCCGAAGCGTTCATCCAGGCGAAGGAGGGATTGTTCGATGAAGATGGCGGTATCGGCCCGGCCAGCCGGCAGTTTCTGCAGGGCTGGATGGACCGATACACAGCATGGGTAAAACTGCATACAGCTTGACAAGGAGGGACGACAATGTTACTTATTCGAAAAGCCGATGAGCGGGGCCATGCTGATCACGGTTGGCTGAACTCCTGGCACACATTTTCCTTCGCCGACTATTACGATCCGGATTATATGGGGTTTCGATCGCTGCGAGTCATCAATGATGATCGAGTACAGCCGGGTATGGGGTTCAGCGCTCATCCTCACCGTGATATGGAAATCATCTCATATGTCCTTGACGGCGAGCTCGAACACCGGGACAGCATGGGCAACGGTTCAGTCATACGCCCTGGTGAATTACAGCGCATGAGTGCCGGAACCGGTATAACCCACAGCGAATTCAATCCATCAAAGTCTGAACCGGTACATTTTCTGCAGATATGGATTCTTCCGGATCAAAAGGGATTATCGCCGGATTATGAGCAGAAGCTCTTTCCTGACGAAGTAAAGCGGGGCAAATTGAGGCTTATAGGTTCATCCGATGGTCGTGATGGTTCTGTTACCATCCACCAGGACGCGAGCATTTACGCAGCAATGCTTGACCCAGGCGCAGAAATTGTCCATACCATTCCATCCGGCAGGCATGTCTGGGTGCAGGTGGCGCGCGGAAAGATCCACGTGAATGGATATACGCTTGAGCAGGGGGGCGGAGCAGCTGTCACTGATGAGGATCGGCTGGAAATTGCAGGGATTGAAAATGCAGAAATCCTGCTTTTTGATCTGGCCTGACAGATTATGGTGCGCAAGCATATCTGTCAATGACTGATGTTCAAAGGTATGGTTCAACATTACTGCGCTGCCATATTGAGCGGAACTCACAACGTCCCGGAATGATAAAAGGGGGGAGGGCGACTGATTGAAATTTCCGCATTCATGCCGAGCGGCAGTGTTCACTTGGCTTGTGTTCGTTCGGCCTCGCCTCTGAGTGCGGTGAGGCCGCCGACGATATCATTTTTCAGAATGCCCTGAAAAATGAAGTCCGGAACGACAAATGACGGCTTGATTTCGGATTCATACGTCAGCAACGTGCCTTCGAATGCATGCTTCTGAAGCGTCCACGATCCCCTGTATACGTCGAAATCACCCGAAATCTGTTCATAATCGATTCTCAGGGGAAACGCTTCATGCATGTTTATGGTGAGTTGGACGGTTTTTTTGAATATAAGCACCTTGAACTCCCCGGTCAGGGCGATCACTTTCAGTTTCCCCTTGTCTGCAACAAGATCGCTTTTCACCATTCTCGGGATATAGCGTTTGAGGTTGTTGTAGTCGGTGAGGACTTTCCAGACCGTAACGGGAGTAGCGTTAATGTAGACGAAGCTTTTAATGCCTGTCACGCCGTCCGGCATCTTCGACAGCGACACCTCTATCAGTCTGTTGATTACCATGGTAGAATCATATGGCAGAACCGGAATAGGCTCTTCAGCTTTGGATACCTGGGATGAAGTTGAGATATAGAGAGGGACGAGGGCAATAATCGTCACTATTGCCGTGCAAAAGCGTCTTGTGAACGGGGCGCCTGATAAATCAATGCGTCGGAACAATGAGTGTATTGGTTTCACTGGTAAACCTGATTTCAATACAACATGTTAGAGCAAATCGAAACTTCTCTGTCAAGCCGGACGGAGCCGGTATTGTCACGGGTATTCCATTCCTTGACCCACGTCAGTTCGGCATAAGGCTAACCATGAAAAAAATTACAGGGATCTCATCCTTGAAAAATTCAGTGTTTTCGATACTGGTCTTTTTCAGATGGTATAAACCAGAGACTCACTCTGCCTGAGATGCAACTGACAGATTTTGCGGAAGTGATGCCCGTAGATAGCCAGCGTTATCGCCAGCGGCAGAGCGCGACGGTGGTTGAAAATTGTCCAGATCAACATATGCCAGTACTGAAACCGTTCCCTTCCGACAACACCGAGAAGCACTACCGAACGGGCGAATGCCATCAACTGGGATATTCGGAAGCCGCTTTTCAAATCCGGCACCCTGTACTCCTTCAGTAATGTCTGAATGCGTTGATAATAGTTTTTGGGCGAGTACAGGTAGAGCATCATCTTCATATATCCCTTCCGCAGGGCCTCGGAATCCATTTTCGGGATAATGTTGGTATTGCCATCGGTATTGTCCCCGCTTAAGGTATTCAATAATCGACCCTCGCTTTTCATCCGTTCATACAGTCGAGTGCCCGGCAGAGCCTGAAGAATGCCGACCATGGCAGTTACGATCCCGCTCTTCTGAATAAAATCGATCTGTTTCCGGAAAATCGAGGGTGTATCACTGTCAAACCCGACGATAAATCCGCCCATGACCTCCAATCCCGCATGTTGAATCAGCCTGATGTTTTCGAGAAGGTTCCTCGAAGTATTATGCTGCTTGCCGCATGCCTGCAGTGCTGAATTATCGGGGGTTTCAATTCCGATAAATACCTGGTTGAAACCTGCCCGCACCATAAGGTCCATCAATTCAGGATCGTCAGCCAGATTGATTGAACACTCCGTGTAGTACTTGTTTGTCAGTGAGTTCGATTGGCGCCATTCTATCAATTGTGGGAGCAGCTCTTTTTTCAGATACGACTTATGGGCTATGAAATTATCGTCTACAAAAAACACAGTGCCTTTCCATCCACGGGTACGGAGTCCTTCAAGCTCATTGATGATCTGGGCACTTGTTTTAGTGCGGACCTTATGGCCCAGGAGTGCGGTGATATTGCAAAAGTCACATTGGAAAGGGCATCCCCTTGAAAACTGAATTGCCATGGATGCGTATTTCTGCATGTCAAGCAGCTTCCACTGAGGCGCAGGTACTTTGGTGATATCAGGGAATGCATCAGTCGTATAGAATTTTTTCGGAACCCCATTGTTCAGATCCTCAACAAAAGGGGGCAAGGTAAGTTCAGCTTCGTTCAACACAAAGTGATCAACATCCGGAAACTGTTCATGCCCGGCAGTAAACAACGGACCGCCGGCGACCACTTTGATGCCGGCTTTACGGCATAGCTCAATAACTTCTCTGGCAGAATGCTGCTGAACAGCCATCGCACTGACGAATACCATATCAGCCCAGTCAAGATCCTTTTGATCAAGCGGCCTGATGTTCAGGTCGATAAGCTTACGTTCCCAGATATCAGGAAGCATCGATGCGACAGTGAGCAGTCCAAGCGGAGGTAACGCAGCTTTTTTCCCGACGAATTTCAGGGCGTGTTTGAAGCTCCAGAAGGTATCAGGAAACTCAGGATAGACAAGCAGGACTTTCATAGCAGTCAACAGTCATCGTTAGAAAAGTAAATCGGCTTGACAAACGTCTCATCGATAAAATCATCAGCCTGACGAACGATTCTAAAGATTGAAAACATCTCGACGATTTGTTTCCAACCGCGATTGCGGAATAGTAACTCTCATTCGGAGAGCATCCTGGTTACAGGGGCATTTTTTCCCGCCACACTGGTCAGACGCCATAAATGCAAATCGTAGAATAGGATAAGACACCATGTGTTTCTGGTTATACGATTCGATGGCTGATGTCAGCCGATACCTGAAATCATCAAACCCCGGCCATTGCGGCCGGGTATTTGATAGATGTAGAATCTGATCGAGCGCAGAGTAAGATTCCAGGTAAAGAATTTCAGGATCTCTCCTCAGTCAGCATAGTACTCGAATCGCTTACAACAACTAAAAAGTGGCGTCCTCCGGATCAGTGCACGATTCAATCTTGATTGATGCTTGAACAACCAGGTTCTGCTTCAGGCAGAAAATCATATTCTGAACATCAACAAGTCGATTAATATCGTGACTCACAGACAGTCACTTGTGCACAAACATGACTTGTTCCTTGATCTACGGCTTCGCCTGAATATCCTTTGATTGACTGGCTACGTCTTTAGCGCTCTTTGATCCTTCCTCATTGGAGCCTTTTATAGATCCTTTGTAGGATGTCGAGCATCCTGAAATCGCCAGCAAGACGATAATTAACATTGCATAGATCTTCATGATAACCCCCTGTTTTTATATTATTCGCCAATTTACAACTTCAACTTTTAAACTTTTCTGCTGTGTCGTGCATTGCCTTTCGTAGTGAGTTGAATGCATTTTCTACGCCATCTTTCAGCTTTTCCCAATTGTCCTCCCCAGCATCGCTCAGTTCCTTCAATCTGGCCTTTGATTCTTCTGCTGCGTGCTTGAGATCGTCTAGATGCTTCTCATAGTTTATATGAGCATCCGCAGTGCTGTTCTTTACTTTGGCCTTGAATTCATCCACCCTTGCATGTGCAAGTTCCAGTTCAGCCTCTGCCTTTTGTTTGTATGCTTCTTTTGTGCTCATGACGATATTCCTTTGTTTAATTTGATTGTTTCTGCCTGGACCAGGCAAATCACATTTCCCATGACAAGCAACGCTTAGCGTCTTCGTCTTGAATCGTGTCTCCAGCGGTCGTTATGGCGGTGCCGAATTCTGGCGTCATGATTCCAGTACCTCCTGCGACCATGTCGGTCATAATGATGATGGTGTGTTCTCCCCAAAGCAACGCCGATTTTTACCCGGACTTTTGCGTTTGCGTCTTCAGAGGGGTTAAGGAGAAGCAATCCGGCGATACCTAATACAAGCCAGAAATATTTGATCATAAGGATTTCCCTTTATCCAGTATTCAGTAAAGAACAATGCTTGCCATTGTGGTAATGATTAATTCAATCTCAAGCCCTCATTTATTTAATAACAGCCTTCATTGAGGGTTCTTGCACCCCTTGACGACTTGAGCTTACCAATACACGAAGGCTCTGAAAAAAGCAATCTTGTGATGAACCTTGCATTTTGCTTTTTTACGCCGACTATATTGATTTTATCATAATCTAAATACGTCGTCCTTGAATGAGCCGAATGACAATCACGATGATTGCAATGACTAAAAGTGCGTGAATGAATCCGCCCATGGTGTATGATGTTACCAATCCAAGGAGCCAGAGGATTATCAATATGATTGCGATGGTTTCTAACATTGTTCACCTTCCTGTTTTTATATTGACAGTAATATTTCGAAATCTGACTGATACCTCTCGATCCGTTCAAAAAACAGACCAAAAAAGAACATTTGACAAAAGCAGGAATAACTATCCTTGAGAGAACATGACTATATGGCTATAAAAAAGACATACGATCACTTCTGCGTCGATCAATAATAAAAATGCCGAAAAAGACTACTCTGAACCATGTACTGATTAAATATGGGTATCAAACGGGCATAGCCATTCAATACGAAGCTGCGGGGGTACAGCTGCCAAATACGTATGGGGGATGGGGATAACTTTGAGACAGGGATGGCCTCACCTTCATTTTACAAAAACAGAATGAGAAGTCATAACAAATTTATTTTTCACCGGGTCAACGGGTATCTGCGCTTTCTGGCGGTTGACCCTGCAGCCTTCAACTCGCTGATCGCTCATAACGGGTCGCGGCCTCGTCCTCATTGTCGCTACGGGAGCAATGAACTGTTTCAGGAGAGCTCCTGAGACCATGAACGCATAGTTGTTCTTCAGGTTTATCATTCCGCCAGACTTGATCAGGGTTCCTGATCCGACCTCTTTTTCATGTACGTTAACGCCTCACTACGAAGAAAAGTTGTCTCGTTTCAAGTTTCCGATTGATCCTCGCCAAAGGATGCGCTCAATCCACATCACCATTGTTCATGGCGCGAATTGTCATAAGCCAATTCGCGCCGACTCAAGGGACGGGGCATGATCTCAACTATCAAATAGCATCTCCATGAACGGGCTTCAGGCCAGCCGGATTTTGGACGATATGGTCTTGCGCATCAATTGCAAAGCTCGAAGGTTTTCGATGAACGGATCAGTGAATACCGTTGACCTGCAATGCTCTCAGTCTATCCTCTGAGCGCGATAGAGAACGGGCCGCACCGCAAATTCCGGAAAAACGATACCTGCTCAAACCTTATTGATCAATCTCCGATAAAACAATCGCTTTGTCAGTTCTGCCGAGAGAACATACATAACGACAAGGACCAGCATCCAGCTATAAAACAGGGACGGCAACGGACAAAAACCGAACATCGGGCCCAAAAACGTGAAAGGAATGACGAGCACAGCCAGCACAACAAGCATCGTCGCCATGGTCAGGTACTTGCCGGGAAGGCTCTTGAAGAATGGAAGACGGGTTCGGATCACAAGGACAATCAATGCAGCCGAGATCACCGATTCGATAAACCATCCGGTTTGAAACTGTTTTTCACCGGCATGGAGAATAAAAAGCAGTATCCCGAATGTCAAATAGTCAAAAACAGAGCTGAGGATACCGAACGTGACCATATAACGGCGAATGAATCGGATATCCCAACGGTGAGGGCGTTCGATGTACAAAGAGTCAACCCGATCACTTGAAATGGTGGTTTCAGGGAAATCAGTCAGGAGATTCGTGAGCAGGATCTGCTTCGGGAGCAACGGCAGGAACGGCAGAAACAGAGAAGCGCCGGCCATACTGAACATGTTTCCAAAATTGGCGCTGGTGGCCATAAAAACATACTTCATCGTATTGGCGAAGGCTTTCCGTCCCTCTGCAATACCTCCTACAAGTACCTTGAGATCTTTGTTAAGCAGGACAATTTCAGCAGCTTCCTTGGCGACATCAACAGCCGAATCCACGGAAATGCCGACATCAGCAGCGTGAAGCGCCGAGGCATCGTTAATGCCATCCCCAATGAATCCTACGACATTCCCCCCTTTTTTAAGGGACAGTATTATTCTTTCTTTCTGGTTCGGTTCAACCTCGGCAAAGATATCAGTGCGTATTGACTGCTGGATCAGTGCCGCATCAGTCAGTTTAAGTATTTCAGGACCGGTAAGAACGACTGGTTGTCCGATACCGATCTGCCGGGCAAGAGTTTCTGCAACCAGGACATTGTCACCAGTGATTATTTTCAGTTTGACCCCCAGTTCTTCAAGATTCCTGATCGTTTCTGCAGCATGGTCTTTCGGAGGGTCAAAAAACGTGAGAAAGCCCAGGAAAGTCATGCCGGCTTCATCATGGCGGGTAAAGGATTGTTGACCGACCCCGGATTTAAAGGCAACGCCGAGCGTTCGCAACCCTTCCTTACTGAACTTTGTATATTGATCCATTATATGAGCCCGCTGTTCATCCAGTGTTACCGTTTTTCCTTCCTCGGTTTCCACAAAGCTGCAAACGTCGAGCACATTCTTGAGCGCACCTTTCGTAATCACGATATTCTCCGCCGCATTGGAAATCAGCACTGTAAGTCTTTTTCTGATAAAATCATAAGGGACTTCACCCATCACTTTGAATGCACCGGGGTTTCCGGAGCGGCTGCTGACGATCGCATCATCGATCGGGTTTCGAAAACCTTTTTGAAGTGAAGCGTTCAGCCAGGCATATTCCAGCACTTTGTCAGATGTATCGCCGGATACGGATACGGCTTTCTGCAGTTTGACCTTGCCTTCTGTAATAGTGCCTGTCTTGTCAGAACAAAGGATGTTCATGCTTCCAAAGTTTTCTATGGAAGACAACCGCTTTACGATCACCTCCACTTTAGCCATATTTCGGGCGCCTGATGCGAGGTTGACGGTAATGATGGCCGGCAGCAACTGGGGGGTAAGTCCCACAGCCAGCGCCAGTGAAAACAGGAAAGAGTCCAGTATCGGTTTGTGCAGGTAAACGTTGATGGCAAAAATAATGATGATCAGGATCAGGGTAATCTCCATCAGCATATAACCGAACCGACGCACGCCTCTCTCAAAGTCGGTTTCAGGAGCGCGCAATCTCAGACTTTCGGATATTTTCCCGAATTCAGTCTGCCTGGCTGTTTTCATGACCAGCGCCTTCGCATGACCGCTTATGACATGTGATCCCATCAAGAGCGTATTACTCCTTTTTCCCATGGGTATGTCTCCGGGCAAAACGCCCTGGCTTTTTTCAACCGGGAATGTTTCGCCGGTCAACGCGGCTTCGTCGACAAACAGATCTTTCGATTCCAGGAGCAGACTGTCAGCCGGGATCAGATCTCCTGCCGAGAGCAGGACCACATCTCCGGCAACTACGTCCTGGACAGGGAGTTCCTGTTCAACCCCGTCACGTAAAACCCTGCACCTGATTTGAACCATCTTCATCAACCGGTCGACAGCACTGGCCGCACCTCGTTCCTGCAACCAGCCAAGCAAAGCGCTTGCCAGGACAATGAACAAAATTATTATTGCGTCAGTCGGGTCACGGAGGGTAAAGGAGAGAAGCGCAGCGCCAATCAGCATTATGGTGATCGGGCTTTTGAACTGAAGGAGAAACAGCATGAACGCCGAAGTTCCCGACTTGCCTTTCAGGGAATTCGGACCATCCTTTTTCAGCCTGTCCCCAGCGTTTTGTGCAGATAATCCCTGAATTGAAGTTCCGGCAATCGCGAAAGCCTCTTCCAGAGAAAGAGTCCAGAAAGGCCGATCACTCTGTTCTTGATCATTCGAATGTTTCATCGGGTATATTCTTGATCGTATCTATTCATTTTCGAATGATATACCTGTCAGATAAAAACCTGTTGACAGTCGAAAGGCCACATGCCGGGCAAATTCAGGGCGGTCGCATGACCAACGGTTTCGACGGTTATGTTCTGGTTTGCCATGATTCGGGTATCCACTCTTAACCTATTCATTGAGCAACTGATAACAACCAATCTTATTAACGCGATCGTGTTGTTTTTTGTTGCAGCAATAGAGTTATTATAAAGGTAGCGTCCAGGATTACTGTCTCGGAGGGGTACCAGAACTCATCCTCATTCCCCTGTATTTCAATGTCGGCACGACAATGGCGGATTATCGGTCCGGAGTATGTCGCCGAGCAAAAGCGCCCCACAACCCTAACACAGAAAAGCCGATGAACAGGAAACTCTTTCGTTTGATTGTGCTGCTTCTGGCAGCCTTCACGTTTACACCTTCTAATGCGTTCAGCATGGATGAAACCAAAGCGCTGTCGACTCTGCGTCAAAAGGCTGAACAGGGAGATGCCTGGGGTCAGGATCTTCTTGGGACTCTCTATTATTTCGGCGGCGCGGGGGTGAAGCAGGACTATGCAGAAGCCGCGAAGTGGTTCAGGCTGGCGGCAATGCAGGGGTTTGCCGAGGCACAATACTTCCTCGGAAGGGAGTATTATGGCGGCCAGGCTGTTGAGCAGAACCATGCCGAAGCGGCGAAATGGTTTCAACTCGCAGCCCAACAGGGCCACGCAGACGCACAATTCAATATCGGGGTTATGTATTCCAGCGGACAAGGGGTGAAACAGGACTATTTCGAAGCTGTGAAATGGTATCGGCAAGCAGCAGCACAAGGTCATGCTGACGCACAATTCAACCTCGGGATTGCCTGCACCAACGGTAACGGGGTTGAAAAGAGTTATGCGCTGGCCAAGGATTGGTTCCGTACGGCCTGTAATAATGGAAATCAGCGCGGCTGCAGCCAGGTTCGGATACTGGAGCAGAAAGGGTATTGAGTAAAGGTTATCCCGTTAAAGAGTAAAGATCTGCTGGAAGGGCCAGCGATGATTATTCCCGGATACATGTCGTAAGGGCGAATGAAATGGAAGATCGGAGGGTTAGAGGAAGAGTGCGGGAAGTATCGAGGTTTCAAGCCCCTGATATGTTCAGTCAATAACCCATAAGAATCAGGCACGTTGCGATTCAAGGGGGGCTGCTTGTGAGAGATATTGATGCTTTTACAGATACATCAAGAGCGGATATTTTTCTTGCTGTCGACTCTTCAGAACAGGGCCTGAGCGACAGCGAAGCCCGTCGCAGGTTGACCGAATATGGCAGGAACGAGATCTCCTTCCATCGGCGTCAATCCCTGCTCCTCATGCTTCTCGAGGAATTCAGGGCGTTGTTTCCCCTCTTGTTGCTTGCCGCTTCGATACTTGCTTTTATTGCGGACGCATTAGCCCCCGGAACCGGTTATGACCTGATTGGAACGGCGCTTGCCGGAGTGGTCGTGCTGAATGCGCTGGTCTCATTTATTCAGAATTACAAGGTCGAAAAGCTGATGATCTCCTTTTTCGACTTGATTCCGAAAATGGTTGTCGTCCAGCGTGAGAGTCGTAAAGTCACCATCTATGCCACTGAAATCGTGCCCGGCGACATTCTGTTTATCCAGGAGGGCGACAAGGTTTCTGCAGACGGCATTGTACTCGAAAGTGCCGGGCTTCTGGTCGACGAATCCATTCTGACAGGAGAATCACAGGCTGTTACGAAACACAGGTTTGAAAACTGTGCGCAACAGTCCTGCAGGGCCTTTTCCGGATCTACAGTCCTCAAGGGAAACGGAAGCATCCTGGTCGTGAAAACAGGACGATCGACCAGCATCGGGTCGATCTCAATGCTTTCGCAGCGGGTGACGCACGACTTGACACCGATGCAAAAAGAGTTGAAAAACTTCGTCAGAAAGATCACCTTGCTTTCCCTGGGGATCGGAATTTTCTTTTTTTGCGTAGGATTCCTTATCGGCAATACCTTCTGGACAAACCTGGTGTTTGCGATCGGCATCATTGTCGCCAACGTACCGGAAGGACTTCTTCCGACAGTTACCCTTGCCCTTACCCAATCGTCGAGGAGGATGAGCCGTCGCAATGCAGTCATAAAGGACATTCTCTCTGTCGAAACCCTCGGTAGCACTACGGTTATCTGTACTGATAAAACCGGTACACTGACACAGAACAGGTTGCAGACGGAATTTTTCCATATCGGTTTCACGGAGATTCCAGCTGACGATCTCGCCGCTTACCGTGACCATCCGGATTCAACGCGGGTAACCGAAATCATGGGCCTCTGCAATGATGTCATTGCGACAGTCGATGATCATGGAGTGACGCATTTCAGGGGAGATCCTACTGAAGTGGCAATGGCTGAGTTTGTTGAACGATGTTGCGGCATTGAACGGTTGCGATCCGGGTTTGAACCGGTTGCAAGCAGGCCGTTCGATGCTGAAACCAGGTACATGTCTTCGACCTGGCGGACAAACAGAGGCCTTTTGTACATGACCGTCAAGGGCGCGCCTGAAATCATGCTGGACAAATGCAGGCAGATTCAGATCGGAGGAGAGCCCCGGAGCCTGATGCCTGAAGAGCGGAGCCGCTTGAAAAAGCAGGCGGATGACTATGCTGAAAATGGGCTCAGGGTTCTGGCTCTCGGCTATCGAGTCATTGATGAACCGGAATTCGACCAGGTGGATAGTCTGGTGTTTTCAGGTTTTGTCGCCATGGTCGACCCGCCGAGACCTGAAGTGCCGGCTGCGGTGGTCGCTTGCAAACAGGCTGGGATCCGGATCATTGTTATCAGCGGAGATCAGGCAGGTACCGTAAGCTACATCGCCCGACGGCTTGGGATTGTAAAGAATCCGTACGTCATCGAGGGCCCTGAATTGGCGGAAATGGACAGGGAAACCCTGATCGGGGAGCTGAAAAACAGCGAAACAGTTTTTGCGAGAATTGCCCCGGAGCAGAAATTGACCATCGTCGAGGCCCTTAAACAGATGGGCGAAGTGGTTGCTGTAACGGGCGACGGCGTTAACGACGCACCAGCGCTCAAACGTGCCGATATAGGTGTTTCCATGGGAATGCGCGGTACTGATGTCGCCAGGGACGCTTCCGATATCATTCTTCTTGATGACAATTTCGCCACGATTATCAAGGCCATCGAAGAAGGGCGCGGTGTTTATGAAAACATAGGGAAATTCATAGTCTATGTCCTCACGAGCAACGTGCCCGAAATTCTTCCCTATATCGCCTATGTGCTCTTCCCGATTCCACTGCCGATCACCGTGGTGCAGATTCTCTGCATCGACCTGTTTACCGATATGCTTCCGGCTATCGGACTCGGAAACGAGCCGCCGGAGTCCGACACGATGCTTCGTCCTCCAAGGGCCGGGCATCAAAAACTGGTCAGCATGGGGACTTTCATACGGAGTTACGCATTCATTGGACCAGTCGAGTCTGCTCTCTCCTTTATTGTGTTTTTCTATGTGCTGTTCAGCGGAGGCTGGCATTGGGGGGTAAATCTGCCAACCGGTTCTCCGCTCTATTCCCAGGCCACAGGAGCGTTTCTGGCCACCATCATCTTTTCGCAGATCGGCAATGTCATGGCATGCCGTACCAACAGGCAAAGTGCCATACGTTACCTTGCACAATTCAATCCATGGATTACGGCAGGCATCATCATTGAAATCGGATTTATCGTGTCGATTATCAACTTGCCGCATTTCCATCATTTTTTCAACACCGGTCAGCTTGGAGCTACAGAATGGCAGATGATACTGTGCGTGCCATTTATCGTCTTCGGATTGGAAGAGCTGAGAAAATTTCTCGCCCGCGGAGGAGTCTTCAGGCACGAGGACTGAGCGTTGTACCTTATCCGAATCCGGCTATTTCCGGCATCACAAAGAGCAGTCCGTCTGGTACCGGAACGTTCATGGCAATGCGCTGTTCATCATAATCCGGCTTCATGGCGATCCGCCCTTATCAGCAGGAGCGGTATGGTGATTTTCTGCCTGAGAGCCCTTGATACACTGCCGAAGAGGATCCTGCCCAGCAGGCTGTGGCCATGGGTAGCCATTGCGAGGAGATCGTAACGGTTCTCCTCGAGTTCACTGAGAATCTCACGGTCCGGCTCTCCGCTCCTGATGAGGGCTTTTGAGTCGATGCCCTCGGAGTGCATTTTTTCGCAGTATCGATCCAGAATGACAATGGCTTCTTCACGAAGTATCCTGTCCTGATCGAGGGTATGGGAATGGACGACGTGCAGCAGATGCACCGTGGCACCAACCTGATGCGCGAGTGCCGAAACCTGCGAAATAACGGCTTCATCGACAGGCGAGCAGTCGATGGCGACAAGGATATTCCTGTAAACCGGCATATCAGTTTCCTCCGGTCATAATCGTATAAAAGAGATAGAAATTCAGTGCAGTCACAACGCAGGCAATGATTGACGCTGTGATAAACTCTGCATTTCCGCTCCTGAACCTGCCCATCAACTTGCGGTTGCGACTGAGGAGCAGGAGCGGCAACAACGTGAATGGCAATTGTATGCTCAGGACGACCTGGCTTAAAATCAGGATCTGATAGGTGTCGATACTTAACAGAATGATCAGGAACGAAGGAATGGCGGTAACAAAAACGGAAATCCTGTAGAACAACGTCCGGGGGTCTTCAGGTTTTCCCAGAAATCCGGTTATGACATTGGCCTCCGCCATGGAGGAGGTCATTGAAGAACCGACACCTGAAAAAACGAGCGCTATGGCAAAAAGTAAACCTGCAAGCGGTCCTGCAAGCGGTTTGAGGGTTGCCGAAGCCTGTTCGATGCTTTCAACATGAACATGATTCTGGAAAAATACTGAAGCCGCAACGATAATCATCGACGCGTTGACCACCCATCCGAGAAGCATGGCAAAGAGAGTGTCTATTTTCTCAAACCTGAGCAACGACATCTTCTCCTCATCCGATATGCCCCACTTCCTGCTGTGAATTACGTTTGAATGCAGGAAGATGTTATGCGGCATAACCACAGCTCCAAGAATTGCCATCGCCACATAAATGCTTTCCCTTCCAAGCCTCGGAACGACAAGAGCCGGCGCCGCAGCGGCCCAGTCCGGTTTCACTATAAGCAGTTCGGCAAGATAACAGAGCGCGATAATTCCGAGAAACCCCATGATGATCGACTCTATCCGGTGGTATCGTTGGCTTACGACAAGGAACACCTCCAGGATAACCGTGAGCAGGGCTCCTGCCCAGAGCGGAATGCCGAACAGCAGGTTGAAGCCGATGCCTCCGCCGACAAGCTCGGCCACATCCGTGGCCACACAGGCAAGGACAACGGTAAAGCCAAGAAACGCCGATACCGGCGCAGGGAAGTGGTCGCGGATATTGACGGCAAGTGATTTTCCAGTGGCAATCCCGAGTTTGGCCGCCATATGCTGGATCAGTATAAGCATAAGCGTGCCAAGGGTGACTACCCAGAGCAATTGGTAGCCCAGGCGAGATCCTCCCTCGATGTTCGTAGCCCAGTTTCCGGGATCAATGAATCCGAATGTTATAAGAAAACCGGGCCCGAGGAAGCTCAGGAGCGTTTTGAGCGGAAACCGCTTTTTTTTCAACGCTTGTGATAACATGGCATGTGAGGCGTTGCGACGAAAAAAGTTCTCTCCATAGGTGCACTCCAGATATCCCCTGTGGTTACAGATGCCTGTAATAGGGAATGGGTCCTGGAATTACACTCAAGTTCCTTATGGCGTGATGGCCATATCTGATAATTATGCAACTTTTTGAGCTGTTCATCAATTCCTGAAATAAAAGAAGCGCCTGCCTGATTTTGCCTCCCTCCTGCAAAGTCGGAAGAGATCAAGTTTTCCCCCAAGTGAGTTTCATTGATACGCTGACAGGATGACTGATATGCGAACCATATCTGCAAGTGTCATTGCTGCGAAACAGCACCGTCTTGTCCGTTCTCCGGTCGGATGTGGTAAAGTGTTTTTCACATAACAGGATATTCGCAGTTAAACTCAACATCAGGGGGGATTTATGGCTAAAGTAACAAGGGAATTGGTCGAAAAATCAGGTATCGACGTTAACCAACTGGTTGATTTGCTGGTGAAAAATGCGGCGGCAGAACTTACAACCTTCTACTACTACACAATCCTTCGGGTAAACCTGACCGGTCTGGACGGGGAAAGCCTCAAGGAGATTGCTGAAACTGCGCGTATCGAGGACCGTAATCATTTCGAGGCCCTGGTGCCGAGGATATACGAACTGGGGGGCAAGCTTCCTGACGATATGAAAGTGTTCCATGATTGTTCCGCATGTCCGCCGGCATCGCTGCCCGCTGATCCGGGTAATGTCCGTTCGATGTTGGAAGTCCTGGTCGCGGCTGAACGCTGTGCGGTGAAGGGCTATCATCAGCTCTGCGATATGACAGCAGGCAAGGACCACAGGACCTACGATCTCGTTTCGGCTATCCTGAACGAGGAGATCGAGCATGAATCGTGGTTTTCAGAATTCCTTGGTGAAGGCCCTTCCGGTCATTTTATGAGAAAGGGGGATACATCGCCGTTCGTCCGCAAATTCCTTGTGTGACGCAGTCAACTATTGAGGCGGGTTTACTTCATGAGACTCGCCTCCCGAGCTTCGAACATCTTGCCCTGAAGGACGTTTTCGTTCAGCCGCCGGGCAGTTTTCCGGGTTTCGGGCGGATATTTGTGCACATACCTTTGCGATGAACAGCCATATCCTACAAGGAGGTTTTATGCAGCTGACGCGAATTGTCGATGTCGATATCCCCGGAATTATTTCGCAGAACACCTACACGCGTTCTCCGACGGCATGGGAAGACCAGGTGTTCTATTTCCTGCTGGTTGACCGTTTTTCCGACGGGAAGGAGATCGGGTATCGGGACAACAATGGCGTGAGCGTAAGCGGCATCGGCACACCACTTTTTTCGGCGGAGCATGCCTGCAATATCTCCCGTGAGAAGTGGGCTGCAAACGGTCAAGGCTGGAAAGGCGGAACTCTGAAAGGGCTGACCGGGAAACTCGGATATCTGCAACGAATGGGAATAACTGCGTTGTGGGTCAGCCCCGTCTTCAGGCAGGTTGAATTTGCCGATACCTATCATGGATACGGAATCCAGGATTTTTTATCGATAGATCCGCATTTCGGTGACGGGAAAGACCTTGTGGAATTGGTGAAAACAGCACACTCCATGGGGATTTACGTCGTGCTCGATATCATCGTCAACCACAGCGGCAATGTGTTTTCGTACAATCCGGATCGATATGCCACGATGGACAAGGATGGAAACTACCATAATGATCCACGCTGGGACGGGAACCCGTACGAGGTTGCCGGTTTCAATGACGCCTTCGGAAACCCGACCGTTCCTTTTCGTCCGGATGTGACGCACGAGGCGAAAGAGGCTGTATTTCCCATCGAGTTACAGGACCCGGCAACATTCACCTGCAAAGGGCGAATCGGTAATTGGGATTATGACCCTGAATTTCGCGAAGGTGATTTCTTCGATTTAAAAGACATTCACCATGGCTTTGGACTTGCCGATAACTACAAGCCGTCCAGAGCCCTTCAGGTATTGGCCGAGTCGTACAAATACTGGATCGCGGTGGCAGATGTTGACGGATTCAGGATTGATACGGTGAAGCATATGGATATCGGCGCTACGCGTTATTTCGCATCGGTCATCCATGAATTTGCCCAGACGATCGGCAAGGAAAGATTTTTCCTGATCGGGGAAATCACGGGAGGACGAGCCCGGGCCTTCGATACGCTTGAAACAACGGGGCTCGATGCTGCACTTGGCGTTGATGACATTCCCGACAAACTGGAGTTTCTTGTGAAGGGTTATCGGAATCCGTCAGACTACTTTGATCTGTTTCGCAACTCGATGCTTGTGGGCAAGGATTCACACGCATGGTTCCGCGACAAAGTCGTGACTGTTTTCGATGATCACGATCAGGTGCGCAAAGGGAATTGGAAAGCTCGTTTTTGCGCGCCATACGGGAACGCGGCAAGATGGAAATTCATCCTGAATGTTCTTGCCCTCAATGCGTTGACGCTGGGCATTCCGTGTGTGTACTACGGGTCGGAACAGTATTTCAATGGGCACGCAACGGAGGATCGTGAAGGAAATGATGTGTTTTTGCGTGAATCCATGTTTGGCGGCGACTATGGCGCATTTGAAAGTTCGGGGTATCATTTTTTCAACGAAGGGTCGTTTGCCTATGTCGAATTCGCAAAAATACTGAGGATTCGCATGGAGGAGATCGCCTTGCGCCGGGGCCGTCAGTACTTGCGGGAGATATCCGGTGACGGAATCAATTTTGGCCTCCCGAAAATGACAGGATCGGAGATTCGGTCGGTTGTGCCGTGGTCTCGCATACTCGATACTCAGGAAATTGTCGTCGCGATTAATACCGATTACGATGCAGAAGTTACCGCGTGGGTAACTGTCGATAACGATTTACACCATGAGGGAAGCGATTTTTACTGTCTATACTCGACCGACCGCGACCAGACAGGTTCGCAGGCGACGGTTTCGGGCCTGAATGGTAAGGCTATTCAGGTAACTGTGCCAGCGGCCGGATGTGTGATTTACAAGGCCGGTCAAAATGGCCGGGCTTAACCCGTGGCCTGATCCCGGCCGGGGGGGATCGGGCCATCCGGGGTTATAATGAACTTGCCGGTTTCCTTGCGGTACAGATTACAGGCCTGACAACCATTCGATCAGGATGCTCATTGCCGGAAAAACTGATTTAAGAGAGCTCCGACTTTGAGGGCGCGGTTTATAGACTATATTCAGACAAAATTACGTCTTCGTCCACCTTGCGGTCGACCAGGATCTTTTCAATCAGCAGTGCAATGTTCATTACCCGGAGGTTCACTTTTTTCCATGGATTACACACAACAGTCTCTCGAATTGCATGCCCGGACCCGGGGTAAAATCGAAATCAAGTCAAAAGTCAGCCTGAATACCCAGGAGGATCTCTCACTGGCATATACACCGGGCGTTGCAGCTGTCTGCAAGGCAATCGGAAACGACCCGAAAAAGTCATATACCCTGACCAACCGCGCCAACCAGATCGCGATCGTATCCGACGGAACGGCCATTCTCGGCCTCGGAAACCTTGGGCCGGAAGCGGCTATGCCGGTCATGGAAGGCAAGGCGATTATCTTCAAGGAGTTTGCCGGCATCGATGCCATACCGCTCTGCATCAACTCTGCGGATGTTGAGGATATCGTAAAATTCTGCAAACTGATCGAGCCGAGTTTTGCCGGAATCAACCTTGAGGATATCTCTGCGCCAAGATGCTTTGAAATTCTGGAAAGGCTCGAGAACGAACTTTCCATTCCGGTTTTTCACGACGATCAGGACGGCACGGCTATCGTTACCGTGGCTGCTGTCATCAATGCCTGCCGCGTAACCGGAAAAAAACCGGAAACGTTGCGGGTTGTCATCAACGGTGCAGGCGCTGCCGGTATTGCCATCGCGAGGCTGCTCATTCATGAAGGCGTCCAGGATGTAATCCTGGTCGATACCAAGGGAGCAATATATGCCGGCAGGCCCGGCATGAACCCGATCAAGGAGAACATCGCAGAGATCACCAACAAGGAAAACCGCAAGGGGGATCTTGGCCAGGTCCTCGCCGGCACAGATGTCTTCGTCGGTGTCTCCAAGGGCAACATCCTGAGCGGTGACATGATCGAGAAAATGAACAGCGCGCCATTCATTTTCGCCATGGCAAACCCGACTCCCGAAATAATGCCCGATCTTGCATACCAGGCCGGGGCAAGCATTGTCGGCACCGGCAGGTCGGACCTTCCCAACCAGGTGAACAACGCCCTTGTCTTTCCCGGCCTGTTCAAGGGTTTGCTCTCGACCGGCATCACCAAAATCACCCCGGACCTCAAACTTGCCGTGGCAAAGGCAATTGCATATTCCATTGAGCCTGCCAGGGAGAATCTGATGCCAACGGCGTTCAATAAAGACATCGTCAGGAATATCGTCGCTGTTTTTTCGGAATTGAAACAGCATGGCTGACCATTATTCATAGCCATCCGGGACTGTTACCCGGCTCATGCCTTGTCAATGGGAGCCATTGGCCCGATCCGGTCACAGCTTTGAAGATTCGCCGGAACGGGCTTTTTCGGTCCGATGTCAGTCAGCCCGATGCGCGTATGTCGTTGGTCCGGTGGGCACTGTGCGTATTGAGGACAATATGCCTGCAATCCGGAAGACGAGTCCCTGCCTGCGCTTCGGGAGATTGTTTTGTTGATGATCGGGTTTGACGGCGAACCTGGCGCCCATCGCTTTTCGCTGTCATCTGCCGTTAAGGAGGTGGGGGATGCGGCAGGAAGTTTTCACATGGAGGATAGTGATTCTGCAAATCTGACAAGCCTGTCGAGTTCCTGCTTCCCGATTCGATCATCAACTTTTTCGAAGGCAGCATAGAGCTTATCCTGCTCTTCCCCGGACAGGATCTTGCAAGTCATAGGGAAAAGAAGGTAATCCTCCCGCCAGATATGACCGGGGTAAAGCTCGGCAATGCCCCGCAGGTTCGAGACCAGGCGGGTTCGTGCTGAAACGTCGTCCCGGTTCTTTTGCAAGGCATCTGCTGACTCTTCCAGACCTTTTACGAGTACCCTGCCCCTGGCGTGCTCGTTGATCAACCCGCCTATCGGGCATCCCTGCATCGGAACGCCTTTTTCAGCCAGCGCGGGAAAAAGCAGCTCTTCCTCCTTGCCATGATGGCATTGATCGGCATAACGCCTCATAAATTCAACAATATCGGTAATAATGGTTTTGTCGAACCAACTGCCGTCTTCAAGCTTTTCGGCCAGCAAGGGTGCAGTGCTGACGATCAAGGCAATGACTTTATGTTCCGCTTCAAGCATTTCTGTCGGGCTACCCATACGTTTTAATCTTTTGATGTTCGATTGATGAGCATGGGGGTGAATTATCCACTATCCATATTCGTTAATAGTTGAGAGAATTTCAATAGATAAAAACGACAGGGGCCGGAGGGGAGCAGGCCGATTGACGTGGCCGTGTGGCGTCCAGAAACCCTCTCCACATCAACGGAAATCATGTCACAGCTTTTTTCAGAAGTCACCATTGGATCACTCACGCTCAAGAATCGTCTGGTCATGGCGCCGATGACTCGCAATCGTGCAACAGGTAATGTGCCGAACGACCTCATGGCTGAGTACTACGCGCAGCGCGCTTCCGCGGGGCTCATCATCTCGGAGGGGACATCGCCGTCACCCAACGGTTTAGGTTATCCCCGTATACCGGGAATTTTTTCGAGGGATCAGATCACGGGCTGGATGCTTGTCGCCGATGCAGTTCACGCCGATAATGCGAAGATGTTCATCCAGTTGATGCATTGCGGGCGGATAGGCCATCCGCTCAACCTGCCCGCCGGAGCGCGCGTGCTGGGGCCATCGCCAGTGGCTTCTTCCGGTGACATATACACCGATGCTGAGGGTATGAAACCATATGCCGTTCCGAAGGAGATGACTGATGGTGATATCAAGGCCGCAATCGAAGAGTATGCACAGGCTGCGAGAAACTCGATCGAAGCGGGTTTTGACGGCATCGAGTTGCATAGCGCGAACGGTTATCTGCTCGAACAATTCATCCGCCCCAATACGAATCGGCGAAACGATCGCTACGGCGGGGCTATAGAGAACCGTGCCCGCTTTGTGCTCGAAGTTGCTGCCGCGGTGAGCGATGCCATTGGCAAGGAAAAAGTCGGCATCCGCCTGTCGCCTTACGGCGTTTTCAACGACATGCCGCTCTACCCGGAGATGGACGCTGATTACACGTATCTCGCACGGCAACTCGACGCACTGGGCTTGCTTTATATCCACCTGGCGGATCACTCGTCCATGGGAGCGCCGGAAGTACCCCCGTCAATCAAGTCGATGTTCCGCAAGGAGTTTAACAGGACGCTGATTCTGTCTGGCGGCTACGATGCTGCACACGCCGAGAGCGATCTGGAAGGGGGCAAATGTGATCTGATAGCTGTGGGGAGGCCATATCTTGCCAACCCGGATCTGGTTACGAGATGGAAGTCCGGTGCAGCCCTCAACGAACCCGATATGAATACGTTTTATTTGTCAGGACCTGAGGGGTATACCGACTATCCCGCGTTAAGTTGACACAATTCCACTCGTCCAGTGACCTGGCCTCTATCAGGGTGCGGAGGCGCAAGGCAATAGAGCTTCCGCCGGGCCCATTGCCATTTGACTGGAGTGTTGAGGATGGGCCAATCCCGGGTTTCAAGCGTTACGTCGCTCTTTTTTTTGTTCATCTCAGGGGTGACAGGCTAAAGGCCGGTTGCAGAGCCCTACGCATTCACCCATTTAATACCGACCGACACGGGCATGGTGATTATTACGGCCAACCCCGCCCCCTCACGCTTATTGATCGGTGGTTAGACTTGTTTTTGATTTTCCCATTGTTAGATTTGCCCTTGTCGGCTACCTTCGCCGATGTGCCTGCAAACCGGTCTGTTTCATGCCGGATCATCGGCAAATTGCATCCGTAGTGTCAGCAGCAAGTTGGCCCGGAACGGAAGAGGCGAATAAAGAACGAACGTTGCAGCAACAGCGAAACAAACAATCAAGGGGTATGCATAAAAGTCATGAAGAGAACGTCGAAGCCGTCACGAAATTGTCCCTCCAGTTCCTGTTAGAAGCGATAGGTCAATGCCCGGCAGGATTGGAAAGAAGCATGAACAGCGATATCGCTTACGCCGTGGTAGGGTTCCAGTACGGCGCCGTGCAGAGTGCCGCTTATGTCGCCGGACTGGATGAGGATGCGTCTGCCGGAATCGTTGAAGATGTCGTGATCAGGATTAACGGCATGACCAGGGAGTTGGGGTCACGGTTCCTTGCCGTTATGCCGACTCTGGCCCGAAAGGAGTATCCTCCGATCGGCATCGGCGGCAGGGCGATCATCAGTTTTTACAATTCGGCCACTGATGAGGACAAGATAATTGCTGCTGGTTCGCTGCGTGAAATCCTGAGACAGATCAATGAAGCGTAAAACCGGATTTGCTATTTTGTTTCCAGGCGATCAGGAAGAGCTCCGACGCAATCGGGAAAAAACCGGTGGCGGAATAGTTGAAGCAAAGGGATCTTGAGTGGAGTCCGGCAGAAAACGCCGCATTGATCGAGACAAGGTTCTGGCCTCCCTGGTTCAAAAAAAAATGTCACCTACATTGCCCGGCAAATGAAAATCCGCCGGGCAATAGTGTATACAACACAGCCATCGGATCAGAAACAGCGGGGAAGCAGGCAGAAAGACCCGAATCGTCGATTGATCTCCCGGCGTGTCACTTTATCCGAAGTGGTCAGCCCGCTGTTACAATGTCTGTTCAATGGAGTCGGCTGTTACTGCCATCACTGCTCGTGCCCATGCAAATCTTGCTTTGACGACGTCAAAATCAGGGCCGGAGGTTTCTAAGCGCGCTGTACCTCTGATCAGGAAACCTGCGCCGGGACCAATATTCCCGGAGACATTGCGGCTTCCCAAAGTAATCAATACCTGATTGTTGAAAGCGATGTTCGCTTCAGTACGACGCATATAACCGACAGGTATCAGTATTTGTCCGGCATTGTTGATCTGTATATAACTGTTCCAGGTATTGACCATATGAGGCCCGTCCTGTCCCAATGTCGCTATCGCAACCACTCCCTCGTTCTTTAATACTTCCGTTAATTTCACTGGAATCATCAGTATGCCTCCGTTGTGTTGTATGAAACATCCATACCTGCTCAGCTCTGCTCCCGGTGCCCGGATCCCGGGCAGTCAAATCCATGCAAGGTGCTGAGTTACGAGTCGGTTTATGATTACGCTTTCGCAGGGCGCTCGTATTTGAATATACAAACGGGGCTGCCAAGCGCCTGACGACAGAGGATCTCGCCTTTCATTTCCGGGAATGCCCTGTGTGACGCTTCCATATCCATTTCGCAGATAACATGACAGGGGGTATCGAATCCGTACTCCTTGCATACCTCCAGATATGGGCAGACCTTCTGGATTTCGAGAGCCGCGTCGATATTCCTGTTCGAAATGTCAACGACCTCCATCTCCATGCCGATCGCATTGAAAGCAGGTACAGCAAGCCTGAAACCAGCCATGAGGGTCGGCAGGGCCAGTAACGGGCCCATACGCTGCTTCTGAAGCTCCGGGAAACCTTCCAGCATGGTTTCCCATGCCGTTTCCTCTCCGGATTGCCTGATCAGCTCCCTGAACCTCGAGAACTTTGTTTTTGCTGCATCAATCAATTCCATGTTAGCGTTCTGCATGGCTTCCTCAATGTTAAAATTCTTCAGCGGCCCACTGCAACGAATCGTTATAAAAAGATACAGGGCTCCGCGCGTTTGTTCAATCGTTCATTTTCTCGGCGACAGGGGGCAACAAGCACGGGGATATTCGGTGGGGCACCATTCAATTTCCCGTAATGTAAACCGCCGCACCGTCCTATTAATTCGCAACTTAGCCAACTCCCTCCAGGTACGCCGGTACTGCCAGGAGGGGGGGCGGATACAGATGGAAAAATAACCTGAACGAGAGTGGAAACACGAAAGCCCGCATGGCGCAGGCTTCTTGAGCGGGAAATGGTTGTTTCCTGCAGAGACTCGACTTGCCTGCGGCGTTGATAACCTTTCGAACGCTTCTCTCTGCCGCATGATCCCCTTCGAACAGGGAAAATGACGGGGTATCTTTCAGATCGCGACCGGGCATATGGCTGTAACCCCTAATGATCATTGATGTTCCGGCGTTACCGGGAAATATTGCCAGGTAATGACAGAGAAATGTATCTTGCCAAAAAAATATGGATCAATAGATTATTTACTCTTTGTAAACCGAAACGCTTTGTAACTTTAAGCCGCTTTGATTTTGGTCGTGATGGCCTCAATAAATGATCTTCGCTCCATTCCCCCCGTTCCGGATGCCTGAGAGTCAACTCCTGTGCATCAAGTCCCCATCGATTTTCTCAGTACCTGGTTTCTGATTTGCCGTTCCTGCTTTTAACGCGACGTCTTGTGTTGTCCATATGAGATGCATTTACGGATGCATTAGGCGCCGGATATGACGAGTCAATTCATCAAAGGATTGCTGTAAACGATGAGACTACTATTCACAAAAACCACCACGACCACGAACTGCATCGTCCAATGGGATGACGGCGATCCGAGCAGTCAGTCCAGGGGCATGGCCTCGGCGATTGCCGGGATCTGCGAGAGCAAGTACACCGCACTCACGGGCTGGTTCAACATCACCACCGTTTTCGGCACGGGTGACCGCATCCCCGTGACGGAGCAGTCGATCTCGTCGGGCGGCGGAAAAGGAGTTTACCGATGGAACTGAAAACACCCTATGCTTTCGGAAAGACCGTTGACATGCCGTATGTCGAAACGGAACGCAAGGTACGGGAAGAGTTGGCCAGGGAGGGGTTCGGGATCATAACCGAGATCGACTTCAGGAAAAAGTTTGCGGAGAAGCTTCAGAAAGAGTTTCGCAACTACATCATCCTCGGTGCCTGCATTCCCTCGCTGGCCTATGAGGCGCTTGATACAGAGATCAATCTCGGCGCTCTCCTGCCCTGCAATGTCGTGGTTTATTCAACGGATGACGGCAAGACGGCGGTTATGGTCATGGACCCTGTTGAGGCGCTTGCCATAATCGGGAATCCGAAGGTCCTGGAGCAGGCGAGCAGCGTAGCTGAAAAGATGAAGCGGGTACTTGCCGCCATACCGTAAATTTTCATGGGGGCGATTAACCGGGCTGCATGTATACCGAAGTTGAGAGGAGGTGAGACCAGGAATCGGCAACATCAGTTGTCAGGAAAATTCTGATTTTGCGTATGGCCCTCATTTTTGGATCACTTCAGACCGCTCTTACAGGTCGAGAATGCAAAACGTGAAGGGGAGCTGCGAATGGACAACGATAAACTCATAGCTGTGGCAAAAGCCATCGTCGGGAATCAGAAGGGCATCCTTGCTGCAGACGAGAGCAGTCCCACGATCAAAAAGCGGTTCGATTCGATCAAGGTAGAATCCACAGAAGAAAACCGCCGCAGATACCGCGAAATCCTTTTTACGACGGAAGGAATCGAACGTCATATCGGCGGTGTCATACTTTTCGACGAAACGCTGCGCCAAAATACCCGTGACGGCACCCCTTTCGCCAGGCTTCTGTCGGCCAGGGGGATTGTGCCGGGGATCAAGGTGGATAAAGGCGCTAAAGCATTTGCACTGTATCCCGGGGAAAAGATTGCCGAGGGTCTGGATGGCCTGCGTGAGCGCCTCATCGAGTACAGGCAGCTTGGAGCACAATTCGCGAAGTGGCGAGCGGTTATTGAGATCGACGAGCACGATGTTCCTTCACCGTTCGGTATTTTTGCAAATGCTCATGCATTGGCGCGTTATGCCGCCCTATGTCAGGAGCAGGATATCGTTCCGATCGTCGAGCCGGAGGTCCTCATGGACGGTGCCCATGGCATCGAACGCTGCGAAGAGGTTACGTCAAAAGTCCTTGAATCCGTATTTTTTGAACTTGATGCACACGGCGTGCTTTTAGAGGGCATGTTGCTGAAACCGAATATGGTGATCGCCGGTAAACAATCCGCCCATCAAAACAGTGTGCGTGAGGTTGCCGAGGCTACGATCCGTTGTATGACCCGTCACGTACCGGCGGCAGTTCCAGGTCTCGTTTTCCTTTCCGGCGGGCAAAGCGCAGCAGATGCTACGGACCATCTGAACGCAATGAACACGATGGGGCCGCATCCATGGGAAGTCAGTTTTTCTTACGGGCGGGCACTCCAGGCACCAGTGCTTGCAGCCTGGAAGGGGATGGAGAGCAATCTGGCTGTCGCGCAAAATACGCTGATCGAACGATGCCGGCTGAACGGCCTGGCCCGCTCTGGAAAGTATAGCCGTGACATGGAGCGGGAACCAGAGACCGAATAACGGGACCGTTTGTCTGATTTTCCAGGAAGAAGTGCTTTCCCGGATTGGGGAATGATCCGGGCAATCCAACCCGATTTCACCATGAGCAAACCTCTTGACCCGTTTGGAGTATACACGACGCTTACCCTGAAAAAGGGGGAGGTTTTCTTCTATTCCCTTCGAGCCCTTGAAAAGAGCTGGCTAGGCTTGGGTACATATCCGAAAACCATAAAGGTACTGCTCGAAGCAGCTTTGCGGAACTTCGACAACTACACGATACGCACGGCCGACATCGAGGCGATAGCGAATTGGGGGTCATCGGCGAAGCCGCAGGTCGAAGTCCCGTTCAAACCGGCGAGGGTCTTGTTGCAGGATTTTACCGGCGTGCCTGCCATCGTCGATCTGGCCGCTCTGCGTGAAGCGTGTGAGGCTCTTGGCGGCGATGCTTCACGGATCAACCCCCTTGTTCACTGCGATCTCGTCATCGATCATTCAGTGCAGGTTGATTATTTCGGGACACCCGATGCGTTTGAGAAAAACCTTGAAAGGGAATTTGAGCGCAACCTTGAACGGTACCAGTTTCTTCGATGGGGTGAAAAGTCGTTCAGCAATTTTCATGTCGTCCCTCCCGGTACCGGTATCGTCCATCAGGTGAACCTGGAATATTTTTCCGACGTCGTGCATCTCGAAAACGGTGTCGCATATCCGGATTCCCTTGTCGGTACTGACAGTCATACCACCATGATCAACGCGCTTGGCGTGCTTGGGTGGGGAGTTGGCGGCATCGAGGCCGAAGCCGTCATGCTCGGTCAGCCGATATACATGCTGCTGCCCAATGTCGTCGGCGTCCGGTTGACCGGTGTCCTCGGTGAAGGAGTTTGCGCGACCGATCTTGTCCTGACCCTGACATCGATCCTGCGACGCGAGGGTGTTGTCGGCTCGTTTGTAGAGTTTTTCGGCCCAGGTCTTCCTTCACTCTCCCTGCCCGACCGTGCGACGTTGGCGAACATGGCTCCGGAATATGGTGCGACCACAGGCTTTTTTCCCGTCGATGAAGAGACCCTCGCCTATCTTGCCCTCAGTGGCAGGGAAGAGCGCTGCGAAATTGTCGAGCGCTATTGCCGCCAACAGGGGCTCTGGCACGATGTGGCTGAAACTCCGAGTTTCAGCAGGGTGGTCGAACTTGACATGTCCACGGTTCGTCCATCGCTGGCCGGCCCGAAACGGCCACAGGACCGGATCGAGCTTTCCGCGATGAGCAGCCAATGGATGAAAGACCTTTCGACGGTTTTCGCTAAACCATCAATTCCGGAAGCCGATGACATGACCTCTGAAGGTGACATTACCGTCGAGTCACGTCCTGATCCGGGCCTTGAAGGCATAGAAATCACCATGCATGGCCGGCAGGTGTCGCTCCGGCACGGCGCTGTGGTTATTGCCGCCATTACCTCATGCACAAATACAAGCAATCCGGAAATCCTGATTGCCGCCGCACTCCTGGCAAAAGCCGCACGTAAACGCGGGCTTTGTCCTCGCCCCTGGGTCAAGACCTCTTTTGCGCCCGGTTCACGGGTGGTCATCGATTACCTCGCATCGGCAGGACTGATGGATGATCTTGATGCGCTGGGTTTCAGCAATGTGGCTTTTGGTTGTACCACATGTATTGGTAATTCCGGTCCACTGCCCGAACCCGTTGCCCGGGCAGTCAGGGAAAACGATATCGTCGTTGCCAGCGTACTTTCCGGAAACCGCAATTTTGAAGGCAGGATCAATCCGCTCGTCAAGGCGAACTATCTGGCCAGTCCGGCTTTGGTCATTGCCTATGCCCTTGCCGGTACCGTTGCCATCGATTTCGAACGCGATCCTCTTGGAACTGATGGCGAAGGCCGCGAGGTCTACCTCCGTGACATTTACCCTTCTGACGAAGAGGTCAGCGAGGTCGCCCGGTCTGTCGTCCTGCCGGAGTATTTCGAGAAGCGTTATGCCGAAGTTCATGAAGGACCGGAACGCTGGCGGGCGATCGAAACCGCCGGTGATGCTTTTTATCAGTGGTATCCTGATTCGTCCTATATCCGCAAACCTCCGTTTTTCGATAGCATCGGGCCCGATCCGGAGGGGGCTGCGCCGATTCGCCAGGCCCGTTGCCTCGCACTGTTCGGCGACAGCGTGACGACCGATCATATCAGCCCGGCCGGGATGATCGAGGCCGATCAACCTGCCGGCGCATACCTTCTGTCAACCGGGGTTTCCGAGAAGGATTTCAACACTTTCGGGTCAAGGCGCGGAAACCATGAAGTGATGGTTCGAGGCACCTTCGACAATATCAGGGTCCGTAACAAACTTGCACCGGGCACTGAAGGTGGGTTTACAACCCTGTTCCGCTCAAATGGTGATGGAGAGGTGACGACCATCTACGATTCGGCCATGCACTACAAGGAGGCCGGCGTCCCGCTGATCGTCATTGCCGGAAAGGATTACGGGATGGGAAGCAGCCGAGACTGGGCGGCCAAGGGTACGGCCATGCTCGGGGTGCGCGCGGTCATCGCCGAGAGTTTCGAGCGTATACACCGCTCCAACCTGATCGGCATGGGAGTGCTCCCACTTCAGTTCCCCGAAGGCCAGGACGCCGCCAGCCTCGGCCTGTCGGGACGTGAACTGTTCGATATAGCCCTCAATGATGCCCTCAGGCCGGGTGACCAAGTCGATGTTGTCGCGACCGATCCGAAAACCGCAAAGACGATCCCTTTCACCCTGCTCTGCAGGATAGATACCCCAGTTGAACTGGAATACTTCCGAAACGGAGGCATACTGCCGACCGTCGTTCGACGGATTGCGGCCGAAAGCCGATAACATACCTTGCCTGGGCTATCAAGACGGCATTCGATAAAAACTTGTCAGCCATGACAGAATAACCGAGAGGTATGGAAAGACTGGAAGATTAGGGGATTAGTGGAAGTTGATAAATGCAGGATCTGGTTTTTTTGGAGAGAATTAGTTGCCTTAGTCACTTGCATTCCGCAAGTTCGCCCGTCCCTCAAGTTCAGCCAAGGGCAACCTTAATGTTCCCGGTAAGTGCGCTTAGTCATGAGTGTCCCGAAAGCGTCCCTAAGGAATTGCATCAGACCAAAAAAATCAGGATTGTTCGATGCTTTATCCTTTGGAAAACGAAAAACTTTGTAAATTTAAGCAGCTTTGATTTCGGCCATGATGGCCTTGGTAACTGATCATCGCCCCCCGCCTACCCCCGTTCTGAATGCCTGAGAGTCAAATCCCGTGCATCAAATCACTTAATCTTTTCTCAGTACGTAGTTCCCGTTGTGTCGTTTTTTAGTGAAGCGCAGTTTTGTGTTGTGAGCGTGGCAGGTATTTCTGGTACAATTTTGTGCTTTTCATGCCATGTGAGTCTATTCACTGAAGGATGACTGTCAGCAATGAGACTACTTTCCATTTGCGGTATTGCCGCATCAATTTACCCATTGGTGAATCAAAAGCTTCGCCCGAAGCAAAACGAGTTTCAGGCTTATTGTCTTTTGGTTGCGGCAATAAGGCTGATATCAAAGCAACCTAAATCTATCACTGAAGGAGGTCTGCATGTTATCGAAATCAGCACTCGACTTTATACTTCGCCTTACTGATTGGTTCCACGGCCACTGGGAAGATCCCGAGTGGGGAAAACGTGCCTCAACCCAGATATTGATTGCGATCGCGGTTCGCGATCTGGCTACTGGAATTCAGGATGAAGAACTCCGTAAACAAATTCAGACCGCGGCCGACAATGTTGTGGTAAAAAACAGTCATATGATTACGAAGCACTGATCGTTCATTTGGCATATGCAGGCACTGAAAATGAGACCACTCATCGCAGCATCCCTTTGTTTGATAGCCTGGCTGGATTGCCTGAGATCCTGATGGTCAGTGACCCCAACTTTCTTAGCTGAAATGGTCTGGTAAATTGGGCTCACGTCCATACTCGAAACCATTGCAATCAAATTTATTGTTCTTTTCGGGAAAAGTCGTGTGAGGCTGCAATATGATGAGGATTGAAGAACAGCAGATGATTTTATGAACCAAAACAGGAGATACGAATGATTAACTGGGATCAGATTGAAGGAAACTGGAAGCAACTCAAGGGTAGAGTGCAGGTGCAGTGGGGTAAGCTCACTGATGATGATTTAGATGTTGTCGCTGGGAAACGAGAACAATTTCTCGGCAAAATTCAGGAGCGCTATGGCATCGCTAAAGAAGAAGCTGAAAAAATGGTTGACAAATGGGAGAAGTCTGCCGACGACTCATGGTTCAAAAAATGATGCATTAAGAGGCTGTGTTTTTGGAGCGTCATGATTTGGGGTGCAGGAGAGTTGTGCAAACAATATCCTGTGCCTCATTTTTTATCATACGGGACATGGACCCGGCATTCTAAACCAGAATGGTCTGGTAAGTTGGGCTCACGTCCCCCAACAAACACTGTCTGTAAACAGAACGCATTACGCTGGGCAGGTATTGCAACAGCAATCAAATAGTGTGGTAACGGGAAATCGACAACCGATTACCTGTTCTGCTCCTGTAAGCAGGAACCCACCTCCGCCGTTTAAAAAAAAGGAAGGAAAAAATGAGCAG
>Ga0326729_1000059_pt1 | contig 36042 bp, 39 predicted proteins | sample MHFSIPfraction_2_FD_207744 | JGI IMG/M metagenome (GOLD analysis project Ga0326729, IMG submission 207744) | Lab enriched peat soil microbial communities from Michigan Hollow, Ithaca, NY, United States - MHF6AY SIP fraction | ecosystem: Environmental > Terrestrial > Soil > Wetlands > Peat...
TTCTCAGCTCGGTCTCAAAACGCCATCACGACGAGTTCATCATCATGGTCGTCGATGGCGCGCCGTCACATCGTTCAGCTCAGCTCATCATTCCGAAAAACATGGCGTTGGTGAGACTTCCGCCCTACGCTCCAGAGTTAAACCCTGTCGAGCACTTATGGGATGAATTGCGAGAGAAATACTTCACTAACCGGGTATTTGATACGCTCGGCGCTGTCATTGCGCAGTCCGCACGAGGGCTGAAACATATGGAGGAGAACCCGGATATGCTTCACTCTATCGTCGGATGGAACTGGATATTAAGATCATTATGATTGCAAACTGGAATGAGTTCACCGGCATGCTCAAGGCGCATGAAATCCAGATCAGTATGGACAGGCGCGGGAGGGCGCTGGACAACATCTTCGTCGAACGGCTCAGGGGAGGAGCGTCAAGCACGAAAACCTCTACCTGAAAGGCTATGGGACAGTGGTTGAATGAAGCAGGGGTTGGCGAAGTACTTCCGCCTGTACAACACGGAGCGGCCGCATCAGTCGCTGGGATAAAAATCTCCTGACGAGGTGTTTGAAAACGCAACGGGTGGCGGTGCATGCATCGTCGACAAGTTCTCTCAAAAGAAATCCTCTGATGGGTCGTCAGGGGTTACAGCGCAGCATCAATCAGCTGCGCATGAACAACAGCGAGTTACCAGCTTAAACTCAACCCGATTCTGTCTGATTGCTGATGTCCACTTCAGCGGTCCACTTCAGATAACGGATATCAAGGAGTTCAGCAACCTCGCCAAAGAGAGCAATACGCTCTTCACCATCTCGACCCACGGTGACGTCGGAGGAATAGTCGGTACGTTGACACGTCTGATAAAAAAAGAGGAAACGCATCGGCGTGAACGTTTTGTTGCTCAATCCGGGTTTTGCTTGCTATATATTTCGGAATTTGAGCTTTTCTTTTTAAATAATTATGGTTGATTGCCTGTCGTTCCTTTGTCACGTTGCGGAGCGATGAGGCGAACAGTATCGAAGTTTACAATCCAGCGTAATGGTATGTCAAGAAAAAAATGATGGGCGATTGTTTCAGTTCGCCCTTCGAATAACGAGGATTCGTCATCGCGAGTCCCGACCTTTAGGGAGGTGGCGACCCATCTTTACTGCCTTAGCCGATTCTGGATGGATTGACACTTCGCGATGCTCCTCGCAATGACCGGGGGTTCACGACTGTTTTCCATTGATACGACGTAATTTTTATCTAAAGTAAATCCAAGGAGAAACATCATGTCAGAAGAGGCCCAAGAGCTGAAAAAGGAGCTTGCCAAGCGTAAACGGATGGCAATCGACATAGCATCGCAGATCCATGATATCGTCGAAGATTCGCTTTGGGTAGATTACGAGAAGATGCCCGAGCTTTCTGAAAAGCTGGTGGCCGCCGTGCAGGAGGCTAACCGGTTCAAGGCAGACAACGGTCTCCATTGAAACCTTTGCTCTGAGAGAGATCCGGGATACATAACAATCTTTCGTTTGGTTTTTCAGTTCACGTGAGTTATTTCCAATACTAATAATCTACAGTTTATCCTTCAGGATATCGGAACGAACCTGGGTTATGGAACGGCGTTTTTCCCCTACCCGATGCAAGATGAATAAGGCCGTCTTCATTGAGGAAGACTTCCACCTCTGCCTGCATTCTATTGTCGAGATGTTCGAAGCGCTCTTGCTCGACCGCAAGCGGGTGCTCCTCTGCGCCTTCAGCCTCGACGGACAGTGCGGCATCACCGGCACCTTCGTCGGCGTACCGGTAAAGCTCGGCACAATGGCGTCGAACAGGTATGCGAAATCAACCTCGACCAGAGCAATCTCGACTTGCCACAGAAATCGGCCAAGATCGTCGATGAGAACTGCGTAATGCTCGAATCGCTTCTCGCCCGATGAACCAGCAGTGTCAGCGTCAATCCCGGATGCATCGACATACAAAAAAGCGGCCTGCAAAGGTCGCTTTTTCATTTCATTTTTTCCCATACTCCACATCCGGTTCATGCACCGCTGGATAGCTATCCAGCCATGACAAATCTTTTCCGATAACCAGTTCTTCCATAGTGTTATTATGGGTATTGGTCATGAGGATGAGTCGCATCTGGAAAGCGTGGCGTCTGGCCAACTGCTTGACCTCGTCGGCATTGTCATAAGTCATGAGAAAATCACCGGCAAGAGACTCACAAATCTCAAAAAGCATTTCATGATTGATCTCCGAATAACGATATAGCCGTTTACCCGCTTTTTTTCCTCCGGCCGTATAGGGTGGATCGATAAAAAATACAGCATCGCGACGGTTGGTAAAATCCTGCATGACTTTCAGGCCATCCTCCCGCCTAAAATCGATCCTGTTGGCAACGTTTTCGATAGCTGAAAAACGTTTCGCAAGCGTCTGGGGATACCATCGGGAACGGATACCTTTACCGTTCTCGCCATGCTTGAGCAGGCCGGAACCAGCCGCAAGAATTCCGCCGTGAGAGGTACGATTTCTCAGAATCGTATGAAATGCTTTTACCCTGATTTCAGATTCTTCTTTTGACAACTCTTCGAGAAGCGTTTTCCTGGTCAGATCAAATTCCAGAATTCGCTGTGCGATCCATGAAGCCTGGCCATCAACGATTGCCTGCCAAACCGCTGCAATATCCTCATCGAGTTCAACCATCAACGCTCGTTCAACAAGGCTCTCGAACAAAGCCGTCAGGCTGATGATACCGCCCCCAGCAAAAGGCTCGACAAGTATCGCTGGCTTGTAATGCATTGGCGAGAGCCAGCGTCTGAAGACAGGCACGAACCAGGTTTTCCCTCCCGGATACCGGAACGGACTCCGTTGTGGAATGGATGCAACATTGAGCGGCTTGAGAGAGGCAACGGCATCGTGCATATCCGGAAACAAACTTTCCTGTTGGTGAACAATCAACCTAATACGGTTCTTTAAATGCTCAATGGTTTTACAACTCTACCGCCACTTATGAATGTAATCTGGTCATAATATTTGTCAAGTGAAATAAATTTACCATGCTTTTCTGCAAATTCACGCAACCTTGAATGGCAAGAATGCTCCCAACTCATCACCTCAATTTTCCACCCATCATCAAGAAATCCTTCTAAATCATATAGAAATCCGTTTTCCTCATTATATCCTTTACCATCGCCAGTTCCGACAACTATTGTTCCTGGTTGTTTTTTGTACTTTTTGCTATGTCTGTGCATTTTTAATTGAATGATATGATCTACAGTTTCATTTTCTCCAGATTCAGAACGTGGAATAAGATCTGGATCAACACCTTTGCTTTTAAGGTGACTCCAAACCGAATCGTTTTCAGGCGGAATACTTCCACCCCACACCACTTCCTTTACCATACGTTTTGAGAGCGCTAAATCAATAAAATTTTTGAAATAAATTCTACAAGCCTTACCAATCTCCCCTTTGTTTTCTGCTGCACGTTGTGCTTCGATGAAAATATTTGAATTATCAACATAAAGATTTACAAAGTTGCTCATACTCACTCCTTTTTAAATTAGGAATTTAGATCAAACTATGGAGCCTATAGATAAGATGTTAATAAATTATTACGATTTAGGCACCCAGCCATTGCGTTCTGCCAATACTTGCCATTCCGGTTTCTTTGACCCAATAAAGTTAGTACAGTATTTGACAAGGCTTGAAATTGTATCATCTTTTATATCAATAAGGCTTTGAGGTGTCGATTTGTTTTTGATTTTTGGATTTGCGTGTGCCTTTTGAATCGAAATAATGACATTTTGTAAAAAGTGCTTTAGTTGGGGATCCTCAGTAATATTCATTATCTCCCCTAAACTTTTGATATGCAACGCAAGGGTCTTCATATCCCTCAATGTAGAAATGGTTTTCTCATACATTTTACTATATCCTCCCCGATATTAGATTATACAATATCTATATAAGAAACAATGTTCTTGATTTGCACCCCCAAAAAGTCACGAATCTATCAAATCAAACTTATTTAATGTAACAATTTAGTGGTTTATCAAAAAAATCCATCGATAAAGGGCTGAATGAGCATGACTGCGGATATTTTTCTGCTATTCGCCATCGGGCCTCTACCCGAGCCCAATAGCGATTCCAACCCAAACGCCTCACCCCTCCGGCTCTTCGTGCGTCACGCAGTGAATGGCGCCCAATCCCCAAATCAAATCACTGCAATCGATGCCGATCACCTCCCTGCCGGGAAAGCATTGCTGCAGGATGTCGATGGCTTGCTGGTCTCTCGAACAGCGGTAGGTGGGGATGAGGACTACGGTGTTGGCGATGTAGAAGTTGGCGTAACTGGCGGGCAGGCGCTCGCCGTCGAAATACACCGGCTCGGGCATGGGGAGCTTCACGACGTTCAGCGGCTCTCCGTCGAGACCGGTCATGGTTTTGAGGAGTTCGTAGTTCTCCTGAAGAATCTGGTAGTTCTCGTCCTCCGGGTCGTCCTCGACGGTGATCACCACGGTGTTTTCGTTGACGAAGCGGGCCATGTCATCGACGTGGCCGTCGGTGTCGTCGCCCGCGATGCCGTCGCCGAGCCAGAGCACCTTTTCGATGCCGAGGTAGCGCATGAGCTGCGCCTCGATCTGTTCTTTGCTCAGCGTGGGATTGCGATTGGGATTGAGCAGGCAGGCTGTGGTGGTGAGCAAGAGACCCGCGCCGTTGACGTCGATCGCGCCCCCTTCGAGCACCATGCCGGTCGAGATCATCGGCAACCCCTGAATCGCCGCCACGCGCTCCGGCACGGCGTTGTCGTCGTCGTACGGCTCATACTTGCCGCCCCAGGCGTTATACTCCCAGTTCATGATAACTTTATCACGTCGCCCATCCTGCGTGCGGATGACGTAGTTCGGGCCGTGGTCGCGGCACCAGGCGTCGTTGGTCGAAATCCGGTGGAAGATGATGCGCTCGGCGTATTTGCCTTCGGGGTCGCGCTCCCTGAGCAACGTCCGCGCCTGTGCTTCCATCGCATCGTCGAGCACGTTGATGTTGACGGTCTCGGAGCGGCTGAGCTGATACGCGAGTTCAGCAAAGACTGCCGGAACCGGCTCGAACTTGCCCGGCCACGATTCTAGCTTGTGCGGCCAAGAAAGCCAGGTCGAGGTATGGTGCGCCCATTCGGGCGGCATGAAGTAGGTCGGTTCGGTCATCGTGCGTTATGCTTGAGGAGCAGGATAATGGTTCAGTGCCGGGCCGCCTCCCCGATTCTCCGCACGCGCTGCAAGACCGGCGGATGGGAGTAGTTCAGGAAGACGTTGAAGGGATGCGGCGTCAGGTTCGAGAGGTTCTGGCGTGAAAGCTTCTTCAGGGCGTCGGCCAGAAGTACGCCATTTCGATAGGTCGTGACGGCGTATCGGTCGGCCTCGAACTCGTTGCGGCGCGAGAGCATCTGCAAGAGGATCGAGAGGATGAACTCGACCGGGCTGTAGAGCAGCATGAACAGGAGCAGGCTCGCATAGACTGAGGTCTCCTGCATGAAGAAGGCGTCGAAGAGCATCCGGTTGTTCATGAAGAGCGAGAGCAACCAGAAGACCACGCCGAGATTGAGCATACTCAGCACCATCGAGACGAGGATGTGCTTTTTCTTGAAGTGGCCGATCTCGTGCGCGAGCACGGCAACCAGCTCACCAGTCGAGTGGTTCTTGATGAGCGTGTCGAAGAGTGCGATGCGTTTGTTCTTGCCGAAGCCGGTGAAGAAGGCGTTGCCCTTCGCCGAGCGCTTTGAGCCGTCCGTGACGTAAATTCCGGTCAGCGGAAAGCGCACCTCGGCGGCGTAGTCCATGATTGCCTGACGCAGTTCGCCATCTTCGAGCGGCTCGAACTTGTTGAAGAGCGGCATGATCCAGGTCGGCGCGACATATTGCAGAATCAGCGTGAAGCTCATAAGACCGCCCCAGGCGTAGAGCCACGCATAGGCACCCGCGTGCTCGAAAAACCAGAAGAGCAGCGCCAACACCGGCGAGCCGATGACGGCGGTGAGCAGGAGCGTTTTCAGGAGATCGGTCACGAACACCATTGGCGTACTTTTGTTGAAGCCGAACTTCTCTTCGAGCACGAAGGTGTGCCAGATGCTGAAAGGCAGGCCGACGAGGCCCTGCAAAAGCAGCAATGCTCCGGTGAAAAGTACGCCGTTGACGACGGGATCGAAGCCCCAGGCGCGGATGTACTGGTCGAGCGCGTTGAAGCCGCCCGCGAACCAGAAAACAAGCAGCAGCAACAGATCGAAGGTCGAGTCGATCTGCGAAAAGATGGTGTTGGCCCGGAGGTACTCCTGCGAGCGGCGGTAGTCCGCCGGATCGTACACGTCGCGAAACGCCTCCGGCAGCTCCGGCGAGGCGGCGCGGAGGTTCAAGAGGTCGGCTGCCAGCTTGATGAGAAAGGTGCCCGCGAGCGTGGCGAGAATGATTATTCCGTAGAGATTCATCGAAGTCCCGGTTTATTCGTCGATCCAGCGCCGCGTGATCTCGCCGTACGAATCGATCCGGCGGTCGCGCATGAAGGGCCAGTGCGAGCGGTAGAAGGCGATCTTCGAGAGGTCGCAGTCGGCGTAGAGAATTTCCTCGTCGTTGTGCGCGGCCTCGGCAATCACCTGGCCGAAGGGATCGGAGACGAAGCTGTTGCCCCAGAACTCGAGTTCGCCCTCCGTGCCAGCGCGGTTGGCGGCGGCCACAAAGACGCCGTTGGCCACGGCGTGACCGAGATGCGAAGTTTTCCACGCCTGCCGCTGGCTCGAACGCACTGTGTCCGACGTTTCGGAGGTCGCCCAGCCGATGGCCGTGGGATAGAAGAGAATGTCCGCCCCGCGAAGCGCCGTGAGTCGCGCCGCTTCAGGATACCACTGATCCCAGCAGATGAGCACGCCGATAGCGCCGAACTTCGTCTGGAACACTTTGTATCCGAGGTCGCCCGGAATGAAGTAGAACTTCTCGTAGAATCCAGGATCGTCGGGAATGTGCATCTTGCGGTACTTGCCGAGGTAGCGGCCATCGGCGTCGATCACCGCCGCCGTGTTGTGGTGCACCCCTTTGGCGCGAATCTCGAAGAGCGAAGCCACGATCACCACGCCGAGTTCGGCGGCCAGCTCCTGCAACGCGGCGGTCGAAGGGCCGGGAATCGGCTCGGCGTAACCGAACGGCTCATACGCCTCCGTCTGGCAGAAGTAGAGCGTCGTGAACAGCTCTTGCAGGCAGACGATGTTCGCCCCACCCTTCGCGGCCTGGCGGATGCGCTCCTGCGCTTTGTCGAGGTTCTCCTGCGGATTCTCAACGCAGCTCATCTGCACGAGCGCTATGCGAACCTGATCACTGTTCATGGACGGATCATCGAAAAAATGTGTGGAATGACAAGCCCGGCTGAAAAGAGCACACCGTGCACGGTGAGCACCTTGCCGGTGCCAGCGAGCACCGCGTTCAGCGCCCGCCCATCGGAGGCGTAGAGCGTGCGCACCATGCCGATGGCGAGCGGCAGACTCACGAGGCTCAACAGGCACCACGGCGAATAACCGAAGCTGACGAGCCAGAACGGCACGAGATAGGCGAGCACAGTCAGCGCGACGTACAAGGCGCGGGCCGCCGGAGCGCCGATGCGGGCCGGAAGCGTCATCTTGCCCACCTTGCGGTCGGTGTCGATGTCGCGAATGTTATTGACGAGCAGGATGCAGACCGAAAACGCGCCGGGCGCGGCGGCGGCCACGAGCACCGGCATCGGCAGCGAGAGCGCCTGCACGTAGTAGGTGCCGCCGACCGCCACGAGGCCGAAAAAGATGAAGACAAACACGTCGCCAAGCCCGGAGTAGGCGATGGGAAACGGCCCACCGGTGTAAGCCCAGGCGAAGAGCAACGAGAGCACGCCGATGAGCAGAATCGGCCATCCGCCGATTGCTACAAGATAGAGGCCGAGCACGAAGACCGAAACGCCGAGCGTGATGGAGACGCGCTTCATCGTCTGTTCGGTGATGATTCCGGCGGCCACGGTGCGCGTCGGCCCGAGCCGCTCGCTGGTGTCAGCGCCTTTGCGGAAGTCGTAAATCTCGTTGATGAAGTTGGTCGCGATCTGGATGCCGAGGGCGCAAACGAGCGCGACGAGCGCCGGAAGCGGCTTGAAGACGCCGTTGGCGAAGGCGAGCGCCGAGCCGACCACGACCGGCATCGCGCCTGCCGGAAGGGTTTTCGGGCGAATGGCAAGCATCCACGCCTGGAATGCCGATGGTTGGGACGAAGTGGAAACGGACATAACTCTTTACTCTGCCTTGTTCTCTGACGCTTTGCTCGCCCCCTCCGTCGCATTGTTCGCCTCGGCGGCCTTCTTCTCCTTGGCCATCTTGACGCTGCTGAAGACGTTGCGGATTTTCTCGCCCGGCTTGATGTAGGAGAGGCTGTGGCGCACGGCCATCGTCGCCTCGCTCAGGCCGGTCTGGATGATCTTGAGCTTGCCGGGATAGTGGGCGATGTCGCCCGCCGCGTAGAGTCCATCCACCGAGGTTTTCATGTGGGTATCGACCACCAGCGCGTTGTCGCAGAGTTCGAGATCCCATCCGGCCAGGGGGCCGAGGTTCGACTTGAAGCCAATCAGGATCAGCAGCCGGTCGGCCTGGAGGCAGGTCTCCTCGCCATCGCTGGAGCGCAGATGCAGGCGGCAGAGTTCGCCACACGACTCCTCGATGCGCCTGACCTCGGTTTCGAGATGCACGGCAATCGTCCCCTCCTCCCTCGCTATATCCACTTCGTGCGCTGTTTTGCCGTGCCCCTGGAACTCGTGGCCGCGATGCACCAGCGTCACCGAAGCGGCGGTCTTCATCAGGCCGACCGTCCAGTCGAGCGCCGAATCGCCCCCGCCGACGATCACCACATGCTTGTCCTTGAAATCGTTGATCGACCTGACGGCGTAGAAGACCGAGCTGCCGACGAGGTGATCGATGTTGCCAAGCTGCGGCAATTTGCGCGGCTCGAAAGCGCCGAGTCCCGCCGCGATGAGCAGTGCCTTCGAACGGTAGACGTTGCCCGAGCAGGTGCGGGTCTCGAAGGTGCCGTCGTCGAGTTTGGTGTATTTCGTGACGGTCTCGCCGAGCACCACGTCGGGATTGTAGCGCTCCGCCTGCTTCCAGAGGCTCTCGACCAGATCGATGGCTGGCACTTCGGGAAAGCCCGCCACGTCGTAGATGTGCTTCTCGGGATAGAGCGCCGCGAGCTGCCCGCCAAGCTGCGACATGCTCTCGACGATGCGGCAACTGATATTGTTCATGCCGCACTGGAACGCCGCGAAGATGCCTGTGGGACCGCCGCCGATGATGGTCAGATCCCTCATATCGTGGTGGTCAGTCGCTGGATTGTGTATATCGAACATCGTATGAATGCCTTGATGGAGTTGTGCGCGGCGGCGAAGCGTCAGTTGCCGTCTCAGGACTTTTTCAGGTAGATCATCCCCTCGGGATCGACCATGCCATACAGAATGGCGACCAGGAGATCGTGTTCATCGAACTCATGGATTTCAACATGCACCGCCTCCTGCTTGGACACCTGGTCGCCCGCATCGTTCTTGAAGTAGAACACCGCCTTCACGCCGCCATGCGGAGTATCGCCGTTAAAAATATAGGTGCCGTTATCCAGCTCTTCGAGAGCGCATCCGGGCTGGCGGGATTCGATAGGACAGCTTGCGCATTGGGAATAGAAGCCCTCTTCGGATTCGGCAAAATCGCAAACAGGAAATTTCATGACAGGTTCTCTTTTAGTGGCTGCTTTGAATTGCGGCTCAATATAACAAGACTTTAATATATTGCGGCAGATTCAAAGTTTCGTGATGTACATGGTCAGACTCCGGCCCACTGCCGAAAAGTCCGGCCCAACCAATTCCAGACGATGTTAGCCAAACGTATCATACCATGCCTTGACGTCCGCGACGGACGGGTGGTCAAAGGCATCAATTTCGAAGGTCTCAGGGATGCTGGTTCGATTCTCGAACAGGCGAGGTTCTACAACAGCGAAATGGCCGACGAGCTGGTCTTTCTCGACATCTCCGCATCGCTCGAATCGAGAAGGACAACTCTCGAAGAGGTGCTGAAAGTTTCGGGCGAGGTCTTCATTCCGCTCACGGTCGGTGGCGGCATCAGCTCGGTGGAACGGGCGCGAGACGCCTTCCTGCACGGCGCGGACAAGGTGTCGGTCAATACGGCGGCGGTCAGCGAGCCGGAGCTGATCTCGCGTATCGCCGAACGGTTCGGCTCGCAGGCGGTCGTCGTGGCGATTGACGTCAAGAAAGTTGACGGACGCTACATCGTCCACACCCACTCCGGCAAAAAGCCGACCGGGTACGAAGCGGTCGAATGGGCGCACAAGGTGCAGGAGCTTGGCGCGGGCGAGATTTTGCTGACCAGCATGGATCGCGACGGCACGCAGGAGGGGTACGACAACGAAATCCTCAAAATGATCTCGACCACCGTGCACATTCCGGTCATCGCCTCTGGCGGCGCGGGCAACCTCGAACATCTCTACAAAGGCTTCACCGACGGCCACGCCGATGCGGCGCTTGCCGCCTCGATCTTCCACTTCCGCCAGCACTCCATCCGCGAAGCCAAGGAGTACCTGCGCGAGCGGGGAATCGCGGTCAGGCTCTGACTCTCTGCGCAAGCCGCGATCTCCCGGGTCGCGGTGCTCTGCTCAAACTTCGAAGTGGCGGATAACCTTGCGGATCAGATGCGCCGGAATCATGCAGAAGGCGATGCCGGTACAGTCGGCCAGAAAATCCGTCATATCGGCGCTTCGCCAGGGAAGGAAAGACTGAATCCACTCGATGAGAATTCCAAACGCCAAAAGGAAGATCACTTTCCCTGGCAGGTGCCTGCGGGATGGAAACGCCAGCTCCGTGAGAAACGCCAGCCCAAAAAATGCCAGTGCATGGAAAAACTTGTCTCCGAAGTCCATCCTCGGTGGTGGAATCGGATGCGGAATGGTCGCTTCGTACAGAATGAAGCCGATCGCAAACGCGAGCGAAATTCTGGCTATAAAGGCTATCAGCGTTCGGACGTAATGTCTCGTTATTTGCTGGGAAGGTGTAAGCGGCATTATGATGTTCGTTCTGTGGGTCTGTTCAGGATTCAGCCTCACGGCCTTGCCGCCGAAACTGCCAATATGCATCGATGTTTCGAGGGTATCTACCCTTTCGCTTCTGCACCTCCGGCCTGTTTGACGATGTCCGAAACCTCACTCGTCGCTTTGTGAAACTCCGATTCGGTGTCGGTCTGCGCTTTTTTGAACTCCTTCATGCCTTTGCCGAGTCCTCTTGCCAGTTCCGGAATCTTCTGGCCGCCAAACAGCACCAGTATAACTGCCAAGATAAGCAACAACTCCGGTGCGCCAATATCCATGACAATTACTCCATGTTGATAAAAAAATAAACCTCTCCCCGAAAACCTGCGTTCGTAAGATAGTACGCGCAAAGCGGAGCGATTCTTTCTTTTGACGCCGCTCTTTTTTGTTTCTTGCAGAAGTAATCCGCTCTACAGCCCGATGCAGGATTTTTCACCCGTTGACGTCGAAACATTCGTGATGCAGAAGCACTCTATTCATTCAGATGCATTATTAACAGGTGAGGAACAAACCATGCGAACACGTTACTGGATTTTCTCGATGATCGCCCTGCTGACGCTTGCCGGGTGCTCTTCATATACGGTTGTCAGCGACTATGACCGTTCCATGCCGTTCGGACACTACAAAACCTACCGGTGGAGTGGAGAGGGCAGCGCGGGAATCAGCGACGATATTCTTGCCAGAAATCCCCTCATCTTCAAGCACATCAAATCGGCGGTTGACCGTGAACTTGCCGCCAAAGGGTTCGTGCTGAAAGAGTCCGGCCCGGTCGATTTTACCGTATCGCCCCATGCGAGAGTCCGGGAACGGGTGGTTATCGGCCCGCCGATCGGCTTCGGCTACAGCAGCGGCTACTACCACCGCTGGGGGCGGCGCGGCTACACGACCATCTGGTACGACCCATACCCGTACCCGGCGGTCAGCTATTATGAAGAGGGAACGCTCATCATCGACGTCATCGACAGCAAAAGCAACGATCTGGCATGGAGCGGCATAGCGCGAGGTCTTCTCAGAGATTTCAACTCATTCGAACGGATGAATCGCGAGATCGACGAAGTAGTAGCAAAAATCATGGCCCAATTCCCGCCGGTGGTGAGGTAAACAGTAACGACCTCGATCTTGTAGGGGCAGGTCTCGCACCTGCCCTGCCATTTTTTCCGATTTGCACCTTGACGGTTCGTTGGATATTTTTCACTTGCTTGAACGAAAATACCTGAAAGACAAACAGGAATACGATATGACAGCGACCGCCGAAAAAATAATGAACGATGCCCTCAGCCTGACTCCGGTTGAAAGGGCGGAGATGATTGAGCGACTCTTTCAAAGTTTCGACAATCCTCGCAAAGCCGAGATCGATGCCGCTTGGGCTGCTGAATTCGAGTCGAGGCTCGACGCCTACAAAGAAGGCAAAATCGATGCATCGCCTGTTGAAGAGGTAATGGCAAGAATCAACAAGAGATAAAGATTTCGGCTCGTTCTTCTTTCAAACGATAAGATTCTCTATTTTCCAAGAATAATTTTTTATAATGAAATCAGATTCAGCGCATACCTTTAAAGCGACACGTTGTGATGGAAAGGATATGATGCCGGAATTGTCCGATTTTGCGAGATTTGTCGGATTGGAAAAAATTGTTCCAGGACGATACAGCTTTTTGTTGCTGCTTGAGCTTTATGCTGGGGTAAAATCAGGGCTACAACATTCCAAGAACGTCATCGATGAAATTGAGGCTCTTGAAGGCCTTCAGAAAAAGAGTGGATCGAAACAAGCATCACCACTTCATCATGAGCAGTTGAAAGGTCTATGGCATAAACACTATCTTGAAGATGGCTTGGCATCAATGGCAAGAAATCTTAGTAGAGGACTCGGCAAATATGGAATCCCATCCTTTGAAAAAGGTATCGCTGATGCACAATTATCTGGCGAAGAACGGTATGTGACAAAAGCAGACATTCCTCATATTGTAAATGATACTATATCTGGAAATTGGGAACGCCTTAAAAATGATTCCGCATTAACTGGAGAATGGCTTATCTTTGCCCAACACGAAAACAAAAACTACTATCTTTGCCTTGGTCGTCACAAAAGCGACCCACAAATACTCAGAGCACAAATTGATGCGTTTTGTGTACGAGAATTTCCTTTTCTGATTAACATTCTTTCAAAAAATACGGCCAGCGGAACATAAGAAAAACACCTCCGACACAACAAAAGCGGCCCATCACAAGCCGCTTTGTTATATCCAAAATAATCCTCGCGTCTCAATCCTCCCATCTCCAATCCCTCACTTCCGGCATATCCTCGCCGTATTTCCTGATGTACTCTTTGTGCTCGATCAGGCGGTCGCGGACGTATTGTTTGATGTAGGCAGCTTGGGGCCTCAGGCTTTCCACACGGTTGACTACGTCGGCGACGAGGTGGAAGCGGTCGAGGTCGTTCATGACTACCATGTCGAAGGGCGTCGTCGTGGTACCCTCCTCTTTGTAGCCGCGCACGTGCAGGTTCGGATGGTTGGTGCGGCGGTAGGTCAGCCGGTGGATCAGCCACGGGTAGCCGTGGTAGGCGAAGATGATCGGCTTGTCGGTGGTGAAGAGGTCGTCGAAGTCGCGATCTGAAAGGCCGTGCGGATGCTCCTCTTTCGGTTGCAGGGTCATGAGATCGACGATGTTGACCACCCTGATCTTCAGCTCCGGCGCGAGGCGGCGCAGTATTTTCACGGCGGAAAGCGTTTCGAGCGTCGGCACGTCGCCCGCGCAGGCCATCACCACGTCCGGTTCGCTTCCGGCATCGTTCGAGGCCCACTCCCAGATGCCGATGCCGCTGGTACAGTGCTGGACGGCGGACTCCATGTCGAGCCACTGCCACTCGGGCTGCTTGCCCGCCACGATGACGTTGATGTAATTTCGCGAGCGCAGGCAGTGGTCCGTCACCGAAAGCAGCGTGTTGGCGTCCGGCGGCAGATAGACGCGAATCACCTCGGCCTTCTTGTTCACCACGTGGTCGATGAAGCCCGGATCCTGATGCGAAAAACCGTTGTGATCCTGCCGCCACACGTGCGAAGTGAGGAAGTAGTTGAGCGAGGCGATAGGCCGCCGCCAGGGAATCTCGCTGTCGGTCACTTTGAGCCACTTTGCGTGCTGGTTGAACATCGAGTCGATGATGTGGATGAACGCCTCGTAGCAGGAGAAAAAGCCGTGGCGACCCGTGAGAAGATAGCCTTCGAGCCACCCCTGACAGGTGTGTTCCGAGAGTATTTCCATCACGCGACCATCGGGCGAGAGATGATCGTCACTCGGCAGCGTTTCGGCAACCCAGGTTCGGTCGGTCTCCTCGAAGAGGTCGCCGAGGCGGTTCGAGGCGGTCTCGTCCGGCCCGAAGACACGAAAGTTGGCCATCTTCTCGTTCATCTTCATGATGTCGCGCAGGAAGCGGGCCATCGGCTTCGGCGCTTCAGCCTCCACCGCGCCGGGCCTCGGCACGTCGAGCGCGTAGTCGCGGAAATCGGGCATCCGCAGCTCCTTGAGGAGCAGGCCGCCATTGGCGTGGGGAATATCGCCCATACGCTTTTTGCCCTTCGGCGCGAGCGCCTGCAACTCTGGCAAGAGTACGCCGTCTGGCGTAAACAGCTCCTCGGCGCGGTAGCTCTTCAGCCACGACTCCAGCAGCGCCATGTGCTCAGGATTGTCGCGCACCGTGCTGAATGGCACCTGGTGCGAGCGCCAGTTTCCTTCGGCGGGTTTGCCGTCAACCACCTTCGGCCCCGTCCACCCCTTCGGCGAGCGGAAGACGATCATCGGCCACATCGGGCGTTCGGTCACGCCCTCGATCCGCGCCCGGCGCTGGATTTCGGCGATCTCGTCGAAGCAGCGATCCATCGTGGCGGCCATCGCCTGGTGCATCGTCGCCGGATCGTCTCCCTCGACGAAGCAGGGCGTGTAGCCGTAGCCGATCATGAGCTTCTCCAGCTCGTCGTGCGAAATTCGCGCCAGCACGGTCGGGTTGGCGATCTTGTAGCCGTTCAGGTGCAGGATCGGCAGCACCGCCCCGTCGCGCCCAGGGTTCAGGAACTTGTTGCTGTGCCACGCCGTGGCGAGCGGCCCCGTCTCCGCCTCGCCGTCGCCGATGACGCAGGCCGTGACGAGATCGGGATTGTCGAACACCGCGCCGTAAGCGTGTGACAGCGCATAACCAAGCTCACCGCCCTCGTGGATCGAGCCGGGAGTTTCCGGCGCGACGTGGCTCGGAATGCCGCCGGGAAACGAGAACTGCCGGAAGAGCCGCGTCATGCCCGCTTCGTCGAACGAGACGTCGGGGTAGTACTCGCTGTATGTCCCCTCCATCCAGACGTTGGCCACGAGCGCAGGCCCGCCATGCCCCGGCCCGGCGATATAGACAATGTCGAGATCGCGGTTGCGGATGATGCGGTTCAGATGCACGTAGAGGAAATTGAGGCCGGGAGTGGTGCCCCAGTGGCCGAGCAGGCGGGGCTTGATATGCTCTTTCGAAAGCGGCTGCTTCAGCAGCGGATTGTCCATCAGGTAGATCTGGCCTACCGAGAGGTAGTTGGCCGCCCTCCACCAGCCATTCATCAGTTCAAGTTCACGTTCGGAAAGCGGAGCGTTGTTATATGTCATCAGTTGTTTCTTTTCATTTGCAAGATCAGACCAATCCGGAAATCTTCCGGATCATCCGTTTATTTCTCTCATACCAAGTCCAGTTTTCCACGCTGTCAGAGTGGGAGTCTGGGCTTCCACCTTTTTTACTCTTGCATTCATTCGCCCCGTCGCAAATACTTTCGAAACGTGGTCAGATAATCATAATGAATCCAGGGCTTCAGCCCAATCCCTTCACACACTGTTCATTGCCAAACCGGTAACCACACCATATCGGCATCACAGTCAACCAACTTCAAGAACACTTCTCGTTTCTCTAACAATCATCACCTCTTCATTCGTTTCCATCACTCTGACGATAACCGGGCTGTCATCCATCGAAATGATTTCGGGGTGATTCAAATTCTTTTGCTGATCGAGCCTGACGCCGAGAAATTCGAGTCCCGCACAGATGCGCTCGCGGATCTCCGGCGAGTGCAGGCCAATGCCGCCGGTGAAGACGATCATATCGAGACCGCCGAGCACCGTCGTCAGAGCGCCGACGTGCTTTCGTGCCGAGTAGCAGAACAGCTCCACGGCCATGCGGGCCTGTTCGTTGTCTGATTCGGCGTCGAGCAGGTCGCGCATGTCGGCGCTCAGGCCGGAGATGCCGAGAAGGCCCGAGCGCTTGTTGACCAACTCCCGCAGCCCCTCCGCGTCGAGACGACCCTGCTGCAAAAGGAAGAGCACCACGCCCGGATCGAGGTCGCCGGTGCGTGTGCTCATCACCAGCCCGCCCGCGGGCGAGAAGCCCATCGTCGTCTCGACGCTCCGCCCGTCAAGCACCGCCGCCATGCTCGCCCCGTGGCCGAGATGCGCCAGAACCACGCGCCCCTTCCGGGCAAGCGGCTCTCCCTGCGCCTTCAGCTCATTAAGGATGTACTGATAGGATAGGCCGTGAAATCCGTACCGCTGCACCCCCTGTTTTCGGAACTCTTCCGGGATGGGGCAGAGCCTGGCGACCGGCGGCATGGTGCGGTGGAAGGCGGTGTCGAAGCAGGCCACCTGAAAGACCCCCGGCAGCCCGGCAGCGGCGTGGCGGATCGCGTTCAGTGCCTGGGGAAGATGTTCGGGAGCGTAGGGGATGAGTTCGGCGATAGAGTCGAGCAGTTCCGGCGTGACCTTTTCGGGCGCGGTGTGAAGCGGCCCGCCATGCACCACCCGGTGGCCCACCGCATCGGGAATGCCGGGGCCGTGCCGCTTGATCCAAGAAAAGACGTGCCGACACGCCGCCTCATGATCGGCCACCTCCACCCGCACGCAATCGATGTACCGCCCCTCGGCATCCATCACCGAAAAGCGCCCATCCGGTAAGCCGATCCGTGTCAGCGAACCGGAAAACAGCAGTTCCTCCTTCTCGCCGCTCTCGTAGAGCGAAAACTTGATACTCGACGACCCGGTATTGACCGCCAAAATCGTAATCACAGGCTTTATCACACTCTCTCCCAAAATTTGCTCACCCGGACGGCAATGAACGCCGCCAGCCTATCTCATCACGCAAAGATACACACCACAGACTCCAACCCCGAGCGCCTGTCGTTACGTTCCTGAAAATTTGGGGAGAAGCATAAAGTGTCAAGATTTTGCCGTATATTAAACAAATAAAACCAATTCATATTTCAAACGGCAAGGATGCTAAATGATTTACATCTCTTCATATACAAGTTCGCGATCTACCTTTTCGCCTCAGAGGCAACAAGATATTTTGATTCTCTCAACATTTTGTCCGGTTTTAGCCTTTTTAAGCCACAATGAAGAACCCCGACTCAGCAGCAGGGCATTTACCCTTAGGGAATAAGAATCAGTCCTTTCGAAATGAATTACTAACAAAAATTTAAAAAATGGCTCATAAGGCATAGAAAAAAACCTATAATCCATTATCCTAAAACGAATGCAAATCACAATCATGCAATGAACGAAAATAAACTTCTCCTAAACATAGATGAAGGCTATGGCTTTATGCCTCCTTGCTATAAAGCATTAATGTCATATTCTGGAATTAGTTATCATGAGGAATTCGACCTGCCTCATCCAATTGCTATTTTTAATCACTCTTGGAGTGCCGTCTGTTATAAATTAATAACAACTATTGATGCGCTTGAAATAATGCAAAGTTCATTCAACGACAGGCCAAATGGATCAAACTCTGTGTCATTACTGGCTGCTTATGAGGCCCTTTTACACACCTGCGATGAATTTATTGAGAACATTGAAAAGAATATCACCAAATCTTTTGCTGGAAAAAATGGCAAAGCTGACATATCCGGCCCAGATTCTCTGCGAAAGTTTTTTTCTATCCCTTGTAATAGAATAAAACATAATCACAACAGACTTGTTTACTTCGAACTTAATAACACTCGTTTTAAAGTTAGTTGTTGCAGTCTTTATCACATACATAAAGGAGGACTGCGACCCAATCCCGAAATCCACAAAAATAATCATGGTTTTTCTTTTAATATGCAACTTAGAAAAGTAGTCTCATCGCTATATTTTTACACAGATACGGTCGAGAAAAAAATTATTAAACTTTCCAATAGCCCCATCATCCCAGAAATCCATCCTGATACAAATACTATTTCAATGTTGAAAAGAATCTCTAAACTACCAATCATATCCATGCCACACGAAACAAACAGAGACATTCCAAGTATAGATTTCAATGAAAAAAAACTTGAACTATCATTACGAGGCGGAAATGCAATCCCAATCAATGGGAGGGCAACAGTTATCCACGTAGGAGATGGCTACACACATAGGTTTGCAGTACCAGGGTACAGAAAAGAGTGATCGTAAAGCAGTATTCTGGTCGGTACGCGACGTTTGCCTTTGCATAGTATTTTAGCTAAAGGGCTTTCGTAAAATACGCAAAGAGGGGCGGACTGATACTTTTATTTGTGCTTCCCCTTCCCAACCCCCAACACATACCAGTAAGGCTCGAACGCCTGTTCGACTGTTTCAGCGATAAGCGAGATAAACGGTTCGTAATCTCCCTCGCAATGCGCTTGATCCAGCGCTTCATAATATCGTAAACGCTGCTCGACGGGAAGCACTGCCGGAGGAAATCCGGCTTTCATCAGTTCGAGGTTGTTCAAGAGCCGCGCGGTTCGTCCGTTACCATCGACGAAAGGATGGATTTTCACGAAATCCGCGTGAACTCTCGCGGCATATTCGACCGGGTGCAAGCGCTGCCGATCGATGGCGCACTGCCTGACGAACGCCTCCATCTCCTGCGGCACGCTCAGGTAATCCGGCGGGCGATGTTCCGCGCCGGAGATTATGACATTCTGCGTCCGGTATCGCCCAGCATTCCGGTCATCGATGTTTTTGAGCATGAGCTGATGCAATGACTTGATCTGCCACTCTGACAGCGCTTCGTTTTTCCCGACCAAATCCTCGACATAGAAAATGGCCTCCCGGTGATTGATCGCCTCGAAGTGCTCGCGCATGGTTTTGCCGCCGATGGCGATCCCTTCAAGCGCGACCTTTGTCTCCTTCAAAGTCAGCGTATTGCCCTCGATGGCGTTGGAGTTGTACGTCCACCGCACGACGAGGTCGTCGTGCAGATTGCGAACTGTCTCAGGACTCAGCGGCCTGAAGCCGTCGAGTCGTTGCTTAAGGGCATCGAGTTTGTCGAAGTTCATCGGATTCTCTCTTGCCGTTTCATGGCCGGTTTAAGGATTCTACTTTCAATGATACCATTTGCCAACGTAAACCTCAACGCTGGAAGTCTCTGAATAGCTTTCCAGACAGAACAGCCATCGCCGAAATGGAATCAGCCGTTGCCGACGGCAAAAAAGAGCTGAAGCCATCCGTCAAAGAACGCCTTGGCGAGTTCATTGACAATCTTTCCAATCCAGAATCGAGGCTCAGCAAAGGCATCAACCTGGTCACGAAAGGCACGGACAAGGCCGTCAAGCTTGCCGGACTCTACGAGAAATGCGCAAAATATTTCGATCTGCCACAAATTTCCGGTGGATTGCTGGGGTAGCAACAGAACGTCCATGCATTGGAAAAAGGAAAATGGCGTATATTTCTCACACTTTTTTCACCATCACAAGGATAACGAACATATGACTACAGAAGGCCTTACGACGCTTATTCCGGCGGAGAAGATTGCGGCGCGGGTGGCCGAAATGGGGGCGGAAATTTCGCGTGATCTGGCGGGTATCGATGAACTTACCGTGGTGTGCGTGCTGAAAGGGGGATTCATCTTTACGGCCGATCTGGTGCGGCATCTCACTTTGCCCTGCCGCATCGAGTTCATCCGCGCTTCGAGCTACGGCACGCACCGCGCCTCCACCGGCAAGGTGATACTCGATCATCACCACAATCCGCATGTCGACGGCAAGCATGTGCTCCTCGTCGAAGACATCCTCGACACCGGGCTGACCGTCACCCGCATTCTCGACGAGCTGCGCGGGCACAATCCCGCCTCGCTGCGCGTCTGTGCGCTGCTCGACAAGCCGTCGGCTCGCACTACGCCCGCCAGCGCGGAGTATACCGGCTTCACCATACCGGATGTCTACGTCGTGGGTTACGGACTTGATGCCGCTGGCAGGTACCGAGAGCTTCCGTACGTCGCCGCGCTGAACGCCTGATGCAATCCTCCTCCCCTCACGGCGGCCCGTCTCTGAGACCAAGCCGCTATCTGTTCGCATCCTCACCCCACGCCCGCATCCTGCGGATCGATGCAACCGGCATACTTACAATTATGTCTGCTTTTCGTCCAGAATAGCCATTATTTTCCTAATATTTTTAGGAATTGTTTTATATTCACCTTAATCAAAAGAGTGGAAACGCTCAATAAGCCAGAAAAAACGACGCCGATGCAAGTTCCGTCCACATCAAGCCAGGAGGCGATCCGCAAGCCGTGGATCATCGATACGACCCTCCGGGATGGTGAGCAGGCACCCGGCGTGGTCTTCAATCCCCACGAGAAAAAGCGCATCGCGCAACTCCTTTCCGAAACCGGCATCGACGAGATCGAGGTGGGATACCCGGCCATCAGCCAGGCAGAGCGGGAGGTGATCAGCGAGATCGCCGCCATGAAGCTGCCGGTGCGCCTGACCACGTGGGCGCGGGCCAACATGGCGGACATCGAGCTGGCTGCGTCGTGCGGCACCGATGCGGTGCACATCAGCTTTCCGGCTTCGCGGCTCTACATGGAGCTGATGAACCGGGAGTATGGCTGGATTCAGGAGCAGCTCCATCTGCTGGTTTCGAGAGCGCGTGAACTGTTTGATTTCGTCAGCGTCGGCGGGCAGGATGCCACGAGGAGCGATGTCGGGTTTCTCCGGCGCTTCATGCTCGATGCCGAAGCCGTCGGAGCCGAGCGGCTCAGGATCGCCGATACGGTCGGCATCGCCACGCCGGAGTCGGTGATGAGCCTCGGCGCGGCGTTGCGCGAGTGCTCGCCGCTGCCGCTGGAGTTCCACGCGCACAACGATCTCGGCATGGCGACCGCCAACGCTTTCACGGCGCTCGGCGCGGGATTCGAAGCGGTCAGCGTGTCGGTGACCGGCCTCGGCGAACGGGCGGGCAATGCGGCGCTCGAAGAGCTGGCGATGGCGCTCGCCATGAGCGGCGGCTTCGAGACGCATCTCGACACGACGACGCTCTCGCGGCTGTGCGACGTCGTGGCTTCAGCCTCCGGGCGAGCGATTCAGGAGCAGAAGCCGGTGGTTGGGCGTTCGGCCTTCCAGCACGAATCGGGCATCCATTGCGCGGCGCTCTTGCAGAATCCGCTCTCCTACCAGCCATTTCTGCCGTCGCGGGTGGGCCGCAACGATTTCGAAATGGTCATCGGCAAGCACTCGGGCACGGCGGCGATCATGGCCCACTTCAAGAGAAGGGGAGTCACGGTCTCGAAAGATGAGGCCCGCGAAATGCTCGAATCGATCCGCAGCCACTCCGACCGCCTCAAGCGAGCGCTCCGGGCCGATGAGATCGAGGCGATCCGCAGACAAAATTCCGTAAAACACGCTTAACCATCGAATTTCTTTCATGCTCATAGCGCAGGAACAGGAACAGAGCAGCATCAGTCTTCTTGCCGAGGTCAGCAGGACGGTCAACAACGAGGAGGACATCAGCAAGGTGCTCCGGCTGGTGCTTTTCATCTTGTCGGAACACATGAACATGCTCCGGGGCATGGTCACGATTCTGAACCGCACCACCGGCGAGATGGTCATCAACGAATCGTTCGGCCTGACCGACGAGCAGCGCCAGCTTGCCCGCTACAAGGTTGGCGAGGGGATCATCGGCCAGGTGGTCAAGACCGGCAAACCGGCGGTGGTGCCGCGCATCGACGAGGAGCCGCTTTTTCTCGACCGCACCCGTTCGAGAGCGAAAGAGAACAAGGAGGAGCTGTGTTTCATCTGCGTGCCGATCAAGGCGGGTGTCGAGGTGATCGGCACCCTGAGCGCGGACCGTCGGATTGCCGTTTCCGACGAGCATGGCGACAAGAAGCTCCGGCGTAAAAGCGACCGGATCGACCTTCTGCAATATTACGTCGATCTCCTCTCCATCATCGCGGCCATGATCTCGCAGGCGGTGCGCCTCAAGCAGCTCGACGACGAACAGTGCGTCAACGGCTTGCATGAGCGAGCTGGACGCCCCGCGCAGGCTGGTTTCCAGCTCATCGATGGCGAGAGTAACGGCGAAGAGATACCCGAGGTGGAGCGGCCCGCGAACATCATTGGCAACGCCAAGCCGATGCTTTCGCTCTTCAGGATGATCGACAAGATCGCCAAGACCAGCGCCACGGCCCTGATTCTCGGCGAAAGCGGCGTCGGCAAGGAGCTGGTGGCCAACGCGATTCATTTCAAGAGCATGAGGAACGGTAAGCCCTTCATCAAGTTCAACTGCGCGGCGCTGCCGGAGAGCATCGTCGAAAGCGAGCTGTTCGGCCACGAGCGAGGCGCGTTCACCGGCGCGAGTGCCCAGCGCCGCGGACGCTTCGAGCTGGCCGATGGCGGCTCGATCTTCCTCGACGAGATCGGCGAGCTGAGCCTGCCGATCCAGGCCAAGCTGCTGCGCATCATCCAGGAGAAGGAGTTCGAGCGGCTCGGCGGCTCGAAGACCATCAAGACCGACGTGCGCATCATCGCCGCCACCAACCGGAACCTCGAAGAGCAGATTCGCGAAGGGAGCTTCCGCGAAGACTTGTTCTACCGACTCAACATCTTTCCGATCACCGTGCCGCCGCTTCGCGAGCGCAAGACCGACATTCTCTTGCTGGCGGATTACTTCGTGGAGAAGTTCAACAAGGCCAACCACAAGGGGGTGCGCCGGATTTCGACCACCTCCATCGACATGCTGATGCGCTACCACTGGCCCGGCAACGTGCGCGAGTTGCAGAACTGCATCGAGCGGGCGGTGATTCTGAGCGAGGACAACGTCATCCACGGCTACCACCTGCCGCCCTCGCTCCAGACGGCGGAGTCAAGTGGCACACCCTACACCGGCGACTTGCAGCAAAAGCTCGACGCCATCGAGCAGGAGATGATCATCGAAGCCCTGAAACGCACCAAAGGCAACATGACCAAAGCCGCCACGCAGCTCGGTCTGTCGGACAGGATCATGGGATTGAGGATGAAGAAATTTGACATCGACTACCGCAAGTTCCGGGCGTGACGGGGAAAGGATGAAATTGATGAAACAAAAAAGCGGTCTGTGATTGGCCGCTTTTTTAGTGTGGAATTGGAGTGAAATGATATGTCGTAATGATACTATTTGAACGATGATCAACTTGTCAGCTTAACCGATTTTGCCAATATCTCGGCTCCCGGTTCATATGTGCAATTGCCCAAATCACTATTTCATCTTTTTCGGTAGTGTACAATATTTTATATGGAAATCTTGGAATATATGCCTTGTAAATAACATCCGACTCTTTGAGATACCACGTCGGATTCCTCGCTAACTTTCTGACCTGATCTCGGACTATTTGTCTGAAGCTCTTGCCAAGACCATGAGATTGAAGTTCATACCATTCAACAGCTTCGTCGAATTCGTGAACCGCCAGATCATGAATTCTAATCTTCATGGTACAAACTATCAAAATCGATTAATTTCGCCTTCCCTGACCTGACAGCTTCCATTCTGTCCTTGACCTCTGTGATCCATTTTTCTCTGATTTTTTCGTCCTCTTGTTCAATGCTTGCCAAGATAATCTGAGCGAATTCCACTCGCTCATTTGGCGACATCGCCAAAGCCTGATCTAATAATTTCTGTTCCATATTTATCTCCTGTTGATCCTTGCCATGACCTCTTCGACCGGCGATGCTTTGATTTTAACTTTCTTTGTAGGCGTCCTGTCTCGGCTCAAACTCAGCTGCCCACGCGGAATCGACCTCGGTTTTGTGAGACGCATCGATACTCTGAAAGAGCCGCTTAATTAACTTCGCTCGTTTGACTGACAGTGGCTCAAAAGCATTATTTTATTTTATCAATTTTCGCCGTCATAGCATTTTTATGTAACTTTTTGTTCAACTTATAGAAAGTTAATAGCTGAGTTATCAAACTTTTTTAAGCGATATGAAAAAAAAAGTAAATTCACTAAATTACGACAAAAGTACATCTATATCATTATAAACCCAAAAGGTAAATCTATCTTTAGATATATGAATCGAGTAGCTATTTCCTGTGATATTATCAATGAGATTTTCGGTTATTCCTGAATTGGTTTCATGAAAATTATACGGTTCAGAAACATGCCCTTCTGCCTCACAAATATGGCTATTATTAATTTGAACCGTAATAGAATAAGTTAAATCAGTATTTCCAATTCTTCCGCTTCGTTGTTTTGAGGTTTTTGACTTCACTGTATCATCTCCTGTATTATGTGTTTTAGCTCTATTTTAACTGATTAATTTTTTTTAATCTCTAAGGGTCTCATTCCCTGAAGCCTGAATCCCGAAAGTATCGAATAAGGACAAATTCATACCCCGTAGCTTTGTTGCGAGACAGTTGATTGAGACTATTCCTATAATGATAGATCAGTCTGGGTTTTCAGTGATCTCAACAGTGTAGCCTTTATCGGTTTTCTTGAATGTGTATATTTTGCTTGTCGGTGAAGCGATAATAACATATGATTCATTTTCCTCATCCTTTCCTGAAGCGATATGAAGGTTGTCATCGGTATTAACGCACTTGATAAATTCCCAAAGCATAGGGTGCTCTGATAGGGCTTCGCGTATAGACTTGATTTTTGCATTGGGTTCGTCTTTCATTTTTAACCTCCTGTTTTTTTGTATTGGCAGTATGATAATATAGCGATTCATTGGGGGTCGTGCATTAACTTATAAAGTTACACCTCGGTAACTTCCGTGTCATGGGCGACCTACCTGCGCACGGAGCGAGTAACCTCGTTGGACAGGCCAAAAAGCCAACGATGACCCATCTCGACAGAGAACTCCTCCAGCAGCAATTTTCCGGGAGTGACTGGCGTAAGCTTTTCCATGTATCAATGTAGTGTTTCGCCCGAAAAAAGCCATAATTTCGTTCGATGTAACAATCGGAATCAGCACTACAATCTAACGCAACCACGAATTACTCGCCAGCCACTTTCGCCGCCGCCTCCCCGCCGCCGTTCTCCGCCACCTCAAGCTTACCCACTCTCAGCGTACCAACCTCCAGCGTGCCGAACTTTGCTTTTTTGATAAACAAGCGGCCAATGGCGAGGCGGGCGATGGCTACCGCGCCAAGGGTCAGCGCTCCGATGCTGAGTGCGCCGATTGCTGTCGCGCCGATGGCGAGCGCGCCGGAGGAGAGGGCGGAATAGGAGCGCCAGGGGCCACAAGCCGCCAAGGCCTCGCGTGATTCATGCCTGGTGAAATGGCGGAATTTGCTGCCGATCGTGGGGCGGCGATGGAGAAAGGTTTTCATGGCTGGGGCGTGTTTTGGATCGTTGATTGTTCCGTTCAGGCGCGGTCAGCCTTTTGCTGGACAGCCATTCGACCAGCCGACGCCTTTTCTGTTCCAACGTCGGCGCATTCTCGACGGTTCCTTTTCGCAAAAGCACAAAAACGTCATTTCCTACATTTTTGTAGACTCTGTGGAGAATCTGTGTTGAAATGGCGTGTCCGGGTCGCAGTCAGCAAAGAAAATTCCTAAAGCGAGGTGCGAATAATGGATTGCCACGTCGCTCTGCTCCTCGCAATGACGGAAAATCGAAGCCCGTAAGGATTTAGCGGACTTATCCCGGTATTCCGTTATCCCCGCGCCCTGTCATTGCGAGCGTAGCGAAGCAATCCAGACGCTCCATGTTATGAAATGGATTGCTGCGTCGCTTCGCTCCTCGCGTTGACAGCATGAAACATCACCAAATCCTACATCCTGCCAACTTGAAATCCTACAATTGCGTAGAAACCGTCCTCTTTCTACGCAATTGTAGGTTGCTCAACCGCCGTTTTTCTACCCCGCAGAAAAACAAAAGCCTTGTCGTGGCGTCCATCCAGAAAATCATCGAAACGTTAACTCTATTGCTGACAACGAGTTATCGATTTTCCTCAAAAAAAGTTCCTGCAAAATTGAGCGAAAACCTCACTTTGGCACGGCTATTGCTCAATAATCTTTAATTATTCAGGACACCAGCAATACTGACCTGAATATTTTAAACGACAAGAGGAACAACCCACAAAAAAGTACAATCATGAGAAAAGTCGCGATTTATGGCAAAGGCGGTATCGGCAAATCCACAACCACACAGAACACGGTTGCCGGTCTCGCGGAAGCAGGCAAAAAAGTGATGGTCGTAGGTTGCGACCCGAAGGCTGACTCTACCCGCCTCCTGCTCGGCGGTCTTCAGCAGAAAACCGTGCTCGACACGCTTCGCGAGGAGGGTGAAGAAGTCGAACTCGAAGATATCATTAAAGAAGGCTACAAAAACACCCGCTGCACCGAGTCCGGCGGTCCTGAGCCTGGCGTCGGCTGCGCTGGTCGCGGTATCATCACCTCGGTCAACCTGCTCGAACAGCTCGGCGCTTACGATGAAGAATGGGAACTCGACTATGTGTTCTACGATGTGCTCGGTGACGTTGTGTGCGGTGGCTTCGCCATGCCGATCCGCGACGGTAAGGCCGAAGAGATTTACATCGTCTGCTCTGGCGAAATGATGGCTATGTACGCGGCAAACAACATCTGCAAAGGTATCCTGAAATACGCCGATGCAGGCGGTGTGCGCCTCGGTGGCCTGATCTGCAACAGCCGCAAGGTTGACAACGAGCGTGAGATGATCGAAGAACTCGCCCGCAGAATCGGCACCCAGATGATCCACTTCGTGCCCCGCGACAACTTCGTGCAGCGCGCCGAGATCAACAGAAAGACCGTGATCGACTTCGATCCGACCCATCCCCAGGCCGACGAGTACCGCGCCCTGGCCCGGAAGATCGACGAGAACAAGATGTTCGTCATCCCCAATCCGCTCTCGATCGACGAACTGGAGCAACTGCTGATCGAATTCGGTATCGCCAACTGAGATCGGGCACGGCTTAAAGATTTAAACAAATAAAACGGAGAACAAACCAATGTTAATGATCAGAACCATCGTCAGGCCGGAAAAAGTACATGAGGTCATGCAGGGCCTGCTCGATGCGGGATACCCGGCAGTCACCAAAATCTCGGTCGTTGGCCGGGGTAAGCAGCGCGGTCTGCGCGTCGGCGATGTGGTCTATGATGAACTGCCCAAAGAGATGCTCTTCGTCGTGGTGCCCGATGCCGACAAGGATTTCGTCATCCGCGCCATCCTCGACAATGCCAAAACCGGCGAAGGCAAGTTCGGTGACGGTAAAATCTTCGTCTCGGCTGTCGAAGAGGTCTACACGATCAGCTCCGGCCTGAAAGAATCCGATTCCGTGCTGGCCGCAGCAAAGGAGGCCTGATGAAAGAGATCATTTCAGTCATCAGAATCAACAAGGTGAACGAAACCAAGAAAGCGCTCATCGACGCGGGCATCCCAGCCTTCACGGCCACCGGCAGGGTGATGGGGCGTGGCAAGGGCCAGGTTCACTTCGACATTCTTCAGGGCGCTGAAGCCGGTCATCCGGAGGCAATCGCCCAGCTTGGCAATGCGCCGAGGCTGGTCGCCAAAAGAATCCTGACAGTGGTTGTGCCCGATGAACTTGCACAGATGGCCATCGACACGATCATCAAGACCAACCAGACCGGCAAGCCGGGAGATGGCAAGATTTTCGTGACCCCGATTCTCGAAACCGTCAGGGTCAGAACCGGAGAAGAGGGCGACGAGGCGCTTAACTAAGATTAACTAATGGTGTAAACGGAGAACGCTACAATGGAGGCGAAAGTACTCATATCAGATCCTTCCAAGGTCAGGGAGGAGCTGATCAATAAATACCCGGCCAAGGTCGCCAAAAAGCGCAGCAAGTCGATTGTGATCAACGACCCGGAGACGATTCCTGAAGTGCAGGCCAACGTCCGCACGGTGCCGGGCATCATCACGCAGCGCGGCTGCTCCTATGCCGGATGCAAAGGCGTGGTTCTCGGACCGACGCGCGACATCGTCAATATCGTCCACGGACCTATCGGGTGCAGTTTCTACGCCTGGTTGACACGCCGTAACCAGACCAGACCGGAAACCCCGGATGCGGAAAACTACATCACCTACTGCTTCTCGACCGACATGCAGGAGGAGCACGTGGTGTTCGGTGGCGAGAAAAAACTGAAACAGGCAATCCAGGAGGCTTATGACCTGTTCCATCCGAAGTCAATCGCCATCTTCTCGACCTGCCCGGTCGGTCTGATTGGTGACGACGTTCACGCCGCTTCTCGCGAAATGAAAGAGAAGCTCGGCGACTGCAACGTCTTCGGTTTCAGTTGCGAAGGGTATCGCGGCGTCAGCCAGTCGGCTGGTCACCACATCGCCAACAACGGCGTGTTCAAGCACATGGTCGGACGCAACAACGCGCCGGTCGAGGGCAAGTTCAAGCTCAACCTGCTTGGCGAGTACAACATCGGCGGCGACGCTTTCGAAATCGAGCGCATCTTCGAAAAGTGCGGTATCACGCTTGTCGCATCGTTCAGCGGCAACTCGACGGTCGGCGCAATCGAAAACTCGCACATGGCTGACCTGAACGTCATCTTGTGCCACCGCTCGATCAACTACATGGGCGACATGATGGAGACCAAATACGGTATCCCGTGGATGAAGGTCAACTTCGTCGGCGCTGAATCATCGGCCAAGTCGCTCCGCAAGATCGCCGAGTACTTCGGTGACGCCGAACTCAAGGCCCGCGTCGAAGCGGTGATTGCCGAAGAGATGCCGAAGGTGAAGGCGATTGTCGATGAGATTCGCCCGAGAACCGAAGGCAAAACCGCCATGCTGTTTGTCGGCGGCTCCCGCGCTCACCACTACCAGGATCTCTTCACCGAGCTTGGCATGACAACGGTGGCCGCAGGTTACGAGTTCGCGCACCGCGACGACTACGAAGGTCGTGAAGTGCTGCCCAAGATCAAGATCGATGCCGACAGCAAGAACATCGAAGAGCTGAAGGTAACGGCTGATCCCGAACTGTACAACCCGAGGAAAACCGAAGCCGAACTTGAGGAACTCAAAGCGAAGGGACTCGAAATCAACGGCTACCAGGGCATGATGAAGCAGATGAAGCAGAAGTCGCTGGTCATTGACGATCTCAGCCACTACGAGTCGGAAAAGCTCATCGAGATCTACAAGCCCGACATCTTCTGCGCCGGCATCAAGGAGAAATATGTCGTGCAGAAAATGGGCGTGCCGCTCAAGCAGCTTCACAGCTACGACTACGGAGGTCCCTACACCGGTTTCGAAGGTGCGGTCAACTTCTACAAGGATATTGACAGAATGGTCAACAACCCTGTCTGGAAGCTCATCAAGGCCCCGTGGGAAAAGGAAGAGGCCGGATCGCTTGAAGCCAGCTACGTCACCCAGTAACAGATAAGGAGATTATTGCAACATGTTATTACGACACACACCAAAAGAGGTCATGGCGCGCGAAGGGCTGACGATCAACCCGGCAAAGACCTGCCAGCCGATCGGAGCCATGTACGCCGCGCTCGGCATCCACGGCTGCCTGCCTCACAGCCACGGTTCACAGGGATGCTGCTCCTATCACCGCAGCACCCTGACGCGTCACTATAAAGAGCCGGTCATGGCGGCCACCAGCTCGTTCACCGAAGGCGCTTCGGTGTTCGGCGGCCAGGCCAACCTGCTCGCTTCGATCGAGACCATCTTTTCGGTTTACGATCCCCAGGTGATCGCCGTGCACTCGACCTGCCTGTCCGAAACCATCGGTGACGACTTGCAGCAGATCACCAAAAAAGCGAAGGATGACGGCAAGATTCCGGATGGCAAATACGTCATCTACGCCAGCACCCCGAGTTTCGTGGGTTCGCACATCACCGGTTACGCCAACATGGTGACCGGCATGGCCGAGCAGTTCGCCGTATCGACCGGCGAGAAGACGGAGCAGATCAACATCGTCGCGGGCTGGATGGAGCCTTCCGACATGCGCGAGATCAAGAGCATCGCGGGCCTGATGGACGCCAAAATCGTGCTTTTCCCGGATACTTCCGACGTGCTCGACGCGCCGCAGACCGGCAAACACGAGTTCTATCCGAAAGGGGGCGTCACCATCGAGGCGCTCAGAAGCACTGGCGACAGCAAGTGCTCGCTCGCTCTCGGCTGCGTGAGCGCCGAACCGGCAGCCATCGCGCTCGACAAGAAGTGCAAGGTGCCGTTCGAGACGCTCGACATGCCCATCGGCCTGTCGGCAACCGACCGCTTCGTCATGGCCCTGAGCAAGGCCGCAGGCAAGCCGGTTCCGGCGTCGATCACCGCCGACCGCGGTCGCGTCGTAGACGTCATGGCCGACATGGAGCAGTACTTCCACGGCAAGAAGGTGGCGCTGTTTGGCGACCCCGACCAGATCATGCCGCTCACCGAGTTCCTGCTCGATCTGGGCATGAAGCCGGTGCACATCGTCAGCGGCACGCCGGGCAACCGCTTCGAGAAGCGCATGAAGGAGATTCTCGAAAGAGCGCCCTACGCGAACTTCAAGAACGGCGGGCAGGCCGACATGTTCCTGCTCCACCAGTGGATCAAGAACGAGCCGGTCGATCTGCTCATCGGCAACACCTACGGCAAGTACATCGCCCGCGACGAGAACATTCCGTTCGTCAGGTTCGGCTTCCCGATCCTCGACCGCGTCGGCCACAGCTACTTCCCGAGCGTCGGCTACAGCGGCGCGATGAGGCTGATCGAGAAGATCCTCGGCGTCCTTATGGATCAGCAGGATCGCATGGCTCTCGAAGAGAAGTTCGAACTGGTAATGTAACAGCAGTGACTTCGGGTACAGAAAGGACTTAAAGGACAACAGGGGTGGTCCCGGCCTGGCTGGGACCGGCTCTGATAACCGGATAATGAAGGGGAAGGAAGTAATGGACACGCAGAACATCAGCCTGCTTGAAGGCAGGGAAAAACAGGTCTACGAGAAGAGAGCGGGCGGCGCGGAGGTTGACATCGCCTGCGACAAAACCAGCCTCTCCGGCTCGGTCAGCCAGCGTGCCTGCGTCTTCTGCGGATCACGTGTCGTGCTCTATCCAGTAGCCGACGCCATTCACATCGTACACGGCCCCATCGGGTGCGCCGCCTACACCTGGGACATCCGGGGAGCGGTCTCATCGGGACCGGAGCTGCACCGGCTCAGCTTTTCGACCGACCTCCAGGAGATGGATGTCATCTACGGCGGCGAAAAAAAGCTCTACAAGTCGCTCATCGAGCTGATCGACCAGTATCAGCCCAACGCGGCATTCATCTATTCGACCTGCATCATCGGCCTGATCGGCGACGACATCGAGGCCGTCTGCAAGAAGGTCGCAAAAGAAAAAGGAATCCCGGTGCTGCCGGTGCATTCCGAAGGATTCAAGGGCACCAAGAAGGATGGCTACAAAGCCGCCTGCCACGCCCTCATGACGCTGATCGGCCAGGGTTCGACCGAGGGGATCAGCAAATACAGTATCAACATTCTCGGCGAATTCAACCTCGCGGGGGAAGCCTGGATCATCCGGGAATATTACGAGAGAATGGGCATCGAGGTGGTGGCGACCATGACCGGCGACGGCAGGATCGACGCCATCCGCCGCTCGCACGGCGCGACGCTCAACGTGGTGCAGTGCTCCGGCTCGATGACCACGCTCGCCAAAGATATGGAAGAAAAATACGGCATCCCGTTCATCCGCGTGTCGTATTTCGGATTCGAGGATATGTCGAAATCACTCTATGACGTAGCGCAGCACTTCCCCGACAGGCCGGATATCATGGAGAAGGCCAAGGAGATCGTGCGCGACGAGATCAGGAAATATTACCCCGAGATGCAGAAGTTCAAGGCTGCGCTTGCGGGCAAGAAAGCCGCGATTTACGTCGGCGGCGCATTCAAGACCTTCTCGCTCATCAAGGCTTTGCGCACCATCGGCATGTCGGTCGTGCTGGCCGGATCGCAAACCGGCAACAAGGATGACTACCGTGCGCTGAAGGAGATGTGCGACGAGGGGACGGTGATCGTGGACGATTCGAATCCGGTCGAGCTCTCCAAGTTCATTCTCGAAAAGGAGGCCGACCTGCTCATCGGCGGCGTCAAGGAGCGCCCGATCGCCTTCAAACTCGGCGTCGGCTTCTGCGACCACAACCACGAGCGCAAGATTCCGCTCGCAGGATTTATCGGTATGTACTATTTCGCCAAGGAAGTTTACGAATCGGTGATGAGCCCCGTATGGCAGTTCGCCCCGAGAAAAGGAGGTAAGAGATGACAACGAACGCTTCGACTATGACCGCCAAAACGGCCACGCAGAACGCCTGCAAGCTCTGCAACCCGCTCGGCGCCTGCCTGGCCTTCAGAGGCATCGAACAGTGCGTACCGTTCCTGCACGGCTCGCAGGGGTGCGCCACCTACATCCGCCGCTACCTGATCAGCCACTACAAGGAGCCAATCGACATTGCCTCGTCGAACTTCAACGAGGAGACGGCGGTCTTCGGCGGCAGCCACAACCTGAAGCTCGGCCTGAAGAACGTATCGCAGCAGTACAACCCGCGCGTGATCGGCATCGCGACCACCTGTTTGTCCGAAACCATCGGCGACGACGTGCCGATGATTCTCAGAGAGTACGAAGCCCTGATGGGCGGCGCGGCAAACCTGCCGGTGATGATCTTCGCCTCGACGCCGAGTTACAGCGGCACGCATATTGACGGCTTCCACGCCGCGGTGCGCTCCGCCGTAAAAACGCTCGCCGTTGGCGGGGCGAAAAAAAATCTCGTCAACCTCTTTTCAGGCATGATTTCGCCAGCGGATATACGCTACCTGAAGGAGATTCTGACCGACTTCGGAATGCCCTTCATGCTGCTGCCGGACTATTCGCAGACGCTCGACGGCGGCCCATGGGGCGAGTACCACCGGATTCCCCCCGGCGGCACCTCGACCAGCGCCATCGCCGACAGCGGCTGCGCCTCGGCAAGCATCGAGTTCGGCTCGACGCTCGAAGCCGCGAAATCGGCGGCGGGCTACCTCGAAGCACAGTTCGGCGTGCCGCGCCACCACCTGCCGCTGCCCATCGGCATCAAGGCAAGCGACCGCTTCCTGGCGCTGCTCGAAGAGCTGACCGAGATGCAGATGCCCGAAAAGTACGAAGATGAGCGCCGCCGTCTCGTCGATGCCTATTCCGACGGCCACAAGTATGTCTTCGGCCAAAAGGCGATCCTGTACGGCGAAGAGGATCTGGTCATCTCCGTGGCTGCCTTCCTGCGCGAAATCGGCGTCGTGCCGGTGCTCTGCGCCTCGGGCGGCAAGAGCGGCCTGATGAAGCAGCGCTTGCAGGAGCTGATCCCGGATATGGAGGAGCAGGGGATCGAGGTGCGCCACGGCGTTGACTTCGTGGACATCGAGCACGAAGCGGAGCGGCTCAAGCCGGATTTTCTCATCGGCAACAGCAAGGGGTTCACGATGTCCAAAAAGCACGACCTGCCGCTCATCAGGATCGGCTTCCCGATCCACGACCGCTTCGGCGGCCAGCGCCTGCACCACCTCGGCTATCGCGGCACGCAGGAGCTGTTCGACCGCATCGTGAACACGGTCATCGAAGAGCGCCAGAAATCGTCGCCGATTGGTTACACCTATATGTAATAAAGAATTAATCATGACCTGAAGGGAGGCCTCATGACACTCAACATCCAGAACCATCCGTGCTTCAACGACTCGTCGAGGCACAAATACGGAAGAATACACCTGCCTGTCGCGCCGAAGTGCAACATCCAGTGCAACTACTGCAACCGTAAATACGACTGCATGAACGAGAACCGCCCCGGCATCACCAGCAAGGTGCTCTCGCCGAAGCAGGCGCTTTACTATCTCGATGGGGCGCTCAAGCTCTCGCCGAACATCTCGGTGGTGGGCATCGCCGGTCCCGGCGACCCGTTCGCCAATCCCGACGAGACGATGGAGACGCTTCGCCTCGTTCGCGAGAAGTATCCCGAGATGCTGCTCTGCGTCGCCACCAACGGCCTCGACGTGCTGCCCTACATCGAGGAGCTGGCCGAGTTGCAGGTGAGCCACGTGACGCTGACGATCAACGCCATCGATCCCTTGATCGGCCAGGAGATTTACGCCTGGGTGCGCTACCAGAAGCGCATGTACCGCGATCTTCAGGCCGCGCAGCTCCTGCTCGAAAACCAGCTTGCCGCCCTGCAGAAGCTCAAGAGGTTCGGCGTGACGGCCAAGGTAAACTCGATCATCATCCCCGGCGTCAACGAGACGCACGTGGTCGAGGTTGCACGCCAGGTCGCATCGATGGGCGCGGACATTCTGAACGCCCTGCCCTATTACAACACGACGGAGACGGTGTTCGAGAACATTCCCGAACCCGACGCGGTGATGGTGAAAGAGATACAGGAGGAGGCAGGCAAGCTGCTGCCGCAGATGAAGCACTGCGCCCGCTGCCGCGCCGACGCGGTCGGCGTCATTGGCGAGATCAACACCGAGGAGATGATGCAGAAGCTCGCAGAGGCATCGCTCATGCCCAAGAATCCGGAAGAAGATCGCCCATACATCGCCGTGGCGAGTCTCGAAGGGGTGCTCATAAACCAGCATCTCGGCGAAGCGGACAGGTTCCTGGTCTACGCGCTCGACGAGGAGAACAAGAGCTGCACGCTGGTCGATTCCCGCACGGCCCCGCCTCCCGGCGGCGGCAAGGATCGCTGGGAAGCGCTCGCCGCAAGGCTCGCCGACTGCCGCGCTCTGCTCGTCAACAGCGCCGGAGGTTCACCGCAATCGGTACTCAATGCCAGGGGAATAGAGGTCATGGCGATGGAAGGGGTGATCGAAGAGGCCGTCTACGGCATCTTCACCGGCCAGAACATGAAGCACCTGATGAAAAACACCCTCGGCCACGTCTGCAAGTCCGGTTGCAGCGGCACCGGTAACGGTTGCGGTTAATTGATAATGGATAATTGACAATGGATAATGTAGGGGCGGCTCTTGTGGCCGCCCTGAAACCGGCAACATCGTTTCAACCTATTCGTCCTATACGACTTATAAGACCTATTCGACCTATCAGCATTAACAACAACAAAAACCACCATGGACAAACCGAAACATCACATCTTCGTTTGCGCGAGCTTCAGGGCGCAGGGCGCGCCGCAGGGCATGTGCCACAAGAAAGAGTCACTGAACCTGATCCCTTATCTTGAAAGCGAGCTTGCCGACCGTGGTATGAGCGACGTCGCCGTCTCGGCTACGGCCTGCCTGAACCTCTGCGAAAAAGGGCCGGTGCTGGTCGTCTACCCGGAAAACTTCTGGTATGGCGAGATCGACAGCGAAGACAAAGTCGATGAAATTCTCGATGCGCTCGAAGAGGGCGAGGCCTGCGAAGACCATATCATCAGCTAAGCACTTCCTTCCCTTCAAGGAAGCCATGGGAACCGCCTTGTGCTAACTGGAGGCACGGGGATGGTTCCCTTATTTTTCCCTTATCGTTATAACTTGAATTACATATCGAAAGAGCTTACGCAACAAAAGAACAAACGGCCCTGCTCTTTTTTTGTACTGCGTTATAACCTGAAGTAATTAACGATCAGTCGGATCGGACTAATCAGTCAGGTCTGAAAAATCAACCACGACGTATAATTCCAATTCTAAATCATAAATGCTATAATACATCCATAACCTTAAAGGAGGATGTCTATGGCACGACCAGCGAGTGGCAAGGATGTATTGGCAACAGCTAAGCAAGCCGTGAAATCGGCACG
>Ga0326729_1000060_pt1 | contig 35655 bp, 34 predicted proteins | sample MHFSIPfraction_2_FD_207744 | JGI IMG/M metagenome (GOLD analysis project Ga0326729, IMG submission 207744) | Lab enriched peat soil microbial communities from Michigan Hollow, Ithaca, NY, United States - MHF6AY SIP fraction | ecosystem: Environmental > Terrestrial > Soil > Wetlands > Peat...
ATATTCTGCTGCTACAGGGATTCGCACTAAAATCTTTAATGCTTATTTTAAATATAACATATTATTTTATAATATTATAACAGTTTTCTGTCAGACACTATATAAGGGTTAAAGTTGAGAATGTTGGTAATAAAGCGGCAAAGAATGTACAGGTTTTTGTAAAGAGTATTAAGCCTATAGAAGGGATGCGCAGAAATAAAATCTGGTTAGAAATGGATCTTCAGTGGGGTAATACTGGAGACGCATTGTATCCGATAATTCATCCTGATACAGCTAAATATTGTGATATAGGTCGTATTTTGGAGCCAGATGCGAGGAAATATGATAAAGACTATTTATTTAAGCAGGAGTGGGAAGGAAAGTATTGCAAGATAGACCCAGCTTTATTGATAAATGTAAAGTATCCTCTTGGAAGAGGTGATCATATAATTGGGCCGGGAAAATATGAAGTCGAGATCGTCGCTGCAGCAGTTGGCGCAAAATTAGTCAAGCAGACTGTGTTGATAGAATTTAATGAGTGGTATCAGGATGGGGATAAAATGATGAATAGTGTTGAACTTGATTCTAAGAAAAACATTTATCGTATTTACTATTATTTCGATAGATGGGAACTGATTTATTCTGCATTATGCTCATTATTAAAGCCGATAAATGAAAGATGTGAAAATAAAAAGCATGATCCGGATCGAATGAAGCATTTGAAGGGTACGTAATTCAAAAAAACTGGATTCTTCACTTCGTTCAGAATGACAACCAAAACAACAAAGCCCCGGCACTTCATCTGCGCCGGGGCTTTTGCGTTTCAATCCGTTAATCCTCGTTTCACTCCGGCTTCAGGTGCGGGAAGAAGATGACGTCGCGGATGGAGTCCTGGCCGGTGAGAAGCATGACCATGCGGTCGATGCCGATGCCGAGGCCGGCGCAGGGGGGCATTCCGTATTCGAGGGCGCGGAGGAAGTCTTCGTCAACGATCATCGCTTCGTCGTCGCCGCGCTGGCGTAGGCTGGCCTGTTCTTCGAGGCGTTCGCGCTGGATGACCGGGTCGTTCAGCTCGGAGAAGGAGTTGCACACCTCCTTGCCGCCGACGATCAGCTCGAAGCGTTCGACGAGGCCCGGCTCCGAGCGGTGCTTCTTGGCGAGCGGCGACATCTCCTCCGGGTAGTCGGTGATGAAGGTCGGCTGGATGAGCTTTGGCTCGACGAACTCGCCGAAGATTTCATCGATGATTTTGCCGCTGCTGATCTTCGGATCAAGTTCGAGGCCCAAGTCCTTGGCGATGTCGCGGAGCTGCGCTTCCGATTTGCCGCGAATGTCCATGCCGGTGAACTCCTTGATCGAGTCGGCTATGGTGAGGCGGCGGAACGGCGGCTTCAGGCTGATTTCGTTGCCAAGGAAAATCGTCGAATCCTTGCCGTTGACCTCCAAACACGCCTTGTGCAGTAAATCTTCGACCAGCTCCATCATCCAGACGTAATCCTTGTAGGCGACATACAGCTCGACCTGCGTGAATTCGGGGTTGTGGAAGCGGTCGATGCCTTCGTTGCGGAAATCTTTGGCGAACTCATACACGCCGTCGAAGCCACCGACGATCAGGCGCTTGAGGTACAGCTCGTTGGCGATACGCAGGTACAGCTCCATGTCGAGCGCGTTGTGGTGCGTCGTGAAGGGGCGGGCCGCCGCGCCGCCGTAGATCGGCTGGAGGATCGGCGTTTCTACTTCAAGCCAGCCGTTCGAGCTGAAGTAGTTTCGCATCAGGGCGACGATCTTCGTTCGCTTGATGAAGGTGCCGCGCACTTCGGGGTTGACGATCAGATCGACGTAGCGCTGGCGGTAGCGCAGCTCGCGGTCGCTGAAGGCGTCGTACACCACCTTCTGGCCATCCACCTCTTTCTCTTTGGCGATGGGAATCGGGCGGAGCGACTTGGAGAGCAGCTCGAACTGGCGGGCATGTACCGAAATTTCGCCGGTTTTCGTCCTGAAAGTAAATCCGCTGACGCCAACGATGTCGCCAATGTCGAGCAGCTTGAAGGTGTTGTACGAAGCCTCGCCGACGTCGTCCTTCTTGAGGTAGATCTGGATGCGGCCAACGGAGTCCTGGATGTGCAGGAACGAGGCTTTGCCCATCTTGCGGATCGCCATGATGCGCCCGGCGACCGACACGTCCACGGCGTTGTCGTCGCTGAAGCTCTCGATGACGGCTTTCGAGGTGGCGGTGACGTCAAATTTATAGGGATAGGGTTCGATGCCCGCTTCGGCAAGGTGCGCTCGCTCCTCGAAGCGGCGCTTCATCTGGTCGTTGAGCGAAACTGCGGGTGACTGGTCGTTCTGCTGAGGCTTCTGTTCTGGTGCGTTGGGCATGCTGATTCTCTGAAGTGATAAAAATAAAAAACGGGTTATGAGAGCACGGCGGTTCAGGCCGAGATTCTGGTTTTGAGCCAGATCGAGGGCAGGGTGCTCACTTTCTGGTAGAGCGAGCGGTAGGCGCGGCGGGAGAAAACGTCGTAGTTGTTCTCCTCGATAGCCTTGAGGATGTCGCTGTAGTTGCGGCTGCTGATGCCGACGGCCAGGCGGCTGTTCTTTTCGAGCATCGGAATGCCGAGGTCAGCCGAAGCGTAGTAACCGCGAGCGCGTTCGATCTGGAACTTCATGAGGTCGATGAATTTGCCGTTCATCGTTTTCGACATGAACTCCTCGCGGCTGTAGTCGAAGCGCCGCAGGTCTTCCATCGGCAGGTAGATGCGGCCACGATCGATATCTTCGCCGATGTCGCGCAGGATGTTGGTGAGCTGCATGGCGATGCCGAGGTCGATGGCGTGCCGGAGCGCTTTTTTGTCGCTGTAGCCGAAGATTTCCACCGTCATCAGCCCGACCACCGAGGCCACCTTGTAGCAATAGACGTACAGCTCGTCGAAGGTCTCGAAGGTTTTGAAGTCGATGTCCATCGCCACGCCGTCGATCAGGTCGAGCGGCAGTTCGATGGGGATCGAGTAGTGGCGCAGCGTGTCCTGCCAGGCCATGAGGATCGGGTCGTTGGTCGGCATCCAGTCGTAACAGGCCCGGAGGCGCACCTTCCAGTCGGCGATGGAGTCATTGATCTCCTGCCGCGTCAACTGCCCGTTACTGAGCTTGTCCTGCGACAGATCGACCAAGTCATCGACCGTGCGCAACAGGGCGTACATGGCGAAGATCGGGTTCTGCTGGCGTTTTGGCAGGAACTTCGTGGCGAGGTAGAAGGTCTTGGCGTGGTGTTTGGCTATCTGGAGGCAGTAGCCGTAGGCGTTCGGGAGCGACAGCTTTTGGCCTGCGTCGTGAAGTACTGTCTGTCCGTTGTAGCTGTAATTCATGAAACTCTTGCCGCTGGTTTTACCTGTCTGTTAGCAGGGACGCCTGTCGCCTTGTGGACGCATAGGCCTGAATTTTGCTTCTGCCAGCTCGTTTTTGTATGCCGGAGCGGCAAAAATATGTAACTTTCTCTGGCCGGAATATGTTAAAAGGAACGTGACGGCAAAATAAAATAAAGGCGCTAATATAGCAATAGCAATGGCGTTCGCCGTTATCTCCTGTCACTCGATGCTGTTGCGGCAAGAATCTATCCCAGACCATCCATTTGACGACCATTCCATCACCGGAACCCCGTGAGCGAGCCGTGCTCGTCGGCATCACCTCCACGCCCGACACTCCCCGGCACCTTGTCGAAGAGTACCTCGACGAGCTGAAGTTTCTTGCCGATACGGCGGGAGCTGACGTTATCAACACCATCATCCAGGAAAAAAAGCAGCCCGATCCGGCCACCTGCATCGGCAGCGGCAAGGCCGAGGATCTGGCCGGGCTGGTCGAGGAGGAGAAGATCGACATCGTCATCTTCGACGACGACCTCACGCCCGTGCAGGCCAGGAACCTCGAACGCATTCTCAAGTGCAAGGTGATCGACCGCACTGGCCTCATACTCCAGATTTTCGCCATCCGCGCCAAATCGTCGCAGGCCAAGATGCAGGTCGAACTCGCGCAGCTCGAATATCTCCTGCCGCGGCTCTCCGGCGCGTGGACGCACCTGTCGAAGCAGAAGGGAGGCATCGGCACCAAAGGCCCCGGCGAAACGCAGATCGAGACCGACCGTCGGCTCGTGCGTAACCGCATCGCCTCGCTAAAAAAGAAGCTCCGCGCCGTCTCGCTCCAGCACGACACCCAGACCCGAGGCCGCTCGACCGTGCCGCGCGTGGCGCTGGTCGGCTACACCAACGCGGGCAAATCGACGCTGATGAACGCCCTCTGCCCTGAAGCGGGCGCCTACGCCGAGAACCGCCTCTTCGCGACGCTCGACACCAAAACCAGGCGGCTCGAACTCAAAATCAACAAGCTCGTGCTGCTCTCCGACACGGTCGGCTTCATCCGCAAGCTGCCGCACACGCTGGTCGAGAGCTTCAAGTCCACGCTCGACGAGGTGCTGCAGGCGGACTTTTTACTGCACGTCATTGACGTAAGCCACCCGGCCTTCGAGGAGCAGATGCAGGTGGTGCGCGAGACGCTCAAGGAGATCGGCGTGAAGCACGACCACATGATCGAGGTGTTCAACAAGATCGACGCGCTCGCCGATCCTTCGGTGCTCACCGGCCTGCAAAACAAGTATCCCGCCGCGGTCTTCATCTCCGCCGCGCGCGGCCTGAACCTCTCCGTGCTGAAGGAGAGCATCGCCAACCACGTCGCCCGCGACTACAAGACGCGCAAGGTGCGCACGCACGTCTCGAACTACAAGCTGATCGGCTACCTCTACGACCACGCGGAGGTGATCGACAAAAAACACATCGACGAGGAGGTGCAGCTCACCATCCGCGTGCACCGCAACAACCTCAAGCAGATCGACGCCATGCTGAAGGCGTCGGCATCGAAAAGCCATGCCGCTGCACATCTTTAACACGACCAGGCGCACAATTGACGAACCGCGACTCGCCGAAGCCATCCGGATGGTGATCGGCGAGGAGGGCGGCGCGATCGGCTCCATCGAAGCGATCTACTGCGGCAACAAGATGATCCGCCGCATCAATCGCGACTACCTCGGCCACGACTACGCTACCGACACCATCACCTTCGGCTACAACGAAGACGGCGAAGTCGAAGGCGAATTCTACATCTCCCTCGACGTGATTGCCGCCAACGCAAAACGTTTCGCTGAAAGCTTCGATGACGAGCTACTGCGCGTCACCATCCACTCATCATTGCATTTGATGGGCTATGATGATGAAAGCGATGAACTCCGAGCCGCGATGAGTCGGCGGGAAGATTATTATTTGGGGCGGATGCGGGGGTGAGAGGGAAAATACTCGTGCCGGAAAAAACACTCAAGTTACGGCTGAATGTACGCAAAGAACATATCAGTATGCTTTCAGCAATTATGACGCCGACCACTAAAAGTATCAATCACCGATTGAGAAAGGGTTCTTTCAGAGGTCATTCTTCGCTACGCTTCGCTCCATTCAGAATGACAGACCCTTTTTCAGCATCTCTTTACGAGTTATTGTTGCTGGAGTAATAACATGATTTATGCTCGGTGAAGATGTCATGAGCCACAAATAGCTCATTGAATTTATGAAGAGCTTGGATTGTTTCAATGTTCGCCATACCAAGAATTGATGTTTTTAATGCATGGAGAAATCATTGATATAAATATTGTTTTTTATCATCAAAAATATCATTTTTTAGTTTGTGTGATGCGTAGAATTATCAATTATTAAAAGTGTGTTTTTTTGATAATGTTTGCCTTGTGGTTTTGATGGTTTGTCGAATAAGTGCCCCTTGATTTTATTCTGCAAGATTCTGCGAACAACTTTTTTATAAAAGGGTAAGTGAGTGCAAGTATCTGGATCTGCTTATACTATTTCATTTATATCTCTAAAGCCTCATTCCACATCACTTGAAACTTTTCCGATATTATTTTATCATGAATTGTTTTTGAATGTAATCCAATTGTTGAGTTGATTTGATTTTTTGGTGTTTTTCCAAAATCAGCACTTGATACCCAAACTTTATCAGGCTCTATTAGAACAATTTTTGCATTATTGGTTTTATGTAACGCAATACGTATTTCAGGATAAGAGCGTTTAAGTTCGTCGGCTTCATATGCGGCATTCGTATTGGCTATTATAAAAATATTATTTGGCCTTTTTCCAATTACCTTTTTGAGGTAATCAATATCCGTCAGTAGATTTGAGATTATATGAATTTTATTATTAGCGAAACCAGGTCTTCCTATATATGAAAAATGAGTTGCCCATTTGCCTGAACCGCCTATCAACATCTTTGCGTCGTCGCAATGAAAAGGGAACCCGCCACCATCTTCAGTAAAAGCCATAGTTATAAAATTGGTTCGGTTATTGTTTGCAATTTGTTTAATACCTATATTCTTATTTGTTTTTTTGATGCGAACAACTTATTATGTGTCAATAGTGTCATGTCTTGTATTTCTTACTTGGCATTGTCATTAATTGTATAATTTATTTTTATAATACGTGACTCATGGCTCCTTATTGTACCTGTTGTTCATTATTTAATCATAGCAGAAGCTCTACTGCACATAATTTGCTTTTTTAGTATTATACTTGTTATTAATCATACAGCAACTGTTCTTTTCTCCTGTTAAAAATTATTCTCTGATTCGCTTCCGACTTGTGATATAAAAACTACGCTTATGGGGAAAAATTTTTTAAATAAGTTAAATGTACTAAAATTTACTTCCGTCTCAAATACTGAACTTAATCTGGAATCCTGAAAAGAGTAATATGCGAGTAGAAGTGAGTGAGCAAAGTGATCACCGATCTTGTCGGCAATGATAATCCGAATCGCCAAACCATCTCCACATCCTCCCCGCCCAAACCTGCGAAAAATCCAATCACCCCCGCCCGTTTGGCACAGCTTGTTTGCATCAGGGATTGAAATTTTTTACTAACTTATCCCCATCAAATCCCTGCATCGTAGTTCCCTGTGCCGTTCGGCTTTCTGTTGACGGCAGTGCATGGGGCCTTTGCAAACGAAAAACATCTACTGCAATGAATCTCATTATCAACGACAAACCGGCTCAGTCGAGCGTCGGACACTCACCCCAATAAAAAAATCCCGCCATCGGTGCACACATACCGACAGCGGGATTCATTATCGTAAACCGCTATAGCGGCTGATGTTACAACTCTCAGTCCTTGAGCGACTGGATCAGTTTTTCGAAGGTATCGTCGCTGTGGCGGACGATTTCGCCGGTGACGAGGTAGACAACTTCGCGGGCGATGCGGGTGGCGTGATCGGCCATGCGTTCGATGTAGCGTGAAACGCTCAGGACGGCGAGCAACTGCTCGGTGTTGCTGGTGCCGCTTTTCATCGCATCGGCGACCTTTTTAAAGACAAACCGGTGCATGGTATCGACCTCTTCGTCGGTGTCGCACACCTGTATGGCAAGCGGTTTATCCCTTGTGACAAAGGCGTCGATGGCTCTTCTGACCATACTGGCCGAAACGCTGCCCATTTTCTCGAAACCGTATTTCTCCATGACCTCCTTGCCAAGCTCGGGCATCCGCTCGATGATGTGCACGGCCAGGTCACCGATGCGTTCGAGGTCGTCGTTGATCTTGACGATGGTCACGACGGTTCTCAGGTCACGGGCCACCGGTTGCTGAAGGGCCAGAAACGCCAGACACTGCTCTTCGAGACGCACCTCGATCAGATCGATCTCGTCATCGATCATCCTGATCCTGCGGGCAAGTTGCGAATCCTGCGTCGAAACGGCCTGCAGGGCGTCGTTGAAGTTCTGCAACACCTTGTCCGAAAGCTGGACAAGGACATCCGAAAGTTCCTTGAGGTGCTCGTGTACGGGTCTTTCCGACATGACGGTGAAAAAGTTACGTTAGCTGAATCTTCCGGTTATGTAATCCTCGGTCATCTGGTCTTTCGGCCTGGTGAAGAGCTGCGCGGTCGGCGCGTGTTCGATGAGCACCCCTTCGTAGAAGAACAATGTGTAGTCCGACACCCTCGAAGCCTGCTGCATGTTGTGCGTCACGATCATAATGGTGTAACTGCCGCGCAATTCCTGAATGAGATCCTCGATCTTGGCCGTGGCCTTCGGGTCGAGAGCCGAGGTCGGCTCGTCGAGCAGCAGAATCTCCGGCTCGACGGCGAGCGTGCGGGCGACGCACAGGCGCTGCTGCTGGCCGCCAGAGAGGCCGAGAGCGTTCTTGTCGAGCCGGTCGCACACCTCATCCCAAAGCGCCGCCTTGCGAAGGCTCTTTTCGACGATGCCTTCGAGCGTCTTTCTGTCTTTGATGCCATGCAGACGCGGCCCGTAAGCGATGTTGTCGAAGATCGATTTCGGAAAGGGATTCGGTTTCTGGAACACCATGCCGATCTTCTTGCGCAGGAGCACTTCGTCGGTGAATTTACCATAAACATCCTCGCCATCAAACATAAGCGCACCGGTCGTGTGACAGTTCGGAATGAGATCGTTCATCCGGTTGATCGAACGGAGGAAGGTGCTCTTGCCGCAGCCGCTCGGGCCGATGATGGCCGTGACGTATTTCGACATGATGTCGGCGCTCACCTTCTTGACCGCTTCGAACTCGCCGTAGTAGATCGAGAAGTTCTTGGCCGATACGTGAGGCACTCCGCCGCCGGAAACCTTCTTGCGCTCCGGTGGCAGATAGATATCCCGCACGGATGAATCTTTGCTCTTTTTGGGTTCTGTGGCTTCAAGAGTCATTGGCATGGGTCTCACCCTTTAAGTTTTTTGGATATGCGCGCCCGGAGGATCACGGCGGACAGATTGAGCAGAAGCACAACCGTCACGAGCGCCAGCACCATTCCGTACTGCACGTGGCGAATCTGCGCGGCGGCTTCGTGCTCGCTCGCGAGATTGTAGATGTTCCATGAAAGCGCGGGCGTCGGTGATGACAAGACGTCGCCAAGCCCGATGGCTGTGCCGACGCTGACCGCCGCCGTGAAGATGATCGGCGCGGTCTCGCCCGCCGCTCTGCCGAGGCTGATGACGCCGCCGGTCAGAATGCCCGGCAACGCCGCCGGCAGAATCACCGTCATGATGGTGTTCCATTTGGTCGAGCCGAGACCGAGCGAGGCCTCCTTGTAGGTCTTCGGCACGGAGAGAATAGCCTCTTCGGAGGCGCGGATGATGGTCGGCAGAATCATGATGGCGAGAGTCAGCGAACCGGCCAGCACGCTTTTCGATTCCGACACATGCAGCGTATTGATGAAAAAGGCGAGGCCGAACAGGCCGAAGACGATGCTCGGCACGCCGGCAAGCGTGCTGTTGGCGCTGCGCAACATGCTGGTCAGGAAGCCGTCGCGGGCGTACTCGGTGAAGTAGATCGCCGCGATCACGCCAAGCGGAAAAGCGAAGAGCATCGCGCCGATGGCCAGAAAGAGCGTGCCCTGGATTTCAGGCCAGATGCCGCCGAAAAAGTGGGCGTCGATGGAGCTGTCGGTGATGAAGCCCCAGTAAAAGCTCCACTCGGGCAGAAGCATCTTGTCGAGATGCTGTTCGACATAGGGAAAAAGCCGCACCAGCGAGGTGCCGGTAAAACTGGCCGCACGGCTGACATCGTAGGGCTTGGCGATCACGTCGGGATTGGAGTAGTCCCACTTCTGCTCGTAGAGAAGCTCGTGCAGCTTCTCTTCGGCCTTGTCCCACCGGGTCTGACCGTAACGGTTCCGGGCAAGTTCCGGGTCGGTATCGCCCGGCAGCGGGCCAAAGAGGCCGCGAAGCGCGGTCTTGGTCTGGTCGTAGCTCTCGCGATACTGCTCCTGGCGCTCTGGAGGCATCTGTTCGAGCTCCTGGTCGAAAACGGCAAGCATATCAAAAGCTTTCTGGCGATAGCCGTTCGAAAGCACCCTCTCTTTTTCGAGTTCACGAGCGTCGCCGCGATGAAACTCCGTGAAGAGCAGTTTTCTGTGCTCTATCGTCTCCCTGAACACGAGCGCCCCGACGCCTTTCGAAACGATAGGCGCGAGCACGACGAACAACGCCAGCCCCATGATCACGATCGAACCGATGCCAAGAGCGGTAAAGGAGCGGTCAAGAAGCTTTCTGGTGCCGAGATTCATAAGATTACAACGTTGAATTGGGTTGGCGTCACTGGCCGGACAATATCTTGCGCTGGCGGACGACGATTCGCTCGCTGATGAGATTGCTCACGAAGCTGACAACGAGCAGAATCAGGCCCATGGCGAAAAGCACATGGAATCGCGCCGATCCGGTCACCTGGTCAGCCTCGCCCATGTCACCGGCGATGGTCGCCGTCAGGGTGCGCACCGATTCGAGATAGTTGTACCAGGGAGAGGGTACGTGCGACGAGTTGCCCGAAGCCATCCAGACTACCATTGTTTCGCCAAGGGCGCGCATGATGCCAAGGATGACTGCGGCGAGAATGCCGCTGCTGGCCGCCGGAAGCACGGTTTTGATGATGGTCTCGGCCCGCGTCGCGCCAAGCGCGTAGCTCCCCTCCCGCAGATCGCGTCCGACCGCCTGCAGAGCATCTTCGGAGACGCTGACGATGGTCGGCAGGGCCATGAAGCTCAGGATGATGGAGACGTTCAGCGCGTTGGTGCCGCTCATGATCTCCAGCCCTTGCAGATGAGTGCCGACGAAGTAGAGAAAAAGCAGCGCCAGGAGGCCGAACAACGCCTTGACCGCAATATCGACCGGTTTTTTGAGCGATTGACTGGCGATCGTGGAGGTCAGAAGCTCCGAGGCGACAATGACCGCGAGCAAGAGAAACGGCGTGGCGATGACCCACCATGTCCACATCAGAATCGGCCCGCCGGAGTTCTGCAAAAGCGGCGCAAACACCACGAGCGCGAAAAAGCCGTAGGCCACCGACGGAATAGCCGCAAGCATCTCGATCACCGGCTTCACATACTGTCGTACGTTGAATGGCAGGATGTCGGAGAGGCAAATCGAGGCGATGATCCCCATCGGCACGGCGATCAATGCGGAGCCGACTGTCACCATGAGGCTGCCGTAGATGATGGCAAGGGCGCCAAAGCGCGGCGGATCGTCGGCTGGATACCAGTCGATGCTGGTAAAGAACTCTCGGAATCCCCGAATCTGGAAGTAGGGAACGGCGTCGCGGGCGACAAAATAAAAGATGAACAGGACGACAATAGCCACAAAAGAGGCAATAATCAGTAGGGTCGCCTCACCGGTTTTTTGCCGTAGCTTCTGAATTTTGCGTTTTCTGGCGCTGACGATGAAAGCGGATGACCTGCCCTGGTTCGACTCTATCTCACCATTCATACGGTTGCTTTTTGCAGTCTATCGAGCTGCGTGGTTTGTTACTTCTGTAAACCGGTTTCCGCGAACATCCTCAAAACTGTTTCGGAATGGTTCTTTCAGGACGCCCGAAATGTAACAGGCTGCGAAAGAAGAAAAAAAATCTGAGTGTTACAATTCTGGAAACAAATGGAACGCATCCGCCTTCTCATGAGCATCACGCCACGGAATCTTGCAGCCTTAAACAAAAGGGCTGGCCGCAAAATTCCGTAACAGACTTACGAAGAGCGCCGGGAAAGTGAATCAGTATTTTGGCACGAATCCAAGCTCCTGAATGATGCGCCTGCCATCGGGCGTTTTCGGCAGATCGATGAACGTACCGACCACGCCAGCAGGTTTGCCGTTGGTGTACATATAGAGATCACGCGAGAGCCTGTAGGTTTTGTTCTTGACCGTGGCGGCGGAGGGAATGACTCCGTTGACGGCGATCTTCTTGACTGAAGCGTCGAGATAGCCGAGGCCGACGAAGCCGATAGCGCCGCGAGTCTGCGAAACCCTGTTCTTCACCGCGCCATTGCTGGCCTGCGTCTCCGCGCCGCTCACCACGGGCCGGCCCTTCATGACCAGCTCCTTGAAGGTCTCCTGCGTTCCGCTGTTCGACTCGCGCTGGATCACCACGATGGGGAAGTTCGGCCCGCCGACCTGCCGCCAGTTATTGATACGCCCCGAAAAAATATCGCCAATCTGCGCTTCGGTAAGAGCGCGAACGGGATTGGAGGGATGAACGATCATGGCGAGGCAATCGAGCGCCACAACATTGGCGACAGGATTGATCCTTCGCGCTTTTGCGGCGGCAATCTCCTGCGGCTTCATCGAGCGCGACATATCGGCAATATCGCAACTGCCGTTGATGAGGCTCTTGGCACCATTGCCCGATCCCGACTCGCTGACCGTGACCGGAACCTTGTATTTCTTCATAAAGTACGCCGCAAACGATTTGGCAATCGGCCCGACGGTCGTCGAACCATCGATCACGATTCCTTTGGCAGCTTCAGCATTACCTGCCCAGCCCGCGGTCATGATGACCAGCAATGCGGCGAACACAGTTCCCAACTTTCTCATTCGTTTCTCCTTGATCGTTGTAAAGCAGTTCAATGTGCCTGAAGTTAACGAATGAGGCTTCACTTTTACAAACCGCGGGCAGACAGGCGAAAGGCGGGGAAAGACAAGTCAGAAAATCCGGTTGAGCATTTCCATCAAAATCGACATCAAGGTCGGATTCCCGCTCGCATCGCATCAAAGGCTTCGATGGAAGAATCGGTTTCGATAACGATTTGGATTTGGATTCAGAGTGCTGTTCCGGCAGCGTGACCGGAACAACACGCTGAAATGCATTGATCGATAGTGCCCCGCAGGGCAAAACGGATCAGTACTTGTTCACGAAACCAACTTCGCTGATGATCTTCTGCCCTTCGGGGGTTTTGGGCAGATCGATGAACTGCTTGACCGTGCCGGTCGGCTGGCCGTTGGTGTACATGAAGAGCGGGCGGGAGATCGGGTACTTGCCGGATTTGATCGTCTGCGTGTTCGCTTCCACGCCATCGACATCGAGTGCCTTGACCGAGCCATCGACATAACCGTGGCCGACGAATCCGATGGCGGTCGGCGTCGAGGCCACGCGGCTCTTGACCGCACCGTTGCTGGCCTGCGTCTCGGCGCGTCTGGAGATCGGCAGCTCCTTGCCCATCACGAGTTCCTTGAAGCTGTCCTGCGTGCCGCTGTTCGACTCGCGCTGGATCATCACAATCGCAGCGTTCGGGCCGCCGACCTGGCTCCAGTTGGTCACCTGGCCAGAGTAGATGTCGCGAATCTGCTTTCTGCTGAGGCCGTTGACCCTGTTGCCGGGGTGGACGATCACCGCGATACCGTCGAGGGCCACGATATTCTCGACCGGATTGACGCCTTTCGATTTGGCCGCAGCCATTTCGTTGTCCTTCATCGGGCGCGACATATCGGCGATGTCGCAGCTCTTGTTGATGAGGCTCTTGGCGCCATTGCCCGAACCCGACTCGCTGACGGTTACGTCAACGCCGGTAGTTTTCTTGAAGTATGCGGCAAATGCCTTGGCAATCGGTCCGACGGTGGTCGAGCCGTCGAGCACCAGCTTGTTGCCCGCCGCCGAAGCGTCACCGGCTGCCATAAGCCCCATGAGCGCCGCGCCAAAAACGATTTTCCTGAACATGTTCATGATGATTATTCCTTTGTTTTCGAAGACGATTGATTGACAAAAACCCGAACCAGCAAACATCTGCCGTTATAAAAAGGCTACCCGCCGTACTGCCGGGCAGCCTCGCAGCAATCCGGATGAGATCCACAAACTCACCCACCTACCCAACCAACGGAGAAAGAACAGCACACATAAGACAGAAGCATCGTCACAGAATCTTCAGAACTTCACGACCACATCGGCCTGAAGCAGATGATTGCGATCGTTGTCGGTTCCCGTGATCTCTTTGAAATTCATGTAGGTAGCGCCGACCGTCATGTTCTGCACGAGGTGATAGACGGCATTGAGCTTCCAGCCCCGGATATTGGTCTTGTCGCTGTCGGGGTAATTCCGGTCGGAGTCGGTCATTGCAGTCACCGCATCTTTTTCGATATTGACGTACTCGACAGCGCCCTCGATCTGACCGGGATTTTTAGCGCTGCCGATTTTCAGACCGGCCAGCCAGGCATCCCGTTGCGATTCGTCGATGTTGACGGCATTCTTTTTCGACGCGGTATTGAAGGCATACTGACCGTAGAGTTTCCACGGCACAGTCTCGGTGATGTCGCCGCCAATGCCTCCGAAAAATTCCACGATGTTGAAATCCTTGCCCCTGTAGTCGAATTTTGGCTCGAATCCCGACTGAGCTGTAGAGTTATCAAAATCGAAGTGCACGAAATCATAGTATCCGGCACCGAAATCGTAGCCAAAATCACTCAAATTCCCTTTGTAACATCCTTGCAGAACGATCAGGTATGCATCCTGTTCTTTGGTGGTGACGGATTTGTTCTCATCGAGCGAATACCAGCCTGCTACGGCGCCAAGACCATCCTTCTGCTTGCCGTCGATCTCCTTGCCATATTGCAGCGTAACGCCCTCGAAAGTCAGGTCGGTATCCCAGACCAGGTCTTTCTCGATGAACAGCGTGCTCGAAACCTCACGCTTGCCAAGCAGAAGGTTCACTGCGCCGGACAGTGACATCGGATGGAAGTTGACGTACGCCTCGTCGAACACGATGTTCTTGGTATTGAAACCGTTATCGAGGCTCTGGTTGCGCGAGGTCGATTCAGCAGAATCGGTCGTGAGCCGGAGACCGGCTGACAGCTCCTCATTGATCCACGGGTTGACGCCGAGGCGGACGCGCAGACGATGGCGGTCGCGGCTGTGGTCATCGGCACCGGTATGCCTGTCCGCCATCTCCGACTGGTAGCGATAGCGGACATCGCCCTTCCAGTTCCAATCGACCGCCTGGGCGTTGTTGAACCCGAAGGCCGCCGCAAGCGCGATGAACATTACTGTTTTTTTCATGATCGTGTTTTGATTGTGTGTTGTCAGTAAAAGCTTGCGCCCATCTGTTTCCGAGAGCAAATCTACGGCGAACATTGTTGAGGAATCATTGAGGGGATGCAAAGAGATGGTAAACAAATAGCGGCCTGGCGGAATATTCTTTTTCCGCTTTTTCGCATAGCTTTTCTCTCAGCCAGGCAATAAACGACGATGGAATATTCTGCTTCGATTGAAAAGCAAAACGGCTGTTCCGGTTACGCTACCAGAACAGCCGCTTTTATATAATATGATCGTGACGATTTCTGAGAAACGAGTCCGTACTTGTTGACGAAACCGGTTTCGCTGATGATCTTTTTGCCTTCGTGCGTCTTCGGAATATCGATGAACTTTTTGACGTTACCGGCAGGCTGGCCGTTGGCGTACATGTAGAGTGGACGGGAGATCGGGTACTTTACGTTTTCATTACTCAGGGCACAATAAATCGCAAAGAAACGCCTGAAGAGGGTCTGTCATTCTGAATGGAGCGAAGCGTAATGAAGAATCCATCTTATTACGAAATAAAGAGTTGTGGATTCTTCTCCCGTCAAGTCGGGATCGGAATGACAGTAAAATGAAAACAGGGACAAAAAAATGTTGATACTTTTCATGGCCGGAGCAATAACCGTCTGAACGCTCGCCTTCACGCTAACAATGTCGCGCCAAGCTCCCTGTCTTTGGCATTCTTGTTCCTGTCGCGACACAATCCCCTCAACCTGTATATTGCAACTAATTGGAGCGCCCTGAAGGTTATATATAATTATATGTATACGATATAGCTATTACTTGAAATGTTCGGATTCTCCAATAACATCTTGCGAAACGAAGATCACCATGAAAATTTTTACAAAAAGAAGCTTTACTCGAGTATGGGTAGCTTTGCTCCTTGCTGGCTTGAGTATGGTCTCGGCCACAGCAACATCATTTGCAGTAACGTATAATATAGGCGACAGTTACGGGGGCGGTAAAGTTGCCTACATTTTTCAGCCCGGCGACCCCGGTTACGTTGAAGGCGAACAACACGGCCTGATTGCCGCTGAGGCTGATGTCAACACGATGTATACAGATGCGTGGGATGGCGATCCATATACGGGGGTTTATGTCTGGAGCACCAGCCAGTTCAAAATGAAGAACAAGAAAGACTATGCTTATAAAGCAATTTCAACGACCGGCACGGCAATTGGTGATGGAGCAGCTAATACAGAAAAAATACTTTCAGCCTATCCCGCTGCGATATATCCAAATAGCGCTGCGGCCGTTGCGCATGCATATCGAGGCGGCGGCTTTAACGATTGGTTCCTGCCAAGCATCGACGAGCTGAAAAAGCTTTATGAGAGCAAAGGTCTCGTAGGTGGTTATGCTGATTACACCTACTGGAGTTCGTCCGAGTTGAGTCCAAACATAGCCTGGTACCAGATTTTCGTCAATGGTGTCCGACGTGATAGTAACAAGAGCTACTTCAAACGTGTTCGGCCGGTGCGAGTATTTTAAGATGAGTGAAAGCAGGGGAAAGTCAAAGTTTCTGACCGTTCCCCTGCCACACCAACCGGCGTAAGGCTCCGCGCCACCGTCTCTCCGGTTTCTCTCCACGCTTCCTTCCCTCGCTCGCTCGGTCGCCTTCTTGCAGTTTCGCTTCGCTTCATTCGCTCAGGTCATGCCGGGCACACAAGAAAAAAAGGCTGACTCGGTATTGATTCCGAGACAGCCTTTCGAAATGCTGTGATAGATATGGTACTTCAGGGCGAAACGAATCAGTACTTGTTGACGAAACCGGTTTCGCTGATGATTTTTTTGCCTTCGGGCGTCTTCGGAATATCGATGAACTTTTTGACGTTACCGGCAGGCTGGCCGTTGGTGTACATGAAGAGCGGACGTGAGATCGGGTACTTGCCGGATCTGATGTTCAGAACAGTCGGCCTCACCCCATCGACGGCAACCGGCTTGACCGATCTGTCGACGAAGCCATGACCGATAAAGCCGATGGCCGTCGGCGTCGAAGCCACGCGGCTCTTGATCGCGCCGTTGCTCGCCTGGGTTTCGGCGTTCGGAGCGACCGGCTCCTCCTTCATCACCAGCTCCTTGAAACTGTCCTGAGTGCCGCTGTTAGACTCGCGCTGGATCATCACAATCGCAGCGTTCGGACCGCCGACGCGGCTCCAGTTGGTGATTCTGCCGGCGTAGATGTCGCGAATCTGATCCCGCGTCAGCGCGTTGACGCGGTTGGCGGGGTGCACGATCACGGCGATGCCGTCGAGGGCGACGATGTTCTCGACCGGCCTCACGCCGTTGGCTCTGGCGGCGGCAAGCTCGTTGTCCTTCATCGGGCGCGACATATCGGCGATGTCGCAGGTTTTGTTGATGAGGCTCTTGGCGCCGTTGCCGGAGCCGGATTCGCTGACGGTTACTTCAACGTGATATTTTCTGGTGAAGTAAGCCGCGAACGCTTTGGCAATCGGGCCAACGGTAGTCGAGCCGTCGAGCACCAGCTTGTTGCCCGCCGCCGACGCATCACCGGCAGCCAGAAGGCTCGCGACAGCCGCGCCAAAAACGATTTTCCTGAACAGATTCATAATAAGTATCTCTTTTTTTATTGCGTTGTTTTGATGTAATGACAAGAAGTAAAAAAGCGTCAGCTCAACCAGCAGCCCGGCGGCGACCCGAACGCCTCCGTGGCCATTCTGTTTCGCCTGTCAATCTACGGTGAACATTGTTGAGGAATTATTGAGGCTTTGTAAAGAGATTGCAAACAAACCACCCGCGCCATCCCCGATCCTTCTGTCCCTTCAGACCCGCAAGTCCCTATCTTCCTGATTACGCCAGCAGCCGAATCCTCGAAAACGCATAATCGAGCTGATCTTCGTTCAGGACGACGCGGTAGATGCCGCTCTTTCCAAGCTCCTCTGCAGGATTGAGTCGTTCGCCGGGTTGGCGTCCGTTCGAGCCGTCTCGCGTCCAGAAAACGAGGCGAATCGCGCCATCCTCGATCTCGATGGCGGTGATGCCGCGCTTGCCGATGCAGCAGCCGGAGTTGAAGATGCTCGGAATGGCGATGGCATCGTAGCGCCCGCTCCTCAGACTTTTCCGGAATCCACTCCGGTAACACGTTTCGAGTTCCGACCTGATCTCCACGATCTCGGTTTCGATAGCCTCACGCCCCTCGGCGCTCGCGGGAGCGTAGCTTCGGCACAGCTCTTCGAGGCGATAGTTGAGGTAATCGAGTTTCGACATCGACTCGAACAGCGGGCGATGCGTGTGGCCGATGATCGAGATGAGCCTGTAGCGGTTCGAGAATTCGTACACCGTGCGCTCGATGGCGTAGCGCTTCCGGTTGCTGTAGGAGACCGAGTAGTTGCGCACGCCAAAGGGGCGAGCGAAGTAGCGCAGAAGATAGAAGAGTGCGCGGCTGGAAAAAGTGCAGGGTTCGTTCAGAAACGGCGACGCCTGATGACCGTGAAAGAGCAACAGGGTCTCTTCTTCGTAACGCAAAGCGAGGGATTCGGAGAGCGACGACGCGAGGCAGTAGCCGTCGTCTTCAAGCAGGCCATGATCGTGGTTTCCATACAGCTTCCTGAAAAAGCCGTTGCCGCTGAACGACAGAAACAGCTCGTACAGGTTGCCCCATGCGGCCTGAATGGTGTCGAGATCGAACTTGAACAGCTCCTCGACGTCCCCATTCAAGACGAGGCTGAAGCCGCCCGAGAGGTAGCGCTGACGCAGCACCGTCTCGAAGAGCTGAGCGTTACGCAGGAATTCATCATTGCGCCCGCCATCGCCGAGATGCAGGTCGCTGAACACCACCACCCGCGATGCGCGGTCAATCCCGATCGTTTCCGAGCTTTGCAGCAGCCGTTCGAGGTTGGAGAAGCGCGTCATGCACCGCGAGCTGAATGAAAAGATGTTACCAGGCAAAGGTACGTCGTGTTCCTCTGCCGCATTGCAAATTTCCGGCAAACTCTTCGCCCGCCCCATCCTCGCCTCTTCTCTCCCACAAGCACCATCCGTCCCAACCGTCCCGTTACTCCCAACCTTCAAGCTTTCACTCTTCGCCGATGAACCGTATATTATGCGCGGTCAGCAACAGCTATTTTTTCTGATGAACCGACAAACCGCAGAACAACGATGAGCGACAAGAACTGGACTGATACCGAGCGCTTCGACAACAAGGCCGCCGAGTGGGACGCCAACGCCGTCCGGGCGGCTCTCGCTGACGCCGTGGCCTGTGCGATCATCGCGCACATGCCGGTCGCCAAGCCCTCGAACGCGCTCGAATTCGGATGTGGCACGGGCCTCGTGACCACCCGCATCGCGCCGCACTGCGAGAAGTTGACGGCGCTCGACAGCTCGTCGGAGATGCTGCGGATGCTCGCCGAGAAGATCGCCGCCAGCTCCATCGCTAACGTCGCGCCGCTGCTGCTCGATTTCAGCCGCCCTGAAGAGGCTGACGGGCTGGCGAAAGATTACGATTTCGTGTGCAGCAGCATGACGCTGCACCATATTCCCGACACCGTGCGCTTCCTCCGGAAGCTGAACGGCCACATGTCGCCCGGCGGCGTGCTCGCCATCGCTGATCTGGACGCGGAGGACGGCCTTTTCCACGACGACGCCACCGAGAAGGTGCACCACGGCTTCGACCGTGCTGCCTTGCAAGCGCTCCTCGAAGCGGCGGAATTTGCGGCGGTCTCCTTCATGACCGCGCACATCATCGAAAAGAAAAACCGCGACGGCAATATGGCGAGCTACCCGGTCTTCCTCGTCACCGCAGTCAAACCCAAGGCATAACGCACGATGAATCAGTCAGTTACCCCGAAATTCTCCGCCGTCGTGTTCGACATGGACGGCACCCTGCTCGACACGCTCGCGGACATCTCCTTCAGCCTCAACTCGGTGCTCGAAGAGAACGGCTACCCGACTCACACGGTCGAGGTGTGCCGCGTCATGATCGGCTTCGGCATGAGGGAGCTGGTGCGCAAAGCGCTGCCCGAAAGCGCCCACGACGAGGCCATTACCGAGCCGCTGCTCAAAAAGATGCAGGAGCGGTACGCCGAGCACTGGAACGACAACTCGCGCCCATACGACGGCATTGCCGCGCTGCTCGACGCCATCGACCGGCTGGGCTTGAAAAAGGCGATCCTCTCGAACAAGCCCGACCGCTTCACCCGCCAGTGCGCCGAAGAGCTGCTCGCGCCATGGAAGTTCGATGTCATCATGGGCTTCCGCGAAGGGATCGCGCCCAAACCCGATCCGACGGGCGCGTTGATGGTGGCTGAAGAGCTTGGCGTCCAGCCCGCCTCGATTCTCTACGTCGGCGACAGCGGCGTGGACATGAAGACCGCCAACGCCGCCGGAATGTACCCCCTCGGCGTCACCTGGGGCTTCCGCCCGGCAGACGAACTCCTCGCCACCGGCGCAGCCAAGCTGGTCTCGTCGCCCGAAGCGATCATCCCGCTGCTGATGGCGTGAGTTGCGGGATGGTGATGTTGAGATTTGGAAGTGATCGTTACCGGAAGTGATGGAAGAGGTCTCCGCACTCCGCCGCCAGCAACGGTTTATCTGACCTCTTTCAGCCGGATGGTGCTTTTCTCGGTATCGTTCTGGTACAGACGCAGAAAAAGGCCAAGCTGATCATCGGTTTCAGCCATCCGAACATCATCGACGACATAGCGCCATTCTCCGTTCGTGAAGCTCCAGCTCCATCCGCCCATCGTGCCCTGCGGTTCCGCGACCCCTCCGTAAAGGATCAGGTCAGGCTCTTCCGCCATCGAGCGCCCCTTGCTCCATGAAGCGTATCGAAATCCTTTCGGCGTTTCATCGATTCGTATCGTCAGTTTGAGCGACTGTGCCACGAGAATATTTTTTGTCCAATCCCGGACAGATGGATGCATTTCATTTTTGATCTTGACGGTCAGCGCCGCTTTCAGTTTCGACTCTTCGGCTGAGAGGTAATTGATAGCTATGATCTTTCCTTGCTCGTTCAACCAGATTTCTCCGTGAAACTCCCCGCCAACCAGCCCGTAAGCGCCGTTACGCTCGAACACAATTTTGTTCGAAAATGTTGACAGTTTTTTCCGGAATGGCTGATCGAAAATCTTTGGATACCACGCTTTGAACACCGCCGGGTTCTTAATGTCAGGCAAAGGATATTCTCTTCTTAGCGGGTACGCAATATAAGTTGAGAGTTTTTCAGCATCATTCCGGCTGACGCAGGAAACGATTTGCCTGTACCGCGCATAAATCGATGCCGGGATTTCATCTGCGATGCAAGGCAATGAAAAGCCGAGAAACAAGAGGATGAATATGATCGTTTTCTTCATGGCAAGCTTTTGTTTGAAAACACTTTAGCAAATAGCACATTGCTTCCGAACCACCCACCGAGTTTCTACCCGCCTTCGCTCCCCGATGCCCCCGCCACCTCGTCGAACATCGCTTCGCACTCCGCCGCCGAACTGTTCAGCAAAGCCGCAACCTTGTCGATAATGCCGCGATCTTTAGTCGCCCGCCAGATGCGTTCCAACAGTCCAAGCGCAGTCTTCAGATTGTGCTGATCGTTAAACTCGACAAACAATGCAACTGCATCCAGAACATAAGCCTGCGCCTCATCCCACTGCTGCTGTTTTTCTGACAGCATTCCTAACTGCCCCAACGTTGCAGCTTGAGCATGACGATCTTTATATTCGATTTCTATTATAAGCGCTTCCTTAAAAAACCTTTTCGCGTCTTGCAATTTTCCTTGAAGAAGAGCAACATTGCCTAAGCCATGCAATGGTTTTGCTTTTTCATAGTGTTCGCGATAATCTTCACAAATTCCCTTCGACTTATTGTAATACTTCTTAGCGTCATCAAGCTCTCCCTGTTCTTGTGCTATAATACCCATTTGATGAAAAACACCTGCTTGATCGAAATACGCTTTGAGGTCAACAAAAATAACTAATGCTTTTTTATAATAGTCTTTAGCTTCTTCAAACATTCGCTGTTGCAAAGCTAACGAACCAAGTTGAGCTAAAGAAAAACCCTGCTGACAAAAATCTTTGAGCTCAATAAAAAGGTCCAACCCTTTTTTATAATAACCTTCTGCATCTTTCCATTCTCGTAACCTTTGAGCTACAATACCCAGTTGATGAAAAATAATTGCTATTATCGCTTTGTTTTCTGGCAACATTATCGTCAGATCACCACAAAGTTTTAGTGCCATTGAATACGCTTGCTCAGCGACCTGATAATCTCTCAACGCCAAAGCTCTTGTGCCAATCTCATCAACAATTACACTAACCATATCAAGGGCTATCTGCCCTTGTAACAAATCTATTGAATAGCCTTTAAGTACCCGTAATACATGTTTTCCTAGTTCAAGCCCTTGCTCATGCTGTTGTACTTTATCGAGATAATTTGAAATTTGACGAAACATCGATTCAATTGACTTCTGCTGCTTCAGCGCAATCTGCAAAGCCGTGTAGAAATTTTCATATTCCGCGCCAATCAGCGCATACCCCGCCTGCTGTTGACCCGCTTCTTTTGAATTTGTGAGTTGTCCAAAAGCCTCTCCGATCCCTTCGTAATGCTCCCGAAACGCGGTTTCAATCGCCTCTTTGCGCTCCGCCTGCGCCGGATCGTTGAGCCGCGACTTCAGGAAAAACGGAAACACCGGCTGCAAGCTGAGGTAGCCATTTTCAGCAAACCACTCATCCTCATGCGGTTTGACCAACCCCATCTTCTCCGCCTCTCGCAACACCTCGTCCCACTGCTCGCAAGGCAATCCGGCAAGCGCTGGCTGGGCAAGCAGTTTCTTGCTGTACTGTTCCAGAAACTCACTGTTCACCACGCCCTTGAACGGAGCCAGCGTGAGCAGGAGTTGCTGGGCGGGTTCGGAGAGGTTGCTGTGGGAGTAGTCGATGCACTTGATGATGCTGTCGGTCTTTCCGGCGGTTGCCGACTGGTTGTCGAGATCGATGTCGGCGGCTTCGAGGCGATTGAGCACCTCCGCGGGCGTCGAGCGGGCGAGGTTCGAGAGCACCACCTCAATCGCCAGCGGATAGCCGCCGAGCAGCTTCATGAGCCGCTTGAAGGCGTCGCGGTGCTCCGGCTGATCGGGCCAGTTCGGCGCGCCAATGTCGCGGAGAATTTTGTCGGCGAGCTGGCTGCCCGACTCGCCGTCCAGGCCGGGCAGGTCGTAGATGCGATGCCTGTTGAGCGGGTTCGGTTGCAGCCACTCCTCGTTGCCGCGTGAGCCAAGCAGCACCAGCGTTTTGCCATCGAGCAGCTCGCGCAGAAATCCTTTCAGCTCCTGCCGCTCCGCATCGTTCAGCGTGTTGGGAATCGAAAGCCGCTCGCCGGTGATCGACTCCATGTTGTCGAGCATCAACAGATGGCGGCTGCTTTTCAGGCAGCGCGTGACCTCGTGGCGATCCTCCTGCATCCGCCCGGTGAGCGGCAGGCCGAGCTGCTCGCCGATGGCCGTGATAATCATCGGAAGCCGATACGCCTTGAGGTCGTAGCCGAAGTAAAAAACCTGCTCAACGAAGCGGCTCTTCTGCCACCACCAGCCGAGGTGATGCAAGAGCGTGCTCTTGCCCGCGCCGCCCATTCCCTGCACGAGCAGCAAATTGCCGCGCTTGAGCAGGCGACGCTCGATTTCGAGCACATCGAGGTCGCGCCCGAAAAAGCCATACGCCGTTACTGGCTTCGGGTAGCGCGGCGCGGATGGCGCGGCTCCCGGCGCGGCGGCGGAAAAGCGGAACTGCACCGGCGTGTTCTGGTAGATCACCGGCAGCATCCAGTCTTCGAGTGCTATCTTCCTGTTGTACGCTCCTTTGCGAGCCTTGTCGCGGTACAGCTCCAGCCGTGCGGCGCGGATGGCGATTGCCGGTTCGCGCCCGGCGAGCAGCTCTTCGTAGAAGCGGGTCATGAAGAGCCGTGCCGCCGACACCGTGACCGAGTAGCCCATCGCGATGACGAGCTGCGCGCCCGACTGCAACAGGCGGCTGCCGAGGCTGGTTTCGGTGGCCGTGCCGCCCGCCTGCTTGCCCGACTGGCAGGCGTTGAGCGCAACCACCGGAATCTGGTGCAACCGCAACTGGTTGGCGAGATCCTCCGCGCTCACCAGCACACCGCCGTTGCCGTCCTTCGACTCCTCCTCCTCGAACAAGAGAAACGCCTTCTTATCGGTGTAAGGCTCGACCTCGCTGGTTCCATAACCCTTGAAAAGATGCGCGGATGAGGCCGCCGCCTGGCTCGCGACATTCAGATACTCGTCCCAGGTCAGCACCGCGCCGTGCAGGTCGAGGTGCAGCATGTGGTAGTAGCCATCGCCGTGTTCGTTGCGCGTCGCTTCGAGGTGCCGCAAGAGCGCCTTGAAGCTGCCGGGGCGCACGATGTCGATGGTGGCGCGGAGCTTGCCGGTTTCGAGCGCCTCGATGAGCGGGCGCGAAATGGTGCGGTAGCCCACGTCGCGGCGACCCGACGGACGCGCCGTCACCAGCAGCACCCGCAGTTCCGGCGCTTCGGGAAGCGTCGCGGAATTGGTGACGGCCTTCCGATTCTTGCGCACCACCGGCTGGCCAACCGCCAGTGGATGCGGAAGGTTCGGATCTTTGAGCGCCTCCCAGTGCAGCGCATGAAACTCCGGCGAACCGATGACTTGCAACAGCACGCCGCCATCGCGCATCGCCGACTGATACTCCGCATACACATCGGGATCGCTCCGAAACACCTGCGCGAACAGCGATTCACCGTACTCCCGGATGATCCCGGCGGCCCTTTCCGAACGCGCCTTGTCGGTAAATGGAAAGTTCAGCCACTCCTCGAAGTACCACTCCAGCTCCCGCTCCTGTTCCTTCGACGCCGGATTCTTGACGGTCAGCGGGGCAGACTTGCCCTTCGAGTCGATCTGCACGGTTGCCTGGAAATTCTCGCCCTCGTTCGGGTGTTCCTCAATGAAAATCGAAATGGTCATAACGCAAATCGGTTCAGGGTTAAGGCTCTTGCTGTTCGATGCTTTTACGGATGACGAAAAGCGGTTCGCCGTCAGGTGTGCTCACGGTCGTCACCTCGACGGCTGGCGGTTTGCTTCCGGGAAACTTCTGCTTGAGATAGTCGCTGATGAAGGTCGCAATCACTGCTGCAGGAATGCTTGCCGCCGCTGAGAGCAGAATCACCGTCATCTCCCCCATCGGAAACGACGCAGCGGAAGCGGACTCGACACGGGCTGCGGCCTCGTCGGCATGGTCGCTATTATTCCATGCCAACGCAAGCTCGTCGGCGGCAAGATCGAGCGCGGGATCGATGGCGAGGTGGTGGCGCATGGCGAAAAAAATCGGGTTTATGATTTCTTAAAGGTACGAGTTCGCTGCCGATTTTTTCGCTTCAAACACATTTTTCACATGCGGACAGAGGGAGTTGCGCTCTGATGGAAACGCTTGCCGGGCGCGACGAGGCAGTCGAAATCTTCGACGTTTTCCGTCTGCTCGCCTTGAAAAAGCGATTCGGGAACCTATATTGTTGTCATTCCGTCACATACCGAGCTGTCACGCGCTTCAGGCCGTCGTCGCGTTTCGGCGCGTAAGTTCGCTCGACGGAACAGCTTTGCGTTACCCCTTTGTCATCAACCCCAAACACTCTTCGGATGGAAACCAGCACACTGCTCATTATCAGCACGGTCGGGCCGGAAAATCCCGAAAAGGCGACCCTGCCTTTCGTGCTCGCCACGGCTTCGCAGGCTCTCGATGCCGAGGTCACGATGTTTCTCCAGTCTTCGGCGGTCGTGCTCGCCAAACAGGGCGAGGCGGCAAAGGTGCAAGCTGAGGGGTTTCAGCCGCTTGCGGAGATGCTCGACACCTTCCTCGAATCGGGCGGCAAGCTCTACCTCTGCTCGCCCTGCCTCGCGCAGCGGCAGATCGCCAAAGCTGACCTCATCGAAGGCGCACAGATCGGCGCTGCCGGAACACTCGTCAGTTCAGTACTCGATGCCGGAAAGGTGGTGACTTACTGAAGCGTTACGCCTGGCCGCCGTTGTTATGTCTTGTATCACTCGCCATCACTTCGTTGATGGTCGTGATCATGGCGTCAAACCGGATCGTTTTTTCAGCAATCGGACGATATTGCTCTTTTTCATCTTGTTAAAGACCATTTCCTTCGCATACCCGGTCATCAGAATCACCGGCAGATCGGGTCTGCTTGAGTAAATTTCTTCCGCCAGTTTGATGCCATTCATTCCCGGCATGGTCAAGTCCGTGAACACCACGTTGAATTCGACTTGGGATTGCAGCGATCTGTCAACGACTTGTTCCACTGAGAGCCGATCCTCGTGGAAGATTTTGTACAACCTTTTTTTCAGGTTCCGGTGATGATGTGTCGATCCAGCAGATGCAGAGCGGACTGTCGCCGCAGTGCTGCGGCTGTCACCTGTTCAACGATGAGCCTGACAGATCCTTGATCGCGTGGCTTTAGCCGGTCGTTGATCTTATCCATGACGATCATCGTCGCCACGGGAGTGTGTTTTCTGAGGTTGTCCGTGAAGCGCCGTGCGATCTTTGACGACGCGAGCCGTTTCGGTACTGTCCTGGCAGCATCGAACGAACGTAATAGCTCGTGGTTCTGCACGACGGTGAAGGGGTCGACTCATATGACGCCTGCGGCAATGACGAACCGGGTAGCGCGACGCTCAACAGGATTGAGCGCGAAAGGCTTCGAGCCGGCGTGAATTTCATCGCCTGCGGATTCAACGCCAGACCGATGTCGAGGCAGTGCTGATCAGGACGTTCAAGATCGTCGATGGCGCAACCTGATTTCTAATTCTAGAAAGCATTAATAATCCAGGGCCAGCGGTGATGGAATGCACAACTATGCTTATCCCGCGCCATCCCTTTCAACGAGGCATCCAAGTGCTCTTCGAGCGCATCCGTACTTTCGAAGAACACATTGCCGCATGACTTCTCTTGCCGTTCGTCCTTCAAATCCTCGACGGGGTTGAGTTCCGGCGCATAGGGCGGTAATGAAACCGGCGGCGTAATAATAGATGCAGTAATCGTCAATCGGGCTGAACCAGATCTATAAGATCACCACGCACTCCGCTCTGCTTGCCATCGAGATGGCCGTCAAGCTGGCTCTCGAGAGTGCGATGGCCCCTGCCGTTATTCTATTCTTCGTGCTTTCGCTCCTCTTCGTTTACCGCTCCTTTTTCTCCATGAGGATCGCCGAGGACAAGGACTGCGCGTCAGTCAACCACATAGATTGCCTGAACGGGCAAGTGCTCTCCCAGGGCCGCAGCAATGCGGTCCTTTTTTTATGCCTGCCCAATCGATTAATGGCCATAACTGTTCAATGAAAATTATATCTGTATGGCGTATATACGCACATCTGTCGTATTGTTATGTAATGCTGAGTACTTGAAATATTAAACTATATAACACCTATGCATTTTGATGATTTTTGTTTGCGTTTTGTTAAAATTCGGTTAATTTAAGACAATAAGTTTAAGGATATATACATATTAACTATATGCCTCAAGTTTTAAACTGGGTTCTTTGACTTGTTTGTTCAAGGCGTATACCTTGGTGTTTATATATATCATCGCAAGTCGGCATGATGTAACGCTGTTACAACTGATTTCACCGTCGATGTTCTATGGCGAAAATAATGCGAATATCTTGGGCATTTGAAATGGTGGCCCGCAGGTATTGATGCAGAGGGTGATTGATCAACTTCAGCGCTTACCTGACTGAGTGGCAGTCCGATAGTTTTGTTCCCGGGCTTGACAAGCCGACAGATGATTATGGTTAATCGAGTTGATATGGGTCATTTTTCTGACAGTCGGTTGTGGTGTGTGTGGGTGTGGCTGTTGGTCAGCAAGGGTTCAGCACTGCTTTGAACCCTTGCCGGTATGTGTGATGTTCTTCGTTGCGTGATGAAAAAATCTCGTAATGACTTTTGTTCTATGCAGTTAATAACTTTTTTAACAAAAAGGAGAAAGACATGAAAAAGATTCTTTCCGCAGCGCTTCTGGCTCTCCTCTGTGGATCCGGAAATGCTTTTGCCATGAATAACGCGGAGGCCCCCAATGTCCAGAAGCTCAGCCTGGGTTACGAGGGGATTCTGGCAGGTAACGTCCTTCAGGGCGTGAGCTCGCGCTACTGGTTCACCAACAACGTCGGCGGCGAACTGAACGGTTACTATGGCCGACTCGGCTTGAATACCCCGAATCCGTCTCTTGACGACGCTCATGCCAGCCTGTTGATGGGATCGGCAAAACTGCTCTATGCGCCGGTTGTCAAAGCGCACAGCCGTTTTTATGTTGGTCTTGAAGGTGGAATCGGAAACGTTGGCATTGAAAATAACGACGAGGATGTACTGTCTGGTAACGTCAATGTCTATACCGTCAGCCCGCTGATCGGTTCCGAGTTCTATTTCGCGGAGATTCCCGAGCTTGGCTTGAACTGGGAGGTTGGTTACAGATTCCAGACCGTCAAATGGGACAACGACTCCGATGATGTCGATCTCAAACTCGACGGAACCTTCGTGACTCTTGGTGCGCACTACTACTTCTGAGCGCTGCGTGCAGACTGTATCTGAAGGACTGTTCTGAAACAAATGAGACCGCCTCGAGACGAACCGGGGCGGTTTTTTTTGTCCAAATTTGACTCGGAATTCGGAAGCCGTTGTATTCTCGGCGAGTTGCAGATCAAGGCGCAACGTCGATCCTGAGCAGCAGCGGCAGATGGTCTGAGTAGCCCCCTTTGAATTTGCCGCGTTCGTAGGTGGAGTAGAGACCTTTTCCTGATCGGCCGAACATCTCGGGGTGGGAGAAGACACGGAAGCTTTCTTTGTCGATCGAAAGTCCCTTACCGTCGAGCAGAGCTGGGGAGACGAGCATCTGGTCGATCCGTTCCCAGTGGTTCTTGAAGTAGTAGGTTCCCGGCGAAGAGCTGTCGCTCCAGCAGTTGTAGAGACGGAGGTTTGCAGAGCGCAGAACCTCTTTTCGGTCGAACGACGAGCCAAGAATATCTCTGACGGAGTGGTTTTCAGGCTCATCGTTGAAGTCGCCCATGACGATGATGTTCGCCACGGGATTGCGGGTTCCGAGGCTGTCAACGATGCGCCGGGCGACGGTGGCAGCGGCGATGCGTTTCGTTTCGCTCCACCTGGCGTCGAACGCACGCGATGGCCAGTGGTTCAGCACGATGGTGAACGGATGACCCGAAGCGATGAACCCGGCTGCGACGACAAAACGGGTGCCGCGTCCATCGTCGAGTTTGACCGTGTAGGGCTTCGAGCCGGTGAATTTGACGGTCGCCGGATTCCAAGCCAGACCGATATCGATGCCACGCGGATCAGGAGTTTCGTGATAATCGATGGCGTAACCGGCGCGGTCGACGGCCGCCAGCGTACCAGCGAACACCTCCCGGTTCTCCGATTCGGCAAACGCCACGATGTCCGGATATTTTCCGTACTCACGGTCGGCGCGGATCGTTCTGAACACCTGAGCGATCCGCAACCGCTTGAGCAGCAGTTTTTTGGGCGTCCATTGCCGCTTGCCCTCCGGCGTGAACTCTTTGTCGTCGATTTTCGGTTCGTTTGTCGTGTCGAACAGATTCTCGACGTTCCACCATAAAGCGACAATCTGTTGCGATCGCTCTTTGCATGAGGCTGTCTGTATTGGAGCGGTCAGCCAAAACAGATGCAGCAAGAAGAGGGTAATCGTACGTAAGGGGTTCATCGGCGTTCCGGATTGGTCGCTGGCGATTGAATGGTACGAGATGTTGCTGTAATAATATAAGTATTATTCGTCATTGATACGGCGAAATTCTTGAAATCGAAATCAATCTCTTCATGAAGAGTTCAGTGATTCATCATTTTGTCCTGCTTTTACTGATGGCGCCAGTGGCAGGACATTGCAAGAATTTTGAGCTGGATGATGCGTTGCCGGAAATGTTTTCATCGTTAAACGCTGATGTTGATCATGGAAATGGTGAAAAACAGTATCGCACCGCAATGAAGTACTTCTATGGCCGCCAAGTGCCTCGTGACTATGAAGTGGCGTTCAGATGGTTGAGGCTTTCGGCAGAAAAGGGCCATGTCGCCGCAATTTACGCCACGGGATTCATGTTTCAGAAGGGATTGGGGGTGGCACAAAACTACGCCGAGGCGATGAAGAGGTACCGGCTGGCCGCTGACAAAGGGAACAGCAATGCTGAGAACCAGATCGGTTATATGTACCATCACGGATGGGGCGTGACTATTGATTACGCCGAAGCGATGAAGTGGTATCGCCTGTCAGCCTCGAGAGGAAACGTTGCCGCGGAGGATAACATTGGAGTGCTCTACGAGCACGGTCAGGGGGTTGAACAGAATTACGCCGAAGCGATGAAATGGTATCGCCTGTCGGCATCCAAAGGCAACGGCGAGGCCGAACTCAACATCGGCAATTTCTATCAGCACGGCCTCGGCGTCGAGCGCGATCTCGAAAAAGCGATGCAATGGTACCGCTCAGCCGCCGCCAAAGGCAACGAAGAGGCCGCCAAAAAGCTCCGCGCCATGAAAGCCGATGCCGCGCAGGTAGCGCATCAGGAGTAGCGACGCCGACGTTTTCAGTGTATATTCGATCGTTGTTTCAGCAACCCCTTACCTGTTGCGCTCATGCGATACTTCGGCTGGTGAAGTGGACCCCAATCCATAGACAAAAAGGTGCCGAGTCTAATCTGGTAACTGGCTGGTTACGCAGCGGGAAGGCGCTGCCCCTTTTTTTCATCCAACACTTCTCTTGGCTCGCTCTCCGGCGGATACTTGTCAACGATGCAGGCCACGCCTCCTTTGCCTGAGCGATATACTTCATCAGGTGTGCTGTAGTTCAGCGATTGATGCGACCGTTCGCTGTTGTAGTCTAAGAAATATTTCTTCACTCCCTGCTGTAATTCCGCCGCTGAACCGTATCCTTTCAGATAAATATCCTCATGCTTGACATTGCGCCAGAGCCGCTCGACGAACACATTGTCCAGCGCCCGGCCTCTGCCGTCGATGCTGATGCGAAGCGTCGGATACTTCCTGAGCACCCTGATAAATACGTCACTGGTAAACTGCGAACCCTTATCGCTGTTGAAGATTTCCGGAATGCCGTAGTTTCGGAACGCCTCCTCAACACAATCCACGCAAAAACTGCTCTCCATCGAGTTTGACAACCACCAGGCCAGCACCTTGCGCGAATACCGTCGATGACCGCCATCAGGTACATAAATCCTTGCGCCATCGGCACATAGGTGATGTCGGTCGCCCAGACCTGATTGCAGTGCGTCACCTTCAGGCCCCTGAGCAGATAGGGATAGACCGTGTGGCCCGGTGCCGGTTTCGAGGTGTTCGGTTTTGGCCCGATGGCTTTGAGTCCCATGAGTCGATACAGCCGTCGCACCCGCTTGATGTTGATCTTGTAGCCTTTGTCCTTGACCAGCCACTCCCACATACGGCACACGCCGTAATAGGGCTTCAGCAGGTACTGCTTCGTCCATCAGCCGCATGAGTTCACAGTTCAGCTTCGTGCTTCTTTTCGGCTGGTAAGAGAGAGCCGATCGGTGAATGGTCAGCAGGTCGCATTGCCGCTGGATGCTGAGGTTCGGATGTGCTTTGTCGATCATGGAACGCCTTTCAAAAAAAAGAAGTTACGACTGCAATTTTTTTTTGAGCCAATCGACATCGACCTTGAGTTGCCTGATGGTTTTGTAGAGTTGTTCATTCTCATGCAGAGCATCGCGCGTGGTTTTTTGGGCCGTTTCGCCTTTGGAGAAAATCTCAGGAGCCTTGTCGAGAAACTCGCGTTTCCATTGGGCGATCTGGTGCGGATGCAGCTCATGCTTCTGGGCAAGTTCGCTCAGGGAAAGCCGTTCGCTGATGGCATCAGGGACGACTCTGGTTTTGAATTCAGGCGTGAATTTGCGGCGTGTCTGTTTCATGGTGACTGCCGGGTTTAGGTTGTTCCAATTTAACCCGCTGTCCTTTTTTTGGGGAGTATTTCACAAACAAAAAATCCCGCAAAACCTTGTGTCTTGCGGGATTCTTCATTTCAAACCGAACGCTGCCGATCAGCCAGCCTTTACTTCTCCTCTTCCGGCAGTTCAACGCGGATGTGCAGCTCTTCGAGCTGCTGGAGGGTAACTTCCGACGGGGCGGCCATCATGAGGTCTTGCGCGGACTGGTTCATCGGGAAGGCGATGACTTCGCGGATGTTCTGCTCGTCGCGCAGGATCATGACGAGACGGTCGAGGCCGGGAGCGATGCCTCCGTGCGGCGGAGCGCCGTGCTTGAAGGCTTCGATCATGTGGCCGAAGCGGGCGTCAACCTCCTCCTTCGGGTAGCCCGCGATCTCGAAGGCTTTGTACATGATGTCGGGGCGGTGGTTCCTGATCGCGCCGCTCGAAAGCTCGATGCCGTTGCAGACAATGTCGTACTGGTAGGCGAGAATGTCGAGCGGGAATTTCGATTCGAGCGCCTCCATCTCGCCCTGCGGCATCGAGAAGGGGTTGTGCGAGAAGTCGATCTTTTTTGCCTCCTCGTTGTACTCGTACATCGGGAAATCGACGATCCAGCAGAAGGACAGTTCGTCCCGGTCGAGCGTGAACACGTCGGCGAAGTAATTCCTCATGCCGCCCATGATCTTGCAGGTCTTCTCCCACTTGCCCGCGCCGAAAAATACTACGTCACCAGTCACGATGCCGAGCCGCTCCTTGAGGGCCGCCATCTCATCCTCCTTGAGGAACTTCACCACCGGCCCTTTCGGCCCCTCTTCGCGGAACTGGATGTAGGCCAGACCCGCCGAACCCAGCTCGCGGGCACGTTTTTCGGCCTTGTCGTAGAAGAGGCGCGACTCGCCGCCCATCCCTTTCAGCACGAGCGCCTTGACGCAGGAGCCTTCCGCCGTGTTCGAGGCGAACACCTTGAAGCCGGAGTTGACGAACATTTCAGTGACATCCTGTATTTCCAGCGGAATGCGCAGGTCGGGCTTGTCCGAGCCGTAGCGGTTCATGACCTCCTTGTAGCTGATGCGCGGGAAGGGGAACTGCGCGATGCGCTTCTGCGACATGGTCTCGACCAGGTGCTTGAACATCCCTTCGAGAATGACGAACAGGTCGTCCTGCTCGACAAAGGACATTTCAAGATCGATCTGGTAGAACTCGCCGGGGCTGCGGTCGGCGCGGGCGTCCTCGTCGCGGAAGCACGGTGCGATCTGGAAGTAGCGCGGGAATCCGGCCACCATCAGGAGCTGCTTGAACTGCTGCGGCGCCTGCGGCAGCGCGTAGAACTTGCCGGGGTGCAGGCGGCTCGGCACGAGGAAGTCACGTGCGCCTTCGGGCGAGCTTGAGGTGAGGATCGGCGTCTGGATTTCGATGAAGTCCAGATCGGTCAGAAATTTGCGCACGGCGGCGGTGAGCTTGCTGCGGAAGATGATGTTCTCGTGCAGCTTTTCGCGGCGCAGGTCGAGGAAGCGGTACTTCAGGCGCAGCTCCTCGGCGGTCGGCATGTCGTCGGCAACCGGGAAGGGCAGCGGATGGGCGTTGCTTTCGATCTGGATCGAGCTGACTACCACCTCGATCGCGCCCGACGCGAGCCTCGGGTTGACCGTTTCGTCGGAGCGGAGCACCACCGAGCCTTCGGCGGAGATCACCGACTCGGAGTGCAGCCCTTCGGCAGCCTTGAAAATGCCTTCGTTTTCGGGCAGCACCACGAGCTGGCAGATGCCGGTGTGATCACGCAGATCGATGAAGATCAGGCCGCCGTGGTCGCGGATGCGATGCACCCAGCCGCCGAGCCGCACCGACTCGCCCTCCGACTTGCGGCTCAACTGGCCGCAATAGTGCGTTCTGAATCTGTTCTGCAAACTTAAGGCCGTTGTTGGCTCCTTGCTCATATAAATCGTGTATAAACCGTTTTGAAAGTCCCTGAGGACTTAGAATGAAAAAAACCATGACACCGGCCATAGCCGGGTCAAGAAATTGTTAAGATGACCCTGAATATCAGGAATTTTGGACGAATTGTAAAACCCTGGATCGGAGTACGGTAAAAAAACGACACGTGTCAGCCTGTTACGGTTTCGGGTTGAAAACAGCCGCCCGGTCTCGATTCCAACAGCATTGCGCGGGAGGCAGCATACGCCATCGATCAGGTGTGCTTCATCAAGGTAAACTTTACCGGGATGGGCATTAGCGCGGCAGGCTTTCCCGAAGGCCACCCCGAGACGCCTGAGCCGACTACATCGTCACGCAACTCGTTTTCGACAACCGCGACTACTTCGACTACGTCGAGCTGACGCTCGATCTGGCGATCAATCACCAAAGGTGGGCGGCGTAGCGCTACGCGCCGTTGCTGACGCTTAGGTTATCTGCCCGCGCAGGCTCGACGGACTTTCGAGTTGATGAAGAAGAATCCGGCGCATCCGTTACCGATGATGAAGTGGTAGCGTTTTTGTCAATGACTGCGTATCCTTTAGCACTGGTCATGATATTTTGACTTACCTGGTTTAGATCGATATATTCATCACATGGGGACAAGCTCAACGATGGAGGCGTAATGACAACCGTAACTATTTCACAGAAATTCCAGGTGGTTATTCCGAAGAAGATGCGTGAACGTCTGGATTTGCAACCCGGTCAAAAAATTCAGGCGATTGTTTATGAAGGGCGGATCGAACTGGTGCCGATCCGGTCACCGAAAGAGATGCGCGGTTTCCTTCCGGGACTTGACACAGAAGTGGTGCGTGAGGGAGACCGGGTATGAATGCCGTGGACTCTTCCTGTTGGCTTGAGTATTTTGCAGGTTCGCCCAACGCTGAAAAGTTTGCCGCACCTATTGAAGATTTCGCGAATCTGATTGTTCCGGTTATCAGCTTGTATGAGGTTTTCAAACGGATTTTTCTGCAACGAGGCGAAGGCAGTGCACTTCAGGCCATTGCCTTTATGCAGCAGGGACAGGTTGTCGATTTGACGGCACAGCTCTCTTTGGCCGCCGCACGAATCAGTGCTCAGGAAAAGCTTCCGATGGCCGACAGTATCATGCTGGCAACATCGTGGGAGTATGGAGCGACCTTGTGGACTCAGGATTCCGATTTTCGAGGATTGGAGAATGTACGGTATTTCGAGAAGTGATGTGGGTCGGGTTTTAAAAATCGTCTGTTTTTGCACAAATGAATAAAACAGTGTCTTATGCGGAAAATATATATTCAATGCTATGCCTATTATTGACCTTGATCGATTTGTTGCTGCACGTCTACTACAAGCAGACCTGTCGGCTATAGATGCTCATTTTTCCGAGATGGGTATTTCTGATATGTCTGGAATTGTTTGTCTCAAGAACGCATTTCTTGCGCTTGCCAACATGGTCGATTTCGAGCGAACGGTTCGAGGTCTTTACAAGGAACACAAAACGCTTTCTGCTGTGTTTTCCGAAAGCCAGCGGAACTACGAATTCGCCAAGTATCTTCGCAATAAATTTGCTGGCCATATTCACCCTGAGTTGATTGAAAAGGCCATTGAGTGGAAGCCCGAGTTAAGGTACTTAGCCACCCAGATGGATGACCAAAAAATCATGCTATTCCCTAAGTGTTAACATAGATGTCGTCTCAAGCAGAGGAGGCGAATTATGGGTTATTCACACGCAGTGAGACACAGTGTCCTGAAAAAAGTGCTACCGCCAGAAAGCAGAAGCCTAGCTCAAGTCAGCCAGGAAACGGGAGTCAATGAGCAAACCATCAGGAATTGGCTTAAGCAAAGCAAATCCGGTATCTTACCAAACGAAAAGAAGGACAGCAGTCCACGCTCCCTGACACCGAAAGAGAAGT
>Ga0326729_1000061_pt1 | contig 35592 bp, 31 predicted proteins | sample MHFSIPfraction_2_FD_207744 | JGI IMG/M metagenome (GOLD analysis project Ga0326729, IMG submission 207744) | Lab enriched peat soil microbial communities from Michigan Hollow, Ithaca, NY, United States - MHF6AY SIP fraction | ecosystem: Environmental > Terrestrial > Soil > Wetlands > Peat...
GCCAGAGGATTTCGTCGGTTCGAGAGTTACCGTACCCGCATTCTGTTTTACTGCGGCAAACTCAACATGGCTATCGAACGATGACGTAATCCAAGAAAACACTCTCCACGAAATTCCGCGAAGAGCCAACAGGAAATTATTGGATAGACCGGGTCTCCGTGAGGATATGAAATCTTTCGGAGACTTTTTTATTTGTTGATCAGCGTTCACCAAGTAATTGCCCGTATCTTTTTTCGTTTCAAAAACATCGATTTTGTCGAAATGCAAGGATTGGCGGAAGTGCAATCACATGGCTTAACGAAATCGATGTTGATATGGAAATATTACACAGGATTGTTGTGAAAAATGACTGGTGATCCATTCTAACTTTGTTTTGGCTTCTTCACGCTTTTTGTTGGCAGCTTTACATTTTTCTCATGGGGTAAGGTCTGTTTTATTAAACTCTCCGACTGGTTGTATTGAGTCTAATTCGGTGACTTCAGCGCTGGCGGCTCCTTTGCCGGTTACGGCCATTGTGTAAAATTTTCTTGCATTAACAGTTTCACTCAAGTCTGCAAATCTGGCGAGGCTTCGTTGGGGTTTGGCGTCAGCGAGCGGCGGACGGCTTCAGGTTATCGAGCGATGACGGTCAGTAGCACTCGCGCTGAGCGTTCGGGATCGCGGCGTTTTTGTTCCCAGTCCTGCACCGTGCGGACATTGAAACCGAACCGATTGGAAAATTCCGGCTGCGTGAGGCCCAGGCTCAGCCATATCGCCTTTACATCAACCGCGTCCGGCACATGCGCGACAAAGTTTTCCGTCACTTCACTACGAGCATACGCAAGGGCTTGCTGCGCTGATTTTGATCTCGCTGAACGTGGACGCTATGGACGTTGTAGACTGGGTGGACTGGTTGGACGGAAAATGGAAAACGATTCTTCTCGCATTGCTGTCCTTGCAGTCTCGGTTGTGCTATGTTTTAATTACCAACTCACCTCCACGCCAAAAGCGCTCGTCGTGCCGAGGTCGATATTTCGGCTTACGGCGGCGGTGGCTTTGAGCCGCCCGCTTCCGAAACTTGCGCTTGCCGAGATGAGCGAGGGGTTGGTGGCCGCGCCAACCATAAGATGCAGCGAGCGGAATGCCGGGAACTCACCGGCAGCGAGCAGGCGGGCTGAGCGACCGGGGGCGGTCTCTGCGTTGACGGTCAGGATGCCGCCGGTTTCGAGGCGGTACGACAGGCCGGTGAGCGTCGTTCGCGTCAGTTCGGTTTTCGCCGCGCCAATCGTTGGTGCGTTGAGGTTCATAGAGCTGATGCCGAAGCTCAGGGCGAAAGTGAGGTCGGCCTGCAAGCCGGCGTTGACTCCAGTCGCGGAGTGCTCGCCGAAGCCGTCGATCTTCTGCGTCATCCGCGAGACCGCGAGACCGGCGCGAACTTTGGGGAGGAGTTCACGCGCATATCCGGCGACAATGGCCTCTTCGTGGTAACTATCGGCGTGATAGCGGTTTATGCCAACCGAGAGAGCGCCGCGCCTGTCGAACGGCAGCTTGCCGAGCGTGACCGCGCCGGAGAGATTGCCGAGGTTCAAGTCGCCATACGGCACGGCGTAAGAGATTCCGGCGAAGGATTGTCCGGTGGCGCTGGATGCCGGATTGTAAAAGAGGCCCCAGGCGTTGCCGGAGAGGGCGGTCATGGCTCCCGACATGGCGATCCCTTTCGGATCGACCGGCATAGAGTCAAAGGCCGCCTGAAGTGAATTCGGGCAAAGCAGGCTGTAGAGGCCCGCGAGGATGAGTGCTTTGCGCATGATATAAGGGGTATGAGGGGTAAAGGAAACATGGTAATGTATCGCAACAGTGCTTGATATACAATAAAAGCGCTGAAAAATACACCGCATGAAGTGAGCACGGCGGTTTGCATCGGGCATGGGAATGTTCTATTTTGACAAATGTTACCAGACTTTTCAAACCGAAGGAGTAATGCAATGATCCGATATATTTCAAGGGTGTTCCCGTTCCTTTTGGCGCTCGTCATGCTCAGCGGGTGCGGCTACAATACGATGCAGCAGAACGAAGAGGCGGTCAATCGTGCGTGGGGCGATCTCGAATCGCAGCTTCAGCGCCGTTCCGACCTGGTGCCAAATCTCGTCGCCACGGTGAAGGGGGCGGCCAATTTCGAGAAAGAGACGCTTCAGGCGGTGATCGAAGCCCGCGCAAAGGCCACCTCCATCCAGCTCACTCCGGCGATGCTCAGCGATCCTGCCGCCATGTCGAAGTTCCAGGCGGCGCAGGGCCAGCTTTCGTCTTCGCTGTCGAGACTGCTCGTTGCGGTCGAGCGCTATCCCGAACTCAAGGCAACCGAGAATTTCCGCGACTTGCAGGTACAGCTCGAAGGAACGGAGAACCGCATCAGCGTTGCTCGCCAGCGCTATAACGAGGCGGTGCAGGTATTCAATTCCTCCATCCGCGTATTTCCGAACTCCATCACCAACAGCGTGGCGCTCAAGCTCAAGCCGAAGGAGTACTTCAAGGCTGACGCGGCGGCCAAGGTTGTGCCTCAGGTAAAATTCTGAACAACCCTGTGATGACAATCAGCATGAGATCACGGTGGCTACTCTCCGCCTGCTTCGCGCTGGCGCTCCTGCTTGCGAGCGCTCCGCTCCTGGCGGCGTTCCCGCCCGTTCCGGCGCTGACGCAGCGGGTGAACGACTACGCCGCCATGATCTCTCCCGCCGCGAAGGCGCGGATCGAGCAGAAGCTCGTCGCCATTGAGGCCGAGGATGGCACGCAGATCGCGATTCTGACGGTGCCGTCGCTTCAGGGCGAGCCGATCGAGGAGTTCTCGATCCGTGTCGCCGAGGCGTGGAAGATCGGAGAGAAAAAGCGGGATAACGGCATCTTGCTCATCGTCTCCAAAGCGGATCGCAAGATGCGCATTGAGGTTGGCTACGGCCTGGAGGGGCGGTTGACCGATCTCCAGTCGGGCCGCATCATTCGCGACATTATCAAACCGGCATTCAAAAGCGGGGATTTCGACGCTGGATTCGTCGGCGCGACGGACGCGATGATCTCGGCAGTCAAGGGTGAATTCAAGACCGATTCCATCGCAAAAGCAAAAGGGAAGGGCGACAAACCGTCGATTCCGATTGTCTTCATCATTCTGCTCGTGCTGTTTTTCTATCTCCGCATGTTCAGCGGACGCCACCACGGCGGGCCATTCGGATTCGGCGGGCCGGGTGGCGGAATCTTCACCTCCGGCGGCGGCTCCGGCGGTTTTGGTGGCGGCGGGGGATTCAGCGGCGGTGGCGGCGGATTCGGCGGCGGCGGCGCATCGGGCGACTGGTAAGCGCGGCGGCAATCACTATCGGAAAGAGAGCGCATGAAAGACAACATCCAGAAATTTCTGACCGCGTCGGAGCGGCTGACAATCGAGAAAACGGTGAAGCAGGCCGAAGCCACGACCTCGGGCGAGATCGTGGTGATGGCGGTCTGGTCCAGCAGCAACTATCCGGCGGCGATCATGGCGACGAGTGGAGCCATCTCCCTCATGCTCGCCATCGGCGGCACGCTTTTGCTTCGGAACGAGAATATGTGGATGTTCCTCGCGCTGTTCGCCCTCTGCTTCATCGTGGCGCACGAAGCCGTCAAGCGCATTCCCGCCCTGAAACGCCCCTTCGTGAACCGCAAGGAGATTGCCGAAGAGGTCGAGGAGGCGGCGATTCGCGCCTTCTATCTTCGCAAAGTGCACGAAACGCGGGATCGCACCGGCATTCTCATCTACATTTCACTCTTCGAGCACTGCGTTCGGGTGCTGGCCGACAGCGGCATCGACGCCAAGGTGGGCAAGCATGCCTGGGAGGAGGTGGTCGCGACGATCATCAAAGGCATCGGCGAGAAGCGGCAGGGGGCGGCCATCTGCAAGGCCGTGGAGCAGTGCGGCAAGCTGTTGAGCCAGCACTTTCCCCGCAGGAGTGATGACCGGAACGAACTCGATGACGTGATGATCATCGGCTGAGCGGGCGGTTCACCGTGCCGGACGGGCCTGCTCCTGAGTCTCCGCAGTCATGACGGGCGGAAGGGGTATCCTGTTGCGCCACTTTTGAAAAAGGGCTTTGATCTTTTAAGTAAATTGTTTTTTTACAAGACATTCCATCATATTCATTTAATCGACTAAAGGAGTTCAATGAAAAAGACTGCGCTCTCAGCCTGGCATGAAGCTGCCGGTGCGAAAATGATCGATTTCGGCGGATTTCTGATGCCGGTGCAGTATACCGGCATCATCGCCGAGCACAAGGCCGTGCGCGAAGCGGCGGGGCTTTTCGACGTGTCGCACATGGGTAATTTTTACGTCCGGGGAGCGCAGGCGCTGGAGTTCCTCCAGTACATGACCACCAACGATCTCGCCAAAATCGTGGACGGGCAGGCGCAGTACACGCTGATGCTCTATCCCGACGGCGGCATCGTCGATGACCTGATCATCTACCGCGTCAGCGCCGACACCTTTTTCATCATCGTCAACGCGAGCAACTGCGAAAAGGATTTCGACTGGCTTTCAAGCCATATTGGCGAGTTCGGGGGGGTGACGCTTGAAAACCACACCAGCGAACTGTCGCTCATTGCCCTGCAGGGCCCGAAATCGTTCGATATTCTTGAGCGCGTATTCCCCGGCTCGGGCATCGACAAGCTCCGTTCATTCCACTTCATGACGCTGCCGTTCGGCGGCTCGGAGATCATCGTGGCCCGCACCGGATACACCGGCGAGGCGGGCGTCGAAATCTGCCTGCCGAACGAACAGGCGGTCGCGCTCTGGACGGCCTTGATGGAGGCCGGAAAGGAGGATGGCATCCAGCCCATCGGCCTTGGCGCGCGCGACACCCTGCGGCTCGAAATGGGCTACTCGCTCTACGGCCACGAGATCGAGAAGGATGTCAACCCGCTCGAAGCGCGTCTCAAGTGGGTGGTGAAGATGGGCAAGCCGAACTTCATCGGCAAGCAGGCGTGTGAGCAGGTCGAGATCGCGCCCCGCAAGAACGTGGTCGGCTTCAGTCTTGAGGGTCGCGCCATTCCCCGCCAGCACTTCAAGGTGTTCAACGCCGATCACCAGGAGATCGGCGAGGTGTGCAGCGGCACCATTTCGCCGACCCTTCAGGAGCCTGTTGGTACGGTGAGCCTCCTCTGCGACTACGCACAGCCGGGCACGCCGATCTTCGTCGAAATTCGCGGAACCATGCAACCCGGCTCGGTCAGGCGGCTGCCCTTCGTGCACGCCGACCGCCCATGAGCTGAAGAGGAGCGCACTCCCTGTTGAAGAAAAAAGAGAACATGAAGGCTTTCCGCAGGGATAGTCTCGCAACGGAAGCCGGCGGCATCTCACTGATGCTCGCCGCGCTTTTCTGCATCGCGGCGGTGGCGGGATTCCACGCCGAGGATGAGCCGTACATCGTGACGCTGCCGTGGTACGAGATTTTCTCCAGCGCAGCCCAGGCGGTCGCCGTGGCGATCCACAACCCCTTCGGCCTCTTCGGGGCGCGGGTGTCGGTCGTTTTTATCCGAGTGCTGCTCGGCTATCCGACGGCGCTGCCGCTGCTTGGCTTTTTCGTGCTTGGATGGCGTCTGTTCCGGTTGAAGCCGCTCAGCCCGGCGCTCTTCTTTCTGATCTACTCCCTTCTGATGGCCATCGACCTCTCGGCCATGTTCGGCCTTTCCGCCGCGCCATTTGCCGATCTCATGTCCGGCGCGACCGGGCGGATGATGGCGTCGTTCCTCTCGACCGTCATCGGCTTCACCGGCGCATGGGCGCTGACGGCGATCATCGGCGTGGCGCTGACCTTCTACATGGGGTGGGATTTCATCACGAATACGCTCTATACCATTCGCGACTTTTTCGCGAAGGTGTCGGCAACCGTGCAGATGATCAGAACCGAACGGGCAAGGAAGCACCGGGAAAAGGAGGAGGCCGCGGCTCGCAGAAAGGCGGAGCGGATGGCCGTTGTGCTTGAAAAGGAGCGGAAAAAGCAGGAGAAGCAAGCTGCGAAAGAGGCAAGAAAACCAAAAGCAACGCCGCCTGAAAAGCCCTCCAAGTCCCCGGTTCCCGTGACAGAGCCGGAGCCGGAAGTCGCGCCGCCACCGGTCAAGCTGCCCGCGCCGGAGCCGATCATCATTCCGGCGGAGGTCGAGGAGATCGAGCCGCTGGAGCCGGTACTCCTCAGAACGGAGTCGGGACCGGAGATGGTCATCAATCCGGGCGTGCAGGAGGCGGAGGCCGATCTCGACGAACGGCGACTCAAGGTCACGACGCACGACCATGTCAAGTACCGCTTTCCCTCTATCGATCTGTTGCAGCGCCCGAAGGACGAGGACGAGAGTTACGACGAGCGCCACCTGGCCGAAACCAAGGATCGGCTGATCGAAAAGCTGAAGATTTACAAGATCGACGTCATGCGCATCTCCACCACCGTTGGCCCCCGCGTGGCGCTTTTCGAGCTGGAGCTTGCGCCGGAGGTGAAGATCAGCCGCATCAAGTCGCTCGAAAACGATCTGGCCATGGCGATGGCCTCCTCGTCGGGCGGCATCCGCATCATCGCCCCGATTCCAGGCAAGAACGCCATCGGCGTCGAAATCCCCATCCGCAAGCCGCGCCCGGTGGTGATGCGCTCGGTGTTGCAGGTCGAGAAGTTCAAGAACAACACGATGGCCCTGCCGATCGTCCTCGGCAAGAGCATCGCGAACGAGGTGATCATCGACGACCTCGCCGCCATGCCACATCTTTTGATCGCGGGCGCGACAGGCGCGGGCAAGTCCGTGGCGATCAACGTGCTGCTCACCAGCCTGCTCTACTCGAAAAAACCGGACGAGGTGAAGTTCGTGCTGATCGATCCGAAACGGGTCGAACTCAAGCCCTACAAGTTGCTGAAAGACCATTTCCTGCCGAAGATTCCCGGCATGGAAGATCAGATCATCGTCACCGATCCCCAGAAGGCTGTCTCGGCGCTCCGCTCGGTGGTGCGGGAGATGGAGCATCGCTACGAACTGCTCGAAAAGTGCGGTGTGCGCAACATCGGCGAGTACAACAGGAAGATGAAGGATGAGGCGATGTTCTACCTCGTCGTCGTCATCGACGAGCTTGCCGACCTGATGATTACGGCGGGCCGCGAGGTGGAGGAGCCGATCACGCGGCTCGCGCAGATGGCCCGTGCGGTCGGCATCCACCTGATCGTGGCCACGCAGCGTCCGTCGGTTGACGTCATCACCGGCATCATCAAGGCCAACTTCCCCTCGCGTATCGCCTTCCAGGTGGCCAGCAAGGTCGATTCACGCACCATTCTCGACGTCTCGGGCGCGGAGCAGTTGCTTGGCAGCGGCGACATGCTCTTCCAGTCGGCCAAGATGTCAAAACCGGAGCGCATCCAGTGCCCCTATATCTCCCTGAACGAAGTCGATGCGATCACCGAGTTTATCGGCGAGCAGCCGCCATTGAAGGAGGAGTGCATGTTGCCTGAGCCGCCTTCGAACAACGGCAACGGCTCCTCTTCGGGTTCGGATCAAGACAGGGACAAACGCGACGCCATGTTCGAGGAGGCCGCCCGGCTCGTCGTCCTGCACCAGCAGGCAAGCGTCTCGCTCCTCCAGCGCCGTCTGAGGCTCGGCTTCAGCCGCGCAGGCCGGGTGATGGACCAGCTCGAACGCAACGGCATCGTCAGCGCGGGCGACGGCAGCAAGCCTAGAGACGTGCTCCTCAAAAACGAAGACTCGCTGGAGCTGTTGTTGAGGAATCTGGATTAGGGAGGGGAGTAGCCTGTAAAAGATGAATTGCAGGTGAGATAATCAAGGGACTGACAAGGATTGTATTTTATTGTACATTTCACCTACTGTCAGCGAATCCTTGTTTTTTCTGCTATGTGGAAATATGATAAAGGCGAGCATCGCCCAAAACACTCGTGGTCTAAGACAGAGGCTGGTTTTATCGGAAGCAGCAAAGGTGCGATAGGAAAGTGTCCAAACGATGTTTCGCTTGAAGAGGCCAGTAAAGTGCTGAATAAAGGAATTCCATTGCAGGACGCTCCCCAAGGGTATCCGACAAAAATATATGCAGTTTTTCGGGGGGTTATCTATGTGGCTGCGTATAACAATAATGGACATTTTTACCATGCCTATCCGTGGCGAGGTGATTTGGGAGGTCGGCCTTGTTTGCCGCGAGTAATCATAAAGCAACTTGAAGAACAGGCGCGAATAGAGGGAACCGAAAAAGAGTTTAAGAAATGGTGGAAAAAATATGGAAAATAGGGTCGGATGAGGGCTTGCATTTCGAGTTTCGATTCGATATGGAGCAAGCCGCCTCTCGTCGCACTCAAGCTTGGGGTGGAGCACGGCTTTTCTTTGCTGAAGATCTGATTTGGGCCACTGAAACCGAAAATGATGACGAAGCGCCACTTAACTGGTCATGGTTTGATTTACTCGAATACCTCACAAATTACTGGCCATGGATCGTACTGGAGCAGGATTATCCAATTCAGGTAAATCCGTCTTATCCGGGAAAGTTATATGAGGTTGCCGAGAGCCGTTGGGAGTCATTTTCTGAAGCAGTGATTGAGGAAGAAGATATGCTGGTGTATGCTTTTACCATGCGCCATGATTTAGCTCTGGCACTGAAAGGTGCTTTCGTTCCTTCTGTGATGATTATGAGGTGTGGAAATGATTGCCTGATTTCTCTTGAGTCTCCAAAAAAGAATGATATCCGTCCGATGCAGGAGGTGATCAATACTTTGGAGGCCGTCGGGAATTTGCTTGCTGACGTTGTGGGTGAGGAGAGCACGGGTTACGCCGGAGAAATTGTCAGAAAATGGCGTCAAAAAGACCGGCACATGACTGAACTCAGGTTTGATATCCTGAGCGGAATGGACAAAGAAGCCAGAATACAAATCGATGGTGGAGAGAATCCTGTTCAATTTTGGGAAGTTCCGACAGAGGAAACGATTGATGATTCCGAGTTGCTTGCAGCGGCACGGATGACTTCGGCAGTCTTTTCTCCGACAATTCAAAAGACATTGATTGAGAAGATTCGTTCAGTCAAGCATTACAAAACCGGTTTTTTGGATGCGCTTGCTGCAAAAGCTTCTGCTGTCATCGATTCTGATATGCGCCCATATGAGCAGGGTTACTCGTTGGCTGAATGGTTGCGAAATGAACTCAGCATGGGTGAAGAGCAAACGGTTAATCCCGAGCGGATACTTCGTGGGTGGAATGTTGAGGTCAGTGATATTATACTACCTGATGTTGCGCGTAATCTTGATGCCGTGGCGGCATGGGGCCAACGGCACGGCCCTGTAGTTATAATGAACGGCTCTGAAGGTGCTCGTTGTACCCATGCTTATGGTCGTCGCACGACATTAGCACATGAAATTTGCCATCTTTTACTGGATCGTGAGAATGGGTTGCCGATGGCTGAAGTGCTTGGAGGGCGGACTCCAGAGTCATTGGAGCAGCGCGCAGGTGCTTTTGCCGCCGAATTTTTACTTCCCAGAAGTCAGGCTATTGCCGCCATGCGGGGGTCTGGTTCAGTTGAAGCTATTCTTGACAAATTGACGAAACAATTTCAAGTAAGCCGCGAGGTCGCTGCTCGGCAAATTGTTAATTCACCAGATTTTATAAGCTTGTATAAGCCTGATCAGGCAGAATTGAAGCGGATTATCAGTTCGTTTTAATGAGGCGTTTTGATATCAATGTTCGTTAAAGTTCTAAACCCACAAACGGCTGCCTCGGTAGAAACTTGGCAGCCGTTTTGCATTGCTGTGCTTTCGCGCTCAGACCGATTCGACGCGGGCGATCTCGGGGTTGGCTTTCTTGACGGCCTGTTCCACGCCCTCATGGAGGCTGATTGTGCTCATCAGGCGTGGATCATCCGCCGGTTCTCACTGACAAATGATATATTGGGCCTGCAATTTTCGTTCACATGACACAATGCACCGTATGAATCTCGAACTCCAGACAGCCATCAAAGCAGCCAAAGCGGCGGGAGCTATTACCCTTTCACGATTCGGCGAACTTTCTCATCGCGAAATCGTCGCCAAGGAGTACAAGGATTTCGTGACCGAAGTTGACAAGCAGTGCGAGGCGGTGATTTCGGCGACCATCATGGAGGCGTTCCCCGATGACGGACTGCTTTGCGAGGAGGGCACCGGCGGCGCAGGAGCCTCCGGGCGCGTCTGGATTGTCGATCCGCTCGATGGCACGCTGAACTTCATCCACTCCTTTCCGCTCTTCGGCATCAGCATCGCCATGCGCGACGCCTCCGGCCAGCTCGCGGTCGGCGTGGTCTACGTGCCGGTGCTCGACGAGCTGTTCACCGCCTCGAAGGGCGAAGGAGCGTTCCTGAACGGCGAGCGCATCGGTGTTTCAACCCGCGATGAAAAAGGGAGTTACCTCTTCGCCACCGGCCTGCCCTTCAGGGATTACGATCACTACATGGATGGCTACATCGGCTTGCTGAAAGATGTCATCCATGAGTCGGCGGGCATCCGCCGCGCCGGATCGGCCTCGATCGACCTGGCCTACACCGCCGCCGGACGCTTCGACGGCTTCTTCGAGTATCGCCTCTTTCCCTGGGATTTCGCGGCAGGCGTCCTGCTGGTGCGCGAGGCGGGCGGTATCGTGACCGGATTCAGCGGCTCGGAGGATGTGTTCGCCCATACGAGTATCCTCGCCGGAAGCCCCGTCACCCACCCGATGCTGCTGGAGAAGGCGCAGAGGCAATTCGGGGGAAAGCCGGTCAATCCCTGACAACGATTTGCGAGGATCGCAAAAGAAGAAATTGGACTAAAGCCCTTGATTATTATCAATTACCTCTATACCCCGGCTTGAAAGCCGGGGCAATTATTAATCCGGCTTTTAAAACTCTTGATAATTGCCCCGGACTTCAGTCCGGGGTATGGGAATACAGTAAAATAAGTCAGGGCTTTAGCCCAATATCTTGCATCGACAGTAATTGCGATTTTTTGTCGCTGGAGTGAATGTCCAGAGGGTCAAAATCCTCCTGAATGCACGATGTGTCGTCGGGCACAGGTTCCCCCCATCGAAACCCCGATTTGAAGAGTTAGCGGCGCTTTCGTATCTTTGGGCTTTTCCATCGCAAGCTTCAGCCATCCATGCTCATTCATCAGCGCACCCTTCAGAACGAAATTTCGCTCAAAGGGGTCGGTCTGCACACCGGTCACGAGTGCACGATCACCTTCAAGCCCGCGCCGGTCAACACCGGCTACATCTTCGTCAGAACCGATATCGATGACAGCCCCGAAATTCCGGCGCTGATCGATCACGTGGTTGACGTGCTTCGCGGCACCACCATCGGCATCGGCGATGTGAAGGTGCACACCACCGAGCATGTGCTTGCCGCGCTGTATGGCTTGCAGATCGACAACTGCCGCATCGAACTGAGCGCTCCCGAGCCGCCGGTGCTCGACGGCAGCGCCCGCCCGTTCGCCGAAGCGCTGCTCTCGGCGGGTATCGCCGAGCAGGACGAGCCGAAAAATTACCTGGTCATCGACGAGACCATCGAGTACCACAACCAGGAAAAGAGCGTGGACATCGTGGCGCTGCCGCTCGACGGCTTCCGGGCTACCGTGATGGTCGATTACAAGAATCCGGCGCTCGGCTCGCAGCACTCCGGACTGTTCGACCTCGACAAGGAGTTTCTCCCCGAGTTCGCGCCGTGCCGCACCTTCTGCTTCCTCTCCGAGGTCGAAGCGCTGGCAAATCAGGGGATCATCAAGGGCGGCGACATCGACAACGCCATCGTGATCGTTGACAAGCAGCTCGATGAGACGCAGATTCAGTCGCTGGCCGACAAGGTTGGCGTGGACACCTCGCACTTGGTGCTTGGCCAGAACGGCATCCTGAACAACCGCGAGCTGCGCTTCACCAACGAACCGGCCCGCCACAAACTGCTCGACCTGCTCGGCGACCTGGCCCTGCTCGGTATGCCGGTCAAGGCGCAGATTCTCGCCGCACGTCCCGGCCACGCTTCGAACGTGGAGTTCGTCAAGCAGCTCAAGAAGTACGCCGACCGCAACAAGCTGGCCCGCCAGTTCCAGCACGAAAAGAAGGCCGGAGTGATCTTCGACATCAACGCGATCATGAAGATCCTGCCGCACCGCTACCCGTTCCTCCTGATCGACAAGATCGTCGAATTCAAGCTCGACGAAAAGATCGTGGCGATCAAGAACGTCACGATGAACGAACCCTTCTTCCAGGGCCACTTCCCCGGCAACCCGGTCATGCCCGGCGTGCTCATCATCGAGGCGATGGCTCAGACCGGCGGCATCATCATGCTCAACGGCAACGAGAAGATCCAGGACTCGGTGGTCTTCTTCATGGGCATCGACAAGGCCCGCTTCCGCAAGCCGGTGCTGCCGGGCGACACACTGGTCATCGAGGCGATCATGACCAACAAGCGCCGCTCGGTCTGCCAGTTCGACGCCAAGGCATACGTCCGTGGCGAGCTGGTCTGCGAAGCCTCGCTGATGGCCACCGTCATGAGCAAAAAGAGCTGAAGCGACGCCGAAAAATACGTCAGCGCAAAAAACCCCGGAGTTCCGGGGTTTTTTCATGCTCTCCAGACCTTTCCACACCCTTCCACACCTTGCCAACAGGTCAGCCAACAGGTTGCCCACAAGTTATCCACATTTTCCACACGCACGAAACAAGGGCGTGAAAAGCTGTTAACATATTGACATGATTATATTTAACAAGGGGAATATACACGAATGACTGTCAATCATGTACACTTATCCATATTGAGAGCGTTAATCTGTGGATAACGTCCCGCAATGAAAGAGATTAGGGGTATAACGGAAAAACAGGACGGATTCAGGCCTTGAATTCAACTCCTTTCTGGATTCTGTAGAACCTGATGCAGTATTCCACGAACGAGTAGAAAAGCGTGGCGGCAGAGAGGTACATGAAGAACTCTTTGACCGGCCACTCGCGGAAAAGGGGAAGCGGCCAGACCATCGTGATGAACATCATCGAGACGAAGCCCACCGCCCATTTGCCGGGCCAGAGTGACGTCGTCAATACGTTATGGCGGTGACGTATCCACGCCGCGCCGAAGAAGATCACCAGATCGCGAAACACCACGAACGCCACGAACCACACCGGCAACTCCCCTTTCCAGAGGTAGTAGATGGCAACGCTCGCCAGGCAGAGCTTGTCGGCCAGCGGGTCGAGAATCTTGCCCATGTCGGAGACCTCGTTGGTCCAGCGGGCCGTCTGGCCGTCGAACCAGTCGGAAAGCAGCGCGACCACCATGATGATGATCGCGGTTTGGGTGTGGCCAGCGTCGAGGCTGTAAAGGAACCACGGAATCAGGAGAATCCTCAGGAAACTCAGAAAGTTGGGGAGATTGAAAATATGTCCCTGCACGATGGTTCTCATTTTGTTCCAGGAAAATTCTCAGGCAACCAGCTCCGGGTTGTCGGCCACGAAGGCCGCCCACCCCTTGTTCCGGCTGTTCCCGCTTTTCTTTGTGCCGCCTTCGGGCAGGCGAGCGATTGTCTGGCCTCTGGCCAGATCGCAGTAGGCGACGCCGAGCGCGTCGGTGACGTCGAGCGGCTTCGGTTCGAGGCCAAGATCGAGCAGCCGCGACAGCATCGCGGCCACCTGCTCCTTGCGCGCCGAGCCGGTGCCGGTGACGGCGAGCTTGATCTCGCGTGGCGCGTATTCGCGCACCGGCAGACCGTGCCTCAACACCGTGGCGAGCACCGCGCCGCGCACCTGGCCGAGAATCAGAGCGCTCCGTACGTTGCGCCCGACGAAAGCCGTTTCGAGCGCCACCGCCTCCGGCTTCATCTGCTCGACCACCTCATCGATGCCACGGCAGAGCTGGCCGATCCGCTCATGCAGCGTCGCCGAGGCGGCGAGGCGCACGAGGCCGCATCCGACCACGCGCCACCCCGCCGCCGTCCCGGCGATGACGCCATAGCCGCTCTTGCGGCTGCCCGGATCGATGCCAAGCACGATCATTCGTCAATCCTCAAAGCTCTCCATGGCGTTCTCGCTGATCTCCATGTTGCTGTAGACCACCTGGGTGTCGTCGTTGCTCTCAAGCGCGTCGATCAGCTTCATCGCCTTTTGCGCGTCCTCGCCATCGAGTTCGATGTAGTTGTCGGGCAAGAGATCCATCTTGGCGTTCTCGAACGGAATGCGGGCATCTTCGAGCGCTTTCTTGGCCGCTTCGAGGTCTTTTACGTCAGTCAGCACCGTGTAGAACTGCTCGTCGTCCGACTCCAGCTCTTCGAGGCCCGCGTCGAGCAGCAGCTCCATGAGCTGATCCTCGCTCGCCGCCGATTTGGGCACGTCGATGGAACCCTTGCGCTGGAACATCCAGCCGACGCTGCCGCTCTCGCCGAGCGAACCGCCGTTGCGGCTCATGATGTGGCGGATGTCGGCCACGGTGCGGTTGCGGTTGTCGGTCGCCGTCTCGATGATGATGGCGATGCCGCCCGGCCCGTACCCTTCGTAGGTGATCTCGTCGTAGGTGGCGCCTTCGAGTTCGCCGGTACCCTTCTTGATGGCCCGCTGGATATTCTCCATCGGCATCGAGTTGGCCCGCGCCGTGTCGATGGCGAGCCTCAGCCTCGGGTTGCCCATCGGATCGCCGCCGCCCATCCTGGCCGCAATGGTGATCTCCTTGACGAGCTTGGTGAACAAATTTCCTCTCTTCTGGTCGGTGACGGCCTTCTTGCGCTTGATGGTCGCCCATTTACTGTGTCCTGACATAGATTACAATCCGATATTTGATGGTATTCCGTAAATGACGCTATTATGAAAAGATTTATTTTACTTTAAGAAAAGCAAATTCCGCGGGGTAAGTATTAAAAGCGTTTTTAAAAAGTGTCATGGGCGGTTCGTAAGCAGTTCCGTCATATGTCGGGACAGCGCAGCAATCGGGACGCGCAACAACTTTTAAAGCGCCCTTAAATTAATGACAAGAACGAAGAATGACAAACTGGTTGATCGCTTATCAGGGGGAACCCGGCGCATACAGTGAAATTGCCGCGCTGAGATTCGGAGAGCCGCTGCCTTGCGAAAGCTTCGATGACGTATTTACTGCTGTAACGGATCAGAAAGCCGACTACGCGGTGATTCCCATCGAGAACTCGCTTGGCGGAAGCATCCACCAGAACTACGACCTGCTGCTCCGCCGCCCGGTCGTGATCCTCGCCGAGACCTTCGTCAAGGTGGAGCACTGCCTGCTCGGTCTTCCGGGCGCGTCGGTCGAAGAGGCCACGCGAGTGCTCTCCCACCCGCAGGCGCTGGCGCAGTGCCACAACTTCATCGCGACCCATCCGCACATCAAGGCCGAAGCGGCCTACGACACGGCGGGAAGCGCCAAAATGATCTCGGAAAACGGCGACCGGACGGCGCTTGCCATCGCCTCGAAGCGTGCGGGCGAGCTGTACGGCCTCGACATTCTTCGCGAAAATCTCGCCGACGAGGAGTGGAACATTACCCGCTTCTTCTGCATCGCACGCGAAAACAATCCCGACCTGTCGCACCTCAAAGTCCGGCCCGACACGACCCGCCAGAAGACCTCGATCGTCTTCTCGCTGCCCAACGAACAGGCGTCGCTCTTCCGGGCGCTGGCCACCATCGCGCTCAGGGGGATCGACCTGACCAAGATCGAGTCGCGCCCATCTCGCAAAAAGGCGTTCGAGTATCTTTTTTACGCCGACTTCATCGGCCACAGAGAGGATCAGAACGTCCACAACGCGCTCGAAAATCTCCGCGAGTTCGCGACGATGGTCAAGGTGCTCGGCAGCTACGGAGTGGTGAATCCATGAGCAGCGACAACCAGCTCGGCCTGTTTGACACTCCAGCGCCCGATGCGCCGCCACAAGCGGAAGCGACTCCGGAGAGGAGAATCGATACCGCGAAACCGGATGGACAGAAACCGGGACTCTTCCTGCTCGACGGCATGGCGATGGTCTACCGCGCCTTCTACGCGCTGCAACAGGCGCGGATGAGCACTCGCGATGGCGTGCCGACCGGCGCGGTGTTCGGCTTCGTCTCCAGCCTCTTCAGGATCATCGAGGAGTACCGCCCGGAGTATCTCGCCGTGACCTTCGACAGCCCCGAGAAGACCTTCCGGCACGAGCGCTTCGAGGCGTACAAGGCCAACCGCCCCGCCCCGCCGGATGACCTCATCAGCCAGCTCGGTGACATCCGCGAGTTGATCCGTGCGTGCGGCATTCCACTCGTGATCATGCCCGGCTTCGAGGCCGACGACCTCATCGGCACGGCGGCGCGGAAGTTCGAGGAGAGCTGCCAGGTCTTTATCGTCACGCCGGACAAGGATATGTCGCAGCTCGTGCACGATGGCGTGCGCATTCTCAAGCCCGGCAAGAGGCAGAACGAGTTCGAGCTGGTCGGCAGCGCCGAGGTGTCGGCGCAGTTCGGCGCGCCGCCGGAGCAGTTCATCGACCTCTTGACGCTCACCGGCGACACCTCGGACAACATCCCCGGCGCGAAGGGAATCGGCCCCAAAACCGCCTCCAGCCTGCTCGAAAAGTACGGCTCGCTCGAAGGCATCTACGCCAATCTCGACGCGCTGACGCCAAAGACGCGCCAGAGCCTCGAAGCGTTCCGCGAGATGATGCCGCTCGTGCGGGAGCTGGTGACGATCCGCACCGACCTCGACCTGCCGCTCACCCTCGAAGCGCTGCACGCAAGCAAGCCCGATCCAGAAGCGCTCTTCGCGCTCCTTGCGAGGCTGGAGCTGAAAAGCATCGCCGCCCGCGTACCCGCCGTGCTTCGCATCGACGCGCCCGCCGCATCGTCCGCCGCTTCCGCCGCGAGCGCACAGGCGACGGCAAGTGCGGACGCTCCGCCGCTCATCCCGGCGGGCGAAGGCTCGGAGTACCACCTCGTTGACAGCGAGGAGGCGTTCGACACGCTTCTGACGCTGCTCGAACGCTCCGCCGGGTTCGCGGTCGATACCGAAACCACGAGCCTCGATACCTTCGCGGCGGAGCTGGCGGGCATCTCCTTCTCTGTCAAACCCGGCGAGGCGTGGTTCGTCTACTTCGGCACGCCGGGGCTGGACGCCCGCACATCGGTCGCCCGGCTCAAGCCACTGCTTGAAAATACGGCGCTGCCCAAGACGGGGCAGAACCTGAAGTACGACATGCTCGTGTTGAAGAAGTACGGCGTGGAGCTTGCGCCGGTGGAGTTCGATACGATGCTGGCCAGCTACGTGCTCGATCCCGAAACGCGGCATAATCTCGACGACCTCGCGGCGTCGCATCTCGGACGCAAAACCACCAAATACTCGGAACTGGTCGGCACGGGCAAGTCAGCCACCGGCATCTTCGAGGTCGAGCCGAAAAAGCTCTCTGACTACGCCTGCCAGGACGCCGACATCACCCTCAAGCTGCGCCTGACGCTTCAGGAGCAGCTCGAACAGACGCCTGAACTCTTCGACGTCTGCCGCCAGCTCGAATTCCCGCTGGTCAGCGTGCTGGCCGGCATGGAGCATCAAGGCGTTTCGATAGACACGGCGCACCTCGAACAGTGTGCGCTGACGGTCAAGCGCAATCTTGAAACGCTAACCGGAAAGATTTTCGATTCAGCCGGTGAGACCTTCAACATCGACTCCCCGAAGCAGCTTGGGCACATCCTCTTCGAGGTGCTGAAGCTGCCGCCAAAAAAGACCACCAAAACCGGCTACTCGACCGACGTCCAGGTGCTCGAAGAGCTGGCAATGCTGCATCCGATAGCCTCCGATCTGCTCGAATACCGCAGCCTGCAGAAGCTGAAGGGCACCTACATCGAGGCGCTGCCGAAGATGATCAATCCGCTGACGGGCCGCGTTCACACCTCGTTCAACCAGACCGTCACGGCCACCGGGCGGCTCTCGTCGTCGAACCCGAACTTGCAGAACATCCCGATCCGCACGGAGCTTGGCAAGGAGATTCGCCGCGCCTTCATTCCGTCCAGTCCCGACAGTCTCCTGCTCTCGGCGGACTACTCGCAGATCGAGCTGCGCATCGCAGCGGAGCTGTCGAGCGACCCGATGCTCATCGAGGCATTCCGCAACCGCGAGGACATCCACGCGGCCACGGCGCGGGTGATCTTCGACACGGCGGAGGTGACGCCGGAGATGCGGCGCAAGGCCAAGGAGGTCAACTTCGGCGTGCTCTACGGCATCCAGCCCTTCGGCCTGTCGCAGCGCCTCGGCATCACGCAGAAAGAGGCGCGAGAGATCATCGACACCTACATGGCGAAGTACCCCGGCATGTTCTCCTCGCTCCAGACGACCATCGAGGAGGCGCGGAAACGCGGTTACGTCACGACGCTGATGGGGCGTCGCCGCTACCTGCCCGACCTCGGCAGCCCGAACGCCAACGTGCGCAAGGCCGCCGAGCGCGTCGCGATGAATACGCCAATCCAGGGTACGGCGGCGGACATCATCAAATACGCCATGTGCTCCGTCAGCCGCGAGCTGAAAACCGGGGCATTCCGTTCGGCGATGCTGTTGCAGGTGCACGACGAGCTGCTCTTCGAGACGCCGCCAGCCGAAGAGGCGCGGCTCAGGGAGATGGTCGAGCGCTGCATGATCGAAGCCGCCGCGAAATGCGGGGTGAAAAACGTCCCGGTAGAGGTCGAGACCGGCGTCGGAAAAAACTGGCTGGAGGCCCATTAGCTTTTGATTATTCAAAAAATCTTTTTTTATATTTCGTGAGTTTTAACGGAACCACGCTGTTATTTGGGAATCACGCATTCAACCTCCTGTGCAGCAACGAGTTGCAGTCTTGCTAATCATCAGGTTTATGCAGCATCGATACGGTCTTTTACTGAACGGAAGCGTCTATGTCGCAATGTTCAGTCTGCGTTCTCCCCGTTGGCGATACCTCCTGACCATACCAAAAATACGTCACGAGATGTAAACGCACGAAGGAGCACGCATCGATAGGAACCGGACAGCGGAAAATCCTTTAACCATCAAAGAATCAACCATTTACCGTCAGTATGTACTGGAATCTCGATCTTGCCCGATATATTGCCGATGCCCCCTGGCCTGTCACCAAGGATGAACTGATCGATTACGCAAACAGAACGGGCGCGCCGCAGCAGGTTATCGAAAACCTCGAAGCTCTGCCCGAAAGCGACGAGCTGTACGAAACACTCGAAGAGGTCTGGCCGGATTATCCCACCGACGAAGATTTCGGTTACAGCGACGAAGAACCGCTAAACTGAGGGAGAGCGGAGAATGCTATTTTTTTTTTAGGAACAATCCCCCGCCGTCTCCGGGCGGGAATGCTATGCTGCCTCCTCCTCATGCTCTCCATGCCGGGAGTGCTGTGGGCTGAAGAGAGTTCGCCCCCCATGAACGGCAACACGACGGCGCTCCCGCAGGTCAAAAGCATCAGAATCACCGGCAACAAGGCCCTTTCGACCGAAGAGATTCGCGGCATCATCTCAACCTCCATGCGCGACTCCTTTCTCGGCACCGGACTCTTCGCGGGCGCGGTTCGCCCCTTCATCGCCGATGATTTCGAGAAAGACATCAACCTCATCAAGAAGCTCTATACCTTCAAGGGCTACTTTTTCGCCAGCGTCGATACCACTATCGTCCGCAACGGCAATGGCGACGTACGCCTGTCGATACGGATCAAAGAGAACCAGCCGACCCTCGTCGATTCGCTCAGCTACGCCGGCCTGGACTCGATCCCTGAAAATCTCCGCGCCCGCTACTTCAGACGAAGCCGCCTGAAGCCCAAGCAGATCTTCACCGTTGAAAACCTGATCGACGAGCGGGATCGCACGCTCGATTTTTTCCGGGAACAAGGTTACACTTTTCTTCACCCCGACAGCATAAGGATCACAGTCGATACCCTCGGACTTCGCACCGGAGTGCGCGTCAACGTCAGCCTGCCAAAGCAGTATGCCTATGGCCCGGTGAAGGTGATCGTTCACGATCCACTGAAAATAGATGACCCCGCGACTGCGAAACTGTTTACACGAGAGAACGTCTCGGTCACGATTTACGGCCATCAGAAATTCTCGCCTAAAGTATTTTCGTCAGCCATCGCCTGGAAGCAGGGTGACCTGACCCGGCAGTCGCTCGAACAGCGAACGCTTGAGAATTTCGGCTCGACAAATCTTTTTTCATCCATCTCGATGAACAAGGATTCGGTTCGCGCCGGAGCCATTCCGATGACCATCGATCTCGATCCAAGTCCCAAGCACCAGATCGAACCGAAGCTGCTGGTTGACAACCGCTACGGCTCTCTCTTCGTCGGCGGAGCGCTCGCTTACGAGAACCGGAATCTCTTCGGCGCGGGTCAGCAGTTCAGGCTTTCCGGAAATTACGGCACGCAGACTTCGTCGAACACCAACGTACTTTCGAGCCTGACTCCTGACCAGTACGACAAGATCATCCCTTACGAATTCAGTGTCAAGGCGGATCTGGTCATCCCGAAGCTCGGCAAACAGGGATCGTTTTATACCGGAACCGTCGAATTCGCGCAATCGAAACAGCCGGTGCTGCTCGACAGCCGGAGGGAAATCTTCAGGGGCAGCTACAGCACCCGGCCAGCGAGAAACTCGAAACTCGACTTCGATTTCTTCGAACTCGAAGTGGCCCGCAAGGATTCGCTTCGCGGCTTCCAGCAGCTCTTCAAAAACGAACTCGCTCGAAACATCGGCATCGATCCTGCAAATCAGGCTGCTGTAAGTCACGGCCTCGACAGCCTGCTCCAGACCCGCCTGAACCAGACATTCAGGCTCCGATATAACTATTCGAACAGGGATAATACCTCGCGGCGCAGAAGAACGACCTTCTGGAACATCTCTGCCATGGTCGAGGAGTCGGGCAGTCTGTTGTGGCTGATCGACAAATACGTCGATAACAAATCATACGTCGGCTTCACCAGCTCTGATGCCCAGATTTTCGGCACGCCCTACAACCAATACGTCAAGCTCGATACGCAGCTTGCCGTAACGAAAGAGGTTTCGACTGACCGGCAGGTAGCGGCAAAAATCGCTCTTGGCTGGATGAGTCCCTACGGCAAAGCGCAGTCAACACCGGAAGATCACCGCTTCTACGCAGGCGGCTCAAACAGTATGCGCGGCTGGATTTTCGGCACGCTTGGCCCCGCGAACTGCACCAGCACGGCCACGTCCAACTTCGGCGCGGATATCAAGGCCGAACTCGCCCTCGAATACCGGATGCAGCTCTTCAAACTGTTCGGGCAGAATTCAGGCATAACCCTGTTCACCGATGCGGGCAACATCTGGGACAGAAGCGGCCCTTATGCTTTCTCTATCGGTTCACTGACCCGTGATTTCGCCTGGGACTGGGGCGCGGGACTGCGGATCGGTTCGCCAATCGGCCCGTTCCGGTTCGACTTCGCCTGGAAGCTGCACGACCCCGCCAATGCACACCCGTGGCAGTTTTCAAACATGAATCTGAAAAATTTTACGTTCAGTTTCGGTATCGGAGAAGCTTTTTAACTGTACTACACTACTGTTCACCTCATAAACCAGAGTATTTTATGCCCGTCAAACCTACGCTTCTGGCACCCTCCATTTTGTCGGCGGATTTCACGAACCTGAAAGCTTCGGTCGAGCTGGCTGAAAACGCTGGCGCGGACTGGATGCACTGCGATGTGATGGATGGCGTTTTCGTGCCCAACATCACCTTCGGCCCCTTCATCGTGCAGGCGATCAAGAAATGCACCTCGATGGTGATCGACACCCACCTGATGATCACCGATCCCGACCGTTACATCGAGGATTTCGTCAAGGCCGGTTCCGACCAGGTGACGGTGCACCTCGAAGCCTGCCCGCATCTGCACCGCACGATCCAGTTCATCAGGAGCTTCGGAGCGAAAGCGGGCGTCTCGATCAACCCCGCCACGCCGGTCGCGATGCTCGAACCGGTGCTCGCCGATCTCGATCTGGTGCTTTTAATGTCGGTCAACCCCGGCTTCGGCGGCCAGAAGTTCATTCCCGGCGCGGTCAAAAAGATCGAGCAGCTCGACGCCATGCGCAAGGAGCTGAATCCGGCGCTGGTGATCGCCGTCGATGGCGGCGTGACCGAAGAGAATTGCGCGATGCTGGCTGAGGCTGGCGCGGACGCGCTCATCGCAGGCACGGCGTTCTTCAAAGCCGCCGATCCGGTGGCTGCCGCGAAAAAGCTGAAAGGGTTGGAGTAAGAGAAGAATAGGACATATAGGTCTGACAGGACCTATATGTCTTATAGGAGAAGAAAAAGAAAGAAATCCTGCGGTTATTTGTCCACTACGTCCACGTCGTCCACCAAGTCCACAACTACCCTCTCGCTCCCCACGAAAACTGCCTTAACTCTTCGCTGGTGAGCAGGCCTTCGCCGATGAGCGCGGCGTCGAAGCCGGCTTGTTGCATGAGCAGCACATCGTCGCAGCGTTTCAGGCCGCTTTCGGCGACGGCGAGTACGCCTGCCGGATAGTCGCGTTTGAGGTTGACCGAGGTCATGAGATCGACGGTGAAGTCGCGCAGGTCGCGGTTGTTGACGCCGACAATCGTGGACCCCTGCTCGATGGCGATCTCGAGTTCGCGGCGGTCATGCACCTCGACGAGCGCGTGCAGACCAAGTTCAGCGAAAAGCTGGAGATAGTCGCGCAGTTGGGACGGCGCGAGCGCCGCCACGATGAGGAGCGCCGCATCGGCACCCATGAGGCGGGTTTCGTAAATCTGGCTCTCGTCGATGATGAACTCCTTGCGGAGCACGGGAATGGAGAACTTCTGCGTGATCGCCTTCAGGTAGTCGGGCGACCCCTGAAAATAGTGGCGGTCGGTGAGAACGGAGAAGGCCGAAGCGCCGATTTCAGCGTAGCGTGCGGCGATGTCGAGCGGGCGGAAATCCTCGACCAGCACCCCGCGTGATGGCGACGCCTTCTTGACCTCGGCAATCAGGTTGATGCCGCCGTCACGGCTCGCGATGGCCGAGCGGAAATCTCTCGTAGCCGGAACTTCGCCGCGCATCTCGCGATAGCGACGCTCCGGCTCCAGCTTTTTCAGTTCGGCAACCTCTCCCGACTTGGTTTCGAGAATCCGGGTGAGATACGTCATGCCTCGCTTGCGGCTGCCATCTGACGAAGCTCATCCTCGAAGGCCACAATCTGGCGGATGTTATCGAGGAACCACGGATCGATGCCGGTTGACTGGTGCACCTCTTCGACGGTCGCGCCCGCCTGGAAGGCGTAACGCAGGTAGAACATCCGGTCGGCCTTGGGAATTTTGATCTTTTCGAGCAGATCCTCCTTGGCGAACTTGCGCTGCTGCTGGGTCATGTCGATGACATTCATGATGTCCTTGCCGTCGCAGCCGAGGCCCGCACGTCCGATCTCCAGCCCGCGCAACGACTTCTGCAGCGCCTCGCGGAAGTTCCGCCCGAAGGCCATCACCTCGCCGACCGACTTCATCTGCACGCCGAGACGGGCATCGACATTCTTGAACTTCTCGAAGTCCCAGCGCGGCACCTTGACCACGCAGTAGTCAATCGATGGCTCGAAGCTGGCCGGAGTGCTCTTGGTGATGTCGTTGGTGATCTCGTCGAGCGTGTAGCCCACGGCAAGCTTGGCAGCCACTTTCGCGATGGGGAAGCCAGTCGCCTTCGAGGCCAGCGCGGAGCTTCGCGACACGCGAGGATTCATCTCGATGACGACAATACGCCCGTCTTTCGGATTGATGGCGAACTGGATGTTGCTGCCGCCGGTCTCGACGCCGATTTCGCGGATGATCCTGATCGATGCGTCACGCAGTTCCTGATATTGCCGGTCGGTGAGCGTCTGCGCGGGGGCAACCGTGATGCTGTCGCCTGTATGCACGCCCATCGGATCGACGTTCTCGATGGAGCAGACGATGATGACGTTGTCGGCCAAGTCGCGGATCACTTCGAGTTCATACTCCTTCCAGCCGATCAGGCTCTCCTCGACCAGCACCTCGCCAATCGGACTTTCGGCCAGACCGCGCCGTACCACGTCGTAGTAATCAGCCTTGGTCTCGGCGAAACCGCCGCCCGTGCCGCCAAGCGTGAAAGAGGGGCGGATGACAATCGGCAGACCGATCTCGTCGAGCGCCTCTCGCGCCTCTTTCTCGTTGCGCACAAAGAAGCCCTTGGCCATTTCGAGGCCGAGCTTTTTCATCGCGTCGCTGAAGAACTCGCGGTTCTCGGCTTTGCGGATAGCGCGGAACTTCGCGCCGATCAGCTCGACGCCGTGGCGTTCGAGCACGCCCGTCTCGGCGAGCTTGACCGCCGTATTCAGCGCAGTCTGGCCGCCCATCGTCGGAAGCAGCGCGTCGGGCTTCTCCTTCTCGATGATCTTGGTGACGTAATATGGAGTGATCGGCTCGATATAGGTGGCGTCGGCCAGCTCGATATCGGTCATGATCGTGGCCGGGTTGCTGTTGACCAGGATAACCCGGTAGCCGTCCTCCTTCAGAGCGCGGCACGCCTGGGTTCCCGAATAATCGAATTCACACGCCTGCCCGATCACGATCGGCCCGGCTCCAATCACCAGAATGGACTTGATGTCCTGACGTTTTGGCACTAGTCTTTCGCTTTAAGTCTTGTTGTAAATCTTCGGTTGCGCAATGTACAAAATTATTTCCGGCTTCCCGCCCAGGCGGATCAGGCAAAAGTGGACTTGGTGGACGTTGTGGACGAAGTGGACGAACAATTCAAATACGCCAAGTCTTTCATTATCAATTATCCATTGTCCATTATCAACTAACTCACGCCATCACCTTGATCTGCTCCTGGTGGAAGCCGCCGGAATCGCGGCGGAGCCAGGCGGTGATCTCCCGTGGCACGCCGCCGTAGAGGGAGATGATCAGCATCGAGTGGCCTGTGCTGGCGAAATCGATGTCGTTTCTCGATGGCACGGCGGTCGAGTTGATGTGCGAGTGGTACGAGCCTACAACGTCGAGGCCCATGCTGCGCGCTTCGCGCTCCACGTCGATGAATTCGTTGAAGGAGATTTCAAAGCCGTTCTCCTTGCCATAATAGAGCGCGTTGCGGCACGGAGCGACTTCGAGCACGATATTGTCGATATTGCCGTGATGGTCAACGACCTTCCGGCCCACGAGCAGGCCGCAGCACTCGTAGGGCAGCTCCCTGACGGCGTGCTCCTGGATGATCTCAAACTTGCGACGAGGTAATTTCATTACAGACCACTACGATGATATACCGAATGATTCAGAGCGCTTTCGCGCCAATATCCCGGCGATAATACGCGCCTTCGAATCCGATGGCGGCCACGCCGCGATAGGCCCGGTCGAGCGCCTCTTTGAGCGAACCGGCCCGCGCCGACACCGAGAGCACTCGGCCACCGGAGGTCAGCAGAGCGTCGCCTTCACGTTGCGTTCCGGCATGGAAAACAAGCACCCCCTCCAGATCGTTCACCGCCGGATCGATGGTGATCGCCTTGCCGGTCTCGTATGCGTCGGGATAGCCCGCCGAAGCCATGACCACCGTCGCGGCGGCTCCATCATGCATCTCGAAAGGCACGGCGTCGAGTCCGCCATCGACGCTCGCCAAGAGCGCGTCGAAAAGATCGCTCCTGAGCATCGGCAGCACCACCTGCGTCTCGGGATCGCCGAGGCGGGCGTTGAACTCGACCACCGAGGGCACGCCGCTGTCGATCATGAGGCCGACGTAGAGGAATCCTGTGTAGGAGTAACCATCAGCGGTCATGCCCGCGAGCGTCGGGCGGATGACCTCTTCCTCGACGCGCTGCATCACCTCCGGCGTCACGAGCGGAGCCGGGGCATACGCGCCCATACCACCCGTGTTCTTGCCGGTATCCCCCTCGCCGATCCGCTTGTGATCCTGCGCGGAGAGGAACAGGCGATAGTCGCGACCATCGGTCAGGGCGAAAACGCTCGCCTCCTGGCCGGAGAGGAAGGATTCGATCACCACCTCGTCGGCAGCCTCGCCGAAGATGCGCGACTCGAAAAATTCGTGGATCGCCTCCAGCGCCTCTTCGCGGCTCATCGCGACGACGACGCCCTTGCCCGCGCAGAGGCCGCTCGCCTTGATCACCTGCGGGAACGAGCCGCACGATTCGAGCCAGGCTCTGGCTGAGGAGTGATCGCGGAACACCTCGTAACTGGCGGTCGGAATGTCGTGACGCTTCATGAACTCCTTGGCGAACACCTTGCTCGTTTCGAGCCGCGCCGCCTCGGCAGTCGGGCCGACCACCTTCAGCCCCACCTCGCGGAACCGGTTGACGACGCCCGCTTCGAGCGGCTGCTCCGGGCCGACCACCGTCAGGCCGATTGACTCGCGTGCGACGAGATCGAGCAGAGCCTCGATGTCGGTCGCTTTGACGGCGACGTTGCGCACCTTGCCGCCCATCGTGGCCGTGCCGCCGTTGCCGGGAGCCACGAGAACAGTTGAAACCTTGCTGCTGCGTGCGACGGCCCAAGCCATGGCATGTTCCCTGGCGCCGCTTCCGATAATCAGAACCTTCATGTTGCGTAAAACGATGGCCTCAAATCACCCTGTGGTTTGTCGGCGTGGATTGTTAAATTGCATCCGGCTGAGCGGGGCCGGAAAACTGCATTATATAATGCATCGACGATCACAAAAACAATAAAAAAATCCGCGCTGAAAACCTCGCCTCCATTTCCCGATACACCCTTGACCCACTGCATGGCTTTCGTGAAAGACATCCTCCTGAAGAGCGCCCCCCTCCTGCTCCCCCATGTTCTGAAGCTGCTCTTCGCAACGCTGAAGATCGACGTCCAGTACGCCGGAGAGAAGTTGCCGGATGACCAGCGCGGCGTCATATTCGCCTTCTGGCACGGCAAGATGATCGCCGGATGGCTGCTTGCGCGGCGACTTTTTCCCCGACGCGAGATTTCCGGCGTGGTGAGCCTCTCCGGCGACGGGCAGATTCTCGCGGACGCGCTCGACCGGCTCCGGTTCCTGCTGATTCGCGGATCGAGTTCGCGGGGCAAGGAGGAGGTCCGGCGCAACATCGGCGTCGCCCTGAAGAGTCGCGGCGTCGTGGCCGTCACCCCCGACGGCCCACGCGGCCCGCAACACCGCTTCAAGTACGGCACGCTCCGGCTTGCCGCGCAGCACCACGTTCCGCTGGTATTCGCACAGATTCATTACTACAACGCCCGAAGCCTGAAAAGCTGGGACAGGTTTGAAATCCCGATGCCCTTCAGCCGCGTCAAGGTCACGCTGCATCTCGTCACAGTACCGGATTTTGCGACCGAGGAGGCCTTCCGCGCCTGGGCCGATGAACTCTCGACAACATTCGCCGATGACGCCCGGTAGCGCCGCCATCCTCCTGCGGCCAGTCGGCGCACTCTACGGCCTCGTCATGAGCCTGCGCAACCGGCTCTACGACAGGGGCTTCTTCAAAAGCTGGCGCTCGCCGATTCCGGTGGTGTCGGTGGGCAACATCACCACCGGCGGCACCGGCAAGACGCCGCTCGTGGACTGGATCGTCAAGTTCTACGCAGCTTCGGGCGTTTCGGCAGCCATCGTGTCGCGAGGCTACGGACGCCGGACCAAAGGCGTGCAACTCGTCTCGGATGGCCCGCGTCTTCTGCTCGTCGGCAGCCGCGACGCGGGCGACGAAACCGCGATGCTCGCCGTGCGCAATCCCGGCACGATAGTCATCGTGGCCGAGCAGCGCGTCGAAGGAGTGCAGTTCCTCATGCGCCAGTTCGCCGGACGCCTGCCCGGCGTCATCGTGCTCGACGACGCCTTCCAGCACCGCAAAATCGTGCGAGACCTCGACATCGTGGTGGTCAACGCCGGAGCGCCGCAGGAGATCGACGCGATGCTCCCCGCCGGACGCCTGCGCGAACCACTTCGCGGACTCAACCGCGCCGACCTCATCATCCTCAGCAAAATCACGGACGAAACCAAAGCCGCGCCGCTGCTTGCGCGATTGAAGCGCTTCGGCAAACCGCTGCTCCGCTCGCGCATCAAACCGGGAAAACTGGTGAAGGTGGATGGAACAGAGAGCGGCGCAATCGAACCATCGCTTAAGGCGCTCGCTTTCGCGGGCATCGGCGCTCCGGCGGGTTTCCTGCACAGCCTCGAAGAAGCAGGAATAAGCGTCATGGCGACCAAGTTCTTCCGCGACCACGAGCCATACACGGAGGCGACGATCCGCTCGATCATCGCAGAATCGAAGCGGCAAGGACTTGTGCCGGTCACGACGGAGAAGGACTGGTTCCGCATCGCGGACGATCCGCAGCTTGCCGCCGTGCTCGCGGAGGCCGGTTGCCGCTATCTCGCTATCGAGCCGGAGTTTATCGACGGCGCGGAGATTCTGAAATCAACGCTGCTCTCGATCCTGGCCCGCTGAAAGCGGAGATGCGTGGCCCGTTTACTGGAGAGAGAATTCGATAGTCACCACCACTCTCGCGATTTTGTCGATGGTTGTTTTATCGTAGGTGCCTCCATAATCCTCCGTGCTGGCGTTGGCCACCGGCGGCAGGATGTAAAACGCCCCCTGCGAGGCCGACCGCATCGCGCCAAGCTTCGCGTCGCTGTGCTTGACGAACTCCTGCGCCCGCTTTTTGGCGTTGTCGGTCGCCGCACCGATCAGCGACATCTTGATCTCTTCGAGACCGGAGACCAGGTAACTCGGATTGGCATACTCGATGTTGTGCCCCGACGCCTTGTAGTCGAGCGCCGAGCGGTGAGCGGCCACGATTTTGTCGAGCGCGCGGCTGCTGACGATCTGGGTGTGCCTGCCGACAAAGCCATTCTGCACCTGCCGCACCTGCTCGCCGACCACCTGATCTTCGTAGCGCGGCTCCACAGTCTCGCCCGTCTCGCGCACCGATGCCTTGTCGAATCCCTGTGAGGCGACAAAGCTCTCAAGCGCCGATTTTTCGTTGCGCAGGTTCGCGACCGTCTCGGCAAAGGTCGGGCCATAGGCGACCGCCGTCACCTGCCACTCCGCCATATCGGCCCTGACCGGTTTTTCCGCCAGCCCCTTGACCGTTATTGACGAGCGGCCTGAGCCGATATGCTTGGTCTGATAGCCGAGCACATACGCCCCAAGCACGAGACCGAGAGCGACAAGCGCCCCGAACACCACCACCGAGCGCGACATGCCGGGAGAGTCCTGATCGTTTTTCATCTTTCAGCGGATTAAAGTTGAACTTGCAACTGCCTTGCCATGCTTTCCGAAATGTAACGCTAAACGGGGAAATTCAGACGCAAGCGCCGCGGAGAGTTCGCTGGAATCGTGAAACGACGGGACACAGGAGCGCGGAAAAGAGGTCAATCCTCCTTGACAATTTTCGATATTGCCTTGAAGGTATCCCCTTCGGCGATGCGAAGGAGTTCGAAAATCGCCATCTCGGTGCTGGTGAGCGCGGCTCCGGCCCGCTCGATGCAGCGGATGCCGAGCGAGCGGTTCTCCTCGCTTCTCGACGAAACGGCGTCAGTGACCAGATGCACGTTGTAGCCGAATTCGAGCAGCTCCACGCAGGTCTGGTAGACGCACACGTGCGTCTCCATGCCGACCACGAGGATGTCGTTGCGGCCAAGCGAGCGCAGGCGCTTGATGAACTCATTGTTGCCGCAGCAACTGAACGACAACTTTTCGTACGGCGGCTCGTCGCCAATCAGCTCCTTCAGCTCATCGACCGTGCCTCCGAGACCCTTCGGGTACTGTTCTGTACAAATGACCGGCACCCCGAGAAGCTTGCACGTCCGGATCAGCTTGCTGACATTTTTAACTACGCTATCCGACTGGTATACTGAAGTTGCGAGCTTTCCCTGAATATCGATGACAAGCAGCAGAGTATCTTTAGGGGTCATCATAGGTGTCGGTGATAAAAATATTGATCCGGCTGTTGAAACAATTTCCTACAATTTTGAAATTTCTGAAGATAGAGCAATTTCAACGATTCTCAAGCGAACAGCATGGAAAAGGAATTGAAAAGATCGAAGCGATTCGGCGCAAAAGGTGAACTTCTGGTCGTCATCCAGATCGTGCTTGTGGCGCTGTTCGTCTTCACTCCCGTCTGGCCCGATCTGCGCAGCGGCGACCTCTACCGGCAGCTTGCCATTCCACGCTGGATCGCTCTCTTGGCCGGTATGCTCGCTGGAGCGATGCTGGTCATCGGCGGAGTCACCAGTATCCGCAAATACCTCACTCCCCTGCCCTACCCGGTCGATGACAACCGCCTCGTCGATACCGGCGTCTATGCGCTGGTGCGCCACCCGCTCTACAGCTCCCAGCTCCTGGCCGCCGCTGGCTGGACGATTTATTCGCTGAGCTTTTCACACCTCATCGTCACCATCGCCGCGTACATCTTTTTCAGCCACAAAGCCTCGAAAGAGGAAGCCTGGCTCACCCAGCGCCACCCCGAGTACCGCGACTACGCCGCCCGTGTGGGCAAATTCGCGCCGGGAGTGGGGCGGTTAAAGAAATAGGGTGCTTTAGTTCAAGATCATTCCGGTCAGACGGCTCCGACTGCACTTAATTATTGCTCCGGCCATTAAAACTCGTAAACAATTGCCCCGGACTTCAGTCCGGGGTATGTGGATAAAACAAAATAAATCAGGGCTTTAGCCCAAAATCTTTCAACGGCAGCGATTGCGATTTCTTGTTGCCGGAGTAATAAACCACGCTCCACCTCGCCTTCGATGATGAACGGTTCAGGGAAGTCGGCTGTTTCAAAACCGTCGCCTTTTTTATACCATACACTGAAAAGCTCAACCACCCAAACGTAAAACCGAACCGGCATGAAAAAGATTGGAGTCATTCTTTCGGGATGCGGCGTGTACGATGGAACGGAAATCCATGAAGCGGTGCTCACCCTGCTTTCGCTCGACAAGGCCCAGGCCGAGGCGGTCTGTTTTGCGCCTGACATTCCGCAACGCCATGTGATCAACCATCTCACGGGCGAAGTGATGGAGAACGAAACCCGCAACGTGCTGGTCGAATCGGCCCGGATTGCCCGCGGTTCGATCCGGAACCTGAAAGAGATCGACGCGATGATCCTCGATGGCCTCATCATCCCCGGCGGTTATGGCGCGGCCAAGAACCTGAGTGATTACGCCTTCACCGGAGCGAGCTGTGAAGTAATTCCTGAAGTCGCCGATGCGATCATGCGGTTCCGTCAATACGGAAAACCGATCGGATTTCTCTGCATCGCGCCGGTCATCGCGGCAAAGCTGCTTGGCCCGGAAGGGGTCGAAGTGACCATCGGCAGCGACCCGCAGACGGCGGCGGACATCGAGACGATGGGCGCGAAGCATGTAAACGCCCCGGTCGAAGAGATCATCGTCAGCCATGGCGCAAAGATCGTCAGCTCCCCGGCCTACATGCTCGGCCCAAGCATCAACGACATTGCCAAAGGCATCGACCACCTGGTCGCCAAAGTGCTCGAACTGGCGTGAGAAGGAGAACGAGATTTATTCATCCGTCGCCGTAGGGTATGCCGACCTCTTTCGGGGGCGTCGATTTGCCGACGAAACCGGCAAGCACCAAGAGCGTAATGACATAGGGCAGCGACTGCACGAGCTGCGAGGGAAGCCAGCCCGAGGGGAACCAGATCGACATTGCTTCGGTCGCGGCGAAAAGCAGACTGGCCAGCGCCGCGCCGACCGGCGACCACTTGCCGATGATCATCGCGGCCAAGGCGATGTAGCCCCGCCCGGCGGACATGTTGTCCGTGAAGCTGTGCTGCTGGAAGACCAGGAACGCGCCGCCGAGCGCGGCCAAGGCACCGGAGATGAGCACGCCGGAGTAGCGCAGGCGGCGTACGCTGAGGCCCGCCGTCTCGACCGCCTCGGCGCTCTCGCCCGCAGCACGGAGCCGCAGGCCATAGGGAGTGCGAAACAGCACGAACTGCGCGAGAGCGACGGAAAGCACGGCGATGATCAGCAGCGGATCGAAGAGCGGCATCGAGACCTCCATCCCGGCAATCCGCGCCGAGTTCATTGCGCTGCCGAAAAGCAGACCGAGACCGAAACGGGTCGCGCCCATGACGAGAATATTGATGGCGATGCCGCTGACGATCTGGTCGGCCCGGAGCGTGACGGTCACGAAAGCGTGCAGAAGCGACACGCTGACGCCGAGCGCCAGCGCCAGCGCCACCCCCGCCCAGGCCGAGCCGGTCAGGTGCTGGCCGAGCATCGCGCCGAACGCGCCCGCGAGGATCAGCCCTTCGAGAGCGAGATTGATCACGCCTCCCCGCTCCGAAAACACCGCACCCACGGAGGCGAAAAGATAGGGCACCGAAATCCTGAGCACCTGCAAAATGAAAACAGCCGCTAAACTCTCCATGAAACTGACAATTTGGATGCTTTTCCCGGTTTTTTCCGAACGGATTTTCTGTTAACTTGACGACTCGGAAAAGTAATTTTCCGCAGACGTATTTTAACTGTTTTGTGAATTTATCTGTTTTTCCGGGTTAACCAACAATTAGCAACATGCCGAATTCTAACGCGATCGAAGAACCCGCCGTAGCCAAGCAATACATCTACAGTTTTGCTGGCGGTTCAGCTGAAGGGGATGCATCCATGAAAAACCTGCTCGGAGGCAAAGGCGCCAACCTTGCCGAAATGGCCAACATCGGCCTGCCCGTCCCTCCTGGCTTCACCCTATCGACCGAGGTCTGTACTTACTATTACGATCACCAGAAAACCTACCCCGCGAACCTCTTCGAAACCGACATTCCCGCCGCGCTCAAAAAAGTTGAAGATTACCTCGGCAAAAAGTTTGGCGACCCCGAAAACCCGCTGCTCGTCTCCGTCCGCTCCGGCGCTCGCGCATCGATGCCCGGCATGATGGACACCATCCTCAACCTCGGCCTCAACGACATCACCGTCGAAGGCCTCGCCCGCAAATCGGGCAATGCCCGCTTCGCCTGGGACTGCTACCGCCGCTTCGTCTCGATGTACGGCGACGTCGTGCTCGACCTCAAGCCTGCCGACAAGAAGCAGATCGATCCCTTCGAAGAGATTCTCGAACAGAAAAAGCACGAGCTTGGCATCCACCTCGACACCGAGTTCCAGGTCGATGACCTCAAAGACCTCGTTGGCCGATACAAGAAAGCGATCCTCGAAAAGACCGGAAAAACTTTCCCCGAAAATCCCGTCGAGCAGCTTCAGGGCGCTATCGGCGCTGTGTTCAACAGTTGGAACAACGAACGCGCCATCGTCTATCGCAAGCTGAATCACATCCCCGGATACTGGGGCACCGCCTGCAACGTCCAGGCGATGGTGTTCGGCAACATGGGCGAGGATTGCGGCACCGGCGTGGCCTTCACCCGCGACGCCGCTTCGGGCGAAAATATCTTCTACGGCGAGTTCCTTATGAACGCCCAGGGCGAAGATGTCGTCGCAGGCACAAGGACGCCGCTCAAAATCGAGCAACTCGCGCTGGACAATCCGACGATCTACGGCCAGCTCGACGAAATCCGTTCGATCCTCGAAAAGCACTACCGCGACATGATGGACATCGAGTTCACCATCGAGAGCGACAAGCTCTTCATGCTCCAGTGCCGCGTCGGCAAGCGCACCGGCTTTGCCGCCATCAAGATCGCCGTTGATATGTTCAATGAAGGACTGATCGACGAGAAAGAGGTGCTGCGCAGAATCGAACCCGAACAGCTCAACCAGCTCCTCCGCCCGGTCTTCGACCTCGGCGAGAAGAAAGCGGCCATCGACGGCGGACGCCTGCTCGCCACCGGCCTGAACGCCGGCCCCGGCGCGGCGTGCGGTCGCATCTATTTCAACGCCGACGACGCCATCGAAGCCACCCAGCGCGGCGAAGAGGTGATCCTCGTCAGGATCGAAACCTCGCCTGAGGACATCAAAGGCATGGACGCCTCCGAAGGCATCCTCACCGAACGCGGCGGCATGACCTCGCACGCAGCGCTCGTCGCCCGCCAGATGGGCAAAGTCTGCGTGGCCGGTTGCGGCACGCTCAGGATCGACTACAAGACCGGCGAAATGCGGGTACAGGGCAAGGATATCGTCCTGAAAGAGGGCGATTACCTCTCCATCGACGGCAGCACCGGCGAAGTGATCGCGGGTGAGGTCAAGACGAAAAACTCCGAAATCCTCGAAGTGCTGATCGACAAGACGCTCGCACCCGAGGATGCGCCGATCTTCAAGATTTACGACCAGCTCATGCAGTGGGCCGACAAGTATCGCAAGCTCAACATCCGCACCAACGCCGACCAGCCCGACCAGGCCGAGATCGCCATCACCTTCGGCGCGGAAGGCATCGGTCTCTGCCGCACCGAGCACATGTTCTTCGGCGGCGACCGCATCGACGCGATGCGCGAAATGATTCTGGCCGACGACATCGCCGGACGCAAGGTCGCGCTCGACAAGCTGCTTCCCTACCAGCGCGACGACTTCTACGGCCTCTTCAAGGCGATGGGCGCTCGCCCGGTCACCGTCCGCCTGCTCGATCCGCCGCTGCACGAGTTCCTTCCGCACACCGATGCCGAGATCGACGACCTGGCCGGCAAGATCGGCAAGTCGAGCGCCGAGATCAAGGCCCGCATCGAGAGCCTGCACGAGTTCAACCCGATGCTCGGTCTGCGCGGCTGCCGCCTCGGCATCCTGCATCCAGAGATCATCGTCATGCAGGTACGCGCCATCATCGAAGCCGCCTGCCGCATCAAGCAGGAAGGTCAGGAGATAGTGCCGGAGATCATGGTTCCGCTCGTCAGCACCGTCAAGGAGCTTGAAATCACCAGTGAGTACATCCACAAGACCGCACGCAGCGTCATCGCGGAAAAGGGCGTCGGCGTCAAATATCTCGTCGGCACCATGATCGAAGTGCCGCGCGCCGCGCTGACCTCCGACCAGATCGCCAAGGCTGCCGACTTCTTCAGCTACGGCACCAACGACCTGACGCAGATGGGCCTCGGCATGAGCCGCGACGACTCCGGCCAGTTCCTGCCGATCTACCAGCAGCAGGAGATTTTCGAGCGCAACCCGTTCGAGAGCATCGACAAGGACGGCGTTGGCCGCCTGGTCAGCATGTCGGCTAAAGAGGGCCGCTCGGTCAAGCCGGATCTCAAGCTTGGCATCTGCGGCGAGCACGGCGGCGACCCGGCCACGGTCGAGTTCTGCCACCAGACCGGTCTGAACTACGTCTCATGCAGCCCCTACCGCGTCCCGATCGCCCGCCTCGCAGCGGCCAGAGCGGCGCTCAAAGGCTGAGTCTATTTGCAGATATGACTAAAAAAGGCGGCTTCACAACGGAGCCGCCTTTTTCTTTGTGCGCATATCGTAAGCTTGGATAAAGCGGGGAAAGTGTATTAGATGCGTATTTTCTGACTAAACGATTCGACTGCAAGGACTCCGTAGCCTCGCCCTCGACAGCATTCTTCTGCGCCAGCCCTCTCACGACACATCAGAATCAACCGCGAGGCCAATCAGGTTTTCCCGGCTGTTTTCAAGGCAGACGACGAATACAAAAAGCCGGTCTTATTTAGTGCCTGACAGAAAACCCCTTTTTTTCAAAATAACGGATGATGATGAGACTTCGTAAAGCGTTTTTGCTTATTCAAAATGGAATATTCATCTCTTCATAATCGCTACTGAACTCAAAATGA
>Ga0326729_1000062_pt1 | contig 35047 bp, 29 predicted proteins | sample MHFSIPfraction_2_FD_207744 | JGI IMG/M metagenome (GOLD analysis project Ga0326729, IMG submission 207744) | Lab enriched peat soil microbial communities from Michigan Hollow, Ithaca, NY, United States - MHF6AY SIP fraction | ecosystem: Environmental > Terrestrial > Soil > Wetlands > Peat...
ATATAACACTCAAATCCTGAATATTTCGTCTTTGCATTATGCGGAAATGTAATCTTCACATCCTACCTCTTAATATAACATATTATTCTATAATATTATAGAGACTTTTCTGTCGGGCACTAATTAGGGTTCGCTATGGTTCAGGAATCAGTGCTGGTCAGTATCTTCAGAAGTTTATCAATTTGTGGCTGACTCTTCCAAGAAAGTCTGGGTATTATGATGATATGGAGTCTCAGTATATTGAGTATGTATTAAGTCAAATGCTTGGTGATGGAGAACGTTATCATAATGAGGCGGCAAAAGATTTTCTTGTTCATGTATCTAGACAAAAGAGACTGTCTTGCCGAGAAATCGAACGTATATTGTCATATTTTGCACTTATTCATAATATGAGCAATTCTCCTGTTTGTAATTATTCGTTTCAAATGGTTTTGGCTTTCGTTTGCTATCTTAAGGTTGTAAATCCTGATCTTATTTATCAGATTTCTAAAAAAGAAATGCGTTCTGACAATATTCTTGAAGTCGCCGGTTTATCTTGTTCTGGAAAAGATGTAGCTTATTCATATATTAAAGATCTACAACGTTTCATAGAATATGATGTTAGCGATGAGGAAGGTCGGAAAAAGATGCAAGAAGAAGGACGGGTCAATTATCAAGAAGTTGGATATTTTTCTGGAAGTGTTTTGGAGATGGTTAGTGGGTGGTTGTCTATGATTTCAAGGTAATAAGTTATTGATAGAATATTTAAAATTAATTTATTGTTTTGGTGATTATAAAGTATTGGAAAAAGATGTGCTCTGATTGTGTGAAGAATAGAAATGAAAGACAAAATTCATTAAAAATGGGGTAGAACTTCACAAAAACCTCGCCAGCAAAAACACCCCAACCATAACAACTGCATAACGTTGCGGTGAGCACGGTGAGGATTGAGCGAGGAAAGCTTCGGATGCCTTTTTCTCCTTCGCCGTCGTCTATTTTTCATTCCGGGCACACCGCAAGCGTATATTCCTGAGTCTCTCGCGTTGGTAAAAAAAACAAAAGGCAACAAATCCATGCAACTTGAAGTTATCTCTCATGTCGAAACGGTTACTCGTCCAAATCCCATTCTTTTTGCACATGGGGCATGGCATGGGGCTTGGTGCTGGGAGAACTTTCTGCCCTATTTTGCAGAGCGAGGGTATGCTTCATATGCCGTCAGTTTGCGCGGACACGGCGCGAGCGAAGGGCGAAACGGGATTCGCTGGCATAGCGCATCTCGCGGCTATGTTGCCGATCTGGCGCAAGTTGCGCGGACGCTCGACAAACCGCCAATTCTCGTGGGCCATTCAATGGGTGGCTATGTCGTACAGAAATATCTTGAAACGCATAGCGCCGCTGCGGGTATTTTGCTGGCGACAATTCCGGTGTCAGGAATATTCAACTTTGTGATGCGTTATGCTTCGCGGCATCCCTCGAAATTTCTGAAATCGCTTCTTTTATTGAATCCCTGGCATATGGTAGAAACGCCTGCATTGACGCATGAGGCATTTTTCTCGCCCAAAGTAACGGCAGAAGAAAACTTCCGCCATTTTGAGCGTCTCCAGTCTGAGTCATTCAGAATGGTGCTTGAAACCATGTTTCTCAATCTTCCTCGACCTGAAAAAGTCAAAACGCCTGTTCAGGTACTTGCTGCGGAAAACGATAATGTATTTTCGATTGATGAACAACAATCGACAGCTCGTGCGTACGGGGCCGAAGCCGAAATATTTCCCGATATGGCGCATGATATGATGCTGGCGCCAGACTGGCGGCAAGTTGCAGATCGAATCCTTGACTGGTTACAGAGTCGCGGATTATAAAGAAAGTTGCAAAGCAGTTGTTTTTTGCTTTTTATCAACAACTCTCTGGATGGCAGATGTCAATCGATTTTCAGAGAATATTCCTCACAAAAACCTCGCCAGCAGAAACACACCGACCATAACGAACGCTACGGCGACACGAGCAGCTATCCCGATGGCCATGCCGATCCAGACTCCCAGTCCCGCGGTGCTGGCGGATTGGAGGTCTTTGTTGGCGTAGAGTTCGCCGAGGACGGCTCCGATGAAGGGGCCGAGGATGATTCCCGGCAGGCCGAAGATGAGACCGATCACGGTGCCGATTGCCGCGCCCATCACTCCGTATTTGCCCGCGCCGAAGCGCTTTGCGCCAAGCAATCCTGCGAGGAAATCGATGATGTAGGCCGCCACGGTGAGCGCGGCGAGGATCGAGATTGTTCCCCAACCGACGTAGGCGAAGCCTTCCGCCCAGGCGGCGAAGACAAGGCCAGCGAAGATAAGCAGCACTCCCGGCAGGGCGGGCAGCACAAGACCCGCGAATCCGGCGATGAGCAGGAGCGCGGCGATGAGCCAGAGGATGGTGGTCGTTTCCATGGTTAGCGGTTTTGATTCCGGCTACAGCGGTTCACCAAAGTGATCTTTGAAGATAGATGGCTGAAGCGCGTTCAGGTGCGGTTTGGATCGTGTTTGGTTAAGATACGCATGGATTGCAACGTCGCCGCGTCCCTCGCAGTATCAAGCGTCAACGGAGCAGTTTGCCGTTGACTTGATAGCAAGCCGTTACAGCAGTATGCCTTTGAGCAGCAACGAGGCGAAGCTGAAGTAGATGACGATGCCGGTGACGTCCACCAGCGTCGCCACGAATGGCGCTGACGAGGTGGCCGGGTCGATGCCCAGACGCTTCAGCAATAACGGAAGCATGGAGCCGGCCAGCGTTCCCCACAGCACGATGCCGAGCAAAGAGAGTCCCACGGTGATGCCCAGCAGCAACCACATGACGGTATAGTGGCCCAGGAGCGTTGCCCACAACACCACTCTGAATACGCCGATGAGGCCGAGAAGGCTGCCCAGCATCAGGCCGGAAAGGATCTCCCGCTTCATTACCGACCACCAGTCGCGCACGGTGATTTCGCCGAGCGCCAGAGAGCGGATGATCAGCGTGGCCGCCTGGGAGCCGGAGTTGCCGCCGCTCGAAATGATCAGCGGAATGAAGGTGGCCAGCACGATCGCCTTGGCCAGTTCGTCTTCGAAATAGGCCATTGCCGACGCCGTGAGCATCTCGCCGAGAAAGAGCACCACCAGCCAGACGGCGCGGTTCCTGACGAGCTGGAGCAGCGGCACGTCGATGTAGGGTTCGTCGAGGGCTTCGATACCGCCGAACTTCTGGATGTCTTCGGTCTCCTCCTCTTCGGCGACGTCGAGCATGTCGTCAACCGTGACGACGCCGATCAGGTAGCCGTTCGAATCGACAACCGGCAGGGCGACACTGTCGTAGCGCTTGAAGGTTTCGAGCGCATCGATCTGATCCTGCGTGGCCGTGAGGGTGATCAGCTTGTCTTCGTCGATGATCTCCTCGACTTTCTTGTCGAGCGGCGAGAGCAACAGGTCGCGGGCGAGCATTTCGCCGACCAGCTTGCCGTGGTCGTCCACCGCGTAGATGACGTTCAGCGTTTCGCTCTCGTGGCCGTGGGTGCGGATGTATTCGAGCACGCGGCTGATCTCCCAGTCCTTCTTGACGCTCAAGAAGTCCGGCGACATGAGACGCCCGACGCTGTCCTCGGCATAGGCGAGCAGCGTTTTGGCAATCTTGAACTCCTTGAACGAGAGCAGCTTGATCAGCTCCTGCGCCACCGGGCCGGGAAGCTCTTCGAGCAGCGCCGTGCGGTCGTCGGCCGACATGCTGTTGAGGATGTGCGAGACATCCTTCTGCGTGAGGGCGTTGAGGAGGTTTCGTTGGGCGTCGAAGTCGAGGTACTCGAAGGTTTCGGTGGCCACATCCTTGGTGAGCAGCCTGAAGAGAATCGCCTGCTCGTTTTCGGGCAGGTCGGAGATCAGTTCAGCCAGATCGACCGGAAGCCAGTCGTCGAAGAGGCGTTGCAGGGCGCTGAAGTTCCTCTGTTCGATCAGCTCGCGGATTTCGGGAAGGATTGGAGTACCGATCATGGCTGGCGTGAGGTTGACTTGATGAGGTTCCCTCGTGTTACCGTACGAGCCTAAGGAAAGAAATTTTAGCTACTTTCCAACCTTTTTTTCCTCTTTTTCGGCGCGGCGGTGGATTGCGTTTTCGACAGATGCGGCGAACCGGCGACGAACCTCCGCCACGGCAGCGAGACGCTGCGGGAAATGCCGATGCGCGGGCTCGCGCCGATCAGCTCCGGCGGGATGCCGGGCGCATCTTCGAGCCAGCAGAGGTCGCTGAAGAGGGACTCGCCATAGTGCGCCGGGCCGAGGCCGAGCGCCTGGGTCAGCTTGCCGGGGCCGCTCATCAGCGTTCGCGCGTCCTTCGTCTTCCTCCGCTCCTGCATCCACTCGATCCCTTCGAGCGGCTCCATCGCCCGGAGCAACACGGCGCCCGCGACGCCCTCCGGCTCCGAAACGATGTTGGCCAGGTAGTGGCAGCCGTAGGAGAAGTAGATATACAGATGACCCGGCGGACCGAACATCACCCGATTGCGCTCCGTCATGCCTCGCCATGCGTGGCAGGCCTCGTCGCCAACGCCGAGGTAAGCTTCGGTTTCGACGATCCGTCCTTTCGTCAGTCGGCCCGATGCTTCGCGGTGGACGAAGACTTTGCCGAGAAGCCGCTCGGCGAGCAGGAGCGTCGGGGTCTGGTAAAAATCGGCGTCAAGCCTTTTCATGGGTCGATATAACTTGTTTGTAAAAGCATATGCATGTATTATACTATAGGTCGTTTCGCCGAAGAAGAGCAACCGCTTGAATATTTTCCATTTCGTTGGCTACTGTTCATGGGTAGAGTCATTGCTATTGCAAACCAGAAAGGCGGGGTTGGTAAAACGACCACCGCGGTGAATATTGCGGCTTCCATTGCGATATCCGAATTCAGGACCCTTCTGATCGATATCGATCCACAGGCCAACGCCACCTCGGGTTTCGGACTTGAAACCGGGGACGAGATCGAGAACACCTTCTACAACGTGATGTTGAACGGGGGGGAGATCAGGGACGCGATCAAGCCATCCGGCCTCGAATATCTCGACGTCCTGCCCTCGAACGTCAACCTCGTCGGCATGGAGGTGGAGCTGGTCAACATGCGCGAGCGGGAGTACGTCATGCAGAAGGCGCTCAAAGCGGTGCGCGACCAGTACGATTACATCATCATCGACTGCCCGCCTTCGCTCGGCCTCATCACACTCAACTCGCTCACCGCCGCCGATTCGGTGCTCATCCCCGTGCAGGCTGAGTATTACGCGCTCGAAGGGTTGGGCAAGCTGCTCAACACCATCAGCATCGTGCGGAAGCATCTCAATCCCAGGCTCGAAATCGAAGGGGTGCTGGTGACGATGTTCGACGCACGGCTCAGGCTCGCCACACAGGTTGCAGAGGAGGTGAAGAAGTTCTTCAAGGACAAGGTCTACAAGACCTACATCCGAAGGAACGTCAGGCTTTCGGAGGCTCCGAGCCACGGAATGCCGGCGCTGTTGTACGACGCCCAGAGCATCGGCTCGAAGGACTATCTCGATCTCGCGCAGGAGATATTCGAGCGCGATGGAAACATCAGGAAATTCAAAGTTCGGCAGCAGTAGGTAGCCGGTTAATCGAGAGGATATGTCTAAACAAGCACTGGGCCGGGGATTGAAAGCGCTGATCTCCGAAGAGGGCTTTGCAGCCGCCGAAAAAGCTGAAGAGACCGAAAAGATGCAGGAGGGGGCGATTGGCAGCCTGCCGGTCGAGAAGATCAAAGTCAATCCGTTCCAGCCGCGCCAGGAGTTCGAGGCGACGGCGCTCGACGAGCTGCGCAACTCGATCATCGAAAATGGCGTGATCCAGCCGGTGACGGTCTGCCGCGACGGCGATGGCTACCTGCTCATCAGCGGCGAACGACGGCTTCGCGCGGTCAAGTCCGCCGGATTCAAGTTCATTCCAGCCTACGTCATCGAAGCTCGCGAGGATGCGAGCAAGCTCGAAATGGCGCTCATCGAGAACATCCAGCGCGAAGACCTCAACGCCATCGAGATCGCGCTCGCGCTCCGCAGCCTCGTGACCAAGTGCAATCTCACGCAGGACGAAGTGGCCCAGAAGGTGGGCAAGAACCGCTCCACGGTCGCCAATTTCCTGCGTTTGCTGAAGCTTCCGCGCCAGATTCAGGACAGCATTCGCGCTCGCGAAATCTCCTCAGGCCATGCGCGTGCGCTCATCAACCTGCCGAACGAACATCTCCAGCTCAAGGTGTGGCGGCAGATCGTGTCGCATCAGCTTTCGGTGCGTCAGACCGAGAGCCTGGTCAACAACATGTTCAAGGACAAGCCCAAGCCCTCCGCGACGGCTCCCGAACCCCGCGCCGCGCAGATCGGGCAGATCGAAAGCCAGCTCCGCGAACGGCTCGCCACCAAGGTCAGCCTCGTCGAAAAGAAGGGTGGACAAGGGGAGATTCACATCAAATATTTTTCAGGCGAAGACCTCGACCGCATCCTCGACCTTATCGGCCAGTGAACGCGCCTGAAGCAGCAACCAGAATATCAAGAACACACTGAGATCATGAATATCACATTGGTCGGTAATGGCCGCATGGGCCGTCAGATAGCCGACGTTGTCGCCGCGTCTGGAACGCACGTCATTAATCGCGTGCTCGATGTCAACGACACCATCGACGCTGCCGCCTTCAGCGGATCGGATGTCATCATCGACTTTACCGTCAGAAGCGCGTTTCTCGCCAACTATCCGGCGCTCGTCGCTTCGGGCGTACCGGTCGTGGTGGGCACCACCGGCTGGGACGACGCCATGCCGCAGGTGCGTGAGATGGTGGCCGCGGAAGGCGCATCCCTCTTCTACTCCGCCAACTACTCGCTTGGCGTCAACATCTTCTTCCGCACGCTCCGCGAAGCCGCGAGGCTGATCGCGCCCTTCGAGCAGTTCGATATTGCGCTCTCGGAGCAGCACCACACCGGCAAGGCGGACTTTCCCAGCGGCACGGCGATCAAGGCCGCCGAGGAGATTCTGAGGTCGAATCCGCGCAAGAAGCGCGTTGTGCGCGAGCTTGAGGATGGACGCAAGTTGCAAAGCGACGAATTGCAGGTCGCCTCGATCCGTCTCGGCTCGGTGTTCGGCGTTCATTCGGCGCTGATCGATTCCGAGTCGGACTCCATCGAACTGACCCACACGGCCAAAAATCGCACCGGTTTCGCCTCGGGAGCCGTCCGCGCCGCCGAGTGGCTTGTCCAGCGCCACGCCGCCGCGCCGGGATTCTATACGATGGATGATTTTCTGAACGATCTTTTTTCCGCCTGAACGATGGGAGCTGAAGCTGTACCGGGGAGGCCCCCGAAAGCGACCGCCGTGCTTGGCGGAGCCGCGCTGCTCGTGCTGACGACGACGCTGCCCTATCTGACGCTCGTCAATGCACTGTTTTTTGCCGGTATCATCGGCTCAGGAGCGGTGGCGGCGTGGTACTACATCATGCATCACCAGGTGCGACTGGAGTCTGGCGAAGCTTTCGTGCTTGGCGCGATGAGCGGCTTTGTCGGCGGAGCGCTCTCGGTGCTTGCCGGATACCTCTTGGAGATGCAGTTCGGTTACATTCCGGGACTCGACAGCCTCCAGCTTCTGGTGGCGTGGGCAAGCCGCATGGCTCCCGAAGAGGCCCCGAACTTCCAGCAGATGCTTGCGCTCGCGAGCGCGCCGAAAGAGATTTCCCTTACCGATCTTCTGATGAGTACAGTCCTGACCGGCATGTTCTACGCACCCTTCTCCGGCCTCGGAGGCCGCCTGACCGTCTTCGCGCTCAAACGGCAGGCGAGGAAGAAGTAGAGGCTTGGCAGTATCGTCTTCGGTTTTTTTCCTAAAAGACCTATAGGACTTATAGGTCTTTTAGGTCCTATAGGATTTAAAGATTACCCAGTTTGCGGTACCAGCCACGGTCGATTTTGGGTGAGCCGGGAAGGGTTTGCCACGCCTGGACGCGATGGAACGCCACCGGCGTTTTGAGCCTGCCGAGCGCTTCTTTGAGGCTTGCGGTGATCGTTGCATCGTCTGGCGCGTTGTTTCGAGCTTTGATCCACGCAACCGGCCTTGCGCCGAACTCGTCATCCAGCGCGGGAACCACCACGGCCTCTTCGATGCCTTCGAGCGAGCAGAGCGCTTTTTCGATCTCCTCGGGATGGATGTTCTCGCCGCCCGAGATAAACATGCTGTCCTTCCTGCCGAGCACCGTCAGCCGTCCGTCCTCCGACAACTCGCCCATGTCGCCGGTGTGGAACCAGCCTTCGGCTTTCCGCGCCGTGCGCAATCCGCCCTCGTCGAGGTAGCCCATGAAGAGGCATTCGCCTTTGACGAGGATTTCGCCGTCCGGCGCTATCGCAACCTCGCGCCAAGGCAGCACCACGCCGCTGTCGCTCCGCGCCGAAGTGACGGGGGTGGGCGAGGTCGTGACCTGCGTGCTCATCTCGGTCGAGCCGTAGGTGAGGTAGAGTGGCACTCGCTCGCGGATCGCTTCATCGAGCAGCGCCGGGCTGACCGCGCTGCCGCCGAGCAGCAGCGCTTCGAGGCTCCGCAGCCGTTCCGGGCCGCCGTCGGCGCGAAGCATCCGGTAGAGCTGCGTCGGCACGAGCGAGAGGTGCGTCACCGGAAAGATCGCGAGCGATTCGGCGAGCGAGCTGTCCGGCGACTGAATGGCCAGCGCGCCGCCGCCGAAGAGGCATTTGAAGAGCATCGAGTAGCCGCCGACGTGGCAGAGCGGCAGCGAGAGCAGCCAGCAGTCGCCCGGCCCGAAGGGCAGGTTCGTCGCCGAACCCATCGCGCTGTACCAGTGGTTCGAGAAGCTGTGCATGGCGGCCTTCGGCTGGCCGGAGCTGGCCGAGGTGTGGATGATCGAGACGGGCCGGTTCGTGTCCAAAGCGGCGGTGAAGGGCGCGTCCATTCGGGCGAGCGCGTCGGCAACGAAGGCTTCGAGCGCCGTCGCGTCGAGAGTCATCGCCGGTTTCAGCCGCTGTATGACGCCTTCGATGTGGCTTGACGGAAAGCGGTGGTTCACCGGCGCGGCGACCGCGCCCATGCGCATGAGCGCCATCAGCGCGAGCACGAGCGCAGCGCTGTTCGGCGCGACGAGCGCGACGATGTTGCCCTGCCGGACGCCGTGCGCCTCGAATGCGGCGGCGATGCGGGCCGTGTCAGCGTCGAGATCGGCGAAACTCCAGCGTCGATCATCGGTGATGATTGCCGGGGCGTTGCCGAACCGTTGCGCGGCTTGGGTTACAACGTCCATGATGCGATGGTTTCGATCATCTCCGGCTTCACGCGCAGGCTTTCGCGCCACGCTACGGCGGGATCGGCAAAGCCGTCCGGCGCGGCGAATGGCGATTCAACGAGGTCGCGGGCGAGAAAGCTTGCCGTGTCGAGGCCGGAGGCCGCCGGAGCTGGCGACGAAACGGCGGCCAAGAGCGCGTAGAGGCCGAGGCTGACGCTGCTCTCGAAGGCCGAGCTGAAGACCGCCTGCAAGCCCATTTGGCCCGCTTTTGCCGCGAGGTCGAGCGATTTCTGGATGCCGCCGATGCAGTTCGGCTTGATGACGAGCGCACCGAGTGGCGCAGGGCCGATCTCGTCGAGCAGCGCCGGACGCTGCCAGAGCGATTCGTCGAGCGCCGACGGCAGGCCGGTGGCGGCGTGGAATTTGGGAATCAGCGCCGCATCCGTCAGCGGCTCCTCGATATACGATATACTTCCCGGTGGCAAAGCTTTGCCGAACCCGACCGCCTCGTCGAAATCGAGCGACTGGTTGGCGTCGAGCCGCAGTTCCGCTTTGCCGCCGAAAGTGCTGTGAAACGCACGGATGCAGGCGATGGCCTCGTCGAGCTGCCCTTTGCGAACCTTCAGCTTGAACGCTCGGAACCCCTCGGTGTAACGCTTTGCGGCGCGGTCGAGCACGGATTCTGGATCACCGGCAAGCAGCGCGTTGACGGGAATTTTCGATGCTGGCGGGAAGGTGTCGGGAAAAACTGGAAATCCGCCGCATTCGGCAGCTTCGAGGTTGACGAGCGCCATCTCGATTCCGGTCGCTACCGACGGCGGCAACGTCACTTCGTCGAGCAGGCGTCGTCGTTCGTCGAAGCTGCTCAGGTCAAATCGCGATAGTTCGGGAATAAAGGCGGCGAGCGTCTGTGTGGCGTCGTCGAGCGACTCGGCGTGCAGACCCGGCAGGGGAGCGACTTCGCCGAAAGCGAGCTGCTCCCCGAATCTCAGGCGCAGGAGCAGCCCCTCGCGTTTGGCGAGGAGCACTCCACGGACTGTGACCGGTGCGGTAAACGGAAGTTCATACCGGCAGATGTCGGCATGAAGCGGTTTCACGGGTGCTTCGGGAACTTGCTGAAATCGGGTTTTCGCTTTTCGACGAAGGCGTTGCGGCCTTCCTGCCCCTCTTCGCTCATGTAGTAGAGCAGCGTGGCGTTGCCCGCAAGCTCCTGCAAACCGGCCTGACCGTCGCAGTCGGCGTTCAGCGCGGCCTTCAGGCAGCGGATGGCGAGCGGCGAGTTGGCGAGGATTTCGCGGCACCACTGGATGGTCTCCTCTTCGAGCCTTTCGAGCGGCACGACCGTGTTGACCAAGCCCATGTCGAGCGCCTGCTGCGCGTCGTACTGGCGGCAGAGATACCAGATTTCGCGGGCCTTCTTCTGGCCGACGAGCCGCGCCATGTAGCTCGCGCCCCAGCCGCCGTCGAACGAGCCGACCTTCGGGCCGGTCTGGCCGAAGCGGGCGTTCTCCGCCGCGATGGTCAGGTCGCAGAGCATGTGCAGCACATGGCCGCCGCCGATGGCGTAACCCGCCACCATCGCGATGAGCGGCTTCGGGCAGGTGCGGATGTCGCGCTGGAAATCGAGCACGTTCAGCTTGTTGACCCCCTTCTCGTCGGCGTAACCCGCGTTGCCACGAATCTTCTGGTCGCCGCCGGAGCAGAAAGCGAGGTCGCCCTGGCCGGTCAGGATGATGACGCCAATCTGGCTGTCGTTGCGCGCATCCTGAAGCGCCTCGATCATCTCGTCCACCGTCTGCGGGCGGAACGCATTGCGCCGCTCCGGGCGGTTGATGGTGATTTTGGCGATCCCCTCGGCCTTGTGGTAGAGAATGTCGGAAAACTCTCCGGCTGCAATCCAGTTGACGGTGCTCATATCGGAATTTCGATGGTAGTTGATAAAAATCGGTTTTGCCCCCGTTGGCAGAAAAAAAGAGTTCAAATATAAGCAATCCCGGTTTATTCGTGGCGGGGGAATGGGATGTATAGGACGTATGAGACTTATGGGACGTATAGGATGAATTCTTTTGTGAGCGATCTATTCATTTTTGATTTACGACAAACCGCTCCACGCTTGCCAGAAACCGTTCCGGTTCTTCGATGTGCAGCGTGTGGCCGCAGCTTTCGAAGAATTCGACCCTCGATTCGGGACAAAGCTCCGCCATCCGGTGGCCGATCTCCACGTACTTTTCATCCTTTTCGCCGACGCAGAAGAGCATCGGCAGGTGGTTTCCGGGCAGCTCGTTCCAGAACGACGGCTGGTTGCCCGTTCCGAGCAGGCGCAACGCGCGGGCGAGCTGCTTCGGCGAGCCTTGTTTGCGTTGCGCCTCGACCTCGCGGAACAGCGCATGGCTTTTCAGCGTCGCGAAAAGCGGCTGACTGTACCAGAACTCGATGAAACCCTCGAAATTCCGCTCGATCTTCCGGGCGACTCCCTCGTCGCTCTTCCGCCGCGCCGCCCGCTCTGCCTCAGTCCGCAATCCCGGCGATGACGAGACGATTACCGCCTTCGAGAACAGCTCGGGATAGCGCAACGCCAGCGCCAGACCGATCCGCCCGCCCATCGAATAGCCCACCAGCACGCACGGCTCCGCGCTCAGTCGCCTGATCTCGCCAGCCAGCGCTTCGACCGTTCGCATGAAAAATCCATCCGTATCCGCATCCTCTGGAATACCCGCCTCGCCATGCCCCGGCAGATCGACGAGGATGCTGCAAAAGCGCCCGTCCAACTTCTGTGCGAACGGCAGCCAGTCGCTTCCTGAGCCGAGAAATCCGTGCAGAAATACAATCTTCGGCAGCGCCGACTCGCCCACGGTGGCGAGGTGGAGGGGGGTTGATGATAGCGATGTCATGATGGCGCGGGTTGTTATCGGGTTTGTATCCATTGAAATATATGAACCTGAAGAGTGATTTGTCAGGCAGGGCGCCTCGCTCCTTTGCTCATCCATCGGCAGGCTGTTTTGAGAACGGAATTTATTTGTTACGTTATTTTTAGTGTGTTTATTTGAATATAAAATTAAAACGGGAAGCGACGCTCAAACGATTTCGATCCGGTTTCGCACAGCTTGCCTCCGTTTCAGGTTGCGAAAGTCCATCGGAATCCCCATCAGGCCGATGCTTACCTCTTTGCTGTTCGATGGGAAATCTGTTAACCTTTAGGGTTAATAAAACTTCACATTCTTCCATTCTTTTTCGTACATTGCCTTATGAACCTTCGTTTCAGCAGTCGCAAACTGGAAAGATCGGTCGAGAGCTTTGCGGCCATAAAAAAGCACTATGGAACACGGGCCAAGCTGGTCTATCAGCGCCTTGACGATCTGGAAATGGCCGTTTGTCTTTCGGACATGTGTGCGATTTCGTCGGCTCAGTGCCATGAACTGACCGCCGACCGGGCAGGAGAGTTTGCCGTTTCCATCTCACCAAACCACAGAATCATTTTTATGCCCGATCACGATCCGGTGCCTCGAAAAGATGGTGGCGGGATCGAGTTGAGTAAGGTAGACAGCATTGTCATAGTGGCTATCGGAGAGGATTACCACTGAGGGAACCATTGAAAACAGAACGACGACCATGAAGAATGTTTACAGGAACAGTAAGGATATTGCCATTGCTCGCGAAGTCATCTCATGCCCCGGAGATACGCTTGCCGAGCATCTCGAGTACATCGGCATGAGTCAGGCTGAGCTGGCTGACCGGATGGGCAGGCCGAAAAAAACCATCAACGAAATTATTCGTGGCAAGGCGCAAATCACGGCTGAAACGGCCCTGCAACTCGAACGGGTCGTTGGCATCCCCGCCGATTTCTGGATGAAAAAGGAGCAGAATTATCGCTTGCGGATTGCCGAGATCGATGAGGCGGAAAAGCGCCTCGACGAGGCTGAGCGCATCAGGCAGTTCCCGCTCAAAGAGATGATAAAGAAGGGGTGGATCACCTGCGAAAAAGGGTTGGAGCATGAGAAAAACGCCTTGCTTTCGTATTTCAGGGTGGCCTCTCTCGACGCCTACGAAGCCTTTTGTCACAAGCAGTTATACGCCGCCGCGTACCGCATGAGCGAAAAAAGCAGCAAGGATCCCTACGCGATGGCTGCGTGGCTTCGGCAGGGGGAGCGGCAGGCGGAGCAGTTGACGGCGGCGGCGTACGATAAAAAGGCGTTCGAGGAGGCGTTGCTCGATATTAAAACGAGGCTTGTGGTGATGGACGAGGGTTTCATGGGCGAGTTGCAGGAGCGTTGCCTTCGGGCGGGCGTCAAGGTGGTGTTCACGCCGTGCCTGCAAAAAGCGCCGCTGAACGGCTCGACGCGCTGGATGAACGACACGCCGCTGATTCAGCTTTCCGACCGTTTCAACCGCAACGATATTTTCTGGTTCACCTTTTTTCATGAGGCCGCGCATATCCTGAAGCACAACAAGAGGGATGTGTTCATCGAGGGGACGGACTATTCGGGCGATGGCAAAAAGAAGGAGGAGGAGGCCGATGCGTGGGCTGCCGATTATCTTGTCAGCCGGAAGGATGAGCGGCGGATGCTTGAAACTCCTCTGTTTGCCAGGGAGGATTTCGAGCGGTTCGCCGCAGAGATCGGCACGCATCCGGCCATTGTTGCCGGGCGGCTGGCGAAGCTGGAACGGATCAGCTACAGCGTAGGGCATATTTTTGGATTTTTCAGGAAGATTGAATTGAACAGCGAAGTGCAGGAATGAAACCACAACAGAAACAGAAGCTCGAACTGACCTGGATTGGCAAGGGCGACGAACCGAAACTCGAACCGAGGATTCTCATCGAGCAGCCGGATTTGAGCTACGGCGATCCGGCGACCGGCAACATGCTCATCCAGGGCGACAACCTCCTCGCGCTCAAGGCGCTCGAACAGGATTTCGCCGGGAAGGTGAAGTGCATCTTCATCGATCCGCCGTACAATACCGGCAATGCTTTTGAGCATTATGACGATGGATTGGAACATTCGCTCTGGCTGAATCTGATGGTTCCACGATTGAGGATATTGCGGAATTTGCTTTCAGAGGATGGTTCGATCTGGGTGACGATTGATGACAACGAGGCGCATTATCTGAAGGTGGTGATGGATGAGATTTTCGGGAGGAGAAATTTTATCACTAATGTTATTTGGCAAAAAAGAACATCACCAGATGCAAGACTATATATCGGAGATGCTCACGACCATATATTACTTTACTCGAAATGCAGCAATAAATTTGCATTAAATCGAGTACCACTATCTACGTTACAATCAGCACAATTTAAGAATCCAGACAATGATCCGCGTGGCCCTTGGACTTCTACTGACTTTACAGCGCAAGGATGGCGTCCGAATCAAATGTACAAAATTACAACCTCGGCAGGTGTCGAATACGAACCTCCACCGGGACGTTGTTGGGCAAATGTCGAAAGTGAGTTTCTGAGGCTGGTAAGTGAGAATCGCGTGTGGTTTGGAAAAGACGGTAAATCAAGACCTCGAACCAAGAACTTTTTAAGCGAACATGAAGGAATAAGAGCATGGTCTTGGTGGAGTAATGTCGAGGTCGGTCATAATCAGGAAGCTAAAAAAGAAATCAATGATCTATTTGGTGCGGATACAGCCTTTGCTACTCCGAAACCAGAAAGACTTCTTCATCGAATTATTACGTTATCTACCAGTCCTTTAGATATAATTCTCGATTCCTTCCTCGGCTCCGGCACGACTGCTGCTGTGGCGCATAAGATGGGGCGGCGGTATATTGGCATCGAGCTTGGCGAACATGCCAGGACGCATTGCCAGCCGCGGCTGAAAAAGGTGGTTGACGGCAGTGACCAGGGCGGCATCAGCAAGGCTGTCGGCTGGCAGGGCGGCGGCGGGTTCCGCTTCTTTACGCTTGCGCCGTCGCTGCTCAATCGCGACAAGTACGGCAACTGGATCATCAGCAAGGAGTACAACCCCGACATGCTCGCCGCAGCAATGGCCAAGCAGGAGGGGTTCCGCTACCAGCCCGACGCAGCGGTCTACTGGAAGCAGGCGCGGAGCAGTGAAAAAGATTTTCTTTTTACCACGACGGCCTTCCTCACCGCCGAAATGCTCGATGGCATCCACAGCGAAATGCAGCCCGAAGAGAGCCTGCTCATTGCCTGCAAGGCGTTTCAGCAGGAGTGCCGGAACCGCCACGCCAACATCTCCATCAAAAAAATCCCCCACATGCTGCTCGGGCGATGCGAGTTTGGCCGGGAGGATTACAGCCTGAACATCGTACAGGTTCCGGTTGAAGAATCGCCCGATGAACTCGCCGAAGAGCCGGACGACCATCCCGATAACGACGCTCCGGCGCGATCCGTGCAAACCAATCTTTTCGACTGATTCCCCCATGAACCAGAAGGCATCATACATCAAGCAGCGCCTCTCGTTGCGCCAGCCGCTCCGGGAAGCGCTCGACATCGTGGCCGAACTCGCCGACCAGCTCCCGCTGCAAAAGGAGGCCGATCTGGCGGAGGCGCTGGAAACGGTCTCGTCACGCTACCCCACCTGCACCGACTTCGAGCGGGCATTTCCCTCGCTCTGCTTCTCCATCGCCACCGGCGTCGGCAAAACGCGGCTCATGGGGGCCTGTATCGCGTATCTCTATCTGCAGAAAGGCATTCGCAACTTCTTCGTGCTCGCGCCGAACCTCACCATCTACGAAAAACTGATCGAGGATTTCGGCAATCCAAACTACGCCAAATACGTCTTCAACGGCATTTCTGAGTTCGTGCACAACCGCCCGGTCATCATCACCGGCGATAACTACGCCCAGCAGGGGGCGCTCTTCGGCGAATCGGAGATCCGCATCAACATCTTCAACATCTCCAAATTCAACCGAGACGCCGCAAGCGCCACGCGGGGCAAGGAGAAAGGTCAGTTGCCCCGCATGAAACGGCTCTCGGAATACCTCGGCCAGTCCTACTGGGAGTACCTCTCCCGACTCGACGATCTGGTCATTCTCATGGACGAAGCGCACCGCTACCACGCCGACGCTTCGCGCAACGCCATCAACGAGCTGAATCCGGTGCTCGGCCTCGAACTCACCGCCACGCCGACCGACGAAAAGGGCAATCCGTTCAGGAACGTCGTCTATGAATACACGCTGGCGCGAGCGCTGGCCGAAGGTCGCTACGTCAAGGAACCCGCCGTGGCGACCCGCAGGAATTTTCAGGCAAAGGGGTTTTCCGACAAAGAGATCGAAATCATCAAGCTCGAAGATGCGGTGAGTCTCCACTGGGACACCAAAACCGCCATCGAAGTTTACGCCCGCACGAACGGCGTCGAGCTGGTCAAGCCCTTCATCCTCGTGGTCTGCCGCGACATTGCCCATGCGCAGGAGACGGCGGAGTATCTTCGCTCTCCGGCCTTTTTCAACGGCGATTTCCGTGACAAGGTGCTTCAGATCGACTCCTCGACCCGCAAGGATGACGAGGTCGAACGGCAGTTCGTCGAGCTGGAGCGAAGCGACAACGGCATCGAAATCGTCGTGCACGTCAACATGCTCAAGGAGGGGTGGGACGTGCGCAACCTCTACACCATCGTGCCGCTGCGAGCGGCCAATGCCGCCGTGCTCATCGAGCAGACCATCGGGCGCGGGCTTCGCCTTCCCTACAACGGCGAGCGCACCGGCGACAAAAAGGTCGATACGCTCACGGTCATCGCCCACGACAACTTTGAAAAGGTGATCGAAGAGGCGAAAAATCCCGATTCGGTGCTCAACAAGTTCAGCGTTATCGAGCTGTCAAGCGACGATCTCGCGACGCGAACGGTGCCCGTTACCTCCGTCACGCGCATCGAAGCCGAGGCGCAAGAGGAGGAGCGGAAGATCGCCGCCATGCAAAACGTCGAAGAGCAACGGAAAGCCACGCGGACGCTCGACGCGCGGAAAGCGATCATCAGGGCGCTGCCCGCCATCAGCACTGTTTCCGGCGTTACCGGCAGCGCCGATAGTCTGAAGCCGGAAATTCGCCAGCTCGTCATGGAAAAGGTCGAAAGCGATCTTGGCCAGGGCCAGCTCAACGTGTTTGCCGGGGAGATTCTCGAAGAGGCAGCGGCGATTTATGAAGAAACGGTTGCCGGTTTTCTGAAGCACACCATCGATATTCCCCGGATCGATCTCGTTCAGGGCGCGGTGCCGGTCTGGTTCGAGGAGTTCGATCTCGACGTGGCGCGGGGATTCGAGTTCCGGCTCATGGACGAAGCGATCATCCGGCGGAATCTCAAGAGCGACGAGGTTGATCTTGTCGGCGTCCGGCAGGGAGCGCATGAACGGGATACTCCGAAAAATCGCATCATCTCGGAAGTGCTCGACTGCTGCACCGAGGTCGATTACGACAGCAACGCCGACTTGCTGCACAAGCTGGCCGGTCAGGCTCTTGTCAAACTCGAAGAGGGCCTCGATGACAAAGAGAAGTTGCCCTGGCTGGTTCGTCAGTACCGGAAAATCATCGCGCTCATGATCTGCGACCAGATGCGGGTGCATTTCCGGATGGGAGAGCCGGAATACCGTGAACCCAATGTTCGGCCTTTTGACAGGATCAAAGAGTGGAACTTCTCGGCTCTTGCCGAAAATGGTTATCGTGATTATCGCGATCCGGTAAGTCCGGTCAGTGCGATTCCGAAATACATTTATCGCGGATTCACGAAAGCCTGCCACCTCGAGTACAAGTTCGACTCCAAAGCCGAGAAAGATTTTGCCTTCGTGCTCGAACATGATGACGAAATCATCAAGTGGCTTCGTCCGGCGCTGAACCAGTTCAGAATCTACTGGCGCAACAACACAAAGCTGTACGAACCCGATTTTATTGCCGAAACCGGTGAGGCCATCTACATGATCGAAACGAAAGCCGCCAACGAAATGGATACCTTTGAAGTCCGCGAAAAAGCCGCCGCAGCGTTGCTCTTTTGCGCTCATGCCACCGCATTCACCACATCGAACAATGGCAAACTGTGGAAATACCTGCTGATTCCGCACGACAAGGTCGCGACGACTTCGAGCTTCAGGTATCTGGCCGGTTTGTTTGAATTGAAATGAATCAAAAAGCTTAAGGCTTACGGATATGCCCACTACAGACGACTATCGTACCGGCAAGATTGTCGAGGGGATCAGGAAGGCTGAACTGGTGCTCGACAACAGGGCGACGTACCCGATTGGCGATCCCGCGTTCGAGCGTATCCGGGAGAAGATCGTGGCGTTCAGGCCCGTCTGGATCACGGCGGAAGAGGCAGCCGGGCTGATCCGTCAGGCGGAGATGGTCGCGGTTGGCGAGCGGGTTTGCCGGGCGCTGCATCCGGAGTCGCCGGTAACGCAGACGGTGTTTCTCGACGAGCTTGCCGAAGCGATGGCGGGCGTCGAAAAGGCGGAGATCGTCACGGCGGCGGCGGCGATGCAGGTCGTCAACCGGCAGTCGCGCCAACGGTTCATCGCCTCGATGGTGAGCGGAAAGTATCTCGAACTCTGCACCGCCTGGCCGCCAGACTGCGTGTTCTGCAAGGCTGAACGTGCAGGTATCCGCTGCATCGGAGAGCATCCGGACTCTCGAATCTGAAAACAATGTCACTATGTCATCCGATCTACCGTTTGTCGAATATGCGTGCGAGCAGATGAGCGGCGCGGGCGCGATCACGTTTCGGAAGATGTTCGGGGAGTATGCGCTCTATTGCGACGGGAAGGTGGTGGCGCTGGTGTGCGATAACCGGCTCTTCGTGAAGCCGACCGCCGCCGGGCGCGAGATTGCCGGGCAGCTCGCCGAAGCGCCGCCCTATCCGGGAGCGAAGCTGCATCTTCTTGTCGGCCAGGAGCTTGACGACCGCGAGTGGCTTTCGAGTCTCATCCGCGTGACCGCACGGGAACTGCCGGTTCCGAAAGCTCGTCGCTGAAGTGGATGGCAAGATTCCTTTGCCGGTCAAGCGAAATGGCGCTCGAACCATCTTTCGATAGTTCGAGCGCCATCCACCAGGGCTATGAGTCGTTCACTTGCCGTTTACCGGCAATGATGCGAACCGGGATCAGCCCGCATCAGGGTCAAAATCGAAGAATGGCTCTGTACAGACCAGACGGAACTCCTGGATGTGGGGGAGAGGCCCGCCGGTTTTGCGGAGCATGAGCGTGTTCTTGCCTGGCCGGACAACCACCTCGCCGATTGATTCCATGCGCTGCCGGTCTTTCCACCAGCTTCCGGTGACCGTGGCCATGACATTGGTAAATGTCTGCGGTTTTTCATCCTGCGGATTGATCACGATGTCCACCGGGCGGCTGTCCATGGCCGTATAAATGCTTTCCAGCAGCAGCTTTGTCGGCTTTTTGCCTGTAAAGGTAAACTCATACGGAACTGTAATGTTGTTCCCGCTGGCGCCCGTATCGATAACGCCAAGACCGTAATTGTTCTTGCCGAGAGGCGTCGTCCCGATGAACGATGTCGCCGGAATGTCGATCACCTCCGCAACCAGCCTGAACTCTTTCATGTGCGGCGACCAGGGGCCGGGCCTGCTGATTTTCAGGGTGTTCATGCCGGGCAGCAGCGTCACCGTTCCGATCCTCGCCACTCGCAGACCGCTCGTATCCCATGCGCCAGTGCTGTATTCCAGAGCTGCCGGATTGACCACGGCCCCGTTGAACTCGACCTTGACCGGACGATTTTCCGCAGAGGTGAACAGCGCTTCGAGTCGGCGTCTCACCGGTTTGGAGCCGGTGTACTGGCACTGGTAGGTCAATACCCACTCGCCGGGGATGTTGGCGCAGAGGATACCGGGGCCGTACTTGCCGATGTCGAATGTCCCCTTGCCTTCGCTCGGAATGAACGACTCGGCAGGAATCTTCAGAATGCCGCCTCCGACCGGCGAGACCACGGCCTGTAGATCCTTGATTTTCATGCCTTTGACGCCGCAGACCTCCTTGCCTCCCACCCAGTCGGTGAAGGTATTGTCCGCACGAAGGGCGCGATAGTGCAGCTCGTAGCGCCGTGCTAGGCCGCCGGTCAGCTCGATGAGCAGCTCCTGGAGCGGCGAGGCGCTGTTGCTCTGAGCGCCGCAGAACTTTCCCTCCTGAACCCAGTCGGGCTTGACGCTTCCATCCACGGAGGTCGCCCAGTATTGCATCGACAGGCCGGGCACCTTCTGGCCGAAGGTGATCCTGAATCCGCCAATGGCAACGCCATCCGGTGCTTTTGCCGTTTCGACAACCATTTTCGGCAGCACGATCGGCGCATCATCGGAACCCATCGGACGCTCCCAGTACATCAGCACAAGCTCCCGAAGCTGAGGGTCGAGCAGTTCATAGGTGTAGCGAACCTTGTCGTAGCGGATGACCTCCCACAAGGCGGGGGACTTGATCGTATCCTTCCATTTTTCAGGCTCGTTGGCAAGAGTCACATCTCCGCCGACCGCCTGGAAGGCGATCTTTTCGTTCATGTTCTGACTGCTCGCCTGCTTTTCCGACGACGAGCCGAATGAGGCGCTCGCCGATCCGCCGAAAGCTCCGTACGCCCCGGCAATGGAGGCCGAGGTGGTGCTTTTGAGCGTCTCGATTCTGGAGTTCTCCATCTCCTCCTTGGCGTGCACGAAAAAGAGACGGCCGCCAAGCGTCACCTGACGTCCGATGATCTGTCCATATTTCTGGAAAACCTTGGCCAGCGCCTCCTTGGGGTTGGCATCGGCCAGCGCTTTTTCGACCGCGCTCACGAATCGCGGTGACACGACGGTGCACTCGTCGAGATCGACCCTGACCCGGTCGAGATCATACATGCCAACGATATAGAGCGTGCTTACCTTGCTGGACTGCGCCGTCTTGTAGCTTCTTTCGTGCGAAACCGATCCGCTGACCCAGGGCGTCGAAACGCTTGCCGTGACCGAGGTGAAGCCCGCCGAAACCATGGTTGCCGACTTGGAGGTGTAGGTGATTTCGGTATTGATCTTCGCGGAGAGGTGCTCGCAGTTGAAAAACTCTCTCGATTCCGGGACTTTCCACCACAACGCGGGCGCAAAGCACTCCTGCGGCGTGCTCGATTCCCCTCCGAAGAAGCCTTCGAGATCGAGGCCCATGAGCAAATCGCTGTTGATCGCCAGCGCCAGCCACTCTTCGTCGGTAAGAGACGCCGCGGAAACGACATCCTGACGTTGATCGGCTCCGGGAGCGAATCCCAGATCGGGCAGCTTGATGGAGACGCCATCCATGCCTTTGAGCACCGGCGCGGAGAGATCCATCTCCATCCCCGGCTTGAGAGCGGGAGGCGGGAGCGGTTGAGGCTTCTGGAGTTCCTGGGTTCGGATTCGAACCAGACGATCGACGACTCCCGGCTTTTCGCCCTGAAGCACGGTTCTGATCACATCGGGCACAAGGTCCGAGAGATCGTCATACCCGGCATCCAGAAAGCGCTGGATGTAGCTGGCCGCCTGATTTTTGCTCAGCCACGCACCGGCAGTTGTTTGAGATGATGGCGGAGGCGGAGCGGTATTTGTCGCTTGCGCTTGCGTAACGGGAGCCTTGTTCCCCGTTGCCGGAGCGGCCTGGATGTTTTCACTCATAAGCGAGTATCTGTTTGGTTAGATGGACAAAGTCTGCCTGAAAGCACAGAGTTTTTACCTGCGATTAATCCGGGAGCATCGGTGGCGAGGATGCCTCTCCGGATGGTAATGGATGTGAAGTTGTTGACTGAGGTCAGGATGTCGAGGAAAGCCGGATTGACCGGAAAAACAGCAACCGGCATAGCAAGAAGGCTGTGAGTAGGTTCGTCATTTGACGCTATATGAAACTATGTTATAATAAGGAAATAATTTATGGATTTTATAGATGTCTTGTGCATTATTTGGAGGATACGCTAAAACTGCATTTCAGGAAGCGATGGCTCACCGCGCAAAATGCGGACGGTCTTCAAGCAGACGGATCGAGTGGCTGAGTGAGCAGCGATGATTCTGGAGCTGCGCTCTTGGCACAAGGCCAAGCGCCGGTTGATGGCGGTGCTCAAGGAGCTGGAGGAGGAGGCTGCGCCGGTCGATTGACGCGGCGCGAGTCTTCGTTTTTTCAGTTGAGTTCAACAATAATATCATTGCCTGAGCATGTCAGAGTCCAATAATCAGTTCACGATCCGTGCGGCGACGGCGGAGGATGCGGCGGCGGTGGCGGCGATGGTTGACGAGCTGCTGTCGGAGATCATGCAGGCGATTGGCGTTCAGGCGTTCGATGTGGCTTCGGCGGAGACGGCGGCGCGGCTTCGGCATTTCATCGAAACCGGTCGCTATGCGGTGTTTGTCGCCATCGAAGGCGGCAGTGGGCCGGTCGGCTTCATCGCCTTGTACGAAAGCTGCGCGCTCTATGCCGGGGGCGTGTTCGGCACGATTCCCGAGCTGTACGTGCGTCCTGGGTTCCGCAGTCTGGGCATCGGGCAGGGGTTGCTGGAGGCGGCCAGGCAGTTCGGAAAGTCACGCGGCTGGACGCGCCTCGAAGTGACCACGCCGCCGCTTCCCGAGTTCGACCGGACGCTCGCGTTTTACGAGCAGGAGGGGTTCGCGGTGACAGGCGGGCGCAAGATGAAAACGTTGCTCTGTTCTGAACTCCATTGACTTTCGTCAAATCCTGCGTTCCAATCATAACCTCGTCACGCCGCGTTTCATTCGACGGCACGGGCAGACTCCTCTTCGCCGCGGCAACTATTAGCGGCGCTTTTCGATTGCCGATCAATGCAGTACTCTCGACAGAACACGAAATGATACGATGTGAACGTTTGACCGATGGAGGAGACGATGAAACGAAAAGCGATGTTGATTTCATGCATGATTGCGCCGTTGATGCTGTCCGGTTTTCAAGGAGAGGCCCGGGATCGGGCGTCGATCAGCAATGGCCGATACATGGCGATGATTGCCGGATGCAACGATTGCCACACCAAGGGGTACGCCTTTTCCGATGGGCGCACGCCGGAGTCGCAATGGCTCATGGGGGATGATCTTGGCTGGAACGGCCCGTGGGGCACGACCTATCCGGTCAATCTCCGGCTGCTGGCCAGCTCGATGAGCGAACGGACCTGGATGCGCGTCATCAAACAGGCCAAATCGCGTCCGCCGATGCCGTGGTACGCCCTGCGCGACATGAGCGATCGGGATTTCAGCGACATTTACCGCTATCTCCGCCATCTCGGCCCCGCCGGTCGTCCAGCGCCCGAGTTTCTGCCGCCGGTCAAGACGCCGCCGGAACCGTATGTGCGCTATCCCCGGTAAGATCGCGCTGCGTATGGAGTTGTCACGATGCGTCGGGAGTTCCATGCGGAGCTATTTGCTGTCCTTGAACGAGAGTTGTCGCTACGGCAACAATGTCTCGCTTGGAGTATTGCGCTGACGCTGATCGCGCTGTTTCAGGGCCAGCGTCAGCCTTTTCGAATGTATTTCTGTCTTTCCGAAACATTCGAAAAGAATCAAAGGCGTCCGGTATGATACGAACTCCGCCACTTCCCGGAATATGTCATTTCGATTGAATGGCAATGAATTGAACGCTTTTTCAGCTATTTTTTTACTCACTCAAGCCGTTCGGCGTTTCATCCCGAACGAGCAGTGGCAATCGAGCGATAGGCATCGCCTCGCGCTTTTCTGGAACCCATTCCGATCTATTTGAGTCATCCATTTCAACCGCAACCCCAAAGCCATGCACGCCACCGTCTCTTTCGACAGGAATCTGCCGCTTGTCGGCCTCAACGAAAAAGGGCAGCACACCTTTTTCGATGCCACGCTCGACCCCGCCAGTCCCGCTTTGTACGCCTCGCCAATCGATATTCTGCTTCAGTCGCTGGCTGCCTGTTCGATGCTGGACATCATCTCGATTCTTGGCAAGATGAAAAAGGAGGTGATCACTCTCGACGCCAAACTCGACGCCGAACGCGCCGAAGAGCACCCGAAGGTCTTTACCACGATTCACGTTCACTACAAACTGTGCAGTCCCGATTGCAACAAAGCCGAGCTGGAAAAAGCCGCCGGACTGTCGATGGATAAATATTGCAGCGTCGCCGCAATGATCAAGGCATCGGGATGCAGGGTAACGTGGGATGCGGAGGTCGTGGATGAGTGATCGCGTCTTCCGTGGCCGGAGTTTTCAATGAGTGCGTCATGGTCTTGGTGTCGCTTGTAAATGTGCTGTATTTTCTTTACTATAGGAAGTTGCATGTCAGGCCATAATTTCGCCCGTTTTCTCGCCTTTTGAAGCGGCCTTCGATTCGATCTGTAGTCAGTTCGTAACGGTTGATGCTCCCCGCGATCCGATTCCTGTTCATAGTTTTGTCCAGAGACTGTCTTTGTTTGCATCAAAACGACGAGGAGTAACTTTGATGCATTTGGAGCGTTGAGTGGGGATGAGCGCTCGGAGTAGGTCGTCTGTCCAGGCTTCTTGGTGTTTGAAACGGCTCGTGAATTTCATTGGAAATGGATTTCTACTTTAGTATCGTTGAGTTAGCATGAAACTCGTTTCGCAGAATTTGTATAAGTGATGTTAAAAAATAGTGTTAGCGGAAAAATACAGGCAATAGATCTGTTTTGTGGGGTTGGCGGACTGACCCGTGGACTTGCAGATGCCGGAATCGATGTCCGGTTGGGCGTCGATGTCGATCCCGCTTGTGAATACCCGTACACAGCGAATAACGACGCGTTATTTCTGCTCGAATCGGTAGAAAAAGTGAGCGCAGAAAATTTGGCCTCCTATTATGACAAGGGAGCGATCAAGCTGCTGGCTGGTTGCGCCCCATGTCAAACTTTTTCTACGTACAACCAGAAGGCCGATGACAAAGATGGACGCTGGTGGTTGCTTTCTCATTTTTCTCGCCTCGTGAAAGAAATATTGCCGGATTTGGTGACGATGGAAAATGTTCCGGGTCTCCAAGATCAGGCGGTGTTCAAGCTATTTGTGAATAATCTCAGACGACTCGATTATCATGTTTGGTACAATGTTGTTGATTGTTCGGAATATGGTATTCCGCAGCAGCGGAATCGTTTGGTTTTGCTTGCATCCAAGTTTGGTGAAATCCAGCTCATGGAGCCGATTGCCAAAACAGAGAAAGAGAAGTGTACAGTATGGGATGCAATAGGAAGTTTGCCGCCTATCGAAGCGGGTTCATGTGACCCGAACGATTCGCTTCATAAAGCGTCGTCGTTAACGGAATTGAATTTGCGGCGGATCAAAGCGTCAAAACCGAGCGGATCATGGCGTGATTGGCCTGAAGAGTTGATTGCAGATTGTCATAAAAAGCATTCAGGGAAAACCTATCCAAGTGTTTATGGCCGAATGTCATGGTCTGAACCTGCACCGACTATGACAACTCAGTTCTTTGGTTTTGGAAATGGGCGGTTTGGGCATCCTGAACAGAATAGGGCTATTTCACTTCGTGAGGGGGCGATTTTGCAAAGCTTTCCAAGTAATTATAAATTCATCGCTCCTGGTGAAAAAATATTTCAGAAGGCTATTGGGCGGTTGATTGGAAATGCTGTACCGGTGAAGTTAGGCGAGGTTATTGGGTGTAGTATGAATAAACACTTGGAGGTGCTGTATGATTGAAAATGGGCAAAATGAATATATGATGCAGTTGAGTTTAAATGTGCTCAACCATTTAGGGATAAATCTTTATTCAAATATATCTTCAGTTCTTTCAGAAGTTGTAGCCAATGCGTGGGATGCTGATGCGGAAAAAGTTGATATACAAATCAATGATGATTATGTCGTTATTAGTGATGATGGGCATGGGATGAGTATTGATGATGCAAATAAAAAGTTTTTAATGGTCGGTTATAGACGTCGTGAACAAGATGTTGCCATAACAGGTCGTTTTAAAAGACCAGTGATGGGGAGAAAAGGAATTGGAAAGTTATCTCTTTTTTCGATAGCAAATCATATAAAAGTTTTTAGTGTAAAAAATAATGAGCGGCATGGCTTTGAGATGCGGCTTGATGAGATTAAGAGGAAAATTGAAAGTGGTGAAGGGGTTTATTATCCCAAAAAATTGGATGATTTTCCTGATGATCTGGATAAAGGTACTCGTATAATAATTTCCGGTTTTAAGAGAAATTTTCGACAACCAGAAAAAAATCTTAAACGTCGTTTGGCAAGAAGATTTAGTGTCGTTGGCGCGGAATATAATTTTCAGATTTTATTGAATGGACAGCAGATAAACCCTTTAGATCGAGATTATTACCACAAAGTGCAGTTTCTTTGGGTTTATGGTAAAGATGACGGGCGATATAATGGTTTGTGCCGAAATAGCGAAAATGTTGAAGTTCGGGCTTCTGCTTTGGAGATAAGTAATTATAGCGTGAAGGGATGGATTGGGACTGTAAGGGAAGCTGGTGATCTCAAAGATACCGATACAGGCGATAATTTGAATAAAATAGTTGTAATGGTTAGAGGAAAGGTCGCTCAAGAAGATATTCTTGGCGATTTTATTGAAGGAGGAATTTACTCGAAATATGTATTTGGTGAGTTGGAAGCCGATTTTCTTGATTCGGATAATGAAGATGATATAGCGACAAGTAGTCGCCAAAACATTATAGAGGATGATGCGCGCTATGTTGACTTGAAGAATTTCCTTGAAAAAGAGCTAAAGTATATACAGAGTAATTGGACTGAGTTAAGAAATAAAGAAGGGGAAAAAATGGCTCTTGAGATACCTGCGATTAAAGATTGGTATAAAACTCTCGGGTCAGATAATAAGAAAAAAGCAGTGTCTTTATTTGGAAAAATAAATAAGCTGACGCTTGCCTCTGAAGTAGAGCGTAAAGGTTTGTTAAAACATGGGATATTGGCATTCGAAAGTCTTCGTGTTAAAGAAAATCTAGACGCTTTAGAAAATTTGGATGGAAGTGAATTAGATAAGTTTATTCGGATATTTAGGGACATAGATGATATTGAGGCTACTTTTTATAGGCAGATTGTCGTGTCAAGAATAGGAGTCATTCGTTCTTTAAAAGAGAAAGTTGATATGAATGTTAGAGAAAAGATATTGCAGGAGCATATTTACGACCATTTATGGTTGCTTGATCCTGGCTGGGAACGAGTTGATGCTTCGGAGTATATGGAGCAGCAAGTGTTAACAGAGTTTGGTAAGATTGAAGTTAAACTTTCTGACGATGAGAGAAATGGTCGAGTAGATATAAAGTATCGTACCACATCTGGAAAGCATCTTATAATTGAACTCAAACGAGCTGAAAGAATCTTAAGCACATTTCAGTTGATGGAGCAAGTAGATAAGTATAAAAAAGCATTAAGGAAAATACTTGACATTCAGCAAAAAAGTCATGAACCAATAGAGGTTATTTGTGTTGTTGGTAGGTCTTTGTCAGATTGGGGCGATAATCCGATATATAGGGAAGACTCTGTTGCTTCAATGGAAAAACAGCAGATTCGTGTAGTTTTGTATCAGGAGCTGATTTGTAATGCAGAAAAAAGCTATGAGGCATATTTAAAAAAGAAAAAAGAGGCTGGCAGAATATATGATTTGATACAGCAAATTGATGTTGAATGGTAATGGTTCTCATTGTGATTTTATTTCAGATTTAGCAAAGTGGATACAGTAGATAAGAATACACGATCGAGAATCATGTCCAGTGTGGCTCAAAAAAACACTGGGCCAGAGGTCAAGCTTAGAAAGGCATTGCATCGAATAGGACTGAGGTATCGACTCCATGACAAAAGGTTGCCAGGTTCACCGGATATTGTTTTTCCTCGTTTCAAGGGGGTATTGTTCGTTCATGGATGTTTTTGGCACAGACATGGTTGTAAAGCGACAACGACACCAAAGGATAATAATGAATATTGGGAAAAGAAATTTGCAGAAAATGTCGAACGTGACAAGAGATTTGTAGAAGCTCTTCGTCAAGCCGGTTGGCGTGTCGCTATTGTTTGGGAATGCGATTTGAAAGGCAAAAAATTAAATCCAGAAAAAATCGCTAAAATTGTAAAACGCTGGCTTCATTCCGATATATCGTTTATTGATGATATAGGTGCTTCAACCCTGTTTTTATCTGACCAAGATTGATTACCATTGAATGAAAAGAGTAAACATACGGTTTGAAAAAAAGCTATTTAATGTTTTCCGTATTATCCGATCTTCCTTCCCAACATCCGCATCCCCAGCATCAACGCCCCCGTCACTGCTTGTGCTTTTTCTTGTTGTCGAGCAGTAGCGGCTGGTAGCGTTCGAAGTTTTCGAGGATGGTGCTCAGGCCTTTGCTGACTGCGGTTTGCGGTTCGTTGCAGATTGTCACATTCAGTCCGGTTGCGGCGTGGATTTTTCTGTCGATTCCGCTTAACTGCGCTCCGCCGCCCGTCAGATAGATGCCTCGTTCGAGAATATCGACGGCCATATCCGGTTTGTCAGCAAGCACTTCGATGCTTTTCCTGATGGCCGCGACGATCTCCTGCAACGGAGCGGTTATGAGATCGCTTAGGGCGGCGGTGCTGATCTCCTGCGTTTCGGGAAAGCCCGACCGAAGGTTGAACCCTTTGACCGTCAGTCGAGCGTCCTCGTCGAGCCTGTCGGTGTTGGCGATATGCAGCTTGATCTGCTCAGCGGCATAATCGCTGATCGCAAGGTGGTTTTTTTCTCTCAGGTACCGGATGATTTCATTGTCAATGTGGTTGCCCGAAACGTCGAGGGACTCTCCGTTGACAATCCCACCCAGCGATATGACGGCTATTTGCGTGGTGTCAGCTCCGAGATTGACGACAAGACTCACGACCGGCTCGAACGGGTCGATGCCTGCGCCTATGGCCGCGGCTATCGGTTCAAACACCAGATACGCCTCTTTCGCGCCAAGGTGCTCCGTCGCCATGTCGAAGAATGCACGCTTTTCCACCTCGGTTATACTGCGTGGCACGCTGATCACCAGCCGGTGAATGCCAAAAAGAATTCTCGGTATGGCGGCGTGCAGCAGCTCCCGGAACAGCCGCTGCGCAATATCGTAATCAGTGATGATGCCCTTGGTGACAGGCTGGATGGTGTGCATGCCCGGATGCATTTTCCGGTGCATGTTGAGCGCTTCGCGCCCCATGGCGAGCCACTTGCCTGAATCGCTCGCTACCGCGACAATCGTGGGTTCATCGACCACGATGCCTTTATCCCGGATGCACATCAGCGTGTTTGCCGATCCGGGGTCAAGACCGAGGTCGATGAAGGTCTCCATGTTCAAAACGTTGCCAAAAATCATAGTGCCAGCCTGTTGACGGTTGCGGAAGCCCTGTTCGCCAATCGTGTCGCGCAGTGTTTTCATTGTGTTCCGGCGCTCCTCGACAGTTTTCAGGATCGCTGGTACTACAACAATCGGGATGTACAATCTGTTTATTGGGGGTGTTTGAGGCGTGCGCGTCTGGCGGGAGGGGACGTTGGCGGAGTTATTGTTTTTCGCTGATAGCACGATTTCGCCTTGCAACGACCCTGCGCACCAGCAAAATAACAGCAATCATCGCGATCACGATCAGCGCGGCGGCGGTGATGGTGAGCCAGTTGCCTCCGGCGAGAAGGGCGATGGGGTTCCATGAGGCTTCGGCGATGATGCGCCCTTCGGGGCGGGTGTAGCGTCCGGGGATCGTCGCAATGCCGTTTTGCTCGGGGAAGGACGAGAGGTATTCGGCGAGGGCGACCCATTCGCGCAGCGGTTCGCCGTTGCGCATCACGGTGAGCTGGGCTTTGTCTTTGTCGCTCACCGGATTGCCCGCTTCGTCCCTCGGCGTGATCGAGAGGATGCCGTGTGATTTTGCGCCGATCAGGTCGATCAGGTTTGCGAGGTAGGAGTTGATGGCCACGCTGTAGAGACGCTCGCGCTCGACGGGACGGTAGCGGTTGTCGCCTCCTTCGACTTCGACAGAGGTGACGCGGTCGAACGGCACGCGATTGGGGTTGTAGCGGAACCTGATGCCGGAGACGCTCAACAGGGCGTCTTTTTTCGAGGGGGCAATGCTCGTCTGGACCTCCAGCAGCTTTTTCAGGTCGCGCCCGGTGAGGTAGACGACGACAATGGTGTTGCCGCAATAGCCATACTGCACTGGGCCGAGCGAGGCGGTCTGGAACACGTCCGACACGCGGATGTCGCCCCGGTAGAGCGATGCGCGGATGCAGCCGAGCACATCGACGGCGGCGTCGATATGGCGGCGTTGCCCCTCCGCCTGCTCCACGGCGTAGCGGCAGGCGTCGGTGACGAGGTTTCCGAGAGCGCTTTCGCCGGGATGGGCGTAGGTGTACTCGAGTGTCTCGCCGTCGAAGGGCTGATAAGCGAGCACCTGGTCGAAGCGGTAGCCGAAGTGCGAGAGGTAGCGCGCTTCGATGATGCTCTGGAAGCCGTCGATCATCTGCGCGATCATGGGTTCTTCCGGCACACTCGCATCCATTTTCCGCAGCCGGTATCCCGCCACCGTCACGTCGCGGCCCTTCTCGACCATCAAATCGAGCACGCCAAGCCACGATCCGTAAGATCCGGCGGAGACGATGGCCGTTTTGCCGACCATGATCGGCGTGTGCCGAATTGTATGCGTGTGTCCGCTGACGATCACGTCGATGCCGGGAGCGACGGCGGCGAGTTTTTCGTCCTCCGAGTGACCTCTGTTCGGACTGGTGCCGCCGTGCGACAGGCAGATGATGAGGTCAACCTTTTCTCGCTCTTTGAGGAGTCTGACCGTTTTTCTCGCCGTTTCGATGGGGTCGGAGAAAGTGACCGGTCTGGCCAGGGTGGCGTCTTCGGCGGCATCTGTGCCGAGCAGCGCGAAAATGCCGATGCGCAAGCCGTTGCGCTCGACGACCGTGTAGCCGCGCACGGGATAGTCGCGGAAAGCCTGCTTCAGCGTTGCGTCGCCGGAGTCGCTCTCGCTGAAGCGGAGGTTGGAGATGAGCAGTTGCGGCAGCGCGGCGGCTTTGGCTCGTGCGGCGCGGAGCATTCCGGCGAGGCCGGAGGGGCGGAAGTCGAAGTCGTGATTGCCCAGGGCGACGGCGTCGTAGCCCATCGCGCCCATGAGGCGCAGTTCGAGCGCCTCATCCTGCAAAACGGTGTGGTAGAGCGTGCCCTGCGTGAAGTCCCCCGCATCGACGACGAGAGCCTCGCCCTCCTTCCGCCGACGCTCCTCGTCGATAGCGCTCGCCAGCCGTGCGTAGCCGCCAACGTCGGATATGCGTCCGTCGCCCGTCAAATCGCGGTGTGGCGAAAAGTAGGAGTGCAGGTCACTGGTGAAAAGTACGGTCAGCCTCGCCTGTGCCGCGAATGCAGGTGTCGCGGGGAGCAGATGCAGCGCGGCGAGAAGCGAAAAGAGCGCCAAGAGCAGCTCGAACCGGCGCGGCAGCGTTCGGCATCGCGGCGTTGTCTGTCGAAGGCCGGGATCTGGATGAAAGAATATGCTGAAGCTGTCTCGGTCGATCATGCGCGGAACTGCTGATGTTAGCGGGGTGAACTATTCGATACCCGGTTTGGAGGCCAAACGTCGCGCAATCGCATCCCGTTCCAATATAAAAAACAAACCCCCGGTTCCATTTGATGAAGCCGGGGGTTTGAAACAGGCAATTGCCGAACGGGTTACTTTCTCATGTAGATAAAGCTGGGAGCAGGACGCCCGATAAAGCAGGAGCGGGTGAAGCCATATTTTTTGATGATCGCCAATGCTGTTCTCGCTTCGCCCTCCTTGTTGTCGAAATCGAAAACCCAGTGGCTGCCATCGACGATCTTCCAGCGTCCATCGATGAATCTGACCTCGACGGTGTTGGGGTTGAAGCTTACGCAATCTTCGCCAGGCATGCTTCCTTGCGGCGCTTTGCCGTCAACCAGCAGGTAGCGGAAGCTCGGGTCGGGGCGTCCGACGAAGCAGGAGCTGTTCATGCGGTAGTACTTGATGATCTTCAGCGCTTGCAGAGCTTCGAGCCGTTTGTCGCCGAAGTTGAAGAGCAGGTGGTTGCCGTCAATAATCGACCAGCGTCCGTTGAGGTTTTTGACGGTCGTGGTGGCCGGGTTGAAAGGCAAGCAATCTTCGCGGAGCGCCGGGGGCGGCATCGGTACGGGCATCGGGCCGGGCATGGGTCTCATCGGCATAGCGGCGGCTGGTGGGGGAACTGGTCTTATCGGCATCGCACGGAGCTGCCGTTTGAAGGTGTAAGTTACCCTGTAGTCGCTACGGTTGCTGCGGTCCGTGAAGCGGGTGTAGACCTCGGCGCGGATCATGTTGTTGCCCGCTGGCGTCACGATGACCAGCGTCTGGCTGAAGCCGGTGGCGTACATGGCGGAAACCGCCTGCGCCGTTGGAGCGATTGGCGCTGAGACGTTCGGCGCGTAGGCGTAAGCATCGACTTCGCCCCAGTCGCAATCCTGCGGATGGCACTTGCCCCAGGCGTGCATACGCAGGTTGTTCGGATTGCCGTCGATAATGAGCGCCGTGATGCCTCGGGTGTTCGGATCGACGTTTTGCCAGTTGCCGCTCATCTGGTTCAGGGCCGCGAAGCCAAGCGAGTGGCAAAGCAGGAACAGGATCGCCAGAGAGGCGGAAAGGAAAGTTCTTTTCATGTCAACTCCTGTTTTCGGATTGTAATCAGTTCAGTGTCAGAATATTGGGTAATACATTAAAAAGTTAGATAATCTTTGATACAATAAAAAGATAATATGTATGCTTTTCGGGTGCGACCGTTTTATCCTGCATGATTGAAAATGGCGGAGGCTGAAGTATCCGGCTTCGCAAAAGGATGCGATGAATAGCGTTGCCGAATGGTCAGGAGGCTGTCCCGGTTTCGAGTTTGAGGCAGCCTCGCGTTTATGACTGTCAATCCATGATCGTGACGCACTCCGCATTTTTCGGCGGAGCTTCGGGGTATGGCTCAGCCGGGTAGCCGAAGACGGCGGCGGCGTAGGGCTGGTGGCCTTCCGGGAAGTCGAGGCCGATCTCGCGGAAGATCGCTTTGCCTTTTTCGGTAGCGTGGAACATCATCACGGCGTGCGTCCAGCAACTGCCGATCCCGAGCGATGTTGCGGCAAGCATCAGATTCTCCATCGCGAGCGTGCAGTCGTACTGCGCGGCTATGGCGCCGGGATCGCCGGAGATGATGACCATCAGCGGCGCATTGTAGAAAACGCTGAATCCCTCCTGCTTTGCGATCTCCCGGAGCGCTTCGATATTCGATTCGAGGAACGCGCTCTTGCAGTTCTCTTCGAGCTTCTGGAGCAGTTCCGGGTTGCGGATGGCCGTAAAATGCCATGGCTGCTGGTTCATGGCCGATGGAGCGTACCGCCCGGCTTCGAGCATCAGGTCAAGTTCCGTCTGCCCGACCGGATCGGGTCGGAAGGCGCGAACGCTGCGGCGTTTGAGGATCGTTGAAAGAGTTTCGTTCATGGTTTGCGGGATTTGAGTTTGTCGTCGAAGGATTTTCGATAATAATCAATATAGAATCGGGACGGTCGATCTTCAATCGGATGAAGGAAAAGAGGTACTTGAGCTGGTTTCGGCGATTGATCGTTGCCCTGTACTGAAACCAAATGCGGGCGCGGGACGTTCGGGCAGATGTATCGCGCAACACTCTATCCAATCTCGCTATGAACACCTATCGCATCGCTGTGGTTGTCGGCAGCATCAGGAGGGAGTCGCTGAACCGCAAGCTTGGCGACGCGCTTGTCAGGCTCGCTCCCGCAGATTTTTCGTTTCATCATCTGAGAATTGACGACCTGCCACTCTACAATCAGGAATACGAGGAGCATCCGACCGAATCGATGCAGCGGTTGAGGCGAGAGATTGCCGAAACCGACGGCTTGATGATCGTCACGCCTGAATACAACCGTTCGGTTCCAGGCGTTCTCAAGAACGCCATCGATCACGGCTCGCGCCCTACCGGTCACAACGTCTGGGAGGGCAAACCGGCGGGCATGATCGGTCTGTCGCCGAGCGCTTGCGGCACCTGCATGGCCCAGCAGCACCTGCGCAACATCCTCGCCGTGCTCGACGTCCCCACGATGGGCCAACCCGAAGCGTTCATCCAGTACCGTGACGACTTTTTCGATACCGACGGCAACATCGGCCCCGCCAGCCGCGACTTCCTGCAAGGCTGGATGAACCGCTTTGTCGCCTGGGTGAGGTTGCACGCGAAACCGTGCAAGGCATGATTGTTGTTTCGATTCGGGCAAACTTCATGAACCAGTTCGGGTGCTCCGCGGATTTTCGTGAGCAGATGGTGAATCAGGATCGATTGATTGAGTAAAGACCACTCAAAAAGTTCTGCGCGAAAACCGGTGGCCCAAAAGCTGACTGATCATTTTGGTCGCCTCAGGAAGTGATTCCTGACGACAGTGTGCTCACCCATACGGTTTTTCACGGCCTGAATAGAGGCCGAATATCCGTCGGTTCAACACGTCTTTTGATATGGAAAGCGATTGGGTTTTTATCTTTTCTGCGAACGATAAACATCCCCGGTTCATTCAGTCTCAGATTATTTATTTTGTTTTTGAATAATGATTTATCATCGATTCAAAACCGATAGAAGACTATGGGTATTTATATAAAATGATAATGAATTGCTATCGATTACATAAATTATGTATGATTCTCGGAATATATTTTATCTGCTTTTTTTTGAATCACTTAGTCGTTTTTCTCGAATTTATTAGGAAAGAGCGTTTTGTGAAAATGAAAATATTTTTTAAATAGTGTCTGACAGAAAACTGTTATAATATTATAAAATAATATTATATATTTAAAATAAGCATTAAAGATTTTAGTGCGAATCCCTGTAGCAGCAGAATATTCGGTTTTTTGAGGCGTTATTTACTATAAAAACACACTCCAGAGCACCCATTAC
>Ga0326729_1000064_pt1 | contig 33267 bp, 29 predicted proteins | sample MHFSIPfraction_2_FD_207744 | JGI IMG/M metagenome (GOLD analysis project Ga0326729, IMG submission 207744) | Lab enriched peat soil microbial communities from Michigan Hollow, Ithaca, NY, United States - MHF6AY SIP fraction | ecosystem: Environmental > Terrestrial > Soil > Wetlands > Peat...
TAGAGTCCGGAGAACCGATGAATCCAGGAATTCTTACTGAAACGCTCAACAATTTCCTTGCGGCGTTCGGTTCGGGTTGGTCAAACCTGCAACCAGCCATCAACTGGCTGACCGGAACGCTTCTTGGTATCGAGATTGTGATGCTCGGGCTTTGGTGGGCGCTCGGTGGTGGAGAGCAATTGGTGTCGGTCATGAAGAAGATTCTCTATATCGGGATCTGGATGTGGATCGTCCGCTCTTTTCCATCGTTGGCGGATGCATTCGTGAAGTCGTTGATCCAGGCAGGCAAACTGGCCGGAGGGGGCGGTGGCCCAAGCCTTTTTGACCCGTCGAACATCATCAACTACGGACTGGCAACCACAGCGCCGCTGGTCGAAAAGATCAGCAGCATCGGCATAACCGAGATCGTCAATGGTATCGTTCTGGCCATTACCTATGTCGGCATCATGCTCGCCTACATCCTCATCGCCTGGCAGATTTTCTATGCGGTGCTTGAATTCAACCTTTTGGTGGCTGTTGCGGGCATCTTTCTCCCGTTCGGCTTTCTCGAACAGACCAAGTTCTTGGCAGAAAAAGCTATCGGCGCGATCGTCTCTTCCGGGATCAAGCTGATGGTGCTGGCGTTCATCATGGCGGTTATCGAACCGACACTGTCGACACTCAAGTTTTCTGCCGCGCTTGATTTCACTGAGATATGGAGCGCCTTGCTTACAGTTGGTGCTGTTGCCTTTCTGGCCTGGAATGCGCCGGGTATCGCTTCTGGCCTGCTTGCCGGAAGTCCGAGTCTTAGCGCAGGGACGGCTGTCCAGAATGCCATTGTCGGTGGAACCGGTATGGCCCTTGCAGGTATGGGCGCTTACGGCATGACCAAAGCGGCGATCACAAAGGCAGCCGGGGGAAAGGCTGCTGCCGCAAGCCAGTTGAGTGGCTCTGGTGCTGCGGCCAGTGGAGGCGATGCAGCCAAGGCAGGCGGCGCCAATGGTACAGGTACAACTGGAGCAAATACTCCGGGTTCTTCCGGGAAAGCCGGTGAAACCACTGCTGGGAAACAAGGAGAAAAGGGAGGGGAAGATGCAAAAGGCGCGGCCCCGAACTGGGCCAAGAATGCCCTGCATGGCATACATGCTCCTGAAGAGGCGCAACCGTCAGGCGGTAGCGCGACACCTCGTCTGTAATCATAAAATTGGAACGACATGAAGGGAACGACAAGGACATGGAGGCCCAAAGGGGCGCTTGACACCCCGTACAAACGGGCAAGACAGGAGTGGGACAGCAGGATCGGCGACGCCGTGATCCAGGCAAGGAACTGGCGCCTTGCGACCTTTGCCGTTCTGCTGCTTATCGCGATGCCTTCGCTGATCGGCTTGATCTATGTCGGCACCTTGCCCAAGAAAGTCCCCCACATCGTCGAGGTGGCGCAAGACGGAAGTGTCGCTTATCGTGGAGCGATCGGAAAAAGCTGGGAGGGATACACGCCATCAGCGGCCTCGATCAAATACCATCTTCAGCGCTTTATCCAGGCTACAAGGATGATCAGTTCCGATGGTGCAGTCGTCAAGAAAAACTGGTTTGATGCCTACAAGCTCGTGACTTCGAACGGAGCCAATATTCTGAACACTTACGTGCAGCAGCATGACCCGTTTCTTCGTGCCGCAACGGAACGGGTCAGCGTCGAAGTCCTGTCAATGGTACCGATATCTTCGGAAAGCTGGCAGGTTGACTGGAAAGAGTCGTCCTGGGGTGTGCATGGTGAGCTTCTTGGGGAGAGTTACTGGAGAGGGATTTTCCGGACGATGATCAAGGAGCCGAAGACCGACGATCAGCTGATGGCCAATCCGATCGGCCTGTATATCGACGAGTTTCACTGGTCCAGAATCAACCGCTAATCCGAGTTTATCATGAAGACATCAACCACTGTTCTTGCCTCCGCAATGCTTTTGACCGCCTTGCCGTCAACCGGTGTTGCAAGACCGGTTGCAAAACCATGGAATGTGATTGAGCATGCCAACAGGGAGTCTGCAAAGAACCCTGACTCTTTCGGTTATCAGAATGCCATCATGAAGTATGACTTCGAGGATGGCCAGCTGTTTCAGGTGTACGGAGCACCGCTCAAGCTGACCGATATCCAGCTCGAGCCTGGGGAAAAACTGCTGGGTGACCCGGTTTCCGGAGATACTGTCCGCTGGATCGTCGGCAGGAGTAAAAGCATGGTCAACGGTCTTGAGCAGGAACATATCTACATCAAGCCGACACGGCCAGGTCTGCATACGACTCTCAGTTTGAACACCAGCCTGAGAACCTACCATGTCGAGCTGAGCAGTTACGAACACACCTACATGGCAGCGGTGAGCTGGAACTACGAGCAGTACAACCTGCGTCAGCTCAAGGCGGTCGAGAAAACCTCGACGGAATCCCATGTCAATCTCGCTGCTCTTGACTTCAAGTACAAAATCGATGTAAGGAAAGGGAGGCGACCGATGTGGATGCCGGTGAAAGTCTTCGATGACGGCCGGAAAACCTTTGTCCAGTTCCCGGATGAAATGCTTGTACGCGAAGCTCCGGTTCTCTTTGTGGTTGGACAGGACGATAATGTCCAGCTCGTGAATTACCGGGTGAAAAATGACTACTACATCATCGACCGCCTGTTTGAGCGTGCAGAGCTGAGGGCCGGGGATAAAGGTGAGGTAGTGGTTCGGATCAAGAAACAGTAACCCATTGGAGCCTGCTACATGAATACGGTCACTACCGACCCTCAGCCACAAGAACTGGCTGATTCGCATGGCTCGAAAATTCCAGCCGATGACCCTCGTCTTCAGTTGCCGAGGAAAAAGAGTCGGACGCTGAAAAAGGGCCCGGTTATTGCCCTCTCATCCGCTGTTATGGGCCTTATGGCTCTGGCGGTTGCATTGGCGCTTCAGCCTCAGAAAAAGAGTGCGGGACATGGGAACAAGACGCAAGATAACGAGGCTATCGCACAACCGACCATTCCGGATGTCATAAGGCAGGGGCCGGATAACACCAAACCAGTAGCCGTTCCGGACACATCGATTACAGCGCCAGTCCCGGATAAGGTTCCTCAACTTGGCCGACCGCTTCCCGGTGACCTCGGACACGCGATGGTTGCCCCAAACGCACGCTATAATGGTACATCGCAACCTGGCCCACCAGATCCTGTCGAGCAGGAGCAGCATGCAGCCATTGCCTCAAGCCCTTTCTTTGGCGGAATGGCGAGTTCCGTCAATGCGGCAAATTCCGGCAGCAGTGTGGCAGGTATGGCAACCGCGATGCCGCCGGCTGCAGGTGGTGCAAGCACGTATGGCCATGACCAGAACAATCAGGCACGAAAATCCGATTTTTTTGTCAATGGGGGAGGTGAGGACAAAGAGTATCTCTCGAAGCCCCTGAGAAAGCCGGCAAGCGCATTTGAAGTTAAAGCCGGTGCCGTCATTCCTGCCGTGCTCATCACCGGTATCAACTCCGACCTGCCAGGCAACGTCCTCGCCATGGTCAAAGAGAATGTCTATGACACTGCGTCAGGTGAGTACCTCCTGATCCCGCAGGGAACGAGGGTCATCGGCAAATATGACAGCATGGTAAGCTACGGGCAGAAGCGGGTCCAGGTCAGCTGGCAGCGGATGGTGCTGCCGGACGGCTCGTCCGTCGTGCTTGAGAATATGCCGGGTGTCGATCTTGCAGGCAATGCCGGTTACAAGGATAAGACCGACAACCATTTCGACCGGCTGATCGGGGGAGTTGTCCTCTCTTCGCTGCTTTCGGTAGGCGCGACGGTCTCGCAGGGGACTAACTCCTCTCAAGACATGACGACACAGCAGCGTATGGCTGCCAATGTCGGCGACGAGATTTCCAGTGCTGGCAAACAGATCACCAGAAAGAACCTCGATATCCAGCCGACCCTACAAATCAGGGCAGGGCACTCGGTCAACATCCTGGTGAACAAGGACATGATCGTGAAGCCCTATTACAACAACTAACAGAAGACACCATGATTACTCTGCAGATCCAGGTCAAAAGTGAGCCGGTCACCCGTCGCGTCAAGCTGAGCAAGGAAGTTTCAGATGAGTTCGACCTCTATGTGAAGGCAGCAATGGAGAAAACGCCCGGAGCAGACGAGTCACTCGTGCTTGAGGCGATCCTGAAGAACCATTTCAGGAAGGATAGGGGCTTCAAGGGCTGGATACAGAGCCGTAACGCCCAGAATCAGGCCGGGCCGTGAGGGGCCGGTTACTTTGACCTAATCCGCAAATACTTCCGCTTTTAAGACTTCCAGTTCGTGTTTTCTCCGCATCCGGTTGCCAACAATCGTCTGATAATCGTCCGATTTTGTACCTTGAATCGTTCGATGGTTTGTTGCCAAAAGCAGAATAAAAGCATGTCTCCTTCCAATAAGAAACCGCCAGACGATTCTTTCGCCTCGATAATGACGCTTGCTGAAGAGATGCAACGGCTTGCAAAGATTGCCGTATTGCAATACACTCCAGTTGTCGAGGGTATCATCAGCAGCAAGAGCAGAGATGTTCACCACATCGAGTATAACCTTGACCGCTTACTTGATTTCGGTTTCTAAGACCCGATGGTTGAGCTATTTCGCAGACTCTGCCGACATTACTACTTTATCGATGTTGAAGTTGCCACCGACACGTCCTTACCTATCGTGACATGTGGGATTCGGAAGATTCCAAAGAACCTCCAGCCACAGTCGTTAACCTGAAATTCTAAATACGTCCGTATTTCTTTGTTTTCAAAGATTTTATGATATTAACCTTGACGGGTTATGTCCCTCACTGGTGCTGTATGGCCAAAAAGGGTTTTCTCATCTTTACCCCATTGACATATGGCGATTCCTGACTTTCAAAGCATCATGCTTCCATTGTTGCAGTTTTGCGAGGATGGTAACGAGCATTCAAATCAGGAAGCTCTTGATGCTTTAGCTTCACAATTCCACTTATCGGATTCCGAACGAAAGCAGCTTTTACCCAGCGGTCAGCAGCGGCTTTTTGATAATCGTGTCGCCTGGGCTCGCGCTCACATGAAAATGGCTCTCCTGATCGAGAATCCACGACGAGGCATTTTCCGCATTACTGAGCGTGGCAAATCCGTACTCGCTCAAAGTCTATCTGTCATAAATCTGAAGTTTCTTCGCCAGTATCCGGAGTATGTCAATAACCGGGAAAAGCCGCAAGCAGAGGCAGCTTCGTTTTCAGAACCTGGGATTCAGACTCCTGAAGAGCAGATAGAGCAGGCGTATGAAGCTCTCAGAGAGACTCTTGCCCAAGAAATTCTCCAGCAACTTAAGTCCACATCGCCATCCTTTTTCGAAAAGGTTGTCGTGGATGTGCTGGTAAGAATGGGTTACGGTGGTTCACTCAAGGATGCAGGGCAAGCTATTGGTCATAGTGGTGATGAAGGAATCGATGGGGTCATCAACGAGGATAAGCTTGGGCTCGACAGCATTTACATCCAGGCGAAGCGTTGGGAGGCATCCGTAACGAGGCCGGAAATCCAGAAGTTCGCTGGGGCCTTACAAGGCAAACGCGCAACAAAAGGAGTTTTCATTACAACCTCTGATTTTTCAACTGGGGCAAATGAGTTTGTGTCCAACATTGCCAGTAAAATCATCCTGATCGATGGCAAGCACTTGGCAAATCTGATGATAGACTATGGCGTCGGTGTTTCGACGGAAGCAATCTATGAGTTGAAAAAGATTGACTCCGATTTTTTTGTGGAATAATGTTTAACGACATCGGAATAGATAAATGCCTTTAGAAATATCGATTAAGCGTGACGAGGCCAAAGGGAAAGTCTGGAGCTATGTACGCAGTAAGTGGCTGGTAGAAACACCTGAAGAAACTGTACGTCAGGAGTATTTGCTCGTACTGGTCAATGAGTACGGCTTTGCTCTTGAACAGATAGCTGAAGAGATGGATTTGACCGGGCGAGGTTCTGCTGCCGCACGTGCTGATTTTGTTATCTGGCGCACTGCTCAAGATAAAGCTGATGACAACGCCCCGTTCATCATAGTTGAATGCAAATCCGATAACGTTACCATCAAGCCTCTGGACTACAGCCAAGGTGAAAACTATGCCCGTATCTGTGGTGCTCCTTTTTTCGTTACCCACAACTCGCGTGAAACAAAATACTGGCGAGTTAAGAAAGACAAGGTGCCTGGCTACACGGAAGAGATCGAAAATATTCCGCATGGCGACGCTTCTGATAATGACATCAAAGAACTGCTCTCCAAGTTACGTGTTTTCAAGGAAAAGGAGTTTGCCGACCTGCTGCACAAGTGCCACAACATTATCAGGAATCGTGAGAAAAAAGACCCGGCTGCGGCTTTTGATGAGATCGCTAAGGTGCTATTCATCAAGGTCTATGTGGAACGCTCTCTGCTGACTCGGCGTAACAAGACCAATCTGTTCACCGTTGATGTGCTTAAAAACCAGATCGCCGATAATCCACTGGACAACCTTTTTCAGGAGACCAAGCGAGCGTACTCTACCGACAAGATTTTCGAACAGGATGAGCGCATCAACCTGAAACCGGCCACCGGCGAAGCCATCGTCAAGGAGCTGGAGAAATACAATCTTTCTGATACTAGTGAAGACGTGAAAGGTGTTGCCTTCGAGCGATTCCTTGGCCGAACTTTTCGGGGCGAGATTGGTCAGTTTTTCACCCCTCGTACCATTGTCGAATTCATGGTGCATATGGTTGACCCTCAAGAGGATGACATTGTTTGTGACCCTGCCAGTGGTTCGGGCGGTTTTCTTATCAGGGTGTTCGAAATCGTGCGCGAAAGGATTCTTGCTGACGCCGACCGCGAGTACAACGTCTTCAAAGCCCACGTTGAAAAAGACAATTCACTTTCGGAGGCGCAGCGGGCAAGAAAGCTCCAGGAAAAATTCACGGAGGTGCAGGCGCTCATTGACCAAAAAAGAGAGGGTTCCCGGTTGTGGAAGCTCTCTAACCGTTGCATCTACGGCACAGATGCCAATGATCGCATGGCACGCACCAGCAAGATGAACATGATTATGCATGGAGATGGTCATGGCGGTGTGCATCATCATGACGGCTTTTTGAACGTCAATGGGATTTTTGAAGGCCGCTTTGATATCGTTCTGACCAATCCTCCTTTTGGAGCAAATGTCGAACCGACTGATAAAGTGCTTCCAGCAGATATATTTGTCATGCCCTCTGCTGACGAACGATATATGAACGAGTATGGCGATCTGTACATTAAGGCCCAAAACCGTGTCAAGGCTGCGCTCAACAAGCCAATAGCGAGTCTCTTTGATTTGCCTAAGAGCGATAATGCCAAGATTAAAACGGAACTGCTTTTTATTGAGCGCTGTCTTGATTTGCTCAAGCCGGGAGGTCGTCTTGGCATCGTGTTGCCGGAAGGGATCTTCAACAATCCCTCACTTGCTTACGTGCGCGAGTTCACCGAAGACCGTGCCTTCCTACGTGCCGTGGTCAGCCTGCCTCAGGAGACCTTTGTCAGCTCAGGGGCAAGCGTGAAATGCTCGTTGCTTTTCTTGCAAAAGTTTACTGAAGAGGAACAGCAGAAATTTGACGAGACCTATGCCGCCGCCAAGGCTGAGATCGAAGCCCGGTATGCTGATGAGATCGAAGAGGAACGGGTGCGGTTAGAAAGCAAAATCGATGCAGCCATGCAGGCGAAAGACGCTGAATTGCGCAAGGCACTTCAAAAGGAACTCAAGGACTACCTGAAGGCGATTGAAAATCATCAGTTGTCTGAGTCGCGTCAACTGTTCAAGGAGCGCTTTGACTATCCCATCTTCATGTATGAGGCGGAAAAGGTTGGCATCTCCGCAACCGGCGAGGAAGATCAGAATGAACTTTACCCTAATGCCAACCCGCCCGCCGATTGCGACAAGACTTGTTTGGAGTGGTATCGGGAGTTTCTGGCTGATTCCCGCGCCTTTGGCGCGGCGGGAGGAGCTGAATAATGGGTGAAGCTATCGCCAAACGAGTTTTTGCCGTCAATTATAGCCAGCTTGACCGATGGAGTGTTGCTTACTTTCGGTCCGTGAATTGGCAGTGGCCCAAAGAATTTATTAGGCCAATCGGTGAAGCATTATGCCGGATTCAAAAGATCGTTACGGCTGATTTAGTAACGACTCCAATCATTGAAAAGATATCGTTTGGTGGTGAGATTACTCTTTTGAATGAAGAAAAACGTGCTGGGTACAAAGGCAGACTTTTTAAAGCTGAATCTGGACAACTGATTTACAGCAAAATTCGCGTCAAGCAAGGATCATTATGTATTGTTCCGCCATCAATAGACTGGGTGGCAGTCAGCTCTGAATATCCTGTTTATGAGATCAATCCTAAGATAGCTAAACCAATATATCTTGAGTTGGTTTTACGAAGCAGCGCCTTCAAGCATTACCTTGACGGCCTTTCACATGGCGGATCGACAAAGACACGTATTCATCCAGATCAATTTGAGGATCTCTTGATTCCAATCCCGCCGCTGTCGATTCAGCAGAAGATTGTGGCCCACTGGGAGGCAGCGCAACTGGAACTGGCATCAGCGGAGACTGCATTGTCGGCTTTAGTATCGGAGCTTCATTATTGGCTCGTCAATAAGTCCAACGGCTTTGGCAAAGTGACCCAATCTAAGGTGTTCATCGCCAATTACGAGAATACCCAGCAATGGGATGTCAAAGCTGGTCGTGCCGCTGCATTCAGCACATCCAATCCTGACTTTATTCGTCTGGGGGATTATACAGAGGAATGTACTGAAACCGTCAGGCCCTGGGAAGAACCGGAAAAGGAATGGCCGATCTACGGGGTCAACAACAAGGATGGCGTTTTTCTGAGTGCAATGCAGATGGGTAAGGAATTCAACGCACCTTACAAAAAAATTGAGAGAGACTGGTTTTTTCACAATCCCACACGGGCAAACGTCGGTTCGCTCGGTATTGTTCCAGAGGTGCCACCGGATGCGATAACCAGTCCTGAATATCAGGTTTGGCGATTAAAAAACGGATTCCTTCCTGACTTCATGGCCCTTATGTTAAAGACCGATTATTTTCTGGCATTGGTAGGATTTAACCGTGTTGGCGGTGTTAAACAGCGCATGTACTATGCGAATCTTGCAGAGATTAGACTTTCAGAAATATCGATTGACATGCAGAAGGATTTTACCGAACGACGGCAAGAAATTCTGGAGAACATCAAGGTGGCCAATGAACAGCTGGCCTTACGTCGCAAGGAAATCGAAAAAATGATCCTCGGTACTATTCCTGTGGAGGGAAACTGATATGTCGCGAGGTCGCCAATACATTGAGTTCGAGGGGCTTTTCTCTGAAAGTGTGCTGGGCATTTTCCGTATCATCCGAGGCTTTGCCGACCTACGTGACTTGGCAGCGGTTTCAGTTCCTTATAAAATGGAAGCCACAGGGGAAGGGATTCGTGTTGTTGGAAATCAGCGAAAAGAATCTGAAAAGCATGCTGAAGAAATTAAAAACTATCTAGAACACAGCGAGAACCGTTTTATTCCTGAGGTGATTCTTTCTGTTCGGGTGTCTGTAAATCTTATAGTCAGTCGAGGAGAGATTGACCTTGATGAGTTGAGTTTGGGAGAAGTGGTTTATGGAGTCAAGAGCATAGATAGTGGTTTGGTCGATATTTATCGGCGTTATTCAAGCCCTACCATGCGTATGCAGAGACTTCGTGTACGGCGTAGCGATTTGGAACAGATCAAACAAAACAAGATAATTCGTCGTATCGATGGGAATCACCGTTTGCATCTTGCCGAACAACTCACTGATGACCCAAATACACCAGCCAAATATCTTGCCCCTTTCTGCTTGGTGCTTCTTGGAGCACCGGACAACGATGCCGATGACTATTCGGAATCATTGATTTTCCACACGATCAACAGCACCGCGTTACCTCTCGAAACGGAACATGGGCTGCGGTTGTTACTGGGTCAAGACCCCACTCATGCGATGACTCCAGACAACGAATTTACCTACAACCCAATTCTTCACCTCACACGGCTTTTAGCCGACCGGCTTGAAGGTTTGCATCAACCAGCACGACAACGCTTTGGTGAACGTCCATTAACAGCCCTCTGGGAGTCAGCAAGTAATCTGATTGCTATGGATGACACCATTGCCCATGATCGCCAGACCCTGACCAATTTTGCTGATGATCTGTTTTCGGCACTGGCGGATATTGTTACCCTACTCACAGTTAATCATCCGTCGCTTTGCAGTACCTATGGTTTTTTCGAACTTGCAGCGCGTGTCTGGAGAGATGCTGAGGGTAATAATCATGACCAAAAAGTCCAATGGTCAGTGAACTATCTTGATCGCATCGGTAATTGGCTTGGTAGCCAGGGCATAACAAGCTTTCTCAATCCACTATCTCCAGCGGAGCAACTGCTAAATACATTTAGGGCAGCACAGTTCCGTATTCCAAAACGAGCTTTTCTTGCACGTTGGTATCCACCGCAGGATGCTCCGAATGATGCGCACAAAAAAGCCAATTTGCGTTTGCAACAGCTTCGGCTAACATTGAGCAATCTTGAACAACAACATGGTATCGGGCTTGAACTGATCGATATGGGTACTGAACAAGGTGGTGCCTTTCTGATCCATAGCCGGATGTATGAGGCCATTGCTTCCTCTGACATCATCATTTGCGACCTAACTGGACATCGGCCTAATGTTTATGTTGAGGCTGGTTATGCACTGAAACATCACGAAAGCAACAGACTTATTTTTCTTTTTGAACCTAGCAATACTGATGATAAGGTGCCATTTGATTTAAATGCATATAGGTATGTAGAAATTTCACAGGCGGCTGATATTCTGAATAGATTGATGCCTGATATTATTTCTATTTTGAGAGCTGCTGGTGCTTCCATCTAATATATTATAAATATGAAAAGTCAGGATGAGGCCTTCTATATAAATCGTCGTGATGTTTTGGTTGAATATGGTTTAACTGAAGATCAGGCATGGCGATTGGTCGCAGGGAGTGCTTATTTTTATGAGAATGGTGGGGTTGATCCGAGAACATATTGGGACGACCCAAAAGATTTTAATGCTCGTGATGAGTTTTATTTGATTATGAATTCGTATGTGGCATTTGCAAAGATTATTTATAATTTTAAAGAGCACGAGCTAAAAGATTGGTTGGGGGAGCTTCATGTGGCGTATTTATATTTTTTTAAACTTAACGCACAGAGTGTAAAATCTATTGATGTTTTATTGAACTCTTGTTGTTACGCGGACGCTTTTGCGTTGTGTCGACTTATTCAGTCAAGGGTTAATCTATTGCTATTGTGCGCTTATCATCCTGAGTATTTTGATGAATTTTTAAAAAAACCTTTGATTTTTAGGGAGTCAAGAGTTCGTAAAGAGTTGGCTTCATGTGGTATAAGCGTGATGGATCATGTTTATAGACTTAGTAATGAAATTATACATGGTCATTTATCTGGAAATGCTGATATTGGTTATTTTGAGAAAGGTTTGTTTGTTGATTTGCCGTTGGTTCGTGATAGGTTATATGTTATTCTGACATATGTATTCGCAGCTTCGGTATATTCAATTACTAATGCGACTCTGATCGGGGCAAGTGATGGTCTTAATCATCAAGACGTATTGAATGTGAACAAGATGTATGATGAGGCTTTTAAAAATATATTGCATCCTTGGCGCTTGGAGCATTTATTCGCAATTATGGCAGAGGACCGGCATTGTACTAAAGTTGATGACGAGAACTGTTGTATTGGGGGGGTGTATGACCTTTGGAGAATAAAAGAAGTGCTTAAAGAATTTTATGCTTGATTTTGTATGTGGTTGATGGGCTTATTATTGTGATTTTCTTCGTTATGATGATGTTATATGAAATCTTGATCATCAAAAGATTATGGAAGCTTCTTCAAATTGGAAATCCATCATCTTAAAGTCGGGAATTAAATGGCACTCCTGAACGACATTTTAAAGTGGACTGAATCTCTACCCTCTTGGCAACGAGATGCGTGTCGGCGCCTGCTACTGAAAGAAAACGGCTTGGAGCCAGACGATTATTCCGAACTCTATAAACTCCTCAAAAAGGAGAATGGGATAGAAAATGGTGCAACAATCGTTGCTGTTCCGTTGGCTAACGAGCACCTCCCCGCTAAGTTGGCTGCTGGTCAAACAGTAACTTTAGTTGCACTGCGTGACTTGGAGAACGTAAATCTGATCCCTAATAGCCATGTGCTAACTTTCGTAGAAACCGGGATGACGGTGATTTACGGCGGAAATGGGTCGGGGAAGTCTGGTTACGCACGAGTGATGAAAAGGGCATGCAGAGCTAGGGATCAATCTGAGCCGATCCACCCAAACGCGAAAGATCCTGCAGCTGCTCGGAAGGTGCCAACAGCGAAGTTTGAGGTGAAGGTGGCCGGCGCTTCTGAAGAAATCGAATGGTCACTTGGTACGATATCTCCCGATCGTCTGTCCACGATTTCAGTCTTCGATTCGAAGTGCGCTCGCTCATACATTACTTCAGAACAAGATGTCGCATATCTTCCCTATGGACTTGATATTGTTGAGAACCTTGCAAATCAAGTTCTGCCGAAACTCTCAGAGAATCTTGATGTCGAAATCGACGGTATCGATGTTGATAAGCTTTCGATTGAGCACTTGCTCGGCGAGACAGAAGTGGGTAAAGTCATTGGGGAGCTTTCCGTCAAGTCAAATTCAGAGCAGATTTCTTCTCTTGGAACACTATCAGAAGATGAAATCAAACGAATAGCTTATTTAGAAGCGGCATTAAAGGAAGCAGATCCTTTAGCCAAGGCAAGAGAGCTTCGGCTCTTTGCGATTCGTTTGAAGACCTATTCAGAAAAACTTGTCAAACCTTTGAAATGGGTGAGTGCTGAGGCAGTTGTGAAGCTGCAAGGGCTTGCTGAAAAGAAAAAAGTAGCTGAAATCGCTGAAACGATGGCAGCGGATGCTTTACGTGCCGGTGAAGAATTGCTTCCGGGAACTGGAAATCAGGCATGGAAGATGCTTTTCGAAGCAGCTAGAAGTTTCTCTACTGAGGCGGCATATCCTGGGGAGGAATTCCCGCCCTCAACTGAGAGCAAGGTTTGTCCATTGTGCCAAAATGCATTAGGGGAATCCGGATCACAACGACTCGGTCGATTCGACGAATACATCAAGAACGATGTTGCGAAGACTGCTGATGCAGCACGCAAAGACGTTGAAACCGCAAAGAGTATGATCACAGCGGCTGATTTGGATATTATTGCTGACGCAGCACTGTGTGACGAACTGAGAGCCTTGGATAACTCGTTATTGCAGCAGATCACAGAGTTCCAAGACTCTATCGAGTTACGTAGGACCGCTATGCTCAGAAGCGTAGAAAGTTCAGAATGGACTGAGGTCCCGACAATAACTGAATCCCCAAGGCCAAGAGTTAGACAACTTGCCGCTTCGCAGTTAAAAGCATTTCGAACATTCGTAAGAGCTGCAGATGAAGAGATGCGGAAGATGTTAGGTGAGGAACTAAGTGAACTCTTGGCGAGGCAAAGTCTTGCTAAGAGCTTGAAGGCGGTTCTCGAGCTGCTTGAGCGGATGAAGAAGAAAGCCGCACTTGAGAAGTGTCGAGCCAGCCTCAAGACTCGCCATATCTCTGACCAATCAAAGGCATTTGCCACTGTCGCAGTAACTGACGAGCTTAAGAGGTCCCTTGATAGAGAGTTCAAGACGTTGGGCATAGGAGACATCAAGACGAAACTTAAGGAACGAAGCATCCGAGGTAAGATGTACCACCAACTCTTACTCGATCTACCAACTTCGAATAAACTCGATGAGATTCTTAGCGAAGGAGAGCAGCGTGCGATTGCGTTGGGTTCGTTTTTTGCGGAGTTGGCTCTTTCCGATCATTCATGCGGGATTGTCTTCGATGATCCTGTTTCTTCCTTAGATCATTGGCGACGGCGTAATGTCGCTCGCAGGTTAGTCGAGGAGGCGAAAAAGAGGCAAGTTATTGTATTTACTCATGACACCTCGTTTCTCGGTCAACTATGCGATGAAATCGAGGCTGAAGGAATTGCAAATTCGATGTCATTTTTGGAGTGGAGAGATGGCTTTCCGGGCTGCATAAACGATGGTCTTCCTTGGGACCATCAGGGTTACAAGGAACGAATCGATGCTCTTGAACGTGCACAGACAAAGCTTGCAAAGTCTTGGCCGACATATCCTGGCGAGAAAGAGATTGGTGAAATACGGCATCAATATGATCGGTTACGAGCAACACTTGAGCGCGTCATTCAAGACGTTGTTTTCAATGGAGTGGTAAAGCGATACCGAGACTGGATTCGCGTGGATTCTCTTGAGGATGTTGTGGGTTTCGACCGCGCGGAATACGAAGCGATAGAGAAGCTGCATAAGCGTAGCTGTGATGTTGTTACGGCTCACGATCCATCGTCAGCCAAGGCGGACACAGTTCCTACATCGACGGATCTTGGGAATGACATCGCCGCACTGAAGGCAATTGTTGAGACCATAAAGAATCGCAGAAAAGCTATGAAGTCTGGGACCTAGTAAAGAAATGCATAACAAGCCAGGGGATGCGCGTGACGGCAAATAGTCGCGCTTTATTCGCAACATTCGTTTAAGTGGAATTAAGATGATTGAGGAAGATAGACAGCACATTGAGGATTCTATTTTGGACGTCAATAACGTCTTCCTAAGAGCCCCAAATGTGCTACTTACCGAGGAAGACCTTCGCATGCACTTGTGCCATAGGCTTATAACCAGATTCGGGACAGAGGAGACGACAAACGACGGAGACACCTCAATCTCATTACACACAGAAGTTCGCTGGTATGGTAAAGGCAATCTCAAAACCCGTTCCGATGTTGTGCTTGTGGATGTCTCAAATCTCGATGTTAAACGTCATGCAGCTTTACCAAGCAAAGGCTACGGATTTAATATGCCCAAGGCTATTATTGAATTGAAGTTTCGAAGACCAAATGGGGAACCGACACCGACATTTCTTAAAAAGATAGAGCAAGACCTTGAAAAGCTTCAGGAACTTGTTGGGGTCTTTCATGCTGCCCAAGGACTGAACACAGTGGGGTTCTGGATGTTAGTGTTTGACAAGAAGGCTGATATTCGAAATCGTGTTAATGAACTTACGATTCCTTCAGGTGTACGAATGATATACACCTTTGCGGATAGCAGCGAACAACGCAATTGCGTGTCTGCTTACATGCAACCAGGTACTCAGGCGAGTTTTTTCCAGGAAGAAGTAGTCTATTGAACGGGGGCATCTTCTCTGGATCACGCACGGAAGCTTATCGATGAGTGGCGAGATGATTATCACTTGATCCGACCGCACACTGGATTAGGTCAGCTGACACCCGAAGAATTTCGGGTTAGGGAAACGGAGTTTTTCCAAAAACAAGTGGTCTGTTAATCGGGGGCACGTCCAGACAATACAAGCCATTACAATGATAGGGGTATCCATAATGCTTTGAAGATAAACTTTTTGAGTAGGAGGGTTTGCGAAGACTTAGGCAGGTAGGGGCGATTTGAACTTTACTCACCAGTCTGATGTCTTGGCAGTTTTCCTATTTTTTTAATCTCTTGGTGTAATTCGATCAACCAAATCACCAATATTATCACCAACCGCTACAAACTATTTTCTGACTGCTACGGGAAGGAATGGTCCTAACCCGCGGATCTCGGATTTCCTTAGGTAGTCTTTATTTTTTTTCTAAAGATAGTTATGTAAGTGGTCCGGACCGACGGAATTAGGATCATCCGGTAAATAAGGTTGAGCCGGTCGGTTTTTAAAATGCCAATTTAGATGCTAGTGCATGACCGAGTGTGCACCAGATTCAGTGACTGATCTGCAATTAACGTTGCGGAAGTCATGACAAGTAACTGCCTAACAACTGCTTTCAACGGACGTTGCTTCGCGCTGCAGCTGAAGCCGAGTCGTTTTACCGAAAGACTAGAAAGGAGATTACAAGTGCCGGCCCATCAAACTGTTTCATACGCTCAAGTTGAAATTGAATCGAAGTGTGGCTACAAACCACTTACGATCGAATCGGGGATCACAGTTCTCCCCTTTTCAGAACTGGGAGATCGCGAATTTGAACTCTTGAACTATCTGTTGCTCAAGAAAGAGATCGATTCCGGTGTGCACCCTCAATTTACAAATATTTCCCTCATGCAAGCTGTAAGTGAGCGTGGGCGTGACTGCGTTCTTTATAGCAGTCAATCTGTTGCGGGGGTTGTCCAATGCAAGAAGCATACAGGGAGATTTACGAGACCCCTGCTCTTGAAAGAGCTTATAAAATTTCTTCTTTTTGCTACGCAGGATCAGTCTATTCTCCCAGAACCAGATCACTTTGAATATAAGCTGCATTTATCAAATGATTTAACTGAACCGGCTATTGCACTGATCTATTCGTACTCAGCAGAACTTAAAAAAGAGATCACAGGCGGAAATATCGCAAAGTACGTTGAAGAGGTTGTAGCTGAATACGAGTCGTTCGCAGCTTATCGTGACAGTCCTCCTGTTGATAAAGTGATTGACCTATTGCAGCGCATCAGAGTGTCCAAAAGCAACGCCACTGACTTGACCAGCAGAGTGCATCGCTATCAAGACATTCTTACGAGCTTTTTTCGAGTACATACTGTCATTTCACTGGAAGGTGCTGACACACTGATCAGAAAAGCCTTAGAAGACTACGGTCTACCTCTTGTAACTGATGAGAACCTAAAGGAGCTGCAGACCAGGATCGTGAGCGTCGAAGAGGATAATAGAATCAATCTAGGTTTTGTCGACTTCTTCGGCTATAGCCAGGACTTTTTTCGGTTCTTACAGGGGTCCAAATTTCAACAGTTAATGGACTCCATTTCAGGTCTGATGGGTTTGCTACACAAAGAATTGCTCAATTTCTTGGTGTCTGAAATACATCGACAGGTGCATGAGAAGATCACGATAGAACTGCTCAACAAGCAACTCATACATCCATTTAGTGCCGGGTTTCCACTTCCATATTTATTTGACCGACTGATCCCGGCAATTGTTGCAGGAACATTGCCCAATGACCTACTCACTAAATACTACCCGCAATGCTCAATGACCAAAGAGGATGTCATTGCAAAGGTATCTGAGATGCTATTTGACGCTAGCAGCAGAGTTATGGATGGGGACTATACCCACCTCGTTGGCAATCCAGATGATGTTGCTTTTAAACTCGGAATCTATGCTCGCATGCATCAGGGACTCGAAAGTATCGACGATGCCAAGGAAGTTCTTTCCTCTAATCTCAATGTAATGTTGCCGATACTAGATCAAATCGAGATGGATATCGGCAAAGTGAATGCATCAAGACGCACTGTCGTTATCAAGGATGCTAGCTTCTTTGAGGACGGTGAACAGTTAACGCGTATGCTCAGCACAATACAAAGTATTGAACGTTGATACATCCATAAACTCAGACGCTCAGCAAGCTCCGCGCTCGTTATGGGGACTTGAGGGACGCTATTCACTTCATACACTTGCATCTAATCAAGAATAAACCAAGATCAGCCACTGAAGCAATCAACCATACAACCTGCAGCATGACTGAAGCGATCGGATCATTTCCATTCGGACGCCCTGTCCGTAAAGTTTGCCAGAAGGACCGGACACACAAAAAGGTCTTCGTGCTCGGGGTTTATGCAAGCGCCGTTCATGCCCAATGGGTCGACGATGAGGGCGAGACACTCATCAGGGCGGTGGCCGTCGATTCCGAACCTGAAATATTCTGGCGCGGGAATGGCGCAGAAGAGATCATCAAAGGAATACATCTGCCGCCTGGAGCTGGAAAGTTGCTGCCCCCTTTGGAAAAACTGAACGGGCCCTCTGGGCTTGCGCTGGACAGTGAGTTCCTCGTTCCGCTCGCGCTGACGCGAAAGGATGTTTGGCTTTGCGATCTCGTTCCTTACAGTTGCAGAAATCCCGCTCAGGATCGGGCGCTCAGGAACAAGTACAAGCCGTTGGAGAAACCGCTCTCGCTGCCGGACTGAATATTCTGGACCATACTGTACCACTCGTTCTGGAGTAAACTGTGCCACCCATTCTGGACTATAGTGTACCAGCCGTTCTGGACCAAAGTGTACCAGGCATTCGTCGGGTAACGGCAGCGCATTGCTGCGCCACCGTCCCCTAAGAACCGTGCATGCGACTTTCACCGCACACGGCTCAAGCCTCGGCTAAGGCACCTTCTGGTACCCGGTAACGCCATGGCATTGATTCCTTCATCTGTTTCTTCCGGGCAGCAAAGTACTGATCCCACGCTGGATCGTGCGGGTTCGCACCTGACCTGATTTTAACGTGCCGTCGTATTGGAGTATTGGCTTCGATTACGAGTCTGATTTCCTCGTTCTTGCCCATCGTTTTGGTGGCAAAAACCCAGTTTCGGCTCTTTCGGGTTCTGAAATACTTGCTCATAACCCATTGGGAGCTTTTGTTTGGGTGTCGTCGTTTAGCCCAGTTCCAGAGCATTGACCAGATTTGATGGTCACTGTGAGTGAAGGCGTGTTTGGCGACGGCATGTTGGTGGTAGTTCGCCCAGCCCCGTAATACGGGATTCAGGATACGAATCAGCTCCTCTTGCTTGATCGTTTTGTTCGCCTTGATGATTTCCTGTACCTTTGTGAGGTGGCTTTTGATGTTCGCTTTCGACGGTTTGATGAGTAACTTCTCGCCGTATTTGAGGACATTCCATCCGAGGAAATCGAATCCTTCCGTAATATGGGTTATTCTGGTTTTCTCCTGAGACAGTGACAGGCCGCGTTCCGCGAGGAACCCGACCAGTACCGGCATCACCTCTTTTTCAAGCCACTCTTTTGAGTGTCCGGTGATGACAAAGTCGTCAGCGTAACGCACCATGTGCATTTTCAGGCCTTGTCGGGTTGCTTGCGGGAAAGCGGTTGCAAGCGCCTTTTCAAGACCGTCCAGAGTCATGTTTGCCAGAACCGGGCTGATAATACCGCCTTGCGGCGTACCGGCTACTGTGGGGAAGAGCTCGTTCTTGAACACAAATCCTGCCTTGAGCCATTGGCGAAGAATCGAGGTGTCAACTGGAATGTTGTCGACCAACCACTCATGGCTGATAGCATCGAAGCATCCGGCGATATCGGCCTCCAGCACCCAGTGGGCCTGATTGGTTTTGGCAAGGCAAATGAAGCATTGTTCTGCCGCATCGGCCGTTGACCGCCACGGTCGGAACCCGTAGGAGTTCGCGTCCGCAGTTGTCTCCGCAACCGGTTCCAGTGCCAACAGGTAGAGTGCCTGCATGGCTCTGTCCTTCATAGTGGGGATGCCAAGGGGCCGGGTTTTGCCATTTCTCTTTGGGATATGGACTCTCCGGAGTGGAAGGGGCTTGTAGCCCCGTCGCTTCAGCGATGCTATGGCATTGGCTTTTACTTTTGGTGTTTTCCAGACGTTGTTGTCAATGCCGGGGGTGTATTTCCCCCGGTTTTCCGTCACCCGTTTAACGGCAAGAGCTTTACCGCTGAACGAGTGGGTCAGCAGCCACTGCAGGGCTTTCACCTTGCCGAGGCGGCCTTCCTGCGTTGCCTTTACAATCCGTGCCTGAAGCCTCTTGACCTGACGTTTGACCCGGGACCACTCGATCCCTTGCCAATCGGGGCCGGAAGGTGCACATACAGGGTAAACTGCATTCATTTGCTTTCCTTGCCTTCAGAGGTTCTTCAAGTTTCATGTAAAGCGAGACCATGGGGAAGTCTGCCCGTTTTCACGTGGGGTGATGTTGCAACCCCTGTCCGTCCGGTTACAGGACAGCATTCGCTTTCTCCCCACTCCTTTACCCGCAGCATCGTGGTCGTTCCTTACGGTTCGATTGCCCGGCGAACCAGGCGGTGTTACGGGCTTACCGTGTTCCACAGATTGAACGCACGGGTGAGTTAGGCTCCGTCTATCCGCCGGCGGGAATTGTTGACCGTGTGGAGGTAACTCCAAAGGCCTCCACCAACCCGCATACCTTTTGGTTCGAGTGTTTCAGTAGCTTTCACTCGTCACAATTTACGGCAGTTACGACGATTCATATAAGTTAGCCATATCACCCTCCCCCTTGCCCCTCTCCGCCTGCTACTGGCAGATTCGGCGTTCCCTCGCGGGTCCGTCTACAGGTCTCCTGCGGGTACGTTTCCCAGCAGCTTCACACAGGCCGATTACTCAATCTGCATGTGCTGGCGGGGGCAGCTGACGGCACAGCTGGTTCTGATTAGAACAGTTCATTTCTGCGACTTCACGTCGCACTGGAGTAAAGTGTACCACCACGGTCTGGCGGATTTGTAACATCAGCAACCGTACCTTCTGAGTAAAAACTGGAGGGTACATGGCAAACAAGGCACTGACTATGTTACAAATTCGACGATGCATCATGCTCCTCCAGGAAGTACAATCAATCAGGGGAATTCACCGGCTCACCGGTATCCACCGCACCACCATCAAAAGCTACCAGGATCGGTGCAGCCACAGCGGCAAAGCTTATGAGGAGTTGCTGACTCTGACGGATCATGAGCTCTCCGCTCTTCTTCATCCGCCGAGAAGCACACAGCAACCCGATGAACGCCACAAGCATCTTGCTGATCGGTTGGAGTATTACGCCAGGGAACTCAAGCGGCGCCATGTCACCAAGCTCATCCTCTGGGAAGAGTACCTGCTGGAGCAACCGAACGGCTATCGATATCCCCAGTTCTGCGTGCATCTGGATCGGTATGTCCAGCAGCATGACCCAAGCATGCCGCAAATCCATCTGCCCGGCGATAAGCTGCAAATCGACTTCGCCGGCGATACGCTCCAGTATTACGACCAGGTCCAAAAGGAGTGGATCGACTGCCCGGTGTTGCTCTGCACGTTGCCGTACAGTTCGCTGTTCTATGGCGAACCGTTGGCTTCAAGCCGGCAGGAGCATCTCATTCCCGGTCTCAACAACGCCATACGCTATCTGGGCGGTGTACCGAAAAATATCCTGAGCGACAACATGGCCCAGGTGGTGACCAAGCCGTCACGCTACGAGCCGGTGTTCACCAGTCTCATGGAGCAGTGGGCGCTACATTACCGCACCAACCTGCAGGCCACTCGTCCGGCAAAGCCGAAGGACAAGCCGTCGGTCGAAAAAAGCGTCCATATCGCCTACCAGCAGATCTATGCACGCATGCGCAATGAGCACCATACCTCGCTCAAGTCCCTGAAGTGCAGCTTCAATAAACTGCTGGAGAATGTCAACCACCGTGTGATGGCCTCCTATGGAAAGAGCCGCTTCGAGCGGTTCAGCGAGGAGGAGAAGACGCTGCTGATGCCGTTACCGCAAGATGCCTTCGTCTACAAGCACCAGACCACCGCCAAGGTCAAAAAAAAACTATCATGTGATCCTTGGCGAAGACTGGCACCAGTACAGCGTGCCGCACGAGTATATCGGCAAAGAGGTCAAGCTGATCTATGACGACGATGCCGTCGAGGTGTTCCACGAATACCAGCGCATTGCCGTGCACCGCCGAAATCTGGTTCGCAATGGCTACACGACCATCGAGGCCCACATGCCGGAATCGCACCGTTCCTACCTGCTCCAACAAGGCTGGACTCCGGACGACTTCATTGAACACGGTCGCAAGATCGGCCCCAATACCGAGGAGGTGCTCTACCGTCTGCTGAATGCCAAAGCGTTTCCCGAGCAGGCCTACGACGGCTGTATCGGCCTGTTGCGCCTGAAAAAAGGGTTTGGAGGCAAGCGTCTGGAAGACGCCTGCAGCCTGGCGCTCCAAGGCCCGAAAGTCAGCTATCGTATCGTCAGGACGATCCTGGAAAACAACCGCGACAAAATCATGGTCCCGAAACAGGAGCATGTGCCCATGCTGCCCTTCCATGAAAACATCCGCGGCAGACTCGCGTACAACTAACCAGGAGCGTACTGAAAATGAACACCCAGCTTACTCTCGACCAGCTTCGCAGCATGAAGCTCAACGGCATGGCGAATGCATACGAAACATTGCTCACCCTGCCTGTCCATGATCAACCGACGCCCGATCTGCTGATCGGCAAAATGGTAGATGAGGAACTCAGTTACCGCAAGGAACAAACCACTCGGAGAAATCTGCAACGCAGCAGAATCAGATACCCTGCGATGCTTGAGCAGGTTCACTGCAGCGCGGATCGGAACCTGAATCGTCAGCAACTGCTCACCCTCGCCGACTGCCGCTTTATCGACCGGGGCGAAAACGTCCTGATCACCGGTGCCACCGGGTGTGGAAAAAGCTACCTCGCCTCAGCTTTGGGCCGTCAGGCCTGCTCTCTCGGCTACAGTACGCTCTATCTCGGCATGAACCGCTTGATGGAACAACTGACCCAGGCAAAGCTTGATGGTACCTACATGAAGTGGCTCAACAAGCTTGAAAAGACCCGGTTGCTCATCATCGACGACTTCGGCCTGCAGGAGCTAGATGCCATCACCCGGTTAGCTTTACTTCAGATACTCGAGGATCGCTACGGAAGACAGGCGGTTATCATCACGGCACAACTGCCCGTGAATAAATGGCATGATGTTATCGGTGAACCGACGGTAGCTGACAGCATCCTCGATCGCCTCCTGAGCAACGCTCACCGACTTGAGTTGAAAGGCCCATCGCTACGACGTCAAAAAGAGGGAAAAAACATGTAACTTTCTCACAGCAAATCCGCCCGTACCAAGGTGGTACACTTTCGAGCAGAATCACTGGTACACTTTACTCCGGAATGGGTGGTACACTTTCCCCAGAATACTCAGCCGGACTACAGTCAATGGAAAGAAGTGCCGAAAGTGCTGGCAGATGACGAAAGGAACCACGAAATTCTCGACGAATTCCGTTCAGCATCTCCCGAGATCATCATCACCCTTGGAGACCAGCCCCTGAAATGGTTTGTCCGGAAGGTTTCGAACGAAAGAAGGAGCAGACTTGCCGATTACAGTGCAAGCGATGCGGCTTACGGAAGACTCCATTACATCGAGATCGATGGCAGGAAACTCCAACTTCTCCCGTTGGTCCATCCCCGGCAGGCCGCTAGACTTGGGCGATATTCTCCAGTGTGGTTCAAACGTCATGACGAATGGAAACTGTCAACAGCCCCATCTCTCAAGTCAATGTTTTAGGATCTTCAGGGGCGGTAAGAGTTTTAATGGCCGGAGGAATATGTAGGCTATGAATAACGTTGTTAACGGCCAGAGCAGTATAAATCCGAGGCAACACCTTGTCATCATCAAGGGAGAGGATCTTACGGATCAGATTCTGCGCATTGCGCGGAATGGGAAGCGTATGGCTGTGACTTATAAAAACGGGAAGTCCTATGGCTATGATGGGCGGAACGTACAGTGGCTTTCAAATCCGGAGTACATCCCTGCTCTGAACAGTCGCGTGTTCGTTGACGGTGATCTGCTTTCTGAGGTCGTGGTGATAATGCATTTCGACAAATGGGTGAAAGTCTTTCAGAAGAGTGGACGGAGCCGGTGCTGCCTGTTTTCAGAGCTTTCTGTTCAGCCGATGGATGTGTCCAGTGGGCGTAATCCCGATGTGTTCGCCTATTTTCGGGAGCTTGCGGATTCCGATACTCTCAGGACAAATGACGACAAGTCGTTGATGGCGATGAAATATCGTCATTTGACCACTGTTTCTGGCAATAGTATCCTGTCCGGTTTTCTGGATGCCAGGTTTCCGGAAACAGCAAGAGAAACTGTACCGGATCTCATTTTCCCGTTCGGATGCAATATGAGCCAGAAAATGGCTGTAAAGCAGGCGATTCAGAATCCTGTTTCAATAGTTCAGGGACCCCCAGGCACCGGCAAGACACAAACCATCCTTAACCTGATCGCCAATCTGCTGCTGCTTGGCAAGCAGGTGGCTGTGGTTTCCAACAACAATTCAGCTACGGCCAATGTGCTGGAAAAGCTTCAGAAATGTGACTTGGATTTCGTGGCGGCATTTCTCGGAAGCAACCAAAACAAAGAGACGTTCATCCAGGGGCAGACATCCGAAACGCGTGCGCTTTCTACACTTGAGCCGAAAGAGGAGGATGCGGTACTTAAGGAGATTCAGTTTCTGAATAACGAGCTTGATGGTGCCTTTGTAAAGAAGAACGAACTGGCAGCACTCATTCAGGAGATCGATGCCTTACGGCTTGAAATGGATCACTTTGCCCGGTATGAGGAGGAGGTGAGAGGTCGCGATCTGAACATGGAAGGCCGACCATTTCGCCCCAAATCAACAGCCAGGAAATTGTTGAAGGCCTGGCAGGCTTGTGAGGAGAAAGCGGCTTTAAACAATACATCGAGCGTCACTGGGCCTTCAGGTTATCTCGGAAGTATTCTGGAGCATATCGCTCTTCTGTTCCAGTTTGGCATGGCAGGCAGAGCCCTGTTCGGACTCAGCATTGGGGATCGAATTCTCAGGCTACAAAAGGCTTATTACCTGCGTAAGATCGCTGATATGGAAGACCGGCGTAAAGCGCTTGAGGACACCCTTGCCGGCTTCCGTTTCGACCAGCGGCTGGAACGGCTGACTTCGCTGTCGTTAGAGTTGCTGAGGCATCGTCTTGCTGGGCACTACAACAACCGCGAGCGAAAAAGATTTACTATCGATGATCTCTGGCAGCGCCCGGAAGATTTCCTCAATGAATATCCGCTGATTCTCAGCACAACCTTTTCTGTGATCACATCGCTCAAGTCCGGTTATGTCTTCGATTGTGTCATTGTGGATGAAGCCAGTCAGGTCGACTTGCTCAGCGGTGTTCTCGCTATGGCGTGTGCAAAGAAGCTGGTCATCGTGGGGGATCCCATGCAGTTGCCCAATGTCTTGACTGATCAGGATCTAAAGAGATCTCAAGAAATCGCTGTACAGTACGATCTTCCGGACCATGTGAGGTATGATCGGCACAACATGCTTTCTACCGTGCGCTTGGCTTTTCCTGACCTGCCTGAAACGCTGCTTCGAGAGCATTATCGTTGTCATCCGAAGATCATTCATTTTTGCAACCAAAAGTTCTATGGAGGCGATCTCCTGATCATGACACATGACCAGGGGGAGTCTGACGTTCTTCGCGCGTACACGACCGTAGCGGGTCGTCATGCTCGCGGAACATTCAATCAACGCCAGATTGATGAAATCACACAGACGGTATTGCCTGAGCTGGGTGAGATCAATCCGGCCGACATCGGTATTGTTTCGCCCTACAGGGTACAGACGACCCGGATACGGTCATCTGTAGGTTCTGACGAGATCGAAGTTGACACGGTGCACAAGTATCAGGGACGGGAAAAGCGGGTTATCATCATCACGACCGTAGCGAATGAAGCCAACGAATTTGTCGATAACCCGAATCTGCTGAACGTAGCCGTTTCCCGTGCCCAGGAAAAGCTGCGCCTGGTCGTTTCTCAGGAGATGGCGGAGGGAAACGGCAATGTCGCGGATCTTGTCCGTTACATCCGGTACAACAATTGCGAAGTTGTTCCCGGTAAGGTTCGTTCTGTCTTCGACCTCCTCTATCATGACTACGCGGTAGTACGTCTGCAGATATTGAAAAAGCGAAAACGGATTTCGCAATATGATTCCGAGAACCTTGCAAACGGCGAAATCGAGGCCGTCCTCCAGGAGAGTGCTTTTCGGGGGTTTGGATTTGTTTTTCAGTTTCCGCTGTCGATGATCGTTCGGGAAACAGCAAGCCTGACTCCTGAAGAGTTTGCCTATGCTTTCCATCCTTGGACCCATACCGATTTTGTAATTTACCGTAGAATCGATAAAAGCCCTGTGCTGGTCATTGAGGTTGATGGCTATGCGTTCCATCGTGAAGGGTCTCGCCAAACTGAACGTGATGTTCTGAAGAATTCGGTTTTGGCCAAATGCGGACTGCCGATTCTGCGCCTATCAACCGTCGGAAGCAACGAGCAGAACAGGATCAGGAAAAAGCTGGAGGAAGTGGTTGCTTAGTTCTATGTCGATTCGAGTTTCCGGATTGTCCCCTCCCAGTGAACAAATGAGCGAAGACGCGGATTTGACGCATTGCCGTATGTATTGTTAAACGGTCGTTTTCTGAGACGGTGGGGAAGGCGCTAGAAAAGCCCCTTTTTTCTGCCTCTATCTGTCTTGTAAATTCGTCTCGCTTATCTGTGACTTATAAATTCGTCATAATTGCAGGTTTATGAGATTTTGGTGCAAAGGGAATTTCTTGTTGGCAATAATTGTCATAAATTGACAATGTCTCCAGCGCCCAGCTATTCATGAAATCAAGGAGAACGCCATGCCAATGAATGTCAACTTGACTCCATACCTCGAAAAAATGGTACGGGAAAAGGTCAACTCGGGGTTATACACATCGGCGAGTGAGGTCATCCGTGAAGCGTTGCGGCTCATGGATGAACAGGATTCGATCCGGAAGGTAAGGACAGATCTGCTGAGGCAGGAGATTCAAGTGGGGATCGAGAGCGGAACAGCAACGGTCTGGAATCCCGATGATATCAAGATTGCGGGAAGAGAACGGCGTAAGAAGTAAGCAGGGGGCCCCCATGCCAATCATCAGGATCCGACCGCTCGGTTTCGACGATCTTGCCGAAATATGGAGTTACATCGCTGAAGACAGCCCGAACCGTGCTGACACGTTTATCGATTCCATCGACAGGAAATTCCATGAATTGGCACGGTCACCCCATATCGGACGATCTCGCAATGAGCTTCTGGCGGGCCTGTGCAGTTTTCCGGTCGGCCGCTATATCATTTTTTACCTCATCATCCCGGGCGGGATAGAAGTTGTCCGGGTGTTACATGCATCGAGAGATATCGATGAGCAACTCAATCCTCAGGAATAGATGGAAGGGCGACTCATTGGCTATGCCCGGGTCTCGACCTCCGGCCAGGAACTCAACCTGCAACTCGACGCCCTCAAACATGCTGGCATTCCGGACAAACTCATATTCATCGATAAGGTCAGTGGAACAAAAACGGAACGGCCAGGTCTTGCTGCCTGTATGACGGTACTGCAAGCCGGGGACACGCTCGTCATCTGGCGACTGGACCGACTCGGCCGGTCACTGAAACACCTCATTGAGATCGTCGAAGAACTGAAGGACCGGGGAGTGGGTTTCCGTTCGATCAATGATGGAGGTATCGACACCACCACCGCTTCAGGGGAGATGGTGTTCAACATCTTCGCCACTTTGGCGCAGTTCGAGAGGCGGTTGATACAGGAGCGCACCCAAGCTGGATTGAAAGCGGCTCGTGCGAGAGGAAAGAAGGGCGGTCGCCCAAAGATCTCGCCGGATGATTCGAAAGTGCAGATGGCCAAGAAAATGAGCAAGAACCTCAACATCAGCGTCGGTGAAATCTGCAGCACGCTGAAAATTTCACGGGCGACGTATTACCGGTTCCTGAAGATCGGAATGTGATGGCTTATTTTGTGGTGCGTTTTTGCCGTTGATGAAGGGCCTTAAAACAGTTAGTCGTCGCAAGCCTCAAAATCTAGCCCACCGATCAGCTGTCGGATGGCAGATAGAAAAACATCGAAGTTCTCGGGATATGCATTGCTGCCGCAGCTTCTAATGGATTCGTCTGAATACTTGATACTTACCTCCCATTGCGTGCCATCCAGAATGTCGAAATTGTCGTAATCGGCGTTCCAGAGCCATACGTTTGCTCGGTCCAGTTGGGTCCTGAATGCTTTCCAATCAGCATTTGAGACTTCGATAGCTTTGAATTCTATTTCCTGGTTTGACTCATAAATTATTACATCGTCATCAAGATATTCGATCTTGAAGGCGGGGCCAGCAAACCCGCCAATAGTTACTAGCAGCTTTTTCGGCCGGATACCGGCTGTAGTATTCATCGTGTGTTACCAGTTTAGGTTTAACGCATCGATACGCATTATTGCGGAACCTGGTGAGTCTTGCCCAGTTTCAATAGCGGGAGCGTTTCAGGGGTAATAGCCGTCACGTCTTCGTAGGGGCTTTCCAGCGTCAGTAGTTTGTGCTTGATCATCTTCCGAGTCCCTGAGGTTCGATCACCTGCGCCTCGCTGCCAAAGCCTATGACCAATCGCTTGGCAGCATCCAGCGCCCCGACCTTCATTTTTAGAGTCAGGGCGCCATTTTCATGCTCTTCGATGACTTGGGTTGGATGCCATCGATGTTGCCTTATCCATTGGGCATGATATGAGGCGAGGCGAGGCGGATGGCGATGTCAATGGCCTTTGTGTGAGGCCTTTTTTCAGAATCAGGTCATGATTTTCCAAAGCTGTGTTCCTCATCGGGAGGTTTTCTCAGTGCTTTATTTGATGTGAATGAGCGTTCTGGCGATCTGGTCCTTTAAGTCAGGTGAAACCGCAACTTCATCGGCATATTTTTCCCATTGCGCTACCATGTCATTGACTTCGTCAATGATTTCTGCGGCATTTTTCACGCTTACGGATTTGCCGACGGTCAACAGGTCTTCTTTCGTGATGTCAGTTCGTTTGCCGTTGATGCTCAGTGCGTGTTGGCTCACCCATCGATGATCCGGCTGATAAGCGTGGCAGACGTCATAGGCCGGTGCCAATTCCCATTTGCCGCCCTGCTTCAACCGGAACGAGAAGTTCTTGGTATGGTCGTCACAGTTCCGGGCCGCAACGTTGAACACCATTCTCCTAAACATCTGCTCGGCGTCGGGATAGGGCAGCCTCAATTCACGCATGGTTTGAAAAAGCTGCTCGTAACTGAAACTCATGACCGCGTTGTAGTCGAAGTGTTTCAGGGCGCTGAAGGTCTGAATGTGATGTTTCGTTGCTGCGCTTTCCCGGTCGAAGCGCTTGGTCATGAAGTGCGCTCTTCCGTGTTCTTCCAGCAACCGTGATGGCATCATGGTGATGCCACAGGCCCTGGCCATGTTGTAATAAGCCATTTCCACCCTGCCATAGCCATGGGATGAACCGAGTTGCACGTCGCTCACTCCGTCCAGCTTTAACAGCCAATGTTCGAACCCTTTGGGGGTATTGGTCTGGCCGGATCGTACTTCTCCCGTTTTTTCATTCCAGGCTATGACGGCTTTCGGTCTTGCGCCGCCTGCCGAGGTACCAATGCGCAGAAGTTCCGATACTGCGTGATTCGTGTCGGCCTTGATGTTTGCCGAAAAGGCTTCTTTTGTGGAGATCATGTTTTTTGCGATATCCACCAGTTCATCAATCTCGACAGCGAAAGTTTTTTTGCTCTCTTTCCAGACAGCAGGCTCGAACTCCAAGGCCCCCATTCCTCGCGTTCCTATGAAGCAGAGCATCTCCACCGGATTCATGCTGTTCTGTGGGCGGCCCTGCCGGGCCAGCCAGAGATTTATCAATTCGTTTCCGTATCGGTCGGGCAGTACGTCGGCCAGCAACCCCGGCAATCCTTTGAAACCGTCTAGGGATGGCTCGGCTTTTTTGCGCAATGCGGGAAACACAAAGGAGCTTCTGGTGCCGGAAACGGGCATCTGCAGGGGGGCAAGATCCCATCCCCTCGACTTGAATCGGGGGTCATATTCAAACGTGGCCAAGCTAGAGGCATCATCCCATGCAACAGCGCCGGCCAACTCTCCCCATATCCTGACTTCTGCTACGTCCATTTTTTACCAATTATATTCTGTTGTATCGCCGCCCTGCTTTCCTCTGGCACGTTGTCTGTTTTCTTTCTGCATTTTGGCCAGCGCCAACGGACTGATGCGTCGTTCTACGACAAACGCGTCCATTACCTGCAACTGGTCCAGAACCCTGAGTACCTGGATCAGAGTTGCCACGGTAACCGTCTCGCCCCTTTCCAGCAGGCTCAATGTCGAACGACTGATGCCGGCTGCTGCAGCAAGCGCATCCTGGGTTTTGTTCTGCTCGAGTCGGTGGTGCCGCACAAAAGATCCTATTTGCCCGGCAAGTGCCTTGTCACTCATTGAGACCCAGTTAGTGAATGAATCGTTGCTCATAAGATTGATCCTTTGGCTACAATGCATGAATAATCATTCAAAGATAGTTTGAAACATCCGATGCACCAAATTCCTGCATTGATAATCATTCGCTAATCGACGATTGCGGTTATAGTGCATGATATGTCATGCCGGTTTTTGCTCGAAATATCGCATTTATTTTATCGCCGGGAGGGCATGTTGCCATGATTACATGTTGGCATGTTTGCTTGTTTGCCTGTCTTCATGATGCCATATCATCATGAAGTGGCGGTGCCGTGCTCTCAAATGTGGGGCGACAATACCGGCGCTTCGCCCTCAACTGCTGGTGTTCCCTTCTGCCGCGGTCATGGGTTTTGCTGGAACAGCTGCGCAAAACACCACGCCAGCGTTCATTCATTCCGCGACCAACAGTTCAGGGCCTTAGGCGGTCTCCGCTTTGGCAATGCTGCTATGGTGCTCAACTGTTCCGGTTGCCCGGCGCAGTACAGCACTTTTTTTGTTATGCCGGTCGAACCGACATGATGCATCAGTGCGTCATGTGTTCCACTGCCGTCCTTCCGAAAAGAAACTTCCGAAGATAAGAAGGTGATGTCATGCCCGCTTCACGGATTGAGGAATTCTTTCTCATCCCCGGAGGGGGCCGGCCAAGATATGCCAGTTTGCCTTTTTGCTCAAGGGCCGTTCGCTTCCGCTCTTCGTTTGTGCAGCTCTCTTGCCTCCCTTGCCCAAAAAGTTTGCCTGTCCTCGGGACGCCTCTGTCCCCCCGGGGAATGATTTGAAAGGCAAACAGCAGGCAACAAAAAAGGGGTTACGATCATGGTGCACACGAACACACTTCCGCTTTTCACCGCAGATGAAGCAATGGTTACTATTCCGCAGTATGGAGTTCGGTTGGTAAAGGAAACCGAATTCAAGTACGCGGACAGGGAAATCACCGGGGGCAGCTCGGTTTATGAGTTGCTTTGCACGATTGGACTGCACGAGAAGGCGGGCGAAGAGTTTTATGCCATCTATCTGAATACGAAAAACCATGTGCTCGGGATTGAAATGATCAGCAGGGGCACGCTGAATTCGTCGTTGGTCCATCCGCGAGAGGTGTTCAAGGGCGCATTGCTGGCCAATGCCTATGCCCTCGTCCTGGCCCATAATCATCCGTCTGGAAAGGTTGAGCCGAGCGTGGCCGATAAGAATGTGACAAAGATGCTTGTGGCGGCAGGAAATCTTCTCGATGTCAGGATTCTGGATCATGTCATCATCGGGAGCAGTGGCAGATACTTCAGCTTTTTGGAGAAGTCGCTGATCTGAACAGCGAGTAAAAAACGGGCCCGGCCAAGCCGGGCCTCTATTTTATGGGGTTTGAATCAGGCGCAGGTTTCTTGGAGGGCTCATCGTTGGCGCAAAGATGGGGATTAATGATATTGTCCGCTAAGGTCTGAAGACACTGATTTCCTTTATGGTTGTGATGCTCAGGCTTAAGTCTGGCATGTTCCGCACAGGTCGCGTTTTCTCGCTCTTGATGGCAGGGGAGGGCTAAGATTGCTTCTCTGGATTCTTGGGATAGGTAGGAGAAGAATTCGAGTTTCAGTTGTTTCGGGAGTTCATCCCACTCGAGCAGCAGTAGGGCTTCTTGCCGTTGGGTGATGCTCAGCAGGTTCCACATTCCGAGTTCGATAGCGGTTTTGGCTCCGCCCTGGGTGATTTTTTCTTGTGTTGGTGGCAGCGAGAGGTTTTTGTGCATTTCGAACAGGTCTTGGGCAACAAAGCTCAACGGGGCAAGTTTCTGGCGGATAGTCTGAAAAAGCCCCCATGCGTCAGCTTTATCCGGGAGGGGTTGAAAAATGTGCCCTTCAAACTTTTTTCGTTCCGCTTCTTCAAACCAGAGTTCCAGTTCTGCCTGGGTGATACGGTTTTTCCTCAGCATGATCCCAATGCCGATGTCAAAGGAGAGCTCATTGAGGATTTTCCCGTTTTCTTTCAGCAATGCCTTGGCGTAGGTTTTTCCTTTGATTACCTGGAGCGTTCGTATTGCGCGTTCGACTTCCAGATCCTCAGCGTTGGCGAGCAGGTTTTTGGCTTTCTGCAGGGCCTCGTCAAGTGTTTTGCCCAGTTTACGGACCGTTAGATCGAGCGTGAAGTTCGAGCCATCTGATGTTGTCGGCGCCAAAGTGCTCGTTGTTTTCTGCAGGGCGGCCTTGATGCTGGACGGTTCTGTCATTGGTGGCGGATTGACGGTTATCTAAGGATTTGAAGCACCATGAAAAACTTTGTGATTCAGCAGCAATCGCAGCTCTTAATCCATTTGCGGCGATCTGTTCGTCTCCGAGGGAGACGGTGAAAAGTTCTTCAAGCGCAATTGTTTCGATTTCAGGATTTTTGTACGGGCCGCCCTTTTTCAGCCTGGTCCATCGGCTCCAGTGTTCATCGAGAAATACCTCTGAAAAGCCTCTTACTCCCTTAGTCTTGTTCTTGGTATTAGTATTAGTCTTTATAGTAGTGTACCCCGATCTGCTCCCGATCTGTCCCTGATCTGCTCCCGATCTGCTCCCGAGAGTCTGTAAGTCTTTATTATTTATGAGGATGATCTGCTCCCGATCTGCGCCGTATCTGTCCTCCATCTGTATCCATATCTGTCCCTTTTGATTTTGAAAAAGCGCCGTGCTTTCGGTGTACTTGATGGCGATGCCGAGTTCTTTAAAAAAGCTGCCGACTCTTTTACGGCTCCATTTCCATTGCTTGGCATAACCGGCAATAGAAGCCTGGCGGTTGCTGTCAAAGTCAATCTGTAGGGCAAAAGCCGCTTCAACTTTTGAAAACGGCCTGTCTTTAGGGAGCTCTTTGACGAGTGCCTTGGAGAGGGGGACCCAGTTGCCGTTTTTCATAAGAGGGGGACTCGGTTTCCCTTCCGCGTAAAAAGGAGTTATTTTAGATGAAAAAGGCGTTTATAATAAAAATATTTCTATCTCGCCGCTGGTTTTGCTTTGATTTTATTATTAAATTTTTATGTTTGTGTCTGGATACCGATTGCTTTTTAAATACGGCGACTGCGGTGTTCCTGGGGTTGGCGGTTTCGGATATCGATGCGAAAATATCTCCTGAAGCAGTTCCTGCTTAGAGAAATAGAGCTTGCCGCCAGATTTGTAGTAGGGGATGACATTACGGCAGACCTTTGAGTAGATGGCTCCTTTGCTGATTCCCAGAAATTTGGACGCCTCGTCAACACCGATGAGGGTGTTTTCTGGGTTTTGATTTTGGGCGGAAATCGTATCTAT
>Ga0326729_1000065_pt1 | contig 32628 bp, 30 predicted proteins | sample MHFSIPfraction_2_FD_207744 | JGI IMG/M metagenome (GOLD analysis project Ga0326729, IMG submission 207744) | Lab enriched peat soil microbial communities from Michigan Hollow, Ithaca, NY, United States - MHF6AY SIP fraction | ecosystem: Environmental > Terrestrial > Soil > Wetlands > Peat...
CCTCGTCCGTGTCGGTGATGAAGCGATTCAGCGCGACCACGCAGGGCACGCCGAACTTCTTCACGTTGCGTACGTGTCGCGTGAGGTTCTCCACGCCGCGCTGCACCGCCGCGACGTCGGGGGTACCGAGCTGATCCTTCTTCTTGCCGCCGTGCATCTTGAGCGCCCGCACGGTGGCGACCACGACGGCGGCCTCGGGCTTCAGACCCGCCATGCGGCACTTGATATCGAAGAACTTTTCGGCCCCCAGATCGGCGCCGAATCCGGCTTCGGTGAGCACGACGTCGGCGAGCCGCAGCCCCAGTTGCGTCGCCATGACGGAGTTGCAGCCGTGGGCGATGTTGCCGAACGGGCCGCAGTGGACCAGCGCCGGGCCCCCTTCGAGGGTCTGCACGAGGTTGGGCTTGAGGGCGTCCTTGAGCAGCAGCGCCATCGCCCCCTGCGCCTTCAGGTCCGACGCGCGCACGGCCGTCTTGGCGGCCGTGAGCCCGACGACGATGCGCGCCAGTCGCGTCTCGAGGTCGGCGAGGCTCGTGGCGAGCGCCATGATGGCCATGACTTCGGAGCCCGGGATGATGACGAATCGCTCTTCGCGGGTAGGGCCGCCGTTCGTGCCGCCCAGGCCGACGATGATCTGCCGCAGGGCCCGGTCGTTCATATCGATGGTGCGCGGCCAGGTGATGCGGCGGGTGTCCAGGCCCGACGCGTTGCCGTGATGTAGGTGCGCGTCGAGCATGGCCGAGAGGAGGTTGTGCGCGCTCGAGATGGCGTGGAAGTCCCCGGTGAAGTGGAGGTTGATGTCCTCCATCGGGACCACCTGCGCATAGCCGCCCCCCGCCGCACCGCCTTTCACGCCGAACACCGGGCCGAGCGAGGGCTCGCGGATGCACAGCAGCGCCCGCTTCCCCAGCTTGCGCAACGCCTGGGCGACGCCGACCGTGACCGTGGACTTCCCTTCCCCCGCCGGGGTGGGATTGATCCCGGTTACGAGCACCAGCCGCCCGGTGGGCTTGCGCCGCTCGATCGCCTGCAGCGCGATCTTCGCCTTGTAGCGGCCATAGAACTCGACCTCGTCGTCGGCGAGGCCCAGCTCGGCCGCGACGTCGGCGATGGGCCGCAGCTTGGCGGCCTGGGCGATCTCGATGTCGGTCGGGACTTTCACGGCGGTCGTCACGCAGTCTCCTCCCCTGGATCGAACGTGGTGGCGATGCGATCTCCGAAGACACGGCGGGCGTTGGCGGTGGTGCGCTGCGCCAGCTCGGCGAAGGGCTCGCCGCGCCGCTGCGCGAGCGCCTCGGCGGTGGCGCGCACGAACGCGGGCTCATTGCGGCGCCCCCGATGCGGCACCGGCGCAAGAAACGGCGCGTCGGTCTCGACCAGCAGACGGTCGGGCGGGCAGCCGGTGACCGCCTCGGCGTGGGTCCAGTTCTTGAACGTGATCATGCCGCTGAACGAAAAGTACGCGCCGACCTCCATCCCCGCCGCGAACAACGCGTCGCCGCCGCTGAACGAGTGCAACACGACCGCCGGTACGCGCCGGCCCCAGGCCCGCAACAGGACGACGATGTCGTCGTCCGCCGCCCGGGCGTGGACCACGACCGGCAGGCCGAGCTCGGCCGCGAGGGCGAGCTGCGCCTCGAACGCGGCGCGCTGGGCGTCGCGCGGCGCATGATCGTAGTGGTAGTCGAGACCGGTCTCTCCCACGGCGACGGCCGCGGCATCGGCGAGCAGCGCTCGCAGTCGCCGCGCCGCGTCGGGACTCCAGGTGGCGGCTTCGTGCGGGTGGATGCCGGCCGTAGCCGAGAGGCCGGCCGCGTCGCGCGCCAACGCGAGCGCGCGCTCGCTGCCGGCGACCGACTCCCCGATCACGACCACGTGGCCCACGCCTGCCTGACGGGCGCGGGCAAGGACGTCACTGCGGTCGGCGTCGAACGCCCCGTCCGCCAGGTGGCAGTGGGCGTCGACCAGCACGCTCAGGTGCCGGAAACGCGGGATCCGCGGACGGCCGGATTCGCAGGCCGGCTCGGGACGGCGCTCTTGACGCGCGTCCCACCCAGCAACGGCCACCGCCGCCGAATGTACATCAGCGCCACGGGCGCGATGAACATGGAAGAAAAGATGCCGGTGAAGACGCCGAACAGCATGACGACGGCGAAGGGCCTGATGACCTCCCCGCCGAAGATCGCGAGGGTCGCCATGGTCGACAGCGCCGTCCCGTGTGTGAGGACGGTTCGCGGCAATGTCTCGTTGATGGACAGATTCAAGATGTCCGGTAGATCGAGCTTGAGGCGCTTGCGCTCGTTTTCCCGGACGCGGTCGAAGATGATCACCGTCTCGTTCAGCGATAGTCCGAGCACCGAGAGGACCGCGCCCACGATCACGAGGCTCACCTCCAGCCGCATGAGGCTGATGAACATGATCGTGCCCAGAATATCGTGGGCCGTGGCACCGATGGCCGCCAGCCCGAAGCGCCATTCGAAGCGGAAGGCCAAATACGCGAGGATCGCGAGAAAGGACATCAGGATCGCCAGCATGGCTTTCTGGCGCAGCTCGCCCCCGACCTTCGGTCCGACCGCCTCATGGCGCACGACCTCGTACTTGCCGACGAGGGGTGTCGCGTCCAGCGCCGCTCGCACGGCGGCGACGGTGGAATCCGGATTCTCGGCGGTCGTTCCGGCTTGGGCCAGGCGGGCGCGAATGACGTATTCCCGATCGCTACCGAACGCCTGGATTTCGGCGCCGATCAGCCCTCGCGCATCCAGCGCATGCCGCAGCGCCGCCGCGTCGACGGGCAGCTGGCTCCGGATCTGGACGAGCGTGCCGCCGGTGAACTCGATGCCGTAGTTCAGGCCCCGGACCAGGAGTAGCACGAGCCCGGGAATGAAGAATGCCGCCGTGAGGATGTAGGCGTACTTGCGGACGCCGATGAAATCGAAGGTCGTGTTGCTGAAGAGTCGGCGCATGAGGTCAAATGCTCATCGTTTGCATGGTGGGGCGGCGCTTCAGCCAGATCATGAAGAACGTCCGCGTCACGAAAATGGCGGTCAGCATCGATGCGAGGACGCCCAAAATGAGGGTTACCGCGAAGCCCTTGACGGGACCGGTCCCGAACTGGAACAGGAACAGCGCGGTCAGGATGGCGCACACGTTCGAATCGACGATGGCGTTCATCGCGCGTGCGAAGCCCTGATCGACCGCCAATCGAGTACTCTTGCCGGCTGCCAGCTCCTCACGAATGCGTTCGAAAATCAGCACGTTTGCGTCCACCGCAATGCCGACCGACAGGACGAACCCCGCGAGCCCGGGCAGGGTGAGCGTGAAGCCGAAGCCCGAAAGGCCGGCCAGGGTGTAAACCGCATACAGCACGAGCGCGGCGACCGCGAGCACACCCGCGAAGCGATAGTAGGAAACCATGATGAGCACGACCAGGACCACCCCGGCGATGCCGGCCTTGATCCCGTCGCGAATCGCGTCCTTGCCGAGCGACGGTCCGATGGTGCGCTCCTCGACGATATGAAGCGGCACCGGCAAGGCCCCAGCCCGCAGCACCAGGGCCAGATCCTGCGCCTCCGTGAGGGGCTTGCTCTGCAGGTCGATCTGACCCGTGCCGCAGATCTGGTCGTTGATGATCGGCGGCTGTCCCTGCACCCGGTTATCGAGGATGATCGCCATGTAGTCGTGCACGTGACGACCGGTCTCCTCGCAGAACTTCCGCGAGCCGCGCCGGCTCAAGTCAAAGACGACCACCGAGTGGTTATTGACCTGATCGCGCCGGGCGGTGGCCTTGGTCAACTCCTCCCCGGTGATGATCGCACGACTCTCCACGGCGTAGAGGGGGCGATACGAGCGGGCGCCCCGTGACTCGACGGCGGTCCCCCAGCGCAGCACGAGGCCACGCGGCAGCGCCTCCTGGACCTCGGGACGCGCCAGCAGGCTTTCGGCGCGCGGAACCTGCTCGTCGGGAACGAGGAACTCGCCCGGCAGCTGGCCCTGGAACAACAGGGCGGACAACGCGCCTGGGGCGTTTACGTCGGTCGTGGTGTCCTTCGCCGGCCCCTTCTTCTTGGTCGTGTCCTGGCCGAAGAGCTGGCTGACCGCGCTCACCGGGGCGCCGGCCGGTGCCTTCACGCCCGCCTGGCGCAACGCGGCGTCGATCGCGGGGAGCGCGTCGCGGAACTGGTTCTTCATGTCGGTGATACGGAACTCGAGGAAGGCCGTCTGCATCACGATCTGCTTGGCGCGGGTGGGGTCCTTCTCCCCGGCCAGCTCGACGACCAGACGGCACCGACCGATGATCTGCACGACGGGCTCAGTCGTGCCGAACTCGTCCACCCGCGTGCGTACCACGCGCTCGGCGCGCTGGATCGCGTCGGCGCAGTCGGGTACCGGGCCCTTGGACTCGTCGACTTCCAGCGCGAGATGGATCCCACCCTGGAGATCGAGTCCGAGGTTGATGGGAACCCGACGCACGGAGGTATCCTTCATCCGGCCGGTTTCGCGATCCGCCACCCGCTGCGTCACGTGCTTCGGCAACAGCGCATACACCGAGCCGAGCAGCAGCAGGGCGATGATGATGATCCGACCCCGAATCGTGCTCATCCGACACTCGCTTGCTTGAGACTGTCGCGCGCCGCCGCTGCGTCACGAGCCAGCTGCTCCACCAGCGCTTCGCGCGAGGGGAACGACTGCACGTCGCGCAGGCGACGCACCCACTCCACCAACACCGTCTCGCCGTACAGATCCCCGGCGAAGTCGAACAGGTGCACCTCCAGTCCGCGCTCGGCAACGCCGAACGTGGGCCGCGGCCCCTGATTCATCATCCCTCCGTACCGCCCCCGTCCCCCGTCCCTCGTCCCCCGTCCCTCGATCGTGACCCACACCGCATACACCCCATCGGGGGGAAGGAGCTTGCGGGCGTCCGGCACCGGGAGATTGATCGTCGGCACGCCGATCGTGCGTCCCCGACCGGCTCCCCGCGCCACGACGCCCAGGACGCCGTACAGCCGGCCCAACCACCGTCCCGCCAGGACCAGATCCCCGTGCGCGATCGCGGTCCGGATCAGCGTGGACGAAATCGGCTGCCCATCGTCGCGCACCGCGTCCACCACGTCCACCGCGAAGCCGTCCGCGGCGCCGATGCGGCGCACCGCGTCCACATCCCCCGAGCGGCCCCGCCCGAACCCGTGGTCGTAGCCCAGCACCAGCTCATCCATCCCGATCTGCACCCGCAGCACGTCGCGCACGAACGCTTCGGGCGCCAGCCGCGCCAGCTCGGTCGTGAACGGCAACGTCACCACGCGATCCACGCCGCTCGCCCCGAGCAGGCGCTGCCGCTCGGCCGGCAACGTGAGCAGGCGCGGCGCGGCGGCCGGATTCACGACCACGAGCGGGTGCGGGTCGAACGTGACCACCACGCTCGCGGCGCCGCGCCGCTCCGCCCGCCGGACGATCTCGGCGAGCACCGCCTGGTGGCCGCGGTGCACCCCGTCGAACGTCCCGACCGTCACGACCGCGCCCACCGTCACTCCGCCACCACCACCCGCGGCTTGAGCACGCCGCCCGCCACTTCGGCCACGGCCACGAGTCCGCCGGCATCCAGCAGCGCTACGCGCCCGTCGCCGTCCGCGGCCGCGGCCGGGATGGTGCGCCCATGAATCACCGCGTCCCGCTCCCCGGCCGCGAGCTCGCGCGTGGGCAGCTCGCCGACGAGCAGCGTCGCGGACCGCAGATCCGCCGCGCTCACGCGCTCGGGCGGTACCGCTTGCTCGAGCCGGAACGGCCCCACGGCGGTACGCGTCAACGTCACCAGATGCGCGCCGCAGCCCAGCGTCTCGCCCACGTCCCGCGCCAGACTGCGCACGTAGGTCCCGCCGCTCACCTCGGCGCGGAAGCGCAGATCGGGCGGCACCCACGATTCCAGCTCGAGGGCCGCGATCTCGACCTGCCGGGGGGCCAGCTCGACGGGTTCGCCCCGGCGCGCCTTCCGGTAGGCGCGCTCCCCCGCCACCTTCACCGCCGAATGCGCGGGCGGAATCTGCCACGCGGCCCCGCGATGGCGGGCCAGCGCGGCCTCCACCGCCGTCCGATCGAGCCCACGCCAGGCGTCGTTCGTGGACAGCGGCACGCCGGTCGCATCGTCGGTCGTCGTCGTCACACCCAGCCGCATCGTGCCGCGGTACTCCTTGCGCCACCCGGCGGCGAACGCGGCCAGCCGCGTCGCACGACCCACGACCAGCACGAGCAGCCCGTCGGCGAACGGGTCGAGCGTGCCCAGATGGCCGACCCGGCGTACTCCGAGGGCGCGCCGCACGACGTCCACCACATCGTGCGAGGTCGGTCCGGCGGACTTCGCAACGAGCAGCACGCCGTCGATCAGTCGTCCGTCTCCTTCAGCTCCTTCAGCACCCGGTCGATGCGCTGGGCATGCTCCTGACCGCGGTCGAGCCGGAAGTGCAGCTCCGGGCTGGTCCGCAGGCGTAGATCTCGCGACAACGCGGTGCGCAGGAATCCGGCGGCACTCCCGAGCCCCTCGAGACTCTTCGCCTTTTCCTCGTCCGTGCCCATCACGCTCACGCTGATCGTGGCGTGCGAGAGATCGGCCGTCACCTCCACCCCGGTGACGGTCACGAACCCGATGCGGGGATCGCGCACGCCTCCCGTGAGGAATCCCGCCACGGTGTGGCGGATGAGCTCGGCCAGGCGCTCGGGACGATGACTCGGGGTTCGCATCAGAGGTAGCTGAGGCTCGAGTCCACGATCCGCGCCCCGTCGGCGCCGTCCACCAACCGGTCGGCTTCCCGCAATACCTGCTCGGCGTGCAGCCGGTCGGTGCTCACCACGGCGGCCGACAGCTCGGCCCGTTGCCACAGGTCATGGTGGTCCGTTTCCGCGGCCGAGACGTTGAAGCGCTGGTGCAACCGATCCTTCAGGCTCTTCACGATGTGCCGCTTCTCCTTCAACGAATGGCAGGCGGCCAGGTGGAGCTCCCAGGTGATCAGACCGACGATCACGGCTCACGCCCCCCGGGCCGCCCCTCCCGCGCCGGCTCCGGCGTCGAGCGAGCGGGCGATTTCCTCAATGCGATAGGCCTCGATCAGATCACCGACCTTGATGTCGTTGAAGTTCTCGACGCCGATCCCGCACTCAAAGCCTTCCCGGACCTCGCGGACGTCGTCCTTGAACCGCTTCAGCGACGCCAGTGTGCCGTCGTACACTTCGACCCCGCTCCGGACGACACGAACGCGTCCGGTGCGCGGAATGATGCCGCTGCGCACAAAGCTGCCGGCGATGGTACCGACCTTGGCCACTTTGAACAGCTGACGGACCTCGGCTTCGCCCAGCACGACTTCCTTCTTCTCGGGGGCGAGCAGCCCTTCCATCGCCGCCTTCACTTCATCCACCGCCTCGTAGATGATGCGGTAGGTGCGGATCTCCACGCGCTCCCGCTCCGCCGAGGCCCGTGCGTTGGAATCGGGCCGGACGTGGAAGCCGATGATGATGGCGCCCGATGCCTTGGCGAGCAGCACGTCGGAATCGGTGATCGACCCGACGCCCCGGTGCACGACCTCGACCTTCACTTCGGCGGTGGAGAGCTGGCCCAGCGCGTCGGCCAGCGCTTCGGCCGGACCGCCCTGGTCCGCCTTGATGATGACGCGCAGGGCGGCCGCTCCACCGGCGGCGCGCTCGGACATGAAGTCCTCGAGCGTCTTCACCCGGCTGGTGCGCCGGTGCTGTGCCTCTCGCTCGAGCCGCTGGCGCTTTTGCGCGATGTCGCGCGCCACGCTCGCGTCCTTCACCGCCTGGAAGTTGTCACCCGCCTCCGGCACGCCCTCGAACCCGAGGATCTGCACCGGAATCGACGGGCCGGCGGCGGGGACCGTTTGGCCGCGCTCATCGAACATGGCGCGGACGCGGCCCGAGAACTGACCGCAGATGAAGTCGTCCCCGACGTGCAGCGTCCCGGTGCGCACCAGGATGGTGGCGACCGGACCCTTGCCCGGGTCGAGGGTCGCTTCGAGCACGCTCCCCTCGGCCAGGCGGTCGGGATTGGCCTTGAGGTCGAGCAGCTCAGCCTGGAGCAGGATCTGGTCGAGCAGCGTCTCGACGGCGGTGCCCTTCTTTGCCGAGATCGGCGTGGAGAGGGTGGTGCCGCCGAACTCCTCGAGCACGACGCCGTGGGCCAGCAGGTCCTGCTTGACCTTCTGCACGTTGGCCGACGGGAGGTCGATCTTGTTGATGGCGACGACGAGCGGGACGCCGGCGTTCTTGGCGTGCGAGATCGCCTCGATCGTCTGCGGCATGATCGCGTCGTCGGCCGCGACGACCAGCACCACGAGATCGGTGACCTGCGCGCCGCGGGCCCGCATGGCCGTGAACGCTTCGTGGCCCGGGGTGTCGAGGAAGGTGATCTGCCGCCCGTCCTTGAGCGTGACGTGATAGGCGCCGATGTGCTGCGTGATGCCGCCCGCTTCGCCCGCCACGACGTTGGTCTTGCGCACGTAGTCGAGCAGCGACGTCTTGCCGTGATCGACGTGGCCCATCACCGTGACGACCGGCGGCCGGGGCTTGAGCGTCTCGGCCTGGTCGGCCGGCTGCTCGGGCGCCGCGATCGCGTACTCCTCCTCCTTGACCGCCTGGAACCCGAACGCGGACGCGATCAGCTCGATGAGATCGAAATCGAGCCGCTGGTTGATCGTCACCATCTGCCCCAGCTCCTTGAACGCGAACGTGACGATCTGCGTCGGGGGCACCTTGAGCACGTTGGCGAGCTCGGAAACGGTGATGAACTCCGTCACGCGCACCAGCGTCTTCTCGCGCTCCTTTTCCGCGGCGCGCCGCTCCTCCTGCATGTCGCGGAAACTCGGCCCCTCGTCGCGCGGCCGCGCGCCCTTGCGGGCTACCGGCCCCTTGATGGACGCGAGGGTGCGCGAAATGTTCTGCGCGACCGCTTCCTGATCGACCGAGGACTTGCGGCCCTTCTTGCGCTTCTTCCCCGCCTTGTCGCGGCGCCGCTCCTCGAGCGCGCCGGCACCAGGGGCGGCGGAAGCGACGGGACGCGGCGGGACCGACCCTCCCGGCATGCCGCTGGCGACCGGTTTGGGGCGCACCGGGGTGGGGATGAACGGCCGCGGGGCTCCCGGCACGGAGGTCGGCAGCGGCGGGGGCGCGGTGAGACTCGCGGGGGGCGGCGCGATGCCCGTCTGGGCGACCGGAGGAGCGCTCGCGGTCGGGGCGGCTTCGGTGGCCGGCTCAGCGGGAAGATCGCGGAACAGCGCGGCCGCGCGCTCTTCGAGCGAGATGGCGGCGGCTTTCTCCTCTTCCAGGACGCGGGACGCCTCGAGCGCCGCGCGCGCGCGCAGCTCTTGCTCGGCGGCGACCCGATCCGCCTCAACCTGCGCCTCGGCTTCGGCCGCCGCCACCTCGGCCGCGGTCCGCCGCCGCCGCTTGGGGCGGGCCTCCTCCGCGACCGGCGGCGGCTCGACCGGCTTCGCCACGCGCCGGCGCTTGGTGGCCGTCGGCGCCGGCTCTTTCTGGCGCCGCTTCTCGCGTTCCCAGCGCGCCCGCATCATCGCCACCTGCTCGTCCTTGAGCGGGGTCAGATGACTGCGCACGAAAATGTCCATCTCCTTGAGCATGGACATCACCTGCTCGCTGGAGATCCCGAACTCCGCCGCCAGATCATGAATCCGTGTCGCCACTCACTCCTCCGAAATCCGCATCAACCCGCGCGCCAGTGCGCGGTCTCCCGTACCCGCTGCCTGCACCGGCGGGCGCCCCAGCCGGGCGCCCATCTGTTCCGCCGTGGGCCCCCGCAGCACGGGAATGCCCCGCGCGACGGCCAGCCGCTCCACTTTCTCCTTCGTCCGGGCGCTGGCATCAGCCGCCAGCACCACCAGTACCAGCCGGTCCTGCTGCAACCGGGCCCTCACGCCCGCCACCCCGATCACGACCTGCCCCCCACGGAGGCCAAGGCCGAGCAGCGCGGCGAGCCGGTCATTCACGCCGGCGTGGGCGTATCCGCCGGAGCCACGGAGGGCGGCTCTTCCCCGCCTTCCTCGGTGAGCTCGTTCAGGAACGCCATCAGCCGTTCGGAGAGCTCCGGCGTCATGCCCTGCAGCTTCTCCACGTCCTCGCGCTCCAGGTCGATCACGTCCTGCAGCGTCTTCTTGCCGTTCTGCTCCAGCAGCGTCATCAGCTCGGGCGGGAAGCCCTGCAGCTCGGCCAACGGGACCTTCACCGCCTGCTCTTCCTCCGGCGGCAGGGGCGCGAACAGCGGGCCTTCGCCGCCGCGCTCCAGCCACTCGCGGCTGGAGTAGAGGTCGATCTTCCAGCCGGTCAGCTCCGAGGCCAGGCGCACGTTCTGTCCGTTGCGCCCGATCGCCAGGGAGAGCTGGTCTTCGTCCACGATCGCCTGGATGGTGCGGGTCTCGGGATCGGAGAACACCCGCGCCACCCGCGCCGGGGCGAGGGCGAGCTTCGCGAAGCGCTCGGGATCGGGAGACCAGGGGACGATGTCGATCCGCTCGCCACCCAGCTCGTTCACCACCGCCTGCACGCGGGAGCCCTTCAGACCTACGCAGGCTCCCACGGGATCGATGGCATCGTCGCGTGAGATCACGGCGATCTTGGTGCGGCTGCCCGCCTCGCGGGCGGTCGCGCGGATCTCCACGATCTGCTGCTGTATCTCGGGCACCTCGATCTTGAAGAGCGCCTTCACGAACAGCGGATCGGCGCGGGACAGAATCAGGCGCGGCCCCTTGGGTGTCTCTTCGATGCGCTTGAGAACGGCGCGGATCGTGTCTCCCTGATGGAAGTGCTCGCGGTGGTTCTGTTCGCGGTAGGGGATGATCGCCTCTGCCTCGCGGAACTTGGCCAGCATCACCACGATCTTGCCGCGCTCGATCTGCTGCACCTCGCCCGGGAGCAGATCGCCCACCTTACCGGAGAACTCCTCCCGGATCCGGGTCCGCTCGCCCTCGCGCACCCGCTGGATGATCCGCTGCTTCGCCGCCTGCACGGCGGTGCGTCCGAACTCGCCGAACGGGACTTCTTCCTCGAGCACATCGCCGGGCTGGAAATCGGGGTCTTCGAAGCGCGCTTCTTCCAGCGCCACCTGCGTGCCGGGATCCTCGACCGTTTCGACCACGGTCTTCAAGACCACGATCCGGATGGTGCCCTTCAGCTCGTCGATCGAGATCTCGGCGCGCACGTTCGGGCCATAGCGTTTTACCAGGGCGGCGTGCAGGCCGTCCTTCAACAACTCGATCATTTCACCGCGCTCGAGCTGTTTGGTGGTCGTCAGCTCGCGAATCGCGGAGACTACGTCAGGTGCGTTCGCCATTGTATTCCAATCATCAGTCGTCGGTCGTCGGTCATCGGCTATCGGCTATCGGTCTACCAATCCACGGCCAGCCGGGCTTCGCGTGCCGCGGCCAGCGGCAGCGTCAGCGGCTCGCGACCCTCGGGCTGCAGCACGACCGTAGCCTCGTCGGGCACGGCCACGATGCGAGCCCGCACCCGCCCCAGGCCCTCCAGCTTCACGGACACGTCGCGTCCGACGAAGCGGACCCAGTGCCGGTGCCAGCGCAGCGGCCGGTCCATCCCCGGGCTCGAGACTTCGAGCTGGTAGCGCGGGCCCAGGGGCCCACCCTGGTCGAGCCAGGCCTCCAGGGCCCGGCTGGCCCGCGCGCAGTCGTCGACCGTCACGCGCCGCTCGGGATCCCCCGGGGGCCAATCGATGCGCACTTGGACGAGCGGCCGGTTCGGCGTGCCGCCCAGGCGAATGTCGGCCAGGTCGAGCCCCAGTTCCTCGAGGCGGGCTCGGACGGCCTCCACCAGGGTGTCGGAGAGCATAAAAAAAAGCGCGGGCCGAACTTCGCCCGCTTCGCTGCGGAATGTACCCGGACCCTCCCCCCTGTCAAGCCAACGGCTTCCCCAGGTACGCCACCATGCGGCCGTCCCGCCCACCCGAGGCGCGGTGCGAGTAGAACCGGTCCTGGTGATGGGCGGTGCAGTAGGTCGAGATCGTGACTTCGCGGATCCCCAGATTCGCCGCACGGGCGGCGAGGATGGACCGCAGGTCCACATAGCTCTGGCCGGCTTCGCCGGGTCGGCCGTTGAGCTGCTCGGCGACCTCAGAACCTACTTCATAGCAGTTGCCACAAATGCCTATTCCACAATGCATTACGATGTTTCGCCTGGCAGCTCCGGAATGTCCCGTCAGGGTCTCGACCCCCTGCTCCAGGACGCCCCCAGCCACGCCACGCCACCCGGCGTGCACGAGAGCGACGATGCCGCGATCGGGGACCGCGAGATAGACGGGGATGCAGTCGGCCACGGTGATGGCGAGGAGGACGCCGGCCTGCGCCGTGGCGTGACCGTCCACGCCGTCCAGCACCATCCACCCCGGGGGGAGACTCTCGTGCCATTGCACGGTGCTGCCGTGCACCTGGTGTCCGAGGACGACAGTCGGGAAGCGCGGCTCGAACGCCCGGCGGAACGCCCGCCAGCGGGTCATCACCTGCCCGACCGTTTCCTCGCTCCAGAGGCCCAGGGAAAAGCCGCCCAGCCGCGTCGTGATGCCCGCCACGAGCCCGAAGCGCGCCGCCCAATCGGCCAGCTCGAGCCGCGGCACGGCGGCATCGCCCGCCGGCACCTCCAGCACCAACGTGGCGGCGAGCGGCCCGCCGGTCGAAGCGGCGGCCGACGTCCCCGAATCAGCGCCCATCCTCGCGCCGTTCGATGTGGGCGCCGAGGGCGCGCAGCCGCTCGTCGATCTGCTCGTAGCCGCGCTCGATCTGCCCCACGTTGTGGATCACCGACTCGCCTTCGGCGGCGAGGGCGGCGAGCAACATCGCCATCCCCGCGCGGATGTCCGGGCTCTCGACTTCCCCGCCGCGCAGCGGCGACGCGCCCGCGATCACCGCCCGATGGGGATCGCACAACACGATGCGCGCCCCCATCCCGATCAGCTTGTCCACGAAGAAGAGGCGCGACTCGAACATCTTCTCGAACACGAGCAGCGGCCCCTCGCACTGGGTCGCCACCACGATGGCGATCGACATCAGGTCGGCCGGGAACGCGGGCCACGGACCGTCCTCGAGCTTGGGGATGTGGCCGCCCAGATCGGGACGGATGCGACGCTCCTGGTTGTGCTCGACGACGAGGGTGTCCCCTTCCAGCCGGGGACGCACGCCGAGGCGGTCGAACCCGAACAGGGTGGCCCGCAGGTCGTCGGCGCGGACCCCCTCGATGCGCACGGCGCCGTTGGTGACCGCCGCCAGCCCAATGAACGAGCCGACTTCGATGTGATCCGGGCCGATCGCGAACGCCCCCGGGGCCGTTAGCGGCTCGCCGCCCTGCACCGTGAGCGTGTTGGTGCCGATGCCCTCGATCTGTGCGCCCAGCCCGGCGAGGAACCGGGCGAGGTCCTGCACGTGCGGCTCGCTCGCCGCGTTGCGCAGCACGGTGCGGCCGCGGGCCGCCACCGCCGCCATCAGGGCGTTCTCGGTGCCGGTCACGCTCGGCTCGTCCAGGAACACATCGGCACCCGTGAGCTGCTTGGCCTCGAGCCGATAGCGGTTGCCGACTTCCACTTCCGCCCCCAGCGCCTCGAGCGCGAGGAAATGGGTGTCCACCCGGCGGCGGCCGATCACGTCCCCGCCGGGCGGCGGCAAGGCGACCCGTCCGAACCGGGCCAGCATCGGACCGGCAAGGAGAATCGATGCCCGGATACGCGCGCACAGCGCCGCATCGAGCTCTCGGGGCTCGGCCGGCCGCGTGTCCACCGATACGGTGTTCGCGCCGAGCCACTCGACCTTGGCGCCCAGATGCTCGAGCAGCGCGAGCATCGTCTCGACGTCGCGAATGCGGGGGACGTTTTCGATGCGGCAGGGTGCGGGCGCGAGCAGCGTCGCCGCCAGGATCGGCAGGGCCGCGTTCTTGTTGCCGGCGGGGCGGATGGCCCCCTGCAGGGGGCGGCCGCCGGTCACACGGAACGTCGGGGCCATGGGGGGACAACCTACGGGCGCGCTTGCGCAGGCGTCAAGCGCGGGCGAACGTATCGCGCGTGTTTCCCTTGCCGCCCATCGTCGCCGCAGCGCTGGCGGGCCTCGCCGCGCTGCTCGCGACCTACCTTCCCCGCCCCGCCTGGCTCTCCCGCGTGATCGATGGCGTGGCCGCCGCGACTCCCCTCGGCTGGTACCTCGTCGGCGTGGTCCTGGGGCCGGCCCTCGGCCTGCTCGACGACAACACCCTGGATGCCGCGGTCCCGGCGATGGCGTGCGCGATCGGGTGGGTCGCCGCGCTGGCCGGCGCCACTCTCGCCGCTCCACGGCCCGCAGGGGAGCCCCGTGCACCCGGCCAGTGGGCCGTGGCGGCCTTGACCCTCGCCATTCCGGCCGCCCTGCTCTACGGAGCGAGTCGCTTCCCGCCCCCGGCGCTGGCGCCCGCCTGGAAACCGGCTCCCGCGATCATCGCAACGCTCGTCGCGGCCCTGCTGGTCGCCGCGGCGACGGATGTACGAACGACGACCGCCGCACTGCTCGCAGCGGCCGCGGCCCTGATCACCCTGTTGCCGCGCGCGCACGCGGCCGATCTCCTGCATGCCGCGCGCTGGGTCGGCTTCGCGATCGGCGGCGCGGCGACCAGCGCCCTCGTCGCCGGCCGTCTCGCGCGGCGCGCACCGACCCCGGTTCCCGCGACAATCGCCGGCGTCGGACTGGCCGCCGGGATCGGCCTGGCCACCGGCACGTCGCCGCTCGTGGTGTGCGCGCTGACGGGAGCGGCATTGGCGCGCTGGTCCCCGGCGCACGCACGGATCGTCGACGATCTCCGTGCGACCGAGCCGGTGGCGGGCGCGGCGCTCTGGATCGCAGCCGGCGCGCTGGTGGGTGGTTCCCTCCCCGTCGTGGCCGTGGCCGCCGTCGCGCTGGCGCTCGTGCCTCTGATTCGACGAGTCGCGGCGCCACAGGCGGAATCCGATCGCACGCTCGGCCTCGCCGTGGTCCTGAGCTTCACACTCACCGCCGCCAGCGCTCTCGGTCCTCAGGCGCCCGCGGTGCGCACCGCGGCATCGATCGCGCTCCTGCTCACGGCCGTCGTCCCCGTCCTCTTCAGGCCGGCAAGCCGGTTGACTTCACGGCACCCCCGCCCCGAGGTTTCGGTATGATCCCGACCTGGGCCGCCGTCGTCGGGGCCGTGAGCCTCGGGGTGATCGCGCTCGCCGCCCTGGTCTCGGCGGCTGCCGTGCTCGCCGCGGCCTACGGTGTGCGTGCCTTCCTCGGCGCGGTGCGCCACTCGGCGGAGCCGGTCATGCACGACGTCCGGGAGCTCATCGGCACGATCCGCAACGAGGCCGACGGCCTGGCCGAGACCTCGCGCGATCTGCGCCAGCGCATCATCCATGCGGCGAACGCCGCGGAGGACCGGCTCTCCGATCTGGGCGAGACGCTCGAAGTCGCCGAGCGCGAGGTCAGCGAAACGGCCAAGGACGTCGCGGCCACCGCGCGCACGGTGCGCCGGGGTGTGTCCGTCTGGCGACTGGGTCGCGCGCTGAAGAAGCGCTCCGACGAGCGGCGGCGGGGGGAGGACGACTGAGGCGCGCCGCCCGGTTCCTGGCAGTGGCGCTGGTGGCGATCGCGGTGATGCCGGGCATCGCGCACGCCTGGACCCCGGCGACGCACATCTACCTCGGCGAGTCGGTGCTCGCAAACCTCGGCACCCTGCCCACCGCCGTGGCCGACCTGCTGCGGGCCTTCCCCTTCGATTTTCTGTACGGCAACATCGCGGCCGACACCTCGATCGCCAAGAAGTACGCGCCGGTCGGCCGGCACTGCCACGCCTGGCACGTGGGCCGCGAGATCTACGAGCTGGCGCACACCGACGGGCTGCGCGCCTTCGGCCTCGGGTATCTCTCGCACCTCGCCGCCGATACCATCGCACACAACTTCTACGTGCCGCGCCAGCTGGTGCTCACGAGCAGCACCGCCGCCCTGGGGCACAGCTACTGGGAGAGCCGGCTGGAGACGCACCTCGGCGACCGCTACGCGCGCACCGCCAAGTCGGTGATCCTGCAGGACCACGGGGTGAGCGACTCGCACCTCGACGCCATTCTCTCGCCCACGCTGTTCAGCATCCGGACCAACCGCCGGCTGTTCCGGGGCATGGTCCACCTCACCGAGAGCCAGAGCTGGCAGTGGGCGTTTCAGATCATCGCGGAGAACAGCCGCTGGGACCTGCCCGGCGAGGACGTCGAACGCCACATGGCGGTGGCGTTCGAGTACGTGATGGAAGGACTCGCCGAATCGAACGCCGCCCCCCACCGGCTGGACCCCGCCGGCGAGCAGGCCCTGGGACTCGCGAAACAGATGCGCCGGCGGGCACTGCAGGAAGGCGGACGCGAGGATCCGGGTCGGGTGCGCGCCACCGCGGAGGAGCACTTCGGCTTGCCGGATTCGACGCTCGCCTTCTGGCGCGGCGCGCGGGCCGCCAAGCCCTGGCGCGCGCCGGAGGCGATCAGCCCCCCAGCCGCTCCTTGAGCAGCGCCGGCACGAGCTTGGGGTCGGCCTTTCCCTTGGACGCTTTCATTACCTGACCGACGAAGAACGGCAGCAGCTTGACCTCGCCGGCCTTGTAGCGGGCGACTTCGCCCGCGTGAGCCGAGAGCACGGCATCCACCCACTCCCCCAGCGCCCCGGTGTCCGCCACCTGGATCAATCCCAGGCGCTCGGCGATCGCCCGGGGATCGCCGAGGCCGTTGTCGGCCATCGCTGCGAACACCTGCTTCGCGGCCGAGTGCGACACGGTGCCGTCCTTCAGGAGATCGATCAGCCGGGCGAGCCGCTCGGGCGTGACGCGCAGCGTGCCGCTGCGCTCCTTGACGTCGGCGAGGACCTCGCCCATCACCCAGTTGGCCGCCGGCTTGGGGTCCGCCCCGGCGACGACGGTCGCTTCGAAGTAGTCGGCGATGAGCCGTGACTGCACCAGCACGGCCGCATCCGTGGCCGGCAGCCCGTACTGGCCCGCGAACCGCACCCGGCGCGCGGCGGGCAGCTCCGGCAGAGCGGCCCGCTCCTCGTCGAGCCAGGCATCCGGCACGACGAGCGGCGGGAGGTCCGGCTCCGGGAAATAGCGGTAGTCCTTGCTCTCTTCCTTCGAGCGCTGAGGGCGCACGGTGTTCGCCTTCACGTCGAACAACATCGTCTGCTGCTCGATCCGCCCCCCGGCTTCGAGGGTGGCGATCTGACGGTCCCGCTCGAGGCCGAGCGCCTTCTCGACGAACGCGAACGAGTTGATGTTCTTCACTTCGGTTTTGGTGCCGAGCTCGGAATCACCGCGGCGTCGCACCGACACATTCGCATCCACCCGCAGGCTGCCTTTTTCCAGATCACAATCCGAGACGTCGGCGTACTGAAGCACTTCCTTGAGGGCGAGGAGGTAGGCGCGGGCTTCCTGGGGGGACCGGAAGTCGGGGCCGGTGACGATCTCGGCCAGTGGCACTCCCGAGCGATTGAGATCCACCGCCGTATTCCTGGGGACGCGGTCGTGCAGCGATTTGCCCGCGTCTTCTTCGACATGGAGCCGAACGATGCTGGCCGTGACCGGACCGCGCTCGGGACTCGTGAAGCTGAGACCGCCGCCGGTCGCCAACGGCTCCTCGTACTGGGAGATCTGGTAGCCCTTGGGCAAGTCGGGATAGAAGTAGTTCTTGCGCGCGAAGATGCTCCGCAGGTGCACCTCGCAGCCGAGCGCCAGCGCCGCGCGCACGGCGAGACGGATCGCCTGGCCGTTGACCGTGGGCAGCGCGCCGGGGAGCCCGAGGCAGACGGGACAGACGTTGGTGTTGGGCGGCGCCCCGAACACGCTGGAGCACCCGCAGAACATCTTCGATCGGGTGCGCAGCTGCACGTGGGTCTCGAGCCCGATCACCGTCTCCCAGCCGCCGCCCACGCTCACGCTTCCGCCTCGGGCTCGACCGACCGCTCCAGCGTGAAGGCGGCCTCGAGCATCTCATCCTCGAGGAACGCCGGCCCGATGAGCTGCCCCCCGACCGGCAATCCCTGCACCCGCCCGATGGGCAGCGTGAGTGCGGGCAACCCGGCGAGGTTCGCCGTGACGGTGAAGATGTCGGCCAGATACATGGCGACGGGGTCGCCGAGCTTCTCGCCCGCCTTGAACGGCGGCGTCGGCGTCGAGGGCGTAAACAGCAGATCCACGCCGCGATCGAACACGTTGCGGAAATCCTGGGCGATGAGCGAACGCATCCGCTGCGCCCGGCGGTAATAGGCGTCGTAGTATCCGGCCGACAGCACGTAGGTGCCGATGAGCACCCGACGGCGGACTTCGGCACCGAATCCGTGACCGCGCGTGGCCCGATAGAGGGCCCGCACGTCCACCGCCCCGGCAGGGCGCGGGCCGTAGCGAACGCCGTCGTAGCGCGCGAGGTTCGACGACGCCTCCGCCGGCGCGATGATGTAATAGGTCGGGATGGCGTAGGGCGTGTGCGGCAGCGAAACGTCGCGCACCGCCGCCCCCAGATCCTTCAACAGCCTGATGGTCCGGTCGCAGGCGCGACGCACGCCGGGATCGAGATCGGACGGGAAATACTCCTTCGGGATGCCGATGACGAAGCCCTGCAGGTTCTCCGGCACCGCGGGCAGCGGCAGCGGATCGCGATCCTCGCACGTTGCGTCGAGCGGGTCGCGGCCGCTGATCGCCGCCAGCACCCGTCCCGCGTCCGACACGGTTCGTCCGAACACGCCGATCTGATCGAGCGAGCTGCCGAAGGCCACCAGCCCGTAGCGGGACACCCGACCGTAGGTGGGCTTGATGCCGACGACGCCGCAGAAGGCGGCGGGCTGGCGCACCGAGCCGCCGGTTTCCGAGCCCAGCGCGGCCGGCACGGCTCCGGCCCCCACCAGCGCCGCCGACCCACCCGAGGAGCCCCCGGGCACCCGCTCGCGATCGATCGGGTGAAAGCTGCGCCCGTACGCCGAGTGCTCGGTGGAGGAGCCCATGGCGAACTCGTCGCAGTTCGTCTTCCCCGCGATGAGCGCGCCGGCCGCCTTGAGCCGGGTGATGGCGGTGGCTTCGAACGGCGAGCGATATCCCTCGAGGATGCGGGAGCCGCAGGTCGTCGTGTATTCGAGGGTGCAGATGTTGTCCTTCACGACCACCGGCATGCCGGCGAGCGGGCCACTCGGGGGCGCTGCCGCAGCCTGCGCGGCGAGCGCGCTGCGCACCTCGGCGGTCGGCGTGAGCAACGCGTGCAGCGGGGCGGCGGCGGCGAGCCGATCGACGACCGGGTCCGTCGCCGTCACGCGTCCTCCTCCGCTGCGTCGTCGCGGCCGGCCTCGAACGCGCCCAGGCGCGGTACGAGGAAAAAGCCGTCGCGGAACGCGGGGGCCATCCGCTCGGGGCCGAAGGCCAGCGGCGCGGGTCGCACCTCGTCGGGGCGAAACCGGATCGCGGCCGGCCCGGGGTGAAACGGCTGGGCCGACTCGGTGGCAGCGAGCGCGGCGATCTGCGCTACGTACTCCAGGATGCGCGACAGCTGGTCCACGAGGCCCGGCAGCGCCGCCTCGTCCACCTGCAGCTCGGCCAGCCGCGCGATCTTCTCGACCTCCTCCCGGGAAATGCTCATGACCCCTCTCCGTCCCACTCCCGCTCGAGCGCGGCGTACGCGACGAGCAATTGCTTGCTCCCGATCTCGGTGTCGTCGAACTCGATCGTGACCTTGAGATTGCGGCCCACCCCCGTCACGGCCCGCACCACCCCGCCGCCGAACTTCCGATGCCGTACCCGCTCCCCCTTCACGTACCGGGGTGCGTCCTGCGATTCCTCCACGTCGAACACGGGCTCCGCCTCCGCCACCTCGGGGGGAGGCCGGCGCCCTCCCGCGCGATACCCTCCCGACCATCCGCGCCGCTCGTAGGATGAGCGGTTCCAGGCCGGCGTCGTGCTGCGCTCCTCGATCACCGCCGGCGGCACCGCTTCGAGGAAGCGGGACGACTCCGATTGCTCCAGCCGGCCGTTGCGATAGCGGGTCCGCGCCCAGGAGAGATACAACCGCTCGCGGGCGCGGGTGAGACCCACGTAGCACAAGCGACGCTCCTCTTCGAGGCCGCCGGGCTCGCCCGCCGTGCGCGCCAGCGGGAAGAGCCCGTCTTCGAGACCCGTCAACGCAACGATCGGCCACTCGAGGCCCTTGGCCATGTGCACGGTCATCAGCGTGACGCCCGAGGCCCCGGCGCCGCCGAACTCGTCGGTCGGGGTCACGAGGGCCGACTGGGTGAGGTAGCGCTCGATGAGTGTGCCGACGGCGTCGTCGCCGTCGGTCGTCGCCTCGGCGACCTCGGCCCACGCTGCGGCGCCGGCCACGAGCTCGCGGACGTTCTCGAGACGCTCGATCCCTTCCACGCCCTCTTCGGCGAGCCAGGCCTCGTAGCCGGTCCGCAGGATCGCGGTCTCGAGCGCCGTGGCGGGATCGGCCGTTCCGACGGCCTCACGCAGCCGATCCACCAGAGACGCGAAGTTGCGCAGCACATCCCGCAAGCCCGGCCGCAGCCCCTCCACCCGGTCTGCGGCGCGGGCCGCCTCCAGCATCGGCTTGCCCCAGTGCCGCGCCGTTTCGGCCAACAGCGTGAGGGAGGCGTCCCCGATGCCACGCCGCGGCACGTTGGCGATGCGGCTGAACGCCTGGTCGTCGGCGGGGTTGGCGATCAGGCGCAGATAGGCGAGCAGGTCCTTCACCTCACGGCGCTCGTAGAAGCTCACCGCGCCGACGAGGCGGTAGGGCACGCCGCGCATCCGGAACGCCTCCTCGAGCGGGCGTGACTGCGCGTTGGTCCGGTACAGCACCGCCATCGCCTCGTAGGCCAGATCGGACCGCTCGGCCTGGCCGGCGAGCTCACCCGCGATCCATTCGGCTTCGTCGCGCTCGTCGGCGGCGGTCAACAGCACCACCGGCGACCCGCCCGGGATGGCGGTGAACAGAGTCTTCCCGAGCCGATCGCGGTTTTCGGCGATGACGCCGTTGGCCGCGTCGAGGATGATCTGCGTGGAGCGGTAGTTCTGCTCCAGCTTGATCAGCGTCGTGCCCGGGAAGTCGTTCTGAAACGCCAGCATGTGCCGCACGTCGGCGCCGCGCCAGCCGTAGATCGCCTGATCGTCGTCGCCCACGACGCACAGGTTGCCGTGCCGCTGCGCCAGCGCGCGCACCAGCCGGTACTGCGCGGCGTTCGTGTCCTGGAATTCGTCCACCAGTACGTGCTCGAAGCGCCCCTGCCACCAGGCGAGCCGCTCCGGGTGCTCGCGGAACAGCCGCAGCGGAAACAGTAGCAGATCGTCGAAATCCATCGCGTTGGCGCGCAGCAGCGCCCCGCCCAGATCGCGATAGCACTCGGCGGCCACCCGGGCGAGCGGTGTTTCGGCGCCGGCGGCGAACTCGTCGGGGTCCACCAGCCGGTTCTTGGCGCCCGAGATCAGCGCGTGCAGCGCGCGCGGCGGGTAGGCCTTGGGCGACAGCTCGCGCTGCTCGAGCATGCGCTTGAGCATCGCCTGGGAATCATCTTCATCGTAGATCGTGAAGTTGGGACCGAAGCCCAGGAGCGGCGCCTCACGCCGCAGCAGGCGGGCGGACAGCGAATGGAAGGTCCCAATCCATAGTCCGCGCGGATCGGTGCCGAGCAGGGCCGCGACCCGCTCGCGCATCTCCCCCGCGGCCTTGTTCGTGAACGTCACCGCGAAGATCCGATCGGGGCGCACGCCGCTCGCCTGGATGAGGTGCGCGATCCGGGCGGTGAGCACGCGCGTCTTCCCCGAGCCGGCACCGGCGAGGACGAGCAGTGGCCCGCCGGGGTGCTCCACGGCGCGGCGTTGGGCGGGATTCAGATCGAGCGTCAGGCGCGGTCTCCGGACCCGAGCGGGAATTCCAGAATGAACAGGCTGCCGGGGTTCCCGGGATGATAGCTCAACCGGCCGCCGTGCTGTTGCTCGACAATGCGGCGCGCGAGCGGGAGCCCGAGCCCCCACCCGCCGGGCTTGGTCGTCTCGCCCGGCTCGAAGACCCGGCTGCGGCGCCCGGGCGCGATCCCCGGCCCGTCGTCCCGCACGCTCACGCGCGCCAGATCCCGTGCGCTTTCGACCAGCACGACGACCTGGCCCCCGCGGCCGGACAACGCGTCGACGGCGTTCTTTACGATCGCCTCGAGCGCCCACTCGACGAGGACGGGGTCACCCTGAATGGTGGGACCGGGCCCGGCGGCCGTGAGCGTGAGGCTCACGGCGTGGGCCCGTGTCGGGAGCCGCGGCCTGAAGTAGGCCACCACCCGCTCCGCCGTGGCGCCGAGGCCTACCGGCTCGCGGCGCGGCGGCCGTCCGATCCGCTCGAAGCGGCGCGCCACGCGCTCGAGGCGCTCCACGTCGGCTTCCAGATGCGGGCCGATCTCCGTCGCCGACATGTCGGGATGCTCGCGCAGCTGGGCGATCCAGCCGGTGAGGCTCATGAGGGGCGTGCCCAGCTGGTGCGCCGATTCACGGGCCATCGCGACCCACAAGCGGTCGCGGACGGCACCCATCCGCTCGCGGTAGGCCCACACGGCGAGGAGCACGAGCGCCAGGAGGACGCCACCCTGCAGCACCGCGAGCAGCGCGAGGCGGCGCGTGACGGCGAGGGTGCCGTAGTGCAGCGTGCCGATTCCGGGGCCCGAGATCGGGGGATTCACCGCATCGAGGGCGGCGACCCAGGCCCGCAAGTGCGCGCTGTCGCGCGCCGCGCCGGCGGGCGCGTTCTCCATCGCGGTCACCCGTCCCGCACTGTCGGTGACGGCGATCGGGATGCCGAGTGCGCGCACCTGGGCGGCCAGATCGAACAGCGCTTCGGTCGCCGCATCGGGGCGCGGGTCGTTCAAGCCCTCGAACACCCGCCCGAACAACCGGCTCGTCTGGCGCGCGTCTTCGCGCAGATGGCGCGCCACGACCCAGGCCGAGCCGACCGACAACGCGCCGAACAGCAACGCCAGGCCGGCCACCACCGGTGGCCCGGACCGGCGCAGCACGCCGCTACGCACCGGGCGGAACGAGCCGCTCGGCGCCGAAATACGGCACGAGCGCGGGCGGAAGCGTCACGCTGCCGTCGGGAGCCTGGCGCGTCTCGAGCAGGGCTGCGATGGTGCGCGGCAAAGCCAGACCCGACGCGTTCAGGGTGTGGACGAACTCCGGCTTCTCGCCCTTCGCCGCCCGAAAGCGGATGCTGGCCCGCCGTGCCTGAAAATCGGTGAAGCTCGACGCGCTCGACACCTCGAGCCAGGCCCCGACACCGGGCGCCCACGCCTCGAGGTCGTAGGTCTTGGCCGCCGCGAACCCGGTGTCGCCGGCCGCGAGCAGCACGACGCGATACGGCAGCTCGAGGCGCTGCAGCACCGCTTCCGCGTGCGCGGTGAGTCGCTCGTGCTCGGCGACCGAGTCCGCCGGCCGGACGAAGCGCACCAGCTCGACCTTGTCGAACTGGTGCACGCGCAGCAGGCCGCGGGTGTCCTTCCCGGCCGCACCGGCCTCGCGCCGGAAGCACGGCGTGTAGGCCGTGTGCCCCAACGGGAGACGGGCGCCGTCCAGGATCTCGTCGCGGTAGAGATTCGTCAGCGGCACTTCGGCGGTCGGCACCAGAAACAGGTCGTCCCCGGTCGTGCGGTAGGCGTCCTCCTCGAATTTCGGCAGCTGGCCGGTGCCCTGCATGATTTCGCGCCGGACCAGGAATGGGGGCTCCACCTCCACGTAGCCGTGCTCGCGCGTGTGCAGATCGAGCATGAATTGCACGAGGGACCGGGCCAGCCGGGCCCCGGCACCCATCAGCACGGGGAATCCCGAGCCGGCGAGTTTGGCGCCGCGCGGCAGGTCCAGCAGTCCGAGTCGCTCACCGATCTCCCAGTGCGGCTTGACCTCGGGACCGGCCGGCCGGGGCGTTCCCCAGCTGCGAACCACGCGGTTCGCCGTGGCGTCGCCATCCGGCACGTCGGCCAGGGGGAGGTTCGGGATGTAGAGCGCCTTCGCGTCCAGTGCGGCCTCGACTTCACGCACTTCACGCTCGGCCGTGGTGATGCGCTCGCCCAGTGCGCGACGCTCGGCTACCGTCTCGGGTGGCAGCGCGCCCTGCTGTTTGATCCGTTGCGCGTCGGCGCGCGCGGCCTCGTTGCGCTCCGCCTTGAGGCCGTCGAGGGCGGTGGTGAGGACGCGACGCCGCTCGTCCAGCTCCTGCAACGCGTCGAGCAGCGGCGCCACGCTCGCGTCGCCACGACGCGCGAGGGCCGCCCGCACCTCAGCGGGGGCGCTGCGCAGAAGCCGCATGTCGATCATGGGACTACCGGCTGGGGAGGCCGGGCTCGAGACTTCGATAGCCGCAGTTCTGATCGACCAGGACGCGCAGGTCCACGCGCCGCGCGGTCGTATCGATGGCGAGCACTTCGAACTTGCCGTACAGGAACACGATCCCGACGACACACGTGCCGATGGGCCGCGAGTGCACGACCACGACCGAGCCGCTGTCGATGTTGACCGGGATGGTGTCGGCGTACTCGCCGTTGGGGGCGGTGGTAATCGCATCGAAGGGGACGTGCTGCACCTGAATGCCCGAGAGCTTGCCCAACCCCAACGCCCCGGTCGGCAAGAGGACGGCCTGACCAGCAGGGGTGATGTTGAACGCAAAGTCGATGTCGATGTTCTGGTCGGTGCGCACCACCGCGGTGTCCCTGATCCGGTACCCGGAGGGAGCGGCCACGGGCGTGCCGTCCAGCGCGAACAGCGAGATCGTATCCACGACGTTCGCGTCGGTCGGGGGGAGCAAACCGGTGCTGTTGTCGCAGGCGACGAGCAGCCCGAAGAGCGCGAGTCCCAACGACAGTCGGCGGTGGCGCATGGAGTGGCGTGAAGATACCCCATCGCCGCGAAAGGGGTCAACCCTTAACCGACTATCACTGCTTGACTTCCCTCGCGGCGCGTCCTAGCTTCGCGCCCGTATGCCGACGATCCGGGAGCTGGTGCAGGCGATCGCCCGCCGCGACGGCGTCGACGCGGTCGTGGTAGTCGGCCGCGATGGTCTGCCGATCGACTCCGCCACCGGTGACGGGGTGGACTCGGAGAGCGTCGCCGCGCTGTTGCCCTCGGTGATCCGGGGCATGGGTGAGCTCGGAACGGCCGGGGGCCGAGGGGAGTTCGCGACCGCCGTCCTGGAGTTCGGCGCCGGGCTGGCCGTGGTCGCGGTGCTCCACGCCGACGCCATGCTGGTGGTGCTGGTGCGCCCCGAGACCAACGTCGGCACGCTCCTGTTCGACCTCCGCCGCCACCGCACGGCCATCGCCGGTCTGCTCTGAGCCGGTCGACGGCACCGTGGTCCATCCCGCCGCCACTCCGCCGCGACGCATCCTCGTCGTCGACGACGAGCCGCATATCGGCTTGCTGCTCCGCCTCCAGCTGGAATCGCGCGGCTACGAGCTGCAGCTCGCCCGCTCGTTGTTCGAGGCGCGCGGGGCCCTGAAGGGCGAACCGGTCGACGCCATCCTGCTCGATATCCACCTGCCCGACGGCTCGGGCGTGGATCTGCTGCGCGAGCTGCGGGAGCGGCCCGCGACCGCCAAGATTCCGGTGTTGATCCTGACGGCCGAAGGCGAGGAGCGCGTGCTGGCCGAGGCGCGCAGTCTGGGCGCGCGCACCATCACCAAGCCGTTCAGCCCGTCCAAGCTGCGCACCCAGGTGGCCGTGCTGCTCGGCGACGCCTCGCCCGAGGACGACGCGTGAGCACCTGGGCCGTGATCCTGGCGGGCGGCGCCGGCACCCGCTTCTGGCCGCTCTCGACCGCCGAACGTCCCAAGCAGCTGCTGCCGCTCGCCGGCGACCGGCCGCTCCTGGCGCAGGCGGTGCGACGGCTCGGCGGTCTCGTGCCCCCGGACCGGATTCTGATCCTCACCGGTCCCTTCCTGGTCGAGCGGGTGACGGCGCTCGTGCCCGAGGTTCCCGCCGCACAGGTGCTGGCGGAGCCGCGGGCCGCGTCCACCGCCCCGGCTCTGGTATGGGGCGCGCATTGGATCGCGCGCCGCGATCCGGACGCCCAGATGCTCTCGCTCCACGCCGACTGGGCGATCGGCGACGAAGCCGCCTTCCGGACGACGGCGGCGCGCGCGCTGGCCGTCGCGCAGGAGCATGATGTCCTGGTGACCGTGGGGGTGAAGCCCACGCGGCCGGAGTCGGCGTACGGGTACATCGTCCCGGGACGCCCGCTGGGTCGCCAGGCCCGGCGCGTGCTGCGCTTCGTCGAGAAGCCGACCGCGCGGCGCGCGGTGGAGCTGCGCCGCCGCAAGGCGCTCTGGAATACGGGACTGTTCGCCTGGAACGTGGAGCGTTTCCTGACCGAGGTGGGCGCCCATGCGCGCGAGTTGCGGAAGGGCCTCGCCGCCCTGAGCTCCGGCGACGTCGCCGGGTTCTTCGCGGCCGTCACGCCTGTAGCGGTGGACGTCGCCGTGCTCGAGCGCACCAAACGGCTCGCGGTCGTGGCCGGCACGTTCACCTGGGACGACATCGGCTCCTGGGACGCGCTGTTCCGGATCCGCACGCCCGACTCGCAGGGCAACGTCGCGGTCGGCAACATCACCATCGGGGACGACGTGAAGCGCTGCGTGCTCTGGTCCGAGAGTGAGCACCTCGCGGTCAGCGGCATCACCGATCTCGTCGTGGTGCGCGCCAACGGGCACACGCTGGTGATGCCCACCGGCCGTGCCGATCGCCTCAAGGCGCTGGTGCAACGGCTGTGAGCCTCGGCCTCTATCTCCTCGACCCCGATCCGGCGCCCGTCTGGGCGCCGTTCGCCGGCGTGCGACCACTCTCGGAGCTGCGGGCCGGGGCCCACCTGATTCGCGAGCGCTGGGAGACGTTCGTCGGCGCCGAGGCGACGGCGGTCTTCGCGTTGCCGCACCTCGCGGGATTCGCCGAGCCCGGGATGCCGCCGGTCGCGGCGCGGCGCTCGGTCACGGGTCCGGCGGTGATCGGCTCTTCCACCTTCGCGCCGCAGGGAGTCGCGCCGGAGCTGCCGTCCGTGCCGGTGCGGCTGGTGTCGCGCGGCATCACGGTCGGGTGGGGCGTGCCGGCGGGCGCCGTCTGGGAGGGGCCGCAACCACAGGCCCAGGCTGTCGAGGTTCCGGGTATGGTGCTGCACGGGTGCTTCGACCTCATCCCCGCCCTGGCGCGCCTCCTGCCCGACGACCTGCGCGCCATGCTGGGCGACAGCGATCCCGTTCCCGCCGGCACCACCGTCATCGGCGATCCCGCGGCCCTGGCGCTGCACGAGGCGCAGGTGGAGTCCGGTGTGGTGTTCGACGTGTCCCACGGCCCCGTGGTGATCGAGAGCGGCGTCGAGATCCGCTGCGGCACCCGGCTCGAAGGGCCGCTCTGGGTGGGAGCGAACGCCCGCGTGCTCGGCGGGGAGATCCGCGGCTCGGCGATCGGCCCGCGCTGCACCGTCCGCGGCGAGATGGCCTCGACCGTGTTCCTGGGCTACGCCAACAAGTCGCACGACGGATTCGTGGGCCACAGCGTGGTGGGCCGCTGGGTCAATTTCGGCGCCGGCAGCATCACGTCGAACCTCAAGAACACCTACGGGCCGGTGCGCCTCGAGATCGCCGGCGCCCGCGTGGACACGGGCCAGCAGTTCCTGGGCACGCTGCTCGGCGACCACGCCAAGACCGCGATCGGCACGATGCTCGGCACCGGGACCGTGGTCGGGGCGGGCGCCAATGTGTTCGATGCGGTGCGGCCGCCCAAGTACGTCGCCCCGTTCGCCTGGGGCGGCGGGATCTCGCGCGAACGCATGACGCGGGATGGGTTTCTGAGAATCGCCGAGCGGGTGCTGCCGCGGCGCGACGTGGAGCTGACGGCGGAGATGCGGGCGGTGCTGGGTCGGATCTACGATTGGACGACTAAATAGCCAGACGGCTCACCACGCCCGCGCGCTGGCCGGGGGTGGATCGGGCACCTTGAGCGTGTCGGGCCGGATCGTGGCGGGACCGACGCGCCGCAAGGTCACCGGCTTGTCGAGATCCCCGCCTGAAATCGTGAGCTTGTCTCCCGCGACCTTCAAGCCGTACACGTTCCATACGCCATCACCCAGCGTGAACCACACGCTGTCCCCGACCACGCGCCAGCGGGCCACCTGATCGCCGAATTGGGCGGAGCTGTCGGGCCGCACCATGATGAGGCGCGGCCCGTCGTCGGTGTGGGCTTCCCACTTGCCTTCCAGCCGCGCCGACCCCCGCGCCTGAGCGGAGAGCGCCGGCGCGGCGGTCCCGCAGGCCGCCAGAAGAGCGAAACGGGTGAGCCGTGATCGCCAGGACGTCATCGCGTCCAAAATCTAATCGATCGAACCGGGGACCGGTGGTGAGGACGCGGCGGCGGGCGCTTCGACCTCGGGCGCGGACGGGGCGCTCGCCGGGAGGGGGGCGCGCTCGTCGGCGATGACGGCCACCTGCGACTCCCATTTGCGCATCATCGCGATGAAGGCGCGCACGTATTCGGGGTCGAATTCGAGACCGGCACGGCCTTCGATGTAGGGCAGCACCTGCTCCACCGGCCACGCGTCGCGATACGGCCGCTTGGTGCGCAAGGCATCGTACACGTCGCACACGTGGACCAGGTTGCTCGCTTCGTGGCAGGCGCGCCGGAACCGCACCTGCGGGTAGCCGAGGCCGTTCAACATGATGTGGTGCTCGTAGGCGACCACCGCCGCCAGGTCGAGGTCCTGCTCGCTCTCGAGAATGATCCGGGCGCCCTCCACCGGATGACGGTTCATCATGACCCGCTCGTCGGGGGTGAGCTTTCCCGCTTTGGTGAGCACGTCGATCGGAATCCGCACCTTGCCGAGGTCGTGCAGCAGCCCCGCGACGCCGAACGCCCGCACGTCGGTCGCGCTCAGGCCGAGGAACTCCGCCAGGGCCATGCTGAGCACCGCGACGTTGAGGGAGTGCGTGGTCGTGTACTGATCGAACTGCTTGAGCTGGAGCAGCGGCAGCATCATCTGCTGGTCGCCGTGCATCGCGACCGACAGCGAGCGCACCACCGCCTCCGCCTCGGCCAGCGGCAGGGCTTCGTTCTGCTGCACCTCGGTGTGGAGCCAGCGGATCGTCTCCGCCTCCTCACCCAGGGAGAATGTGATGGTCGCCGTCTGCAGCGACTCTTCCCCGGAGAGCTCGCCGCCGCCACGGACCCCGACCGCACCGAACTTGATGGCGGTGGGCCGGAGCTGGCGCGCCTCCGCCGTGTCGATCGCGTCCATGGTGAGGCGGGCCAGCACATCCTCGAGGAACACCTCGAATTCCTCGCGCGAGACCTGCTCCTCGAATTCGAGCCGCTGAATGCCCGCCTCGGCGAGGCGGTTGGACCAGTCCCAGTTGCGCATGTCCCGCAGCGGCAAGCGCCCGAAGATCACTTCGTCGCCGAGGAAGGTGAACAGCGGCCGCGGGGTATCGCGCTGCAGGTCGAGCAGCTCCTGGTAGGCCGCGTCGATGGCGCGCGCCCGGGCGGGATGTCCGTCGGCATAGAGTGTCATGCCGGAGAGCGCCTGCGCGAACGCTCCCAGGAAGCGCGCGGGCTCGCTCACGCCCTCGCGCCTTCCGGATCGGTGGCCGCCCGGGTCTGCGGGTCGGCGGACAGCGCCGCGAGGGCCAGCAGCTCGGTCGCGCGGGGCTCGCGCCCCCAGCCGGTGGCGAGTGCGGTCAGCGCCGTCAGGAACTCCCGCGACTTGGAGAGGAGTTTGCGACGCCCGAAGATCGTCCGCCCGCCGTCGACCAGCGTGAGCAGCTGATCCAGCGCTTCCGGCGCCTGGGACACGCCGAGCACGCGGATGGCCTGAATCCGCACGTCGGGCGCCGTCTGCCGGTTGGCCAGGAGCGCGATCAGGCGGGGCACCGCGTCGGCGGGCACACCGTGCAGCGCGGCGATCAAGGCCAGCCGGACGACGCGCGGCTCGGAATCTGCGAGCCCCAGGGTGATGACCTGATCGCGGTCGTCCCGCGATTTCAAGCCGATCTTGAACGCCTCCAACCGCACGCGGGGATCGGGGTCCGACGAGAGCTGCGCGGCCGAGAACCCGACCGGTGGCTCGGGCAGGAGGTCGAGCAGCGTCAGGAGATTGCGCTTGACGTACCAACGCTGGTCGCTCAACCGGGCGGAGATGCTCGGCCCCAGCGACGGCCCGAGCCGGATCAGTCGCTCGAGAATGGCGCGCCGGGTGGCCCGGACCTCCGCGGTCGCGAGCACGTCGAGCAGCGGATCGGCCGCTCGCTCGGCGAGTCGCGGCAGCAGCCGGTCCACCGTCGCGAAGTCCACCGGTTCGGTTTCGAGCAGCCAGCGCACGGTGTCGGGGCTGACGGCGCGCGACCACAACTCCTCGGCCGCGGCTGTCTCCGGCGCCTGCTCCAACAGGTCGAGCAGCTCCACCAACCGCCCCATGTCCACCAGCGCCGCGCAGGCCCGGTACACGTTCGGCCCCACCGCATCCACCTCGAGGCTCATCTGGATGAGCCGCTCCGGTTCCGTCGCGTGCAGCCGCTGCCCCGCCGGGGCGGGCTGCGGCGCCACCTGCGACATGCGCTGCAGCGCGAGCCCGTAGGCCTCCGGGTTGGGATCCGCGAGGTCCCAGCCGGTCAGCAACGCCCGCACCTGGTCGCGCAGGGCGTGATCGGCCAGCGGGCGCGCGCGCGGGGAGCCCTGCTCCGCATGCGCGGCGAGTTTCGAGAGCATCCGCATCAGCGATCCGGACACCGCGTGCTGGGACGCGTCGGCTGCCGCCATGACGACTTCGAGCACGGCATCCACCGCCATGCCGTGTGACGCGTCCAGCACGAACTGGCGGCGCTGCGCCGCGTCCCCGCCCATCTCGATCAGGCGGCGCAGCGTGTCGGGCCGCATCTCGCCGATCAGCTTCGAGGTGCGCCGCCGCAGCTCCACCGCTTCCTGCCCGCCCGCCGTCTTCAGCTCCTGCGCGATCTGCAGCAGGTACCCGACGATCACCTGGTCGTAGGCTTCGCCCCGGGCATGCTCGTCGATCGCCTTGGCGATGACGGCCGGTTTGGTCGGCGGGGCTTCGTCCTCGCTGATCTGTCCCGCGAGCGCCGCGCGCGCCAGGCCGATCCACAGCTGGGCCCCGCGTACCCGGGCATCGCGCACCCCGCCTTCATCGTCCTTTGAGCCGCCACCCGCTGGTCCGGCACCGACCGGCGCGCCGGGCTCGGCACGATCCAGCAGCTCGAGGCGCTCGTATGACATCGGGTGCAGCCGGATGTGCGGCCAGGCGGAGAGCTTCGCGGCGTCGCCCATGCCGAGGGGCTGTCCCGTGCGGTCCGCCTCGACCGCCAGCGTGCGCAGCACGTCGGCCACTTCGCCCGGCTCGATGCCGCGGTTGAACGTGACGGCCCCGAGATGATGGCGGTGCAGCCGGCCCGAGAGCTCGGCCAGCACCGGGTGTCTGGGATCGGTGGCGACGCCTTCGATCACGAGCTGACTGCGGGCGACACCGAGGGAAATGGAGGCGCGGTCCCGGAGCAGCGCTTCCCCGCGGCGCACCAGCCGGTTGACGGCGGGCTCGAGCGACGGGTGGCCCTGCGGATACATCGCGTGTTTGTGGAGCGCGATCGAGAGCTCGATCAGGAACTCACTCAGCTCGCGCGATAACGCGGCGCGCTCGACGGGTGCACCGGGAGCAGCGGGCGCGCGTCCGGAGGGCGAGGTCACCCTCTAAGATAGTAAACGGCAATGGTTTCGGGGATAGGACAGTGCGAAAAGGCACCCCCGGAACTCGTCCGGGAGTGCCTTTCCTGTCCGCCTAAACGCCTATCCGTCTAGTCGTTTAGTACATCCCGCCCATGCCGCCGCCGCCACCGGGCATCGGCGGAGCCTTCTCCTTCTCCTTCTTCTCCACCACGACGCATTCGGTCGTGAGGAGCAGCCCAGCGATCGAGGCGGCGTTCTGCAGCGCCGTCCGGGTGACCTTCGTGGGGTCGATGACGCCCGCCAGCACCAGATCTTCATATTCGTCGGTCTGGGCGTTGTAGCCGTAGTTCAGCTTGGCCGACTCCCGCACCTTGCCGACGATGATCGAGCCCTCCGCCCCCGCATTCTGCGTGATCATGCGGATCGGCTCCTCGAGCGCACGCCGGACGATGTCGATACCGATCTTCTCGTCCTCGTCGACACCCTTGATCTTGTCCAGCGCCTTCTGGGTCCACAGCAGCGCGACGCCGCCGCCCGGCACGATGCCTTCCTCGACCGCGGCGCGGGTGGCGTGCAGCGCATCCTCCACCCGGGCCTTCTTCTCCTTCATCTCGGTCTCGGTGGCCGCGCCGACGTTGATGACGGCGACCCCACCCGCGAGCTTCGCGAGCCGCTCCTGCAGCTTCTCCTTGTCGTAGTCCGACGTCGACTTCTCGATGGCGGACTTGATCTGCGCGATGCGGCCCTGGATGTCGGTCTGCTTGCCCTTGCCGCCGATGATGGTGGTGTTGTCCTTGTCCACCACGATCCGCTTGGCCTGGCCCAGATCGCCCAGCACCGTGTTCTCGAGCTTGAAGCCCAGCTCTTCGGAAATCACCTTCG
>Ga0326729_1000066_pt1 | contig 32462 bp, 25 predicted proteins | sample MHFSIPfraction_2_FD_207744 | JGI IMG/M metagenome (GOLD analysis project Ga0326729, IMG submission 207744) | Lab enriched peat soil microbial communities from Michigan Hollow, Ithaca, NY, United States - MHF6AY SIP fraction | ecosystem: Environmental > Terrestrial > Soil > Wetlands > Peat...
GGGGAAGAGCCGCTTGTTGAGGCCGTAGCGGCGTTGCACGAACAGCACGGGGCCCGGGCTGGTCAGCTTGATCGCGACGGCCGCCGCGAGCAGCACCGGGGCGACCAGCACGAGACCGATGGCGGCGCCGAGGAAGTCGATCCCGCGCTTGACGAGCAGTCGGTAATCGTCCTGCACCACCTTGATCGTGTGCAGCGACCCGTGATCGTACCACATCCGCCCGAGCGAGGGCTGGAACACGTCGGCGAGATAGGTGCACTGCACGCCGAGGCGCTCGGACGCGTGAATCACGTCCTGGATCTGCTCGTAACACGACTTGATCGGCAGGGCGATGAGTACCTCGTCCACGGCGCGGCGCATCAGCAGCGCCTCCAGGTCCTCCACGCGTCCTACCCAGCGGTCGCGCACCCCGTGCGCGGTCACCGCCTGCGCCGTGTCCATGAACCCCACCACCCGCCCGCGCACGCCGCCCGGGCCGAAGACCTCGCCCGCCATCGCCTGGGCGCGGGGGCCACTCCCCACGATGAGCACGTCCCAGAGGCGCCGGTCCAGGATCGCGCTATAGGCGGACCAGAGCCAGCGCAGCGCGGCCCGCTCGCCGACCACCGCCGGGACCGACAGCGCCCAGAACAGGACCACCGTACCCACCGTGAACGAGCCCGAGGCGCTGAGCAGCACCAGCGGGAGGGTGGGCAGAGTGCCCAGCGTGCAGGCGGTCGCGATCCGCGCCAGGTCTTCCCGGTGCGCGCCGATCCGCCACCGCCGGTACAGCTGCAGCACGCGAAACGCCTGGTTCCACAGGATGGCGAACCCGGCGAGCAGCAGCAGCTTGTCGAGGGTGATGCGCAGCGCCAGAAAGCCCACGATACCGTCGGGGAGCTCGTGGATATTGACGATCACCAGCGCTCCGGACAACGCCGCCAGCGCCGCGAGCACATCGCCGACCTTGTACGCGCGGAACAGGAATCCGGGCCGCGTGCGGGCGGACGACAGCGAGGGACGGACGGCTTTCGGGAATGCGCCCGGTGCGGCGCGAACCGCTACCGCTGCTGGATTGGCGAGACCTGCTCCCATGCACCCACCGGGTGAGATGATTCAATGGACTGCGTCTGGGACACATGGTAGGAACAGCAGGCTTACAACCGGCGACGATCGGGTAACGATCCCGTCAGACGAAACCGTGGAGTGTGCGCTATATGCCTGTCAGGCAACGGCGTGGTGCAACCGCCACACGCGGGGAAGTCGCAGGAATCGTTTGACGCTATGCGGACGGCACGCCCCTTGCTTGCCGGCGGTCACCGAGGAGTCGTCGAGCCGGAAACGCGCGGCAGCGAATCGGACCGCCGCCCGCCCTCCACGCTCTTGCCGAATCCGACCCGCTCCAGTTTCCCCCAGCGCCTGAGTCCCCGCAGGTACTCCCAGAACGCCTGGATCTTGAACAGCGCGAGCAGCTGGCGGAAGCCGAAATTCTCCAGCACGCCGCAGATCAGGAGCTTCCAGAGATCCTCCCACGACGGATAGCGCCGGTAGGAAATCTCCTCCAACAGAATCGCGGCGACCGAGAGGAACACGCCGAACGCGACCGCCATCAGGAAGAACAGCAACAGGAACTGCGTGTTGAGCAGGCCCAGCGCCCACGCGATCGGCACCGAGATGTAGCCCAGCGTCTCCACGAACGGGCCCATCGTCTCGAACACCAGGAAGTACGGCAGCACCAGCATCCCGATCACGCCGTACTTCGGGTTGAACAGCATCTTGCGGTGCCGCGACAGGCTCTGCAGCATGCCGCGGTGCCAGCGGTTGCGCTGGCGGCGCAGCATGCGCCAGGTGGTGGGCACCTCGGTCCAGCACACCGGATCGGGCACGAAGACGATGCGATAGCGCCGCCCCTCGGTGCGGTTGACCTGGTGCAGCGCCATCACCAGCTCCAGGTCCTCGGTGTCGGTGCTCGAGTCGTAGCCGCCCACCTCGACGACCGCGGACTTGCGATAGACGCCGAACGCGCCCGAGATGAGCAGCAGGCCGTGCAGCGCGCTCCACCCCAGCCGCCCCGAGAGGAACGCGCGCAGGTACTCGACCACCTGGAACACCGGGAGAAAGCGCCGCGGCAGGGCGATCTTCGTGACGCGCCCGTCGGTGATGGTGCAGCCGTTGGCGCAGCGCACGATGCCGCCCACCGCCACCGCCTGGTCCGGGTACTCCATGAACGGCTTCACCGCCTTGAGCAGCGCGTCGTCTTCGATGACGGAGTCGGCGTCCATGGAGCAGAACAGGGGATACTTGGAGAGGTTGATGCCGCAGTTCAGCGCGTCGGCCTTTCCCCCACCCTCCTTGTCCACCACCGTCAGGTTCGGCACCAGCGGCGAGGCGTACAGCCCGCGCACGGTGCGCGTGGGGAGGCTGCGCTTGTACACGCGGTCCACCCGGCGCAGCTCGTAGGCCGCGAGCACCCGCTCCAGCGTCTCGTCCTTCGAGCCGTCGTTCACGACGATGATCTCGAACTCCGGATAGTTGAGCATCTGGAGCGAGCGGACGGTGTCCACGATCGTCTTCTGCTCGTTGTGCGCCGGGACGATGAGCGTGATCGGCAGCGTCATGTCGGAGCGCAGGATCTGCTGGTAGTCGGAGAAGAACGTATGGCGCAGGAAGCGCAGCACTTCGCGCAGCGAGACGAAGAACAGCAGGATGTAGGAGATGTTGAGCGCGAGGAAGTAGGCGAGGACGAAGCCGTTGAACGCTTCGATCGCCCGCGCGGCCCACAGCTCCCAGTTCATGCCTGGGCGGCGGTCGTCGGCTGGAGCAGCCCCGCGATGGCGTCGCGCACCCTCGGGTCGGAGTGGCGCATCGCCACGTCGGTGAGCAGGTCGGTGCGCTGCAGGGTGACGAGCTTGCCCAGCAGGCGGCGCGCCGCGGCGCGCTCGCGCGGCGTCCCCTCCACCAGGTGGCTCACGGCGCCGTCGAACACCCCCGCCTCCTGCAGCATCGAGGCCGCCTTCTGCGCGGCGTAGGTGTCGGGCCCGTCCAGGAGCCCCGCCAGCGCCTTGTAGCCCGGCTCGCCCTTGAGACGGAGTGCCTCGGCGGCGTTGGAGCGCACCCAGAATTCGCGGTCGGCGAGCGCCACCTGCAGTCCCGTGATGCCGCCCGTCCCCGGCAGCATCCCCAGCGCCTTGGCCGCCATGGCCCGCACCGGCCAGGCGCTGTCGGTCAGCGCGGCCACGAGATCGGGCGCACCGCGCGGATCGCCGATCACGCCGATCGAGTGCGCCGCGCGGGCGCGCGCGTTCTCGTCGCGATCGCGCAGCAGCGAGACCAGCAGCGGCACCGCGCTGGGCGCGTGCAGCCGGCCCAGGATGTCGATCGCGGGCACGCGCGCCAGCGGCGGGAGGTTCGGGAACTCGCGGATCAGCGGATCGACCGCCGCCTCGCCCAGCTGGCTCAGGATGTCGCCGATGCGCAGGGCGGACCAGCGGTTGGTGTCGCGCAGCGCGCCGAGCAGCGACGCCACCGCCTCGAGCCCGCCGATGGCGCCCAGCGCCTTGGCGGCGCGGATGCGCACCTCGGGCACCGGGTCCTGCATCAGGCGGGTGAGATCGGGGAGCGGCCGGCGGCTCATCATGCGTCCCAGCTTCTCGGCCCCTTCCACGCGGTCGGTCCAGCGCTTGTGGATCAGCTTGCGGCGCTCCTCTTCCACGAACCCCAGATCCTCGAACGCGGCGCTGATGCGCTCCTGCACGCGGCCGCGCACGTAGCGGATCTGCTCCAGCAGGGTCCACAGCACGACGCGGCGGTCCCAGGCGCCCAGCGGGCCGGGCAGGTACTCGGCGAAGCGGCCGTTGTCCCCGTTGACGTACGCCTGGATTTTGGGCAGGAAGGCGGCCCGCTGGCGCCGCTCGTAGCCGGTGCGGATCTGGACCAGCAGCTTGTGGCCCAACGTCACGATCAGCACGACGACGAAGAGACTCCCCAGCACGGCGATGGCCCACCAGACGAACTGCACCAGGGCCGGTGTCGTCACGGCGTGCCGCGCACCCGCTCCAGCACCTTGCGCACCCGCGTCACCAGCTCGCGGGCGCGGAACGGCTTGACCACGAAGTCGTCGGCGCCGGCATTCAGAGCCTTCACGATGTCCTCCTCCCGGCTGTTGGAGGAGAGAATGATGACCGGAACTGCTCGGGTATCCGGGGCGTCCTTCAGCTCCTTCAACACCTCGAACCCGTTCTTGTACGGCATCAGCAAATCGAGAATCACGAGGTCGGGCCGGCGGCGGCGCGCCATCTCGAGACCGGCGTTGCCGTCGGTGGCGAGATCCATGGTGAACCCCTGCGCCGTGAACACGGCCTTCAGGAACTGGCCCATGGCGGCGTCATCCTCGATCGACAGTACCCGTGGGGCGGTCGGTTTCTTCTTCGTCAAGACCCTCCCAGTAAAATGCCCCAGGCACCCCGCAGCGACCTCCGGCATCGCTGAGCGCTGCTCCCTGCGGGGGCCTGACGCGGTTCACGAGCGGAAGCCCCGCGGACCTGGGGCATGAGAATTATAGCCGAAGTGGCTGCCGAAGCCCAGTTACCCCCTGCAGTTAAGCACGCGTCAGGGACGCACCATGGCCCTAAAGGACTTCGACCATTTACCTGACGAGGGCACTGAAGTCCGCCCGCAGCCCCGACCCCTGGATCACCAGATTGGTCGAGCCCGCCTTCCCCCCCGTTACGGTTAGCCCGCCGCCCAGGGAATCCGAGGTGACGTCAGTCACGCGCACGACGCGCTCGTCCCCCACCGTGGCGCGCAGGCCGGCGAGCGTCACCGAGTTGCCGAAGCGGTCGCGGCAGAAGATGCGCAGCTGCGCGGCGCGGTTGGCGAGCAGCACCACCTGCCCCGTGAGCGTGTTGCCGTCGAGCAGCACGACCAGCTGGCTGGGCGGCGCCGCCGCCGGGAACAGGGTCGCCTGGCGCACGATCGACCCGACGCTGCCGCTGATCACCGTCGGCACGCCGGCCCGCTCGCCGAACACGACCTGCGCGCGCACCTGGCCCAGCGAGTCGGTGATGGGCTGCACGCCCAGCAGCCGGCCGTTCACGGCGCCGAGGATGACCGCGACGCCGGGGATGGCGACCCCGGCCGAGTCGCGCACCTCGAACACGAGGGGGAGCGGCGCCGTCTCGCCCACCCGGCCGCGCTGCGCCATGCCGAGCACGAAGCCGGTGCGGTCGGCCGCGGGACGCGGCGCGGGCGGCGGCGGCGGCGGCAGGGCGACGGCCGGCCGCAGCGGGGCGACGATCGTCAGCTGCACCTCCGCCGGCGCCGAGAGCGAGTCCCCTTCCACCGCGACGCCCAGGCGGAACGTGCCCGCGCTGCCGCCCGCCGGGAAGCGGAACTGCGCCAGCCCCCGCTCGTCGGTCACCGCGGTCGCGTCGGCCGCGCCCTCGCCCGCCAGGCGCGCCGATCCCAGCAGCACCAGACGGGCCCCCGCCACCGGATCGCTGCCGCGCTTCAGCGCCACGCCCACCTGCGCCGTGCCGCGCACGGGAACCTGTACCCGGCTCGCGATCGGCACCGCCACGAGCTTCGGCGGGACAGCAGGCGCGACGGGCACTGGCGCCGGCGGAGGCGTCACCGGCGCGGCGGGCGCGGGTGCGGGACGGCGCACCAGCGCGGCGGCGCGGGCGCGCGTGCACGCGTCGATGCGGGCCAGCACGAGCGAATCGGCGCCCAGCGCCACGAGATTGGCGCGGTCGCGCGGCGTGGGCGTGAAGGCGAGGCAGTTCTTCTGGACCTGGGCGGCGATCTCCGCCGGCGTCATGGTCGAGCCGGTGAGCAGCCGGATCAGGTCCGTCTTGCGCAGGGGCGTCGGCGCCTGGACCAGCAGCAGCGCGGTCAATCCGAGACGGAGACTCACGGTCTTTGGCATCCGGATCGGTCGAACGCCCGCTCGACCGAGTCCACCGCGGCGTACAGCTCCTGATCGCGCGCCGCGTGCAGCGGATCGAGCCCGGCCATCTTCCGTTTGCCCACGTTGTAGTCGGTCCACGCGTCCTCGACGGCCACGAGCGTCTGCGACAGCCCGCCGCAATCAGCCTGGCTCGCGCCGAACGACCGCATGCGCACGTCGTAGTTCTTCACCACCAGCGACACCGAGTCGGCGATCCGCTCGAAGCGCAGCAAGGTGGAGTCCACCGGCGGCGGCGCGGCGGCGTGTGTCGTGTCGGCCGGTGTCGCCGTCGTCGTCGCCGCCGCCGTCGTCGTCCCTGCCGTCGTCGTTGGCGCCGTCGGTGTCGGTTGCCTCAACAGGAACCACCATCCCGCGAACCCTCCGCCGCCCAGCAGCAGCAGGATGATCGCGGCGACGAGCCCGGGGTGGCCGTCGCTCTTGCGCGGCGCGAGCGCCGGCGCGAACGGCCGCGGCGTCTGCGTCGGCCGTTTGGGTGCGGGCGCCGGCACCGGCCTCGTTTCGCGATGCTGCGGCGTCATCACGTCGGGATTGGACTCGCGCGCGTCCACTTCGCCCAGCTCGTAGCCGCCCGCCGCGAGCAGCGGCAGGTTGGAGAGCGCGTTGGGCGGCGGTTTCATCTGCGTGTCGCGCCGGGCGCGCGGGCCCATCGGCGCCTGCGGCGCCGGCGGCTTGGGCGGCCCGGACGGAGCCGAGGGAGCGGGCGCAGGCGGCAGCCGCTCGCCCAGCGCGGGACGCGCCACCGTGCCCGGCGGTACCGCCTTCACCGGTCCTGACGGCGACACGGGCGGCACCGCTTTCATCGGGCCCGACGGTTGCGCGGGCGGCACCGCCCGCACCGGGCCCGACGGTTGGGCGGGCGGCACCGCTCGCACCGAGCCCGACGGGTACGCCGACTGCGGCGGCGGCGTCACCGACTTCTGGGGACCGGTGCGCGGCTGGCCGGCGACGGGACGCACCACCTGCAGCGTGGACGACGGTCCACCGGCCGGCGGCGCCGCGGACGCGGCCGCCGCGCCGTGCGCGTCGGCGTACAGCACCGCCGGATCGTCGCTCAGGAAATTGATCCAGGGGAGAATCGAGCGCTTCTTGCCGCCGGCGAACCCTTCGTCGCTTTCGATCAGCTCGTAGAACGGCATCGACGTGGCGGTCTCGCCCGGCCGCGGACGGAACAACCCCGCCACCGGCCCCTCGTGCTCGGCGCCGAGCACCAGCGCCACGTGCCACGGCCGCTTGAAGTACTGCAGGTGCGTCTCGACGTCCCCCGGCGCCAGCTCCACCGCGATCGGCGGATGGCTGTGATACCAGCCGATCAGGTGCCCCTCGGTCTTGCGCAGCTCTTCCTGGATCCGATCCCACAGGCGCGACACGATCACCAGCGTCTTGTCGCCGTACACCGCCTGGTTCAGCCGGATGGTGGAGTCGATCACCACGTAGCGCACGCGCGAGGTGGGACACTCGAACAGGTCGCCCACCAGGAAGCCCATCATCCCCTGCCGCCCGGCGGTCTCGTAGTGCGCGTGGACCGCCGCGACCGTCTTCTGATCGAAGAACACCGGGTACGCGCCGGAGGGCGCCCGCCGCGCCGTCACCCCGGGCGACGTCGGGTGCCACAGCACCGACTGCGCCACCGGGAGCACGCGCTGCAGGTGCAGGCCCTGCAGCTCCGAGGGGCGGCCGCCGGGAGGTGTTCCAGTCATCCGAGCACCGTCCCGACAATCTCCGCCGCGCGCTCGATTTCCTCCGCGCTCACGTCGCGGTGCGTCACCGCGCGCAGCCGCCGCGGGCCCCAGGGAGAGACGCGCACGCCCGCGGCGGCCAGTTGCGGCGCCACGGCAGCGGCGGTGTCGTCTTCCCGGGTGAGATCGATCATGACGATGTTGGTCTCCGGCGCGGCGACGGTGACGGCGGACGAGCGCGACAGCCGGTCCGCCAGCAGCCGCGCATGCGCGTGGTCGCGGGCGATGTCAGGGAGGTGATGCTCGAGGGCGTACAGTCCGGCCGCGGCCAGCACCCCGGACTGCCGCATCCCCCCGCCCAGGCGTTTGCGGATCTCCCAGGCGGCCGCCCGCCGTTCGCGCGCGAACGCCAGACACGACCCCACGGGACACCCCAACCCCTTCGAAAAACTCACCATAACAGTAGTCACCCCTAGCACGACGCGTGCCGGAGAGACCCCCAACGCCGCCGCGGCGTTCCACAGGCGGGCGCCATCGAGGTGAACATGAAGGCCCGCCTCGCGCGCCGCTGCCACAATGGCCGTCATCTCGGCCGGGGGCAAGACCCGGCCACCCGCGGTGTTGTGGGTGTTCTCCACCGCCACCGCCGAGATCCGCGGCACGTGTGGTGACGCAGGTCGCAGCGCCTGGCGCACCAGATCGGCACTGAGCAGCCCGTCGGGCGTGGTGACGGTCCGCAGCTGCACCCCCCACAGCGCGGCGACCGCCGCCATCTCGTAGTGCACCATGTGCGCGTTCGCTTCGACGATCAGCTCGGTGCCGGGCGTGGTGCACAGCGCGATCCCCGTCTGGTTCGCCTGCGTCCCCGAGGGAAAGAACAGCGCGTCCTCCATGCCTAACAGCGCCGCGGTCGCCTCCTCGAGCCGGCGCGTGGTGGGATCGCCGTCCAGCACGTCGTCGCCGACTTCGGCCTCCGCCATGGCGCGGCGCATCCCGGCCGTGGGCCGCGTCAGCGTGTCGCTGCGGAGGTCGATCATCCCAGCTGCACCCGCTGCGCGCGCCGCATGCGCGCCAGATCGTACGCCTCGGCGATCTCGCCGCCGATGAGGAACACGCAGTTCGTGTAGTAGATCCAGAGAATCAGGAGGAAGAACGCCCCCGCGTTCGCGTTGGTCGCGAGACGGTCGAGCGTGACGAAGTGGGAGACGTAGAGAGCGTAGAGCCGCTTGGCCGCCTCGAAGGCGAGGGCGCAGAACACCGCGGCGACGACCGCGGTCTTCCACGCGATCCGGCGGCTCGGCAGCACCTTGAACACCGCGAGGAACAGCGCGGTGCTGAACCCGAAGGCGACGATCTCGAGGCTCAACCGGTACAGCCACTCGAGCAGGAAGCTGTCGCCCTCGGCGAGCGTGCCGAGGGTGCGCGCCTCGAGCGCCGGCAGCAGCACCGACAGGAGCATCAGCGCCCCCGTGACCAGCACCAGCGCCAGGTCGATCAGCTTCGCGAGCGGCCAGGGGCGCCGCTCCTCCGTGTCGAACACCTCGTTCAGCGCGGCGCGCAGCCCGCCGAACAGGCGGGTGGAGAAGTAGAGGAACAGCGGCAGGCCGACGAGCGTCAGCTGCCCGCGGCTCGCCACCACCTGCTCCAGCACCCGCTCCACGTTGCGGATCGCCTCCTCACCCGAGCCGCTGGCGGCCGGCATGAAGCGGCGCAGCAGCTCCGCCAGGTCCATCTGCTGGACGGTGATCTGGTGCTGCACCAGCGTGCCGACCACTGCGACCAGCAGCACGAGGAACGGGATCGAGGTGAGGATGACGTCGAACGAGAGGGCGCTCGCGAGGAAGGGGAGGTTGTCCTCGTACGCGCCCTCGATGGTGCGCTTGACCACGCCCCACACCGACTGGTGCCAGCCGCGCGTTCTATGGATCGTCATCCCCCCACCTCCACCACGAGGCCGTCGTACGCCGGCTCGATCCCCGGGGGCAGCGACGCCGCGAGGTCGGCGTGGCGCCGCTCGTGGGTCAGGTGCGTGAGCAGCGTCCGCCGCGCGCCGATCGCCTGCGCCGTGGCCACCGCCTCCGGGATCGAGAGGTGCAGCGGATGGGGCCGCGACAGGAGCGCGTTCAGCACCAGCACCTCGAGACCGGCCAGCTGGGGGCGCACCGCGTCGGGCACCGATTTCACGTCGGTGAGATAGGCGATCGGCCCGACGCGGTACCCGTACACGACGAGGTCGCCGTGCGGCAGGGCGAGCGGCAGCACGTCGATGCCGGCGATGGTGACGGGCGCGCCCGCCGCAAGGGCGTGCGCCTTGAGCTGCGGCTTGCTCGTGCCGGCAGGCGGCCGCACCGCGTCGTCGAAGATGTAATTGAAGCGCCGCGCCAGCTCGGCCAGCGCGTCGGGCGGGCCGTACACCGGGATGCTGCCGGCGGGCGCGTGCTTCACGGAGATGGCGCGCAGGTCGTCGATGCCGTGCACGTGGTCGGCGTGGGCGTGGGTGAACAGCACCGCGTCCACCCGGTCGATCCCGGCGCCCGTGAGCTGCAGCCGCAGCTCGGGCGGCGTGTCGATCAGCAGCCGGTGCCCGTCCGATTCGATCACCGCCGCGCTGCGCGTGCGGCGGTCGCGCGGGTCGATCGAGGTACAGGTCTCGCAATGGCACCCCACCTGCGGAACGCCGAATGAGGTGCCGGTGCCGAGCAGCACGAGCCGCACCTCAGACCTCTTCGACCTTGATCAGGTTGGTGCTGCCCGACACCCCCCACGGGACGCCCGCGGTCATCACGATGCGGTCGCCCTTCTTGGCATAGCCGCGCTTCAGGATCAGGTCGCGCACCACGGCGAGCATCGCATCGTACCCCGGCACACTGTCCACCAGCACCGGTTTCACGCCCCACACCAGCGCCAGCTGGCGGTAGGTCTGCTCCACCGTGGTCACCGCGAGGATCGGCACCGGCGGACGGAACGCCGCGACTTTGCGGGAGGTGAAGCCGCCCTGGGTGAGCGTCACGATGAGCGGCGTGGCGAGCATCCGCGCCACGGCCGAAGTGCCCTGCGCGATCGCGTCCTCCACCGAGACACCCGGGGTGACGGCGCCGCGGCGCTCGTCCCGCCCCGTGATCGGGCTGCGCTCCATCTCGCGGATGATGCGGTCCATCGCCTGCACCGACTCGATGGGATAGTCGCCCGTCGCCGTTTCGGCCGAGAGCATCACCGCGTCGGTGCCGTCGAGGATGGCGTTGGCCACGTCGGAGGCCTCGGCGCGCGTCGGCCGCGGCGCGTGGATCATCGACTCGAGCATCTGCGTGGCGGTGATCACCGGCTTGCCGTGCCGGTTCGCTTCGCGGATCAGCCGCTTCTGCACCAGCGGCACCGTCTCGAACGGCAGCTCCACCCCCAGGTCGCCGCGGGCGACCATCACGGCGTCGGTCGCGACGAGGATCCGCTCCAGGTCGTCCAGCGCCGCCGCCTTTTCGATCTTGGCCACCAGCTTGATCCCGGGTGTCACGAGCTTGCGCAGCGCGTGCAGATCCTCGGCGCGGCGCACGAACGACAGCGCCACATAGTCGGCGCCGCCGGCCACCGCCGCCGCCACGTCCTCCTTGTCCTTGTCGGTCAGCGGCGGCGCGCTCACCGTCTGGCCCGGGAGGTTCATCCCCTTGTGCGAGGTCAGCTCGCCCCCGTCGATCACCCGGGCCACCACGCGCGGCGGCTCGATCCTCGTCACCTCGAGCGACAGCAGCCCGTCGTTCAGCAGGATCTTCGCCCCCACGCGCGCGTCGCGCGCCAGGTCGTCGTAGGTGGTGGGCAGGTCGTCCCCGCGGGCGGCGTCCTCGGGTGCCAGCACCACCTCCGTGCCGGGCTCGAGCTGCCGCGGCGCGGGCAGCTCCCCGACCCGGATGCGCGGCCCCTGCAGGTCCACCAGGATCGCCACCGGCTCCTCGCGCTCGGCGGCCAGCTCCCGAACCATCGCGAGCCAGCGAGCGCGCAGCTCGGGCGTCCCGTGGGAAGCGTTGATGCGGATGACATTGGCGCCGGCGTCCAGCAGCGCCGTGGCGCGGGAAGAGAGAGCCGTCGCCGGTCCCAGCGTGGCGACGATCTTGGTACGGCGGATCAAACCTGACCTCCCCTGCACGACGTCTGAGTTATCCACAGGATATCAAGGAGGGCGCGGTGTGGATAACTCGCGCACTCACGGACTCCCCATAGTCCCTGATCGGAGGGGAGGCTCCGCAGCGACGGCGCTGCTCTAACTGCGTGTGGAAAGCGTGGGTACAAGTCCGGCTTCAAGCCGATTCTCGCGCCGATCTGATGCCGTGGCTGCCCCGCACCGCACTGAATAAAGATACGCACACTGCCCTATCGCACGACCTCCAAATGCCTCCCCTGCAGCCTGCGCCGGTAGTCCTCCAGCAGGTGCACGGCCCGCTGGATCGTGGTGGCGGGAATGCCTTCGATCGTGCGGGCGGCGAGGCGCCGCTCGAGCTGCCCCACCCGCAGCAACACCTCCAGCCCGCGCCGCGTGAGCGTCACCCGCACGCCGCGGTCGTCCTCGGGATCGGGGGTGGTCTCGACCAGCCCCTTGGTCTCCAGGCGCTGAATGAACGTAGTGGCGGCGGGTCGGCTCACGCCGAGCTGCTGCGCCACGTCCCGCGGGCGCGCCCCATCGGGGCCCGCCTGGTCCACCGCCGCCAGCGCGACGTGCGCCCGGTGCCCCAGCCCGTAGCTCCGGAACGCCCGGTCGCCGGCGCGCTGCAGCTCGGCATACGCGGCGGCCAGGGCATCGGCCAGCTGCAGGGCCAGCTCGGAGCGGTCGCTCATGAGAGGCGAACCAGCGTGGGAAAAGGCGTGGGATGTGGGGTGTGGTCCCACTCCCCACACCCCACGTCCCACGCCGGTTGGCTTTTAGTTAGCATATTCACTGTTAATATACTAATCTAAATCGGCACTGAGCAAGAGGGGCTTCGGGAACGGGTACCACTCCCCACCTCCCACTCCCCACTCCCCGTATCTTGTCCCCCCATGATCCAGGTCGAGAGCCTCACCAAGCTCTATGGCGAGCTGGTCGCCGTGGACGACCTGTCGTTCAACGTCGCCCCGGGAGAGGTGCTGGGACTGGTCGGCCCCAACGGGGCGGGCAAGACCACCACCCTGCGCAGCCTCGTGGGCATCATCCGGCCCACCCGGGGCACGGTGAGGATCGGTGGCCACGACCTGGAGCGCGACCCGGTCGCCGCCAAGCGACTGCTCGCCTTCATGCCCGACGAGCCCCACCTGTTCGACTACCTCACCGTCGAGGAGCACCTGCGCTTCACCGCCCGGCTCTACGGGGTGACCGACGTGGAGCGCCGCCTCCCTGCCCTGCTGGCCGAGCTCGAGCTGTCCGACAAGGCGCGGGTGCTGCCGCCCGAGCTGTCGCGCGGCATGCGCCAGAAGCTCGTCATCGCCTGCGGCCTGCTGCACGACCCGCAGGTGCTGCTGTTCGACGAGCCGCTCACGGGGCTCGACCCCGCCGGGATCCGCCGCATGAAGCAGACGATCGTGGAGCGGGCGCGCGCCGGGGCCGCGGTGCTGTTGTCGTCGCACCTGCTGCACCTCGTGGAGGAGCTCTGCACCCGAGTGTTGATCCTGCAGCGGGGCCGCATGGTGACGATCGGGACGCTGGCCGAGATTCTCGCCAGCCGTCCGGATCTGCGTGGCAAGAGTCTCGAGGATGTGTTCCTGGCCCTGACGGGAGACGCCGGCGTGGGCGGCGGGGCGGCGTGATCGACGCGGCGCTCTACCTCTCGCGGCGCACTTTCGCGAACGCGATGCGCCGCCGCCTCGAGCGCCTGCGCCAGCCGAAGTACCTCATCGGGTTCTGCGTCGGGTTGCTGTATTTCTACTGGCTGATCGTGCGCCCCGGCGGCGGGCCGCGGCCCCTGGCCGGCACCACCATCCCGGGCAGCGGAGTGGTGTCCGCCCTGGGCGACGTGGCCGCTGTGGCCGGGCTCGCCGTGGTGCTGGCGTTCACCTGGATCTTCGGCAGCGCCGAAACGCCGTTCACCTTCCAGCTGGCCGAGACCGATTTTCTCTTCCCCGCACCGCTCACGCGGCGCCAGGTGATCCAGTTCCGCCTGCTGCGCACCCAGATGCCGCTGCTGATCTCGGCGGCGTTTTCGGTGCTGATTTTCTCGCGCGGCCATTTCGATGCGCGGCTGCCGCTGCGGATCCTGGGACTGTGGGTCATGTACCTCACGCTGCAGCTCCACACCGCCGGGGCCGCGATGCTGCGCGGCAGCCTGACGCAGCAGGGCATGACCGGGATCCAGCGCCGCCTGATCACTCTCGGCGTGTTGGCGGCACTGCTCGTCGGGCTGTGGCTCGGACTGCGGGCGTCGCTGCCGGGGATCGTCGCCGCGTGGCGCGAGGACGCCGAAGCCGGGGCCGCCGAGCTGGCGCGGGCGCTGCACCACGGCATCCTGGGCGTGGTGCTGTGGCCCCTGTTCGCCCTCAAGGGCCCGTTACTCGCGGCGAGCGTCACCCAGTTCCTGGCGCGCCTCCCCGCCGCGCTGCTCGTCGCCGGGGCGCATTACGTGTGGGTGGTGCGCTCCACCCTCGCCTTCGAAGAGGCGGCGGTGGAGCACGCCGGCAAGGTCGCGCGCCGCATCGAGGCGCGGCGGCGCGGCCGCGATGAGGTCCCCAGGTCCAAGAGCGGCGGCGCTCCCCGCACCTTCGTGCCGCTGGCGGCCACCGGCCGGCCGGCGGCGGCGATCGTGTGGAAGAACGTCACCGGCGCGCTGCGGGAGTTCCGGCTGCGCACCCTGCTGGTGCTCGTGATCATGGTCGTGGCGATGGGGTTCGCCCTGGGGGGGCACGGCGGCGCGGCCGACCTCATCGCCCTGCTCGCCCTCGCGCTCTCCGGCGTGGTGCTCGTGTTCGGGCCCCTGACGCTGCGCTACGACCTGCGGCGCGATCTCGAGCTGGTGGACATGCTCAAGACCTATCCGCTGCGGGGGCGCGAGATCGTGGCCGCGGAGGTCCTGGCGCCGGCGCTCTTGCTGTCGGCCGTGGTGGGGCTGGGGGTCTGCCTGGCGTTCGTCGCGTCGTTCGCGAGCGCCGCGCCGCTCCCCGCGACCGGCGACCGGATCGCGCTCCTCGTGGCGGCGCTCGCCGTGGCGCCGCCCGTGCTGACCGTGCTGGTGCTGGTGCAGAACGCCGCCGCGCTTCTCTTCCCCGCGTGGAGCGCCATCGGCCCCGATCGCGCCACCGGCTTCGAAGCCACCGGGCAGCGCATCCTCAACGTGGTGGGGGCGGCGTTCGCGCTGCTCGTCGCGGTGCTCCCCGCGGCGCTGGTGGGCGGCGTGGTGGCGCTGCTGGCGCGGACCGCGGGCGCCGACCCGATGTGGACCGGCGCGGTGTGGGCGGTGGTCGGCGCGCTCGTGCTGAGCGCGGAGACCTACCTCGGGGTGCGGCTGTTGGGACCGGTGCTGGAGCGGATGGAGCCGGCGGGGTTACGCTAGCAGGTAACAGACCAGTCCACCGACGCCTCGCCGCGGCACTTGGTGCAGCGCAGGCGGGTGGGCTTGCCGGAGAACTCCTGGCGCTCGTTGCAGGTGGGGCACACCGCGTAGGTCTGGGTGACCGCCTCGCGGTTGCCGCCCAGCGTGGGGCGCATCACCCCGGTGCGCACCACGATGCTCCAGTGGTCGGGCGGCGTGAGCCGCACCTGGAGATCGGCGCGCGACAGGCGGATGCGCTTCTCGTGCACGTCCAGGACCACGTGCTCCGAGGTCTCCTCGACGATCGGATACCACGCGCCGCGGCGCAGGATGTCCGCCACCGAGTCGAGACACCGGGCCCAGCCCTTGGATGCCATGGTCCCCGAAAATACCCCGTTGGGCTATTTTCCGATATGCGCCCACTCGGCCCACTCATCCGCCTGCAGATCCAGCGCAGCTCGCTCAAGACGGGCGAGAAGCCCACCCGGACCTACGACCCCACCCCGCTGCTCCCGGTGCGCCGCCTCGCCGTCTCGGCCGCCGGCGTCCTCGGCGCCGCCGAGGACGGCGGCTGGATCGTGGACGTGCACCACATGACCCATCCGGCCACCAAGAACAGCGACGGGCTGCACGGCGTCTCGGTGGGCTTCACCGCCCACTACGACGACATGCGGCGGCGCTTCGGCGAGCGGCTCACGCTCGGGTGCGCCGGCGAGAACCTCATCGCCGAGACCGCCGGACGGATGAGCTTCGACGACGTGTGCAACGGCCTCGCCGTGATGGCGCCGGACGGGTCGGAGCGGGTGCGGCTGCGCGTGCTCGAGGTGGCTCACCCCTGCCGCCCGTTCACCGGCTGGGCCCTGGGCGACACGGTGGAGAGCAGCGTGCTGAAAGAGAACCTGCAGTTTCTCGAGGGGGGGATGCGGGGGTTTTATTGCACAGCAGAGGGAGCGGGCACGGTCGAACTAGGAGACCTTCTGGTAGCGCTCTAGACGTCTGACGTCAGACATCAGCGATTCTGACGTCAGATGTCTGACGTCTTTTTTTCAACTCAACTCATCCCACGCCAGGGTCGCGATGTTATGGCAGCGGTCGCACGTCAGCTTCTTGGCGTCGGCGCCGAACGCCTGGCGGTGCCGGCAGGCGGGACAGACGGCGTAGGTGAGCGGAAAGATGCGGCCGATGCGCTCGATCAGCCGCGGCTCGCAGCGCACGATGGTCCAGCGCTCCGGCGGCTGGTAGCGGATCTCGAGCAGCCGCCGGTCCACCGGCACGTTGCGCCGGTTTACGTCGAGCACCACGATGTTGCTCGAGGACATGCGGACCACCGGATACCAGGCCCCGCGGCGCAGCGTGTGAGCGCCGGCCGGACCGACCCGCGCCCAGCCTTTGGGCTGCAGGCGGGTCGGGGTAATTGGGCGCGCTTCCATCGATGTCGCCATCTCCAGACTCTAAGGGGTCGCCCGACGCCGCGTCGTGACAGCTGTCACAAACGGGGGGGCCGCCCTAAGCTCAGCCACACTCGCTAAACCCGCAAACATGGCATTTCACGCAGCCTTCCACGAACGCCAGCTGCGAGCCGCAGTCCGGGCAGGTCCCGATGAAATCCTGCCCCTGCTCGGGTGAGCGCTCGGCGATCTGCCCCATCGCGCCGGGAATCACCTCGACGGTGCGCGGCGCTTCGCGCCCCGTGCCCGGTCCGGCGAGCAGGTCCTGCTGCACGCCCTGCTTCTCCTGCATCCACTTCTCGATCGCGATGCCGATGGCGTCGGGCACGGAGAGCACCTTGCTCGGACCCAGCCCCACCACCCGGTCGGAGGAAATGCCGCGCACCTGGCGGTGGATCTCCTTCAGCGGGATGCCGGAGCGCAGCGCCAGCGAGATGAGCCGGCCCATCGCCTCGACGTCGGCCATGATCGGCGCTCCGGCCTTGCCGAGCGACATGAACACTTCGAACGGCTGCCCCAGGTCGTCTTCCGTGATGGTCACGTAGATGGTGCCCAGCGGCGTCTCGAGCCGGCGCGTCGTCCCGCGCAGCAGATCGGGCCGCGAGCGCTTGGCGCGGCGCTGCAGGTTCTCCGCCTCGACGGCGTGCAGCTGGTCCTTGGTGCGCGCCAGCTCCGCCTCCAGCTCGGCGATGCGGCCCAGCGCGTCGGCGTGGGCGCCCGCGCCCTCGGCCGCCGGTGCGCTGCCGGCCTGCTCCTGGACCTTCTTGGCGGTCGAGCCGGTGGAGAGCACCTGCATCTCGCGCGCGCCGTCGCGGTAGACCGTCACGCCCTTGCAGTTCAGCTGGAACGCCAGCCGGTAGATCTGCTCGACGTCGTCCTCGGTCGCCTCGTTGGGGAAGTTGCAGGTCTTGGAGATGGCCGAGTCGGTGTATTCCTGGAAGGCGGCCTGCATCCGGATGTGCCACTCCGGGGTGACGTCGTGCGCCGTCACGAAGACGCGCTGCACCTCCGCCGGCACCTCGGGGAAGTGGATGTGGCCGCTCTCGGCGATGCGCTGCATCAGCTCGTCGGAGTACCAGCCGTCGCGCCTGGCGATGGCGACGAACGCCTCGTTCACGTCGGGCATCAGCACGCCCGCCTGGTTGCGCATGAACGCCACGGCGAACAGCGGCTCGATGCCCGAGCTGCACCCGGCGATGATCGAGATGGTGCCGGTGGGCGCCACCGTCGTGAGGTTGCAGTTGCGCAGCCGGCGCATCGGGCGGATGCGGTTGCCCTGGGCGTCGCGCGCGCAGGTGGCGTCGGGTCCCCAGATCGAGCGCTCCCACTCGGGGAACGGACCGCGCGCCTCGGCGAGCCGCTCGGAGGCGACCTTCGACTCCTCGTCCACGAACTGCATCAGCTTGCGACCCAGCGCCACGCCCTCGGCCGAGTTGTAGGGGATGCCGAGCTGCACCAGCAGGTCGGCCCAGCCCATGATGCCGAGACCGATGCGGCGGATCCGCTTGGCGAGATCGTCGATCTCCTCCAGCGGATACTTGTTGGCGTCGATCACGTTGTCGAGGAAATGCGTGCACAGGTGCACGGCGGCGCGCAGCCCGTCCCAGTCCACGTCGGTGCCCTTGACGAACAACCCGACGTTGATGGAGCCGAGGTTGCAGACGTCGTAGGGGAGCAGCGGCTGCTCGCCGCACGGGTTGGTCGCCTCGTAGCTCCCCAGCGCCGGCACCGGATTGTACTGGTTGGCGCGGTCCACGAAGAACACGCCCGGCTCGCCGGTCTTCCAGGCGCCGTGGACGATCTTGCGGAACACCTCGCGCGCGTCGAGCTGGCCCATCACCTGCTTCGTCCGCGGGTGCAGCAGATCGTAGGCGCGTCCCTCCTCCACGGCGCGCATGAACGCGTCGGTCACGGCCACCGAGATGTTGAAGTTGGTCACCTGCGTGAGGTCGTCCTTGCAGGTGATGAACTCCAGGATGTCGGGGTGGTCCACGCGCAGGATGCCCATGTTGGCGCCGCGCCGGGTGCCGCCCTGCTTCACCACGTCGGTGGAGGCGTCGTACAGCTTCATGAACGACACCGGGCCCGAGGCCACGCCCATGGTCGAGCGCACGACGTCGTTCTTGGGCCGCAGCCGCGAGAACGCGAAGCCCGTGCCGCCGCCCGACTGGTGCACCAGCGCCATCGAGCGCAGCGTGTCGTAGATGCCGCTCTTGCCGTTGGAGAGCGCGTCGTCCACCGGGAGCACGAAGCAGGCGGAGAGCTGGCCCAGCGGCCGGCCGGCGTTCATCAGGGTGGGCGAATTGGGCATCCATACCCGGGTCGCCATCAACTCGAAGAACGCCTCGGCCGCGGTCTCCACCGCCTTGGGGGAGGCGCCGTAGGTGCGATCGGGAGCGGCGATGGTGCGGGCGACGCGCCAGAAGAGGTCCTCGGCCTTCTCGACCGGCTTGCCGGCGTCGTCCTTCACGAGGTAGCGGCGCTCGAGAACCGTGAGGGCGTTGGCGCTCAGGTCGAGCTTGCCTTTGTTGCGGGAAGCGGTCATGCGGGCTCGTCCCTCATGGTAAGAGCGTTCACGGTGACGGACTACCTGTCAGGAGATCGGGTACCCGTGATACGGGCGCGGAGGGTCAAGGTAGTGCGGTACTTTTGCCGAGCAAGCTTTCCTGACAATGCCCGTTCCACCTGTCATCCCCACAATCCACATCACAAACCTGTTCCATGGGGCGTGAAGTTCCCGGCGCGGTGTCGCCGCCCGAGCTCCACGTAGTGCTGCCACGTGGCACGAATCCGCGCGCGCAGCCCGTCGTCCACCGGCCGCACCACCCGCGCCGGCACGCCCACCACGAGCGAGCCGGGCGGGATCACCATCCCTTCGCGCACCACCGCCCCCGCCGCCACCACACTCCCCGTGCTCAGCACCACGCCGTTCAGCAGGATGCTCCCCATGCCGACGAGGCAGTCGTCCTCGACCGTGCAGCCGTGCAGGATCGCCCGGTGCCCCACCCCGACGCGCGCGCCGATCAGCGCGGGCCGGCCCTCGTCCACGTGGACGATCGTGCCGTCCTGGAGGTTCGTGTCCTCGCCGATCACGATGCGGTCCATGTCGCCGCGCAGCACGGCGCCGTACCACACGCTGGCACGCGGGCCGAGGGTGACGTCGCCCATCACCCAGGCCCCAGGGGCGACGAACGCCTCCGGATCGATGCGGATTACTGCCTCTGCGGAAGGACCTGCAGCTGGGTCCAGGCGTCTACCGGCTCGCCGTTCTTCTGCGCCGGGGTCCAATGGAGCTGCCTGGCCAGATCGAGCGCCTGCGTCGTGAACGTCGGCACGTTGGAGGCCATGAACACGCGCGCCTCGAGCGTCGTCCCCTCGCGCGACACCTTGACGAGCAGGATGGCGAGCCGCGGCGTCTCCGTCGCGTCGGCCGGCAGGAAGATGTAGGGGGCCGAGAGCGGCGCGGGCCGCGAGTCGAAGCACACGTTGTCCTGATTGTACGCAGGCCCGAACTGATCGCACGACGACACGTCGCCGCGGCCGCCGCCGCCGGACGGCTGGGAGTCGCTGAGGAGGCGTGACTTCTGCAGCTCGATCGCCAGCGTGTTCGTGCTCCCCGGCGCCACCAGCACCTGGCGCTCGTAATTGACGTAGCCCGCGGCCCGCACGGCGAGCTTGTGGGTACCGGGCGGCAGGTCGAGCTGTGTGCCGCGCACCGGCTGGCCGTCCATCGTCACGCGCGCGTCCGCCGGCATGGCGCCCTGCAGCAGCAGCCGCCCCGGCGTGCCGGGGGGGACCACGCGGCCGCCGCTGTCCCGGGTTCCCCCCAGCGGCATGCTGTCGGCGTGCAGCGCGCTGTCGGAGGCGAACTGCAGCGAGTCGGGATGCGCGGCGCTCGTGTCGGGGGTCTGCGCGAAGATGAGACCCTTCTTGTAGGCGAGGTAGCCGCCGCCGCCCAGCACGGCCCCCACCACCACGAGCCAGATCGCCAGCGCGGCCGCGGTGGAGCGCTCCTTGCGCGGCACCGACGGCAGGCCGGTGCTGAGCCGCGGGAGCGGCGTGGTCGGCGCGGTGGACAGCTTCGGCACGCCGCCGCCGAACGACGGAATCGAGCGGGTCTGCGCGGTGCTGATCCCCGTGGCGACGAAGCCCGCGCCGCTCTCCAGCACGTCCACCATCTCGTCGGCGGTCTGGAAGCGCTCGGTGGGAAGCTTGGCCATCATCTTCCGGATCACTTCGAAGAGATCGCGCTGCTCGTCGCTCTCCAGCACCGGGACCGGCAGCTCCTCCATGATGTGCTTGTAGCCGATGGAGAAGGAATCCTCGCCGTCGTAGGGCACGACGCCCGTGAGGCACTGGTAGGCGACCACGCCCAGCGAGTAGATGTCGCTGCGCCCGTCGAGCTGCTGCGCCCGCGCCTGTTCGGGACTCATGTAGTGCGGCGTGCCGATGGCCATGCCGGTGCCGGTGAGCTTCGAGCCGGTGGCCGCCTTGGCGATCCCGAAGTCGGTGACGAGCGCCTGCCCGTGCTCGTCGAACATGATGTTGTCGGGCTTGATGTCGCGGTGCACGATGCCGGAGCGGTGCGCGTAGGCGAGCGCGCGCCCGACCTGCGTCAGCACCTGGCGGATCTCCATCGGCGGCAGCGCGCCGCGCGCGGCCAGCAGCGACGACAGCGGCTTGCCGCGCAGGAACTTCATCACGAAGAAAATCACCCGCCCGGATTTTCCGACGCGGTAGATCGGGATGATGTTCGGGTGCTCGAGCTTGGCGGAGGTGCGGGCCTCGCGCTGGAACCGCTCGACGAATTCCTTGTCGAAGGCGAGCGAGAACGGCAGGACCTTGATGGCGACTTCGCGATCCAGCTGCTTCTCGCGCGCGCGGAACACGATCGCCATGCCGCCGCGGCCCAGCTCCTCGAGGATCTCGTACTCCTCGTCGAGCTCGCCGCGCACGAGGTCGAGCTCGGACGGCTCGGCGGCGTCCCCGGCGGGCTTGACGACAGCGTCCAGCGGCAGCGTCGCGGAAAGATCGGCGCCGCAGGTCTTACAGAACTTGAAGGACTCGTCGTTCTGGGCGCCGCAATGCGGGCAGTACATCACATCTCCGGGGGGAACCGCGGAAACTTATGGACCCGCGCGCGAGCGTGTCAACTTTCAGGGGCCGGAGACCACCTGGAGCGGCTGGTACTGGGTCGCGTGGCGGCCCGTCGCCGGATCGGTCAGGATCACCGTGAGGAGGTAGCTGCCCGGGCTGACGCCGCGCAGGCTCACGCCCCGGTGCACCCGCGTCGCCGGGCCGTCGGCGGGCGCGTCGAACTCCAGCAGGACCGGCGGCCGCCGGCCGCCGAACAGCCCGCCGATCTTCCCGAACAGCGACCGCCCGCCCTGGTGCTCCAGCCGCACCTCGGTGTGGTAGGACGTCCCCGGCGCCAGGCCGTACACCTCGTAATAGAGCTCCGCCACGCTGTTCTCCGGGAACCGGCCCAGCGGGTTGAGCAGCACCGTGTCGCGGGGCGGCAGCCAGACGAGCCCGCCCCCCGCGCGCCCCAGCACCAGGTCGCTGGTGGCGAACGCCCGGCCGTCCAGCGCCGGCACCTCCACCGTATCCCGCACCACGAGCTGCCCGGTGAGCTGATCGGCGGTGTTCACGAGCAAGCGGTAGCGGTACCGCCCCGGCGATACCGGGAGGCTGAGCTGCCCGCTCAGGAAGCTCGGCGCGTGCAGCGTCTCGTGCGAGCGGAACACGCGCACCGTGTCGAGCTGGGCCACGAGACTGTCGTGCAGGTCGGACACGAGCAGCCGGAAGTGGAGCGGGTAGAGGACGCCGTTCTGACCGGGCTCGGCGGACAGCCGGTCGGCGGGAATCGCGAACACGACGTGCAGCGCCTGTCCGCCGACGTCCGGCGCGACGCCGTCTCCCTCGCCGCCCCCCGAACCGGTCGTCTCGGCCGGGACGGTGGCGGCGCCCGTGCCGGCGCCGGCGACGAAATCGTGGACCACGACGTTGAGCCGCACCGGGAAGCGCTGCGCGTAGGTGTCGGTCGTCGTGCCGTCGGTGATGACGCGCCGTCCCTCCGAGCGCTCGCCGGCCAGCACGGTGCCCGCGAGCACGCCGCCGCGCGCCACCCGGGCGTAGGTCCCGCCGAACTGCTCGCGCGACGCGTACAGATCGATCACCGACGCATCGGGGTGCCCCGCCGCCTGGACCGCCGCCCGGAAGCCGAGCGCGTCCGCCAGGCTCTCCACCAGCTTGTAGTCGGAGGCGTCGTCGCGCGCCACGAAATGGAAGACGACATCGCCCGAGGGGCGATGGTACAGCCAGCTCTGGTTGGGCTGGACGCGGACCATGTCGGAGGGGTAGGTGGCACGCGCGTCCGGCTCGCCGTGGCGCAGGTAGATGATGCCGCGGTCGTCGAACTCGGCCTGCCCCGAGCGGTACACTTCGGTGATGTCGTAATGGCGGTGCCGGCTCACCAGCCGGAAATTCCGCTCGGCGTAGAACCAGCGGCGGTTGTGCTCGGCCAGCCGCTCCCCGCGATCCCGCGCCTCGACCACGTCCCGGCGGTTCCAGAAATGCGCCAACCAGATGGCGCGCGTCGCCGCGTCCGGTTGCGCCTCGAACCCCGCCAGCTGGGCGGAATCGGCGAGGTAGGAGAGATCGCGCCGGTACAGCGCGAGCGCCGCGGCGCTCGCCGTGCGGCGGGCGCCGGCGTAGTAGCTCGATTCCGCCGCCGCCGGGTGGTTGGCGAAGAACTGCGTGCGCGCCAGCTCGAACAGCGCGATTCCCGAATCGCCGCCCACCGCGAGGTACGCGCCGAACGCGGCCAGCGCCGAGTCCACCTCACCCACTTCCCGCTCCACGCGCCCGCGCGCCAGCTGCACCGCCGGATTGGCGCCCGCCGGCGAGGCGGCGGCGAGCCGCACCGACTGCAGCGCCACCTCGAGCCGCGGGTGGACCCGCTGGGCCAGCGCCGTCGTGGCGAGGTCGATCGCGGCGAAGGCGAAGCTCGGATCGGCCTGCGTCGCCCGCGCGAACGCGCGCGACGCCTTGGTGAGGTAATCGAGCCCCAGCTGCTGGCGCAGATTCTCGATCGCCATCGACGAGTGCTCGCCCTGCGCCAGCTCCGACAACCCGAGGCCGTACCATGGGTAGGGCCAGTCCGGTCGCAGCTCGGACGCCCACTCGAACTCACCCGCGGCGTCGTCGTAGTGCTGCTTCGCCTTGCCGAGGTCGCCCAGGCGGTACGCGATGAAGCCCAGGCGGAGGTGCAGCTGCGGGTTGTCGCGGTCGGCCTTGGCGAGCGCGATGGTGGCCGTCTCGAGCCGGCGCAGCGCCAGCGAGTCGGTCACCGACGCGAGCGAATCGCGCAGCCGCTCGATGGCGGCGCGCGCGTCGGGCTCCTGAGCGGCGAGCGGCCGGAACGACGGCACGGCGAGGAGGCAGACGGCGATCGCGAGCCGGAAAGGAAACGAACGCATGGGATATTCCATATATACCGCAGCCCGGCGGGGGGGATTCATTACAGTTCGATGAAACCGCTCAGGGGTCGCGGGCGCGTTCCCGCAGAAAGGCCTCGATCCCCTCCGCCACGGCGCGGGCGTAGCGCCCCTGCCCCGCCTCGCTGCGCAACAGCCGCTCCTGATCGGGCAGCATGATGAACAGGCCTTCGGTGAGGGCCGCGGGCATCCAGGTCGGCCGCACCAAGGCGTAGTCCCCGCGCCCCATGCCCAGGTCCTGCACCCCGAGCTGCCCCACCAGGGCGCGGTCCAGCGCCCGCGCCAGGTCGGCGCTGCGCGGCTGGAAGTAGTAGACGCTCGTGCCGTTGTTGACGAATGGATTCACCCCGTCGGGCAGCGCGTTCGCATGGATCGACACCAGCACGTCGGCCCCGTGGCGCTCGGCGAACTGGGTGCGGGGATACAGGTCCACCGGCGTGGCGTCGCTGCGGGTCAGCAGCACCGTGGCCCCCGCCTGCTCCAGCAGCTGCTTCGCCTTCTGGGCCACCGCCAGCACCGCCACCGGCTCCGACAGCCGCGTCGGCCCGGTGGCGCCCAGCGGCGGATGCCCCGGATCCAGGATAACGGTCCGCCCGCGCAACGGATGGCGCGGATCGATGAATGGCGGCCGGCGCACGTCGAGCAGCAGATCCCGGCCGTCGAAACGGCTGCGGTACCCCCACACGCGCCGCGACAGCTCCAGCGTGATGGTCAGCTCGTCCACCGACTCCTGGCGGTAGCTCATGCGGGTGACGAGGGGATCGGTGCCGCCGTACTGCATCCAGTTGACGTCGGAGGCCCCGCCGTAGATGCGCAGCGTCAGCGAGCGGTCCCCTTCCTCCACGCGATACGGCAGCCGCGCCGGTAGCGGGACGCGCAGCGTCACCCACCCCGATTCCGCCCGCAGCCGCACCGAGCCCACCACGCCGCCGGGCGGCGGCGTGCCGGGGGCCAGCGGGTGCACGTCGGCCGCGTTCACCCACGCCGCGGACGTGCGCGACAGGGCGAGGCGCACCTCGCCGTTCAGACGGCCCGACACGGCGGCGGTCGTGCCGGTGGGGAAGAACCACTGATACGTCCCGCCGGGCACCGCCTTGCCGACGGTCAGCGAGTCGGTCTTGCCGGTGCGCGCCGTGTCGTCGTCGAGCACCACCACCGGAGGCCGCGCCGGATCGAGCACCGACAGCGCGAGCGGCCAGGTCGCCCGGGCCGTGTCCGCTCCGAGGGCGGCCTCGAGCATGGCGCTCCGGTCGAGCGCTTCGGCGGGGAGCCATCCCAGGTACCAGTCGGCCCGCGGCGCACGGCGGTAGGCGGTCGTGTCCACCCCGAACGCCCGGATCCCCCAGGAGGGCTCGTCGGGGAGGGTGTCGGGGACGAACGGGATGACGGCTCCGGAGCTCGTGAGGAGCCGCAGCGACGCCCCGGGCGCGGCCCGCACGCGGAGCCGGATGCCGGCGCCCGCGGGCCAGAGCATCGTCCCCGCCGGTGCGAAGCTCGCCGTATCGATCCATACCGCGGCGGAATCGGGCGGGTGGAATCGCGGGGCGAGGCGCAGGTGCGCCACGAGCTGCTGAGTGTCCGCCGCCGCGGCGGCGACGATCGGAATGTCGGCGACGGTGTCGTCAGGCAGCGGGACCCAGGCGATCCACGCCCCGTCGGCCTCGACCGCCACGCTGGTCCCGTTCACCGTGAGGATCGCATCGCCCCGGCCGAGGCTGCCGAACAGGAAGGTGCTGTCGGTGGCCTGGACGACGTCGGTGGGTGCGGGATACACCAGGTCGATGCGCAGCGGGGCGGCGACGACGGTGGCGGGCTGAGGCGCGGGCGCGATTCCTGCTTGCCTCACGCCGCACGCGACGATTCCGAGGGTGGGGAGCAGCGCGGCGCGTCGCATCGCGAGCGAAGCTAGCCGGTCCTCTTTCCGCCCGCCAATTTGCGCAATAGATTGGCGTACCATAACTTCTGCGCCCTATAGGAGATGCGCCGCCCGTGACCACCTGTGCCTATTGCGGACGCGCCAACGAGCCGGGCGCGCTGTTTTGCATCGACTGCGGGAAGCCCCTCTCCAAGGCTGCCGCGGCCAAAAAGGCCGTGCCGACCCCCGTGCCCCAGGACGGCTCGGCGGCCCAGCCGGCCCCTTCCCAGATGGCCGAGGGCGCTATGGCCGGCTCCCCCGCCCGTCCCGGTGCCTCCTGCCCATTCTGCAACGCCCCGACCGTCGGTTCGCTGCCCTTTTGCCCCAATTGCGGGCGTCGGCTCTCGGCCCCGGGCTCGGGACCGGCGTGCGCCCGCTGCAGCTCGCCGGTGACTGCCGGTGCCAGGTTTTGCGCGACCTGCGGTGCCACGATGGAGGTGTCGGCCGGCCTGGCCCGCCCCTCCTCCCGGCCCGCCCCACGCACGGAGTTCCTGGTGCGGCTGGTGCTCCAGGACGACAGCGGGCGGCCGCTGGAGACGTTCGAGAGCGCGCGCACCGACACGACCATCGGTCGGATGGAAGGGGACATCCGCTTCCCCGAGGACACGTTTCTCTCGCCGTTGCACGCCAAGCTGTCGTGGGAAGACGAGCGCCTGGTGGTGCGCGACCTGGGGAGCCGCAACGGGACGTGGGTGTTCCTGGAGGAGCCCTACCGGCTCACCGACGGCGACCTGCTGCTGATCGGGTCGCAGATCGTGAAGTTCCGCCGGCTCGGCTACCCCGGCCCGTATGCGCCCGAGGTGGACGCCACGAAGCGGATGGGGAGTCTCACGCCGTCGGCCGACATCGCCGTGCTCACGCAGCTGCGCGCCGACGGCAGCTCGCGCGACGTGATCCAGCTGTCGCCGGGCCGCGACCTGCAGATCGGGCGGGAGCAGGGTGACTGGGTGTTCCCCTACGATCCCTCGATGAGCGGGCAGCACGCCCTGGTGCGCTCGGAGGACGCGGACTTCGTCGTGGTCGACGCCGGGAGCCGCAACGGCATCGCGGTGGCGGCGCGCGGCGCGATGCCCCTCAAGGACGGCTCCCGCCTGCTGGTGGGCGACAAGCTGCTGCGTATCGAGATCCCGTGAAGATCTGTCCGGTCTGCTCGCGGGAGTACCCGGATGAGATCCGGTTCTGCCAGGACGACGGCACCACGTTGCGCGGTGCCGCCCCGGCGTCGAGCCTCGTCGGCCAGGTGATCGCGGACCGCTACCACGTGATCAAGAAGCTGGGCGAGGGCGGCATGGGACAGGTGTACCTCGCCGAGCACGTGAAGATGGGGCGGCGCAGCGCGATCAAGGTCATGAGCCCGTCGATGATCCACGATCCCGACGCGGTGGCGCGGTTCAATCGCGAGGCGTCGAACGCGAGCCGGATCACGCACCCCAACGTCTGCGCCGTGTACGATTTCGGCGAAACGTCCGAGGGGCTGATCTACCTCGCCATGGAGTTCGTGGAGGGCGTCCCGCTCACCGACCTGATCGAGCAGGAGGGCGCGCTGCCGCTGGCGCGGGCGACGGCGATCTTCAAGCAGACGGCCGACGCGCTGCAGGCGGCGCACGACCTGGGCATCGTCCATCGCGATCTGAAGCCCGACAACATCATGGTGGCGCGGGGGCGCGACGGAACCGACCTCGTCAAGGTGGTGGACTTCGGGATCGCCAAGGCGGTGGGCGGCGACGAGACGGGCCAGAAGGTGACGAAGACGGGCCTGGTGGTCGGCACGCCCGAGTTCATGAGTCCCGAGCAGCTGTCGGGCGACAAGGTGGACGGCCGCAGCGATCTCTATTCGCTCGCGCTGGTCTATTTCCGGATGCTGACCGGGCAGCTGCCGTTCCAGGCGGACTCGGTGCAGGAGACGATGATCAAGCGTCTCACCGACGAGCCGGAGAAGCTGGCGGCGGCGCGGCCCGACCTCACCTTCCCCGACGGGCTGCAGGCGGTGCTGGACACGGCGCTGGCGCGCACGCCGGCGACCCGTTATCAGACGGTGGCGAAGTTCGCCGAGGACGTGCTCGGCGCGGCGCAGCTGCGCAAAGGCACGCGCGGCATGGCGCCGGCGACGCGGGCGGAGATCGAGGCGAAGACCCAGGTCATCGACTCGCACGAGACGCGGGCGGTGAAGGCGGGCGCCGGGCGCGGCAAGAAGCGCTCAATGGTACCGCTGCTCGTGGGGGCGATCGTGGTGCTGGGATTGGGGGGCGGCGCGTGGGCGATCTTCGGCCGCCCGGCGGCGGCGCCGACGGACACCACGCGCTTGTCGGCGGCCCTGCCCGATTCGACCAAGATGGTGCGGGCGGCGGATACCCAGCACACGACGCCGGGGATGCACACCACGAACCCGGGACAGCACGTGCGCACCGATTCGACGACGGGAACGCCATCCAATCGCGGCGGCGTCGTCGACGTCAGCCACGCGTACCAGTCGCTGGATGACATGATGATGACCCAGCTCAGCCCGACGACGGCGACCTGGGTTCGGGATTCCGCCATGAAGTTTTACAACGCACCCGCGATCAGCCAAAAGGACAAAGCCTACGCGGCGTTCCTGATCGGCAACGCGTGGTGGAACCTCCAGGATCGCCCACAGGGGTGTCGCTGGGTGCGCACGGCCATCCAACTGGACCCCAGCAGCACCACCTACACCGGCGTCGTCAGCCAGTGCCAGGACTAGCCTGATGTTCGGACGCGCGAAGCCGATCTCGATCCGGGTGTTCGCCAAGAGCGACCTCGGCAAGACCCGCGACCACAACGAGGACAACTACCTCGTCGCGGATCTGTCGAAGCGCGACATCACCGCGCCCGTCTCCGAGCGCGAGTACGAGCTGGGCGAGCGCGGCCTGCTGCTCGTCGTGGCCGACGGTATGGGGGGCGCCGCCGCGGGCGAGCTGGCGAGCGAAATGGCCACCGACACGATCTACAAACAGCTCATCGGGTCGTGGCTGCGCGAGCAGGAGGTCACCGGCCAGCGCTTCGCGTTGCGGCTCAAGGAAGCGGTCGAGACCGCCAACCAGGAGATCCACAACTACGCCAAGGCGCACCCCGAGAACCGCGGCATGGGCACCACCGCGACGTCCGTCGGCATCCTGGGCGAGCACCTCTACCTCACCCAGGTGGGCGACAGCCGCGCCTACCTGGTGCGCGACGGCGCGGCCCACCAGCTGACCAAGGACCAGTCCCTGATGCAGCGCCTGGTCGAGGCGGGCGAGCTCACGGAGGAAGAGGCGGCGCAGAGCGAGCGCCGCAACATCATCCTGCAGGCGCTCGGCCCCGACGCGAAGGTCAAGGTGGACCTCACGCACCAGGAAATCCGCCGCGGCGACGTGCTGGTGCTCTGCTCCGACGGCCTTTCGGGACAGGTGAAGAAGGAAGAGATCGCGCGCATCGCGAGCGAGACCAAGGACCTCACCGCCGTGTGCAGCCGCCTGATCGCGCTGGCGAACGAGCGCGGCGGGCCGGACAACATCACCGTCGTCGTGGCGCGCCTCGACGGCGACGGCCTGCGCGCCGCCGCCCACGCCGAGGAAGTCGGCCACCAGGTTTTCCCGCTGATCGACACCGAGGCCAGCACCGATCCGGTTCCCGTGTACCGCGGCAGCAAGCCGCCGGTCCCCGCCGCCCAGAAGGCGAACGAAAGCCGCTGGAAATTGCTCGTGCTGCTCATCGGCACGGCGCTGCTCATCGGCGCCGTGGTCTGGGCCGCCGGCACCCCGTGAAGGCACAGTTCAAATTTCTGTCCGGCGCGCGCGCCGGACAGGTCGAGACGTTCCAGAAGGGATATCTCGGCCTCGGCCGTCATCCCCTCTCCGACGTCCGCTTCGACGCCGAGCGCGACCTCGACGTCTCGTCGCGTCACGCGGCGATCATGGCCAAGGCCGAGGGCTACGTGCTGCAGGACCTGGGGAGCAAGAACGGCACCTACGTCAACGGCCAGCGCCTCGAGGGCGACCGCCTGCTGAAGGACGGCGACGTCATCGGGTTCGGGGCCAAGGGACCGGCGCTCGAATTTCATGCGCTGCCGGGCGACGCCGACCACGAGGCGACCGCCACCGCCGAAGCCTCGGCGGGCCGCATGTCGCAGCCGAAGCAGGTCGTCCCCGCAGCCGCCACGCCGCCACCGACCCGCAACCCGCCTTCCCGACCCCGCCCGCGCTCCACCACCGCGATCATCGAGATGGCGACGCGGCCCTATCGCCGGTTCATGCTCCTGGGAATCCCCGTCGTCGTGATCATCGTGGCGGGCCTCCTCTGGAAGGGAGCGCACGACCGGCAGGCCGACATCGCCCGCATCAAGGCGTGGGCGGACAGCGTGGCCGACCAGGCGCAGCGCACCGCGCAGCAGTTCCAGTCGGAGATCCAGGGGCTGCGCGACGCCAACCAGCAATCGGTGGCGGAGATCGACCGGCTGCGCCACGCGATGACCGACGCCGGCAGCGACGCCGGCACCGTCGCCCGGCTGCGCGGACAGCTCGAGCAGGCGCAGACCCGGCAGCAGTACATCGCCGGCGCCGGCGCGGTGGACTACCGCGCCATCTCGGCGCGCAATCAGGACGCCGTGGCGCTCGTGCTGGTCGAGTTCTCCGAGACCGAGCGGTTCTCGGGCACGGCCTTCGCCGTCGATTCGCAAGGCACACTCGTCACCAACAAGCACGTGCTGGTCGGCGTGAACGGCGACAAGACGCCGCGCCGCATCGCGGTCAAGTTCTCCGGCAGCCGCCAGTGGTTTCAGGGGCGCTTCATCGGGACGGCCGACGACGCGGACATCGGCGTGCTGCGCGTGATCATCAACGGCGGCACGCCGCGCGTGCTCGGCCTGCAGCGCGATCCTCACAGCCTCCAACGCGGCGATCCCGTCGCCATCATCGGCTATCCGCTGGGGCTCGATCTGCCGATGGAAGGCCAGGGCACCGACGTCGTCGCCTCCCCGACCCTCACCGTCGGAACCGTGAGCAAGGTGCTCCCCACGGTGGACCAGGTGGACGGCTACGGCGCCCCGGGGTCCTCCGGCAGCCCGATCTTCGACCATGACGGGCGCGTCGTCTCCGTCCTGTATGGCGGCAACCAGGAGTCCAACGGGAAGATCATCTATGCGGTGCCGGTCAGTTACGTGCGGGACTACCTGACGAAGCTCGGAATCACCGTCCGCTAGGCCGGGGTGACGTTCCCCAGCACCCTCGGCCCTCTCGCCCCCGTCGCACCCGGCAGGTTCCCCGGCTTTCCGAGCAGCGTTTGCAGTCCCAGGAACGCGAACGCCACCGCCTCCTTCGCCTCTCCGTCGAAGAACAGTTCGTCGAACGACCGCAGCGGCCGCGGCCGCACCCGCGCCGCCAGCTGTTCCACCAACGCCGGGTTCTTCGCGCCGCCGCCCGAGATGACCAGCTCGTCCGCCGGCGCCGCCGGGGTCCAGCGCTCGAGCGCGCGGGCCACCGTCTCGACCGTGAGCGCCGTGGCGGTGGCGACGGCGTCGTTCCCGGCGCCCGCGAGCTCGATCACCCGGTCGGCGCACGCCTGCCCGAACCGCTCGCGCCCCGTGCTCTTGGGCGGCGCTTGCTCGAAGTAGGGATCGGCGAGCAGCGCCGCCAGCGCCTTGGCGGACACGCGGCCGCGCCGCGCCCGCTCGCCGTCGCGATCGTAGCTCGCGTCGGGATCGAGGCGGCGCGTGACCGCGTCGATCACCGCGACCCCGGGGCCGGTGTCGAACGCCAGCGCGCCGCGCGTCTCGCCGCGCCGCGGCACCCACGTGACGTTCGCCATGCCGCCCAGATTCAACAAGAGACGTCCGCGCTCGGGATGACCGAACAGCATCACGTCGGCGAGCGGCACGAGCGGGGCGCCCTGCCCGCCCGCCGCCACGTCGCGCGAGCGGAAGTCGCTCACCACCCGGACGCCGAGCCGCTCGGCGAGCACGGCGGGGTCGCCGAGCTGCAGCGTGGCCCGGCCCGGCTCGTGCCACACCGTCTGCCCGTGCGAGGCGACGAACGAGAGGTGCCCCGGCGCCACCTTGGCCGTGGCCAGGAGCTGCAGCGCTGCGCCCGCGAAACGCTCCGCCAGCGCCACGTGCAGCAGAGCGAGCTCCTTCGCCCCGCCGCGCGCGATCGCGTCGATGATGGCCCCGCGCTCCGGCGCCGAGTAGGGCTCCTGCCGGAAGGCGACCAGCTGCGCCGTGGTGGCCGCGTCGTCCAGGCGCACCAGGGCGGTCGAGACGCCGTCGAGCGACGTGCCCGACATGAGTCCCACCGCCAGGTGCTCGCTCATGGCGCCGGGGAAACGGGCGGCGGATCGCCGACCGCGTTGCGCACCAGGCCGCCGGCCGCGTCGAGGCGCCGCCGGGCCTCGTCCCGATCCACGCCGGCCCGCACCATCACGATGGCGAGCTTCACGCTCCGGTCCGCCGCGTCGATCGCGGCGCGCGCCCGCTCGCGGCTCACGCCGCACGCCTCCATCACGATGA
>Ga0326729_1000067_pt1 | contig 32393 bp, 27 predicted proteins | sample MHFSIPfraction_2_FD_207744 | JGI IMG/M metagenome (GOLD analysis project Ga0326729, IMG submission 207744) | Lab enriched peat soil microbial communities from Michigan Hollow, Ithaca, NY, United States - MHF6AY SIP fraction | ecosystem: Environmental > Terrestrial > Soil > Wetlands > Peat...
CTTGTACGAACTGTCTCATCGCTCCTCCGGCAGATTGGTTGAACAGAAGAAATTGGCCTTTCTTTCTTAAAACAAATCTCCGGAGAAGCGTTTACTTGCCCCACATTTTTAACATACGACCTTCACTTCGCCTTGCTCCGTTCAGAATGACAGAACTCTCTCACGGTTTTCTTTACGAATGATGCAAGCGTTCACGTCTGAAACACATCCGCCCTCAGCCCCTTTTTCAGCTCGACGTCGAGCGAGGCGGTCAGGGTTTCGTAGTCGCTTTGCAACAGGAACTCCCATGAGGGGAAGCTGAAAGGTTGCGTCCAGTCGAACTCGTCCGCGAGATGGAAGTCGCCCCGGCGCAGCGCTTGCCGGATGACGTTGCTGTGCATGAAGTTGATGAGCGGCTGGCACTCCTCCTTTCGGGAGCGCTTGACGTACATGAGCATCGGGGCGAGCACCGGGCCGTCCTCGAATTCGAGGATCGCGGCCCGCTTTTTGGACGGCATCTGCACCGTGGCGGCGTTGGGCAGGAGGTTGAATGGCGTCCGTCGCGGTTCGGCGGAGTCGAGGCGCTTGAGGATTTCGGCGAAGTGCCAGATGTTGCGGATGTTGCCCGCGAACTCGGTCACGACGCTGCTGCCGAGCTGCTCCCTGAGCACGAGCAGCAACGAGGCGATGCTCGCCTTGCCGTTGTAGCCGTGCACGGTGATCAAATCCTTGTAGAGCGGATCGACCAGATCCGTCCAGCGCCTCGGCCAGGGCACGCAGGTTTCGAGGGAGAGGTCGCAGACGACACTCCAGAAGCCGGTGCTGAAGATGCCGATGTTGTGCTCCGTCACCAGCTTGCGGTACGACTCCGGCATCCGCGCCAGCGCCGCGTCGCTCGTCACCCCTTCGTAGATGCCGCTCTCGATGAAGCGCTCCCGAAACCCCTTCGCCATCACCGTGTGCAGGCCGGAAGCGACGAGCACCTCGGGCAGCTCCTCTTCGGTCATCGCCGCTTTGAGTTCCCCTTCGATCCCTTTCGTGTCGCCGTCGAGCATCATCGGCGAGTAGATGGGCACCTCGTGCGAGGCGTTGTAGAGCGCGGCGAACTCTCCGATGGCCATCTTGCACACCACCTTGAGCGGGCAGGGCATGTTCATGTAAAAGTTGATCGCCCCCTTCTTGATCAGCGGCACGCCGTTGCCGGTGCTTTTGCGATGCAGCGGCGGCGGACTGCACACCGCGAGGAGGTTGCCGTCCCTGTCCATTCTATCGACTGGTTTCACCATGTCACGGTTTTGATTGTGCGCTCTGTCCCTGCGCGGCATCCCCGGAGGTGAAAGGATGCAACACCTCCCGAAGCTCGGCGTCGGTCAGATCGCGATGGAAGAAAATGGTGAAGTACTCTTCTGTTGCAGCTTCGAGATCGATGTGATAGACCTCGGGAAAGAGAAGCTGGGCAAGCCAGAGCGTACCGAGAATCCGGTTTGTGCCCGGCGGACGGTCGAACCAGCCGAAGGGCAGGTAAGGAATCTGGTGGATGCGCCCCTCGCGGACGGCAGGAACCCGCTGCCAGAGCGAGTCGGCGGTGATGTTCCGCAAGGTCGTCATCGACGGCCCCATGCCCGTCCAGACGATCACGACGTCAGGATTCCACTGCAGCACCTGCTCCATCGACACGACGCTCATCCCCTTGCCCGAGAGTAGGCCCACCTGCGCCACGTTGGTCGCGCCGACGAGGTCAATAATCTGGCTGTGGAACGACCCTGATGGATCGGTGTTCAGGCCGCGATTGCCCTCGGCGTAATAGACCCGCTTCCGCTGGGTTTCAGGAATCCGCGCCGCTTTATCAAAGACCGGCAGCAGCCACTTTTCGATATACGCGCTCATCTTCGCCCCCTGTTCCTGCTTGCCGAAGAGGTCGCCCATCGCCTTGAACGCTTCGGGATAGCGCTTCATCTCCATATCGACCATGAAGACCGGGATGCCTGTTTTCTGGCTCAGCCGGTTGGCCTGATCGATGCTTTGCGCGTTGATGGAGAAGTACGAGATGATGACATCGGGATGCAGTTTGACAATTTCCTCCGTCGAGCCATCCGAGAACGGCAGCTTCAGATAGGCCGGATTCATAAAGCGCTCCGCGCCATCGGTCATCCAGAGCGACCGGTTCACCATCAGGTCGGGCGCGACGGCGTAGAGCGTCACGCTGCCGGGGCGTGTCGAATAGGCCCGTTTGACTGTGACGGGAACCGTCATGCGCCGCCCGGCCATATCGACCACCTCACGGGTTGCGATCCCAGAGTTCTTGCCGCCGGAAGGGTGACACGCGGCGAGCAGCAGCAGGAACAGCGGCAGGAGCCAGCGGGACAACGTGTTGAATGGACGTGTCATGCTTTTACCGCCTCCAGTTTGCGGAAAATGATCCAGGTTCCGGCCTCCTGATGCTCGACGACGCCATCGATGCCGAGCCGTTCGAGCATGGAACGGAAGTGCTCCGGCGGATTCTGCGTCATGCGCTCCTTGCGCTTGCGGTTCCATTCGGGATCGTCGGCCCTCTTCGCCTCGATCTCCCGGAGCAGCTCCGTCGTGCCGAAACCGCCGCCAATCCACGCCCAGCCGCCTGGCCGCAGCACGCGGTACACCTCGGCAAGCCCCCGCTGCTGATCCTGCCAGAAAAAGATCGAGCCACGGCTCACCACCAGATCGACCGACCCGTCCTCGAACGGCAGCTCCTCGGCCACCCCCTGCATCGCATCGACGCGATCCCCGACACCAGCTTCGGCGCTATTCTCGCGGGCCAGCTCGACGCACTCCGGCATGAGATCGACCACCGTCACCTTCAGCGAGGTAATTTTCGCCAAGCAGACGCCGAGCATCCCCGGCCCGCCGCCAAGATCGATGCAGCACCCGGTAGTCACCCCAGTCCGCTCGACGATCTGGGCGGCGATGACAGGATAGATTTTGCGGAAGTGGCCTTTCATGATCTTCTCATTGAACTCCGCCGCATTCATGGTATAACTCATTGTTTTCATTCGTTTTGTTTATGAGTCTGGCTTCAACGGTTTTCAAAAGTTGTTGAGCAAGATTTTGGGCTGAAGCCCAGAATTTTTTTGTGCCTTGAACCCCGTCCCGAAAACTTTCGGGACGGAGTTTGCAAATAACACATAATAAATAAGGGCTTTAGCCCAATCGTCTTCTTCCTCACTCCACCACCGGCGCGCACACCCTTCGGCTCGCGTGGCCGTTTTGCGGCGTGTCGAAAACATCCACCTCAACGCCGTAGAGGCTCCGCAGCGTTTCGGCGGTGAGCGTCGCTTCGGGCGTGCCGTTGTGACTCAGCCTGCCGCCGGAGAGCACGGCCACTCGCGAGGCCGCCATGAAGGCGTGGTCGGGGTGGTGCGTCGCCATCAGAATGCCGATGTTGCGCCCGGCCAGCTCCCTGACTTTGCGGATGACCCGAACCTGGTTGCCGTAGTCGAGGTTCGAGGCCGGTTCGTCGAGAATCATGAACCGCGCCTCCTGCGCGAGCGCCCGTGCGATGACGACCATCTGGCGCTCGCCGCCGCTCAGCTCGTTGAACGGGCGAGCGGCGATATGGCCGATTTCGAGCAGTTCGAGGCACTCCGCCGCGACGCGCCGATCCGCCTTGCCCGGCGAGGCGAAGAGGCCGAGGTGGGCGCTTCTGCCGAAAAGCACCACATCCCGCACCGAATAGGCGAACGGCATGGCGTAGGACTGCGGCACGTAGGAGACGATGCGGGCGATCTCGCGTGGCGAAAGACGCGAAACCTCGCGCCCGGCAAGCGTCACCGAGCCATGAACCGGCGCGATGAAGCCGAGCATCGTCCGAAAAAGCGTCGTTTTGCCAGCGCCATTCTGGCCGAGCAGGCAGATGATTTCGCCCGGCGCGATCCCGAGATCGACATCGTCGAGAATCGCCTTGCCGTTGTAGCCGAGTCCGGCTTTGCGGATGGCAATCGATTGTTCCTTCGCCTTCACCATGCGCGTACCGATGAGCGTTTCATGATCCAGATGAAAAAGGGCGCGCCAAGCACCGCCGTGATGATGCCGACCGGAATCTCAACGGATGCCGCCGAGCGGGCGACCGTATCGACCGCCACCATGAATGCCGCGCCGACGAGGAACGAGACCGGCATGAGCCGCCGGTGGTTCGCTCCGGCGAGAAACCGCGAGATGTGCGGCACCACGAGACCAACCCAGCCGATGATGCCGCAAACGGAAATCATGCTCGCCGTCACGAGCGTCGCGCAAAGAATCACGGCGATGCGCATCCTCTCGGTGTGCAGGCCGAGCGAGCGCGCCTCCTCCTCGCCGAAGGAGAGCACGTTCAGCCGCCAGCTCACCAGCAGCAGCGGAATCGCGCCCGCCAGCACCATCGCCACCGCCGTGCCGAGTTCGCCCGTGCGAATGTCGGTGAAGCTCCCCATGAGCCAGTAGGTGATGGTGGGCAGCTTGTCGAGCGGATCGGCGATATACTTGAGCAGCGAGAGCAGCGCCCCAAAGAGCGACGAGATCACGATGCCCGACAGCACGAGCACCAGCACCGAATCGCTGCTTCGCCCGATGACGCGGCTGACCAGCACAGCGGCAAGCACGGCGGTGATGCCTCCGGCGAAAGACATTGCCTGCACTGCGGCCACCGGCAGCGAAAGCAGAATCCCGAGCGCCGCGCCAAAGCCGGAGCCGGACGAAACGCCGAGAATGTCGGGGCTGACCATCGGGTTACGGAACAACCCCTGATACGCCGCACCGGAAAGCGAAAGCGCCCCGCCCGCCGCGATGGCCGCGACGAGCCTCGGCAGGCGAATGCCAAGCAGCACCACCGGCAAGTTTTGGTCAGCGCTGCCGCCCGTCACCAGCCACGAAAGAATATCTCCCGGCGAGACGGGATAGCGCCCGACACCGAGCGAGAGCAGGCTCACCCCGCAGAGCGCGGCAAGGCAGACGAGAATCAGCGATAGTCCTTTCATGCGCTCGTTCAGTTCAGAATGCGTAATTCATCGACACGGCATACTCGCGTCCGGGTTCGGGATAGCCCTCGGAGACTGTATAGTTGCGGTCGAACAGATTGTTGACCGCCGCATGAAGCGAGAGCGCGTCGGTCAGCCCGGTGTTCATGTGCAGATTCACGAGGCCGTAGGGGGACGCTGTATACAATCCGTTCGTGTTGCTGTAGCGCTTCGTGTTGTACTCGCTCTCGACCAGCAGCCAGGTCTCCTTTTTCAGCAGAAACTGCACGTAGCCGTTGAGCTTGTGCTTCGGCACATCGGTAAAGACCAGCAACGGATTGCTGTCGTTCTGCCGGTCGATGACGCTGTAAGCGACATGCGTTTTCAGCCAGCCGAGCGGCTGCCAGTCAGCCGAAGACTCGAAGCCGGTAAAGGTTGACTTGCCGGTATTCTGCATCTGCCAGAGCCAGGTGCTGCTTGCCGTGTCATAGTAAACGTTGTTGACTTGCTGGATGGTATCGTCGAGCTTGCTCCGGTAGACCGATGCATGGAGCGAAAAGTTACCGGAAGGCGTGAAAGCGTAATCGATACCGTAGTTCAGGCTGTTCTCGGGATCGAGGCCGGGGTTTGCTTTAGCCTGCTTCATCCGGTAGGAGTAGCGATCCTTCAGCGTTGGAAAACGTGTCGTCCGCGCCACGTAGCCCGTCAATGTCTGATGATCGTCCAGACGCCCGACCACGGCAAGCTGCGCGTTGGTGGCCTGATTGTCTTCGAGCTGGAAATCGCGAATCACCGTATGCGTATCGTCGGTGAACTCCTGCGCCTCGATGGTGGAGCGGAAATCCTGACGGACACCGGCAATGATCGAGAGATTTTTCGAGGCGTTCCAGGTGTTCTCGACGGCAATCGAGAAGGTGTTGTCCGCGAACTTCAGCGGCTCCTCGCCTGTGTCGCCGATTTCGTTGTGCATGTCGTACTTGTCGTGCAGCGCCAGTTTCAGAACGTTGTTCTGCATGATGCTGGTGCCAAACTCAACCGAACCGCCGACCGTGTGGTCGTCATAGCGACTTGAAAAGGTTTTTGGCGGCTTCGTCTGGGTGTTATAGGTCGCGTCGTCGTAGCTTTCGAGTGTGTTGTAGTAGTTGTCGAAATACGCTCTGGTTTTCAGATAGCTCTTCTCGCCGAGGCTGGTGCGACCGATGTAGTACAGGCTCGTCTTGTCCCAGTTGGTGAAGCGCCAGTAGCGGGTCTGTTGCGTCGGATTGGTTCCGGCATAGACCGGCACCCCTTTGACGGAGTGCTGGCTGTTGAAGGTGACGGCGTATTCATCCGCGGCGTTTGGCGTATAACCGACCTTGATCGTGGCATTCCTGTCCCGCGTGTCGGAGTTACCGCGCTCGCCGCCATCCTCGTTTTTCACCGCTTCATACGAGGATGAGAGCGGTCGGAAATCGCGGGTCAGCAGGGAGAGACCCGCCTGCACGTACCACTTGCCCTGATTCGAGCCGATGTTGACGGCCCCGAATCCGGCGTCGATCTCGTCATTGCCCATCGATCCGCCAGCGGTGAGGTTTCCTTCGAGCCTCTTCTCCGGCTTCCGGCTCACCATGTTGATCGCCCCGCCAAGCGTGTTCGGGCCATACAGCACCGAGGTAAAGCCTTTTGATACATTGACTTCCGACAGGTACATCGTCAGAAACCGGTTGGGATCGACATAACCGTCGTAAGGAACGTAGAGCGGAACGCCGTCGAGGTAGAGCGGCACCTGGCGCATGTCGAAGCCGCGCACGTAGATCATCCCCTCGTTGCGCCCGCCGAGATTGCTGATATTGACGCCCGGCAAAATGTTGGCGGCGCTGGACAGATTCATCCTGTCGAGCGACTCCATCCGGTCGGACGGAACCGTTTCGGCGGATTCCGCCTTCTTGCCCGTAACGACAATCTCGCCTGCCGTGAATACCGACGCTGATCCCGCTTCGGACGATGACGACGATTCAGCGGCTATCGCTGGCCTGACTGCGGCCAGCAGCAACACAATCAATACTGCTTTTTTCATGGATATGGTTGATTTCCTGTTGGTTGATTTCGTTATAACCCTCACTACATAATGCTGTACAAAAAAATGAGGCTATTGTCAAGTCAATATCAAACAGCCTTGTTCATTTCCATTCCCCGTCATTGCGAGGAGCATAGCGACGTGGCAATCCATGTGGAATCAGTGAAGACAGTTAACGATGGATCGCCACGGCCCGACAGGTCGGGGTTCACGATGACTATTCTCCGTCATTTTCATCTTGACACATTACGATTCAGCATTTTCTCGCACCGTGGCAAGTAGCTCTTGCGATCCCGCCGGAACGTTTCGCACTCGCACGTAGCGCCCGATGGTGTACACCACAGGCTCCGGCAGGCCGGTCGAGCAACCCGCCGCCTCAAGTTCAAGAAGCGTCGTCCGCGCAAAAGCCTCCTCCGGCCAGCCAACCTTGCTCACTGCCACCACCGGCGTCTCGTCCGCCACGCCCTCTTCGCGGAACGTCCGCAGGATGCCCGGCAGGTTCGCCGTCGCCATGTAGAGCACGATGGTCGCGCCGTGACCGAGAAGCCTCGCTGAATCGCGGATGAGCGCGAAGTCGTCGGTGATCGCGGCGGCGATGATGTTCAGCACGGCGTCGCTCTCGAACTTGCGGCTGATCGGCAGGCCGTAGGCGCTCGCCGCCGCTGCTCCGGCGGAGATGCCGGGGATGAGCGTCCAGGGAATACCGATCCGGTCGAGTACGTCGCCCTCATCGACTTCGCCGCCAAAGAGCGTCGGATCGCCGGTTTTCAGCCGAACCACCCGCAAGCCCTTGCGATAGTGCTCGCTGATCGCCATGATCATCGGCGTCTGTTCGCGGCAGCCCTGGCCTGTTTCATACGGCGAACGATCCACCCGAACAATCACGGCGCGTTTGGAGGCGACGCCGAGCGCCGGTTCGACCGTCCGGCAGTCGTAGAGGATGACCTCGGCCTGCCGGATTGCCGATTCGGCGCGGAGCGTCAAGAGTCCGGGATCACCCGGTCCCGTTCCAACAATGAAGACCCTGCTGTCAAGCACAGATTCCATAGAGGTAATCGTTTGATAATTCTATTCGTTATTTACTGATCTACATAACGAAGATCAAAAAAAAGAGGCCGCAGCCTTCTCTGTGAATTTCCGATTATCATCCTGAAAAAACAAACCAATCCTACGCTTAGGTATAAATATTTATAAAAAAATGCCTGCATCGCATAAATAGTCCGAACAAACCCAATTTTCCGTCACCCCATTGAAAATGCGCGGGACATCATCAGTCCCACCCGGATGCGTACATCCTCTCCATCAATATCATTGTATGGCCAACGGTTCATCGAAAGCATCCGGAAGCTCGCTCACAATCAACCGGCCGAGCCATGTCGCTGTGCTCCTCTCGATGACGGAGAGTGAAAAGGCTGTTTGGCCTTGAGTTGACACTGAACTGAAACTTCTTTACCCGCCAGTCCTTGATATGACACTTGGTCGCTTTCCTGCACCGACACCTTCCGTATCAAGCCAACTGCATTGCTGGTAAAGCTTCTGCAGATCATGCGGAATACCATGAACGGACAGCCCGGCTGCCTGCGCAACAGTCTCAGCATCCCCGAAATGGTTATCGAAAGCTACTGTCAAGTCAATACTTAACAGTTTTGTTCATTCCGCGTCATTGCGAGCTGCGAAGCGGCTTGGCAATCCATACGGATTGAGCGCGATAGCGAAACGGGATGGATCGCCACGGCCAGACAAGTCGTGACTCGCGATGACGAATCTCCATCATTTTTCTTTTGACATATCACTACTGTGGCATCCGGCTCGACAAAAACTCCGGGACTCCGCTATCGAAATAACTCTTTCTCTCGACTTTCGCTTCTCGATGCCACCTTATCCGGGTGGCGTTTTTATGCCCCGGAAAATTATTATGACGTAAAATATGCTCCTTGCCATCAACGTGAAATGCGATACCTTTCAGACAGTTCAAGCCGTTAATATTCATAGCTATACCGCTTATCGTTATTCCATTGAAAATATAACGATCAGAATGAAAAAACATGGGGATCGAAGTAACCGGAGTCTCTTCCTGAACTTGTACCGCCCGACCAGACTGACCGGCGCAATCCTTATAAACAATTGTTATCAAAGCAGTTACAGGAAAATTTGTGTTGCAACCTCTTCCATGTCGCGCTATATTGACTGCTCTCCCGCTATTGAAGTACACCCGGCGGAGATACATCCCTTATCCAGCTTTCATCTTGTTTCCCGCTACGGGATTACGGCATTAACCATCTGTCTGAAGGGGGGCTTTTATGCATAAAAAAATCATTTCACGCCGTCAGTTTCTCGCGGCGGCTGGCGTACTCGGCGGCATGTCGCTGTTGCGACCGCTCTGGGGGCTGGCATCCGCCCCGGCTTCGGACAGCGCTGCCGCCGGTGGCGCGACCACCTGGGTGCCGAGCATTTGCAATTTCTGCTCTTCGTTCTGCGACATCAAGGTGCAGACCAGAGAGAGCGATGGCGTTCGCCGGATCGTCAAGATCGACGGCAATGTGGACAGCCCGCTGAACCGTGGCCGCATCTGCGCTCGCGGCCAGGCCGGACTCCACCAGACCTACGATCCCGACCGGCTCAAGCAGCCGCTCATCCGCGTGGCGGGCAGCAAGCGCGGCGAGTGGAACTTCCGTGCGGCCACCTGGGACGAGGCGTACAGCTACATCGTCAGCCGCCTCCAGAAGGTCAACCCGTGGGAGGTGAGCCTCGTTGGCGGCTGGACGGCCTGCGTATCGTACATGCACTTCAGCCTTCCCTTCTGCCAGACCCTGCAGATTCCCAATATCGTCGCCTCGCCGCTCCAGCACTGCGTCACGGCGGGCCACCTCGGTACCGATCTGGTGACGGGCAACTTCAACGTGCACGACGAGATTCTGGCCGATTTCGAGAACGCCCGATACATCCTCTTCAGCCTGAACAACGCCTCGGTGGCGGCGATTTCGACCGCCCGCGCCGTGCGCTTCGGCGAGGCCAAAAAGAACGGCGCGAAGGTGGTCTGCCTCGATCCGCGCATGGGCGAGCTGGCCTCGAAGGCGGACGAGTGGATTCCGGTCAAGCCCGGCACCGACCAGGCCTTCTTCCTGGCGATGCTGCACACGCTGCTGCGCGAAAAGCTCTACGACGCCGATTTCGTCTCGAAGCACACCAACGCGCCGTTCCTGGCCTACCGGGACGAGAACGGTTCGGTGCACCTGGCCGCCGACGCGGGCAAGGATGGCAAGCCGTCGAAATATTACGTCTATGACGCCATCAGCGGCGCTGTTCGCCCGGTTCCAGCCTACACCAACACCAACGAGCGGGCGGCGGGCGGCGGACGCATCCAGCCCGCGCTCAACGCGCCGGAGGGCCTGGCCTGGAGTGGCCGCAAGGTGACGACCGTGTTCGACCTCTTCGTCGAGGAGTCAGCCTCCTTCACCCCCGAATGGGCGGCGGCGATCACCGACGTGCCCGCCGAGACGATCCGGCGCATCGCCATCGAGTTCGGCCAGGCGCGGCCCGCGATGGTCGATCCCGGCTGGATGGGGGCGCGTTACCACCATCTCATCGGGCAGCGACGGCTTCAGGCAATCATTCAGACGCTCGTCGGCGGCATCGACAAACCGGGCGGCTGGCTGATGAGCGGCGAGTACCACCACCGCTCCGAGAAGGCGTGGCACAACATGCAGCAGGGCGGCGAGCAGCACGGGCCTCCGGTGGAGCGCCCCGGCATGGGCTTCGCCTATGGACTGCTCGACATCTTCGCCAACCCGAAGGCGTGGGAGCACGGCAAGCCCGGCTTTTCGTTCGCCTGGGCGATGGAGCAGCAGAAGGCGGGCAAGCCCTCGGCCTTCCTGCCCGCCATGGCCGATACCGGCCTGTACGAAGCGGTCAGGGGCGAACTGACCTTCAACGGCGAACCTTACCGGATGAAGGCGCTCATCATGAACGCCGCCAACCCGATCCGTCACTACTTCCCGGCCAAACGGTGGGAGGAGATGCTTTCCAGCCCGAATCTCGATCTGGTCGTGGCCATCGACGTCCTGCCGTCGGACACGACGCTCTACGCCGATGTGATTTTGCCGAATCACACCTATCTCGAACGCAACGAACCGCTGCTCTACCCGCTCGGCCCCGACACCGGCATCGGCTTCACCACCCGCCTGCGGGCCATCGAGCCGCTCTACGACACGCGCGACACCACCGACATCCTTTGCGAAATCGCCCGCCGCATGGGCAAACTGGAGCCGTATCTCGACGGCGTCGCCGAATACGCGGGCCTCGATCCGCAATTGCTGCGGAGTGAAGTGGCCGCCGCGCAACGGGCGAAAAAGCCGCTCAACGAGGCGTTCCTCAAAACCGCCTGTGTGGCGATGGGCAAGTTCTCCGGCAAGCTCACCGGCAGGGAGATGACCGGCGCACAGGTCGAAGCGGCGATCCGCGCCAAAGGCGTACTGCTGCTCAAGAGCGCCGACGAGGTGGTCGAGGAGATGAATCTGCCGCGCAAGCTTCCCGTGCCGACCATGTCGGGGCGGCTGGAGCTGTTCAGCCCGATTCTCGAATCGTTCGCCCGGCAAGCCGGAGCGCAGCCGCTCTTCAACCCCGTGCTTGGCTACGTGCCGCGCATGATGACGGATCAGGGGGACAAGAACGATCTCGCCGCGAACGAATTTTACTTCACCTACGGCAAGGTGCCGGTGGTGTCGCACGCCTCGACCAACAACAACAACACGCTGCTCGCCGCGGTCACCGAACCGAAAAAAGGCCAGTTCATGGGGCTGTGGATGAACGCGACGAAGGCCAAAACGCTCGGCTTGTCGAACGGCCAGGAGGTCGAAGTCACCAACCTGCGCTACGGCCCGAAGGTGAAAGCCACGCTCTTCACCACCGAAATGATCCGGCCCGACACGGTCTTTTTGCCCTCGGCCTACGGCAGCAGGAACAAAAAGCTCAGCGTCGCCGGAGGCAAGGGCACCGCGCTGAACGAACTGATGCCCTACAGCATCGAGCCGATCGCGGCGTCGTTCATGTCGCAGGAGTTCACCGTAAGCGTCAAGCCTGTAAACAGTTAACTGGAGGAGTAACTCTCTATGGCCCGTTATGGAATGGTAATGGATATGCGTACCTGCGTCGGCTGTCAGGCCTGCATGGCGGCGTGTTCGACCGAAAACCAGACCCCCTTCTGGAGCGAGAAGTTCCGTACGCATGTGGAGGACAAGGAGGTGGGCACGTTCCCGGATGTGCGCCGGGTGCAGCTTCCGCGCCTCTGTATGCACTGCGAAAACACGCCCTGCCTCTCGGCCTGCCCGACCGGAGCGACGCACATGGACAAGAACGGCATCGTGCTGGTCAACAACGACCGCTGCATCGGCTGCTACGCCTGCTGCATCGCCTGCCCCTACGACGCCCGATACGCCTACGAGCGTGAAGATGTCGAAAAGGAGCACGAGCTGTACGGCAAGGACGTGTCGCACGAAACGCCGCACGTGGACAAGTGCACCTTCTGCGTCCAGCGCCTGAAGGAAAAGCTCGAACCGGCCTGCGTGGCCACCTGCCCTACGCACACGCGCATCTTCGGCGACCTCGACGACCGCCAGAGCGAGGTGCACAAGCTCGCCGCGAGCGGCAAGGCGCAGGCGCTGAACCAGGGACTTGGCACCTCGCCGAAAGTATTCTATATCCCATCATAAAGGAGGGCACTCATTATGACCTTTGTACATCAGGAAGTATGGCACTGGCAGATCGCGACCTACCTGTTTCTGGGCGGTCTGGGCGGCGCCACCTTCGCCATCGGAGCGGTGCTGCACCTTTTCGAGGGGTGCGACCGCAAAATGCTCTCCATCGCCGTCATGTCGTCGATTGCGTTTCTGGTGGTCGGCACCGTATTCCTGCTCGCCGACATGCTTCAGCCGTTGAAAGCGATCTACGCCTTGACCAATCCGCGCTCGTGGATCTTCTGGGGCGTCGTCTTCATCAATTTTTACTTCATCGCGGCCATCGCCTACATCATTCCGCTGCTCGACGAGTGGCCGCTGTTTCAGCCGATTGTGCAGAAAATCCCCGCGCCGATCATCGGCCTCCTCGAACGCTTCAACAAGCTGGTCGCCCTCGGCGGCTCGGCAGCCGGATTCCTCGTGGCGATCTACACCGGTCTGTTGATCTCGGCGGCTCCGGCGATCAACTTCTGGAACACCCCCGCCCTGCCGCTGCTCTTCGTCATCTCTGGATTCTCGACCGGCGCGGCGTTTCTGCTGCTGCTCTCGATGCTTTCGAGTAACCCCGCCGCGCCGGTGATCTCCGCCAAACTCGAACAGCTCGACGCGATGCTGATCGTCACCGAGCTGATCATCCTCGGCGCATACTTCAACTTCGCGATGTTCCTGCCCACCGGCGCGAGAGCCTCGGCGGAGTTCCTGTTCCACAGCCCGGTCTTTATCGTGGGCTTCTTCGTCGCCGGTCTCATGGTTCCGCTCGCCATCGAAACCTGGGGCATCTTCTTCGGCGGCCACTCGGAAGAGGACAAACCGAAGCTCCCGATGCTGCTCGCCAGCTCGCTGGTGCTCCTCGGCGGCTATCTGCTGCGTATCTACGTGCTCAAAGCCGGCATGTTCCAGTACCCCTGGTAAGCCCGCCCGAACCCGACAACCCCGACGCCCGGCATCCGAAAAGCGGAAGGCCGGGCGTCCATCGTTCAACCACCATGACCACGCCACTCCAGAAAGCGCTCCGCTACAAATTCCTGAGCCGCTCGCTCGCCTACCCGAACGAAGCGTTCATCCCTGCCCTTCACGAAGTTCTGGACAAGATCGACGCCAGCCGCGAGTCGTTGCAAGCGCTCGTCGCCGCCTTCGAGCGCGAGGAGACGGAGGCGCTGCAAGCCGAATACACGCGCCTCTTCCTGAATGGCTATCCGCGCACCATCTGCCCGCCCTACGAATCGGTCTATCTCGAAAAGCGGATGCACGGTGACGCCGCCGTGGCCGTCGCCGCAGCCTACGCCGAATGGGAGATGTCAGTCGAGCCGGGCCTGATCGACCACCTCGCCACCGAACTCGAATTCCTCGCCTTCCTCGCCTCCGCCGAATCGCTGGATAACGCCATCAGCGCGGACGCTCGCAAAGCCTCGAACGAATTTCTACAAACCCACCTCCACCGCTGGACGCCACAGTTCATCGCCGATCTGAAATCAGGCGCGAAGCTCGATGCGTACCGGATGCTGGGGGAGGTGATGGAGAGCGTGATGGCGGGATGATTGGGAGCGAGATGATGCAACAATCAAGAGCGGCAGAGACGATCATCTGAACAGCTCTGTCGGGTCTATCTGCAGGAACTCCCGCCACGCGATGCCGGAATTGCCGACAAGAAGCACCTTTTTCGGATCGAACATTCGCCGGAACATCTCCATGCCACTCAGCCCTCGTGAGCGGCCGCTTTTGATCTCAAGACCGATAATCTCGTTTCGGTACTCCAGAACGAAATCGACTTCATAATTGCCTTGCCGCCAGTAAAACAATTTCAGCGCTCCGGTTCGGGCGCAGTTCAGCAGATGCGCTCCAATGGCCGACTCGACCCATCGCCCCCACAGTTCCGGATTTTCCCTGACCTGCGCGAACGACAACGGTTGCTGCGCGCTCTGCAATGCCATGTTGTACACCTGGAATTTCGGACTCGATGCCCTTTGCCGCACCGCCTGATTGCTGAACTTTTCAAGCCCGGCAAGAAGTCCCGCCGTATCGAGCAGATGCAGGTAATGGGCAAGCGTGGTGGTGTTCCCCGCATCCTGAAGTTGTCCGAGCATTTTGGTGTAAGAGAGCAACTGCCCGGAATAGACGCAACCAAGTTCAAACAGGCGCTTCATCAACGCCGGTTTGTCAACTCTGGTCAGCATGAGAATATCTTTTGAAATGCTCGCCTCGACCAGCGAATCGGTAACATACCACGCCCATCGCGCTTCATCGTCGATGAGAAAAGCCGCGCCGGGATAGCCGCCGAACCAGACGTACTGTTCAGGCGTGAAACCGAATGCCTGATGCATCTCCGGATAAGACCAGTGACCGAGCTGGATGACCTCGAAGCGCCCGGCAAGCGACTCCGTAAGCCCTTGTTGCAGAAGCAGACGGGATGAACCGAGAAGGATTACCTTGAGATTCCGGTTGCTCGTGGTATCGGCATCCCACTCTTTTTTCACCGTTTCGCTCCAGTTGCCGATTTTCTGGATCTCATCGATAACCAGAATGCTCTCTTTCTTTTCTGATCGATCGAGCATAAGTCGAGCGACTTCCCACTGCTGGCTGATCCAGCTCGACTGATTCGCAGGAACCAGATCGGCAGCCACAAAATGAACCGGTGTCTGGCACTGATCGACAAACTGCCGGACAATCGTCGTCTTACCGACCTGCCGAGGCCCGGCAATCACCTGGATAAACCGCCGCGGCTCCGTTTCGACCCTTTTGGCCAGAATGGCTTTCTGTGAACGCTCGATCATCTTTCTCCTCGCTTTTTCTGTTGAGTAAATTTACTCAATACGCTGAGTAATATAAAAATCTTAAACAGGAGCAGACTGTAATCCACTGTCTGATCGACAGATAAGGTTGGACGCCCGCAAAACTTCGGACGAATTTTTACAAAAGCACCTGAGACGCTGGACGCCACAGTTCATCGCCGATCTTAAAGCAGGCGCGAAGCTGGATTGTTACCGGATGCTGGGGGAGTTGATGGGGAACGTTCTGGCGGGATGATTGCAGGGAAGCGTGATTGTTGCCATTCACTGTAAGAGTTGATTTTCCGGGTTAATGATCACGCAGTGTAACAGGATATTGCAGAAAACTTCTACATTGAAACAGTAGCTCTAACCTTTTGGGCTTATATGATTTGCTGATTTATCCCTGATAGCTGTAGAACCGTAACCCCTGTTGTTCATGGCAAAGGAAGCGGCGGCCAGAATCAAAATCAACAAGCTTCTCGAAGAGGCCGGGTGGCGGTTCTTTGCCGATGAAAATCAACCAGCCAATATTCAGCTTGAATCGAAAGTCGCCATAAGCGAGCGTGATCTGGATGCGCTTGGCGATGATTTCGAGAAGAGTTCAAAGGGATTCGTCGATTTTCTGCTGCTGAACGATAAAGGTTTTCCGCTGATCGTTCTCGAAGCGAAATCGGAAGTCAGGAATCCGCTTGTCGGCAAGGAGCAGGCGCGGCGCTATGCCCGCTCGCTGAATTGCCGCTTCGTCATTCTCTCGAATGGCAATCTGCACTACTTCTGGGACCTCGAACGAGGCAATCCTTATATTATCACCGCTTTCCCGACGCCCGACTCCGTTACCGGTTACCAGAAAACCGTGAGCGATACTGAAATGCTGGTCAAAGAACCGGTTGGTGAGGATTATGTTGCGCTCACGCAGAATCCACGGTACGCTGCCGATGCCGGGTGGCGCAATGAAGCCGAACGCCCGCGCTACATTCAAGCGAGCAAGCTCAGGTTCCTCCGCCGCTACCAGCTTCAGGCCGTCAGGGCGCTGCAACAGGCCGTGAAAAACGGCAACGACCGTTTTCTCTTCGAGATGGCGACAGGCACCGGCAAGACGCTCACTGCAGCCGCAGTCATCAAGCTCTTTCTCAGAACAGGCAACGCCCGGCGAGTGCTCTTCCTTGTTGACCGTCTCGAACTCGAAGATCAGGCGGAAAAAGCGTTCAGGGCTTGCCTCGCGAAAGATTACAAAACCGTTATTTACAAGGAAAACCGGGATGAGTGGCGTCGCGCGGAGATTGTCGTCACCACCGTGCAGTCGTTGCTCGTCAACAACAAATACCGGAATCTCTTTTCGCCGACCGATTTCGATCTGGTGATTTCGGATGAAGCGCACCGCTCCATCGGTGGCAACGCGCGCGCCGTGTTCGACTACTTCATCGGCTACAAACTCGGCCTGACAGCCACGCCGCGCGACTATCTAAAAAAACTGGAGGCAAACCGAACCGGCGCGAACGATCCGCGCGAACTCGAACGCCGGATATTGCTCGACACCTACCGAACCTTTGGATGCGAAAGCGGCCAGCCGACCTTCCGCTACTCGCTGCTCGATGGTGTCAGAGAGGGCTTTCTGGTGAACCCGACGGTGATCGACGCCAGAACCGAGGTGACAACGCAACTCCTTTCCGATCAGGGATTTACCGTATCCTTCACCGACGACACCGGCGAGAATCAGGAGGAGAGTTTCCGGCAGCGGGAGTTCGAGAAACGCTTCTTTTCTCCTGCCACCAATGCGCTTTTTTGCAAGACCTTCCTCGAACATGCGTTGCGCGATCCTGTCAGCCAGGAGATCGGCAAATCCATCGTCTACGCCGTCAGCCAGCACCACGCGCTGAAGCTGGCACAGATTTTCAACGAGATGGCCGACCGGATGTATCCCGGCAAGTATCAATCCGATTTCGCCGTTCAAGTGACATCGCAGGTCGCCAACGCGCAACAGCACGCAAAAAACTTCACCAACAACAACCTGCTCGGCGCGGCCAACTTTCTCGACTCCTATAAAACCAGCAAGGCGCGGATTTGCGTGACCGTCGGCATGATGACCACTGGCTACGACTGCCCCGACCTGCTCAATCTCGGTCTGTTCCGACCGATCTTTTCGCCGACTGATTTCATCCAGATCAAGGGACGCGGCACCCGGCTGTACGATTTCCTCGAAACGCTGTTTGACGACATCCTGAAAGCGGAAATACGCAATTCGAAGAAAAGCACATTCCGGCTTTTCGACTTTTTCGCCAACTGCGAATACTTCGAGGAAAAGTTCGATTACGATCAGGTCATCCAGCTTCCGAAAAGCGGTTCGTCGCGAAAAGGCGGAACTGAAGTTGGCCCCGGTACTGACGCGGACTTGCAAGGCTACGAGCATCTCGGCTCGGACATCATCGCGATGGTCAGGGAGGAGGCGATCGGACTCGATGGCATGAAGATCGACCGGATGTTTTTCCAGCGCTTTGAAGAAAAGGTGCGTGAAAATGACTTCATTGTGACGAGCATCGAAGCCGGAAACTGGGATCGGGTAATCGATTACGTCAACAAGGAGCTGTTCGACAAGCCGGAGGAGTACTACAGCCTCGACAAGCTTCGCAAGGCGGCTGCCGTGGATCGGCGCTTGACGCTCCGCGAGATTCTCGAAAAGATTTTCGGCCTCATCCCTCGCTTCAAGTCCAAAGATGAGCTACTCGAAGAGGAGTTCTCGAAGTTCATCGCCGACTACAAGCCGGAGCAGATCGAAGCTATTCCAGCCATGAGGCACTTTTTCAAGGCGTACCTCACCAGCGACCAGGTTCGGCACATCATCAACAACAAACGTTATTCGGAACTGCACACTTGCGCCGTATTTTCCATCAGCGACTTCAGGGCAGTTCCTCAGCAATACCGGGAGCTGATTCCTGAGTACATCAAGGATTACGTCTCTCTGAACCAGTTTGCAGCATAAATCAGTACCCAATGCTCGATACCACCACCAAACGCCGCATCGATACAGCTCGCGATATTCTCGTCGGTAAAGTACCCGATCCCAAGTCACAGGTCGAACAGATCACGATTGCCTTGATTTACAAGTTCATGGACGACATGGATGCCGAGAGCGAGGAGCTTGGCGGGTCGCGCAGCTTTTTTGCCAATGGATTCTCGAAGTATAGCTGGGCGAAGCTGATGCACTCCGGGCTTGGCGGTCATGAAACGCTGAACCTTTACGCCGAGGCGATTGCCAAAATGCCGGAAAATCCCGGCGTTCCGGCGCTCTTCCGCTCGATTTTCAAGAACGCTTTTCTGCCCTATCGCGACCCGGAGACGCTCAAGAGCTTCCTGAAGATCATCGACGAGTTCGAGTACGACCACTCCGAGCGACTCGGTGACGCTTTCGAGTATCTGCTCTCCGTGCTGGGTTCGCAGGGCGACGCCGGGCAGTTCAGGACGCCCCGGCACATCATCGATTTCATGGTGAAGGTGATCGACCCGAAGAAGCACGAGAAAATTCTTGATCCGGCATGTGGCACGGCGGGATTCCTTATCTCATCGCTTAAACACATTTTACAGCAGAACCGGGAAACGCCGCTCACGCCGTCGGAGCGCGAAACGCTGGCGTTGAACATCAAGGGGTACGACATTTCTCCCGACATGGTGCGCCTTTCGCTGGTGAATCTCTACCTGCACGGGTTCAACGATCCACACATCGAGGAGTACGATACGCTGACTTCGCAGGACAAGTGGAACGAATACGCCGACGTAATTCTCGCCAATCCGCCCTTTATGTCGCCGAAAGGTGGCATCAAGCCGCATACGCGCTTCACCGTGCAGAGCAAACGCAGCGAGGTGTTATTCGTGGATTACATGGCCGAGCACCTCACCCCGATTGGCCGGGCGGCGATCATCGTACCGGAGGGGATCATCTTCCAGAGCGGCAAGGCGTACAAGGAGTTGCGGAAAATGCTGGTTGAGAATAGCCTCGTGGCGGTGATTTCGCTGCCCGCCGGTGTGTTCCAGCCCTACTCCGGCGTGAAGACGTCGATTCTCGTGCTGGACAAATCGCTCGCCAGGCAAAGCAAAAGCATCGGCTTTTTCAAGGTGGAACACGATGGCTTCGCTCTTGGCGCACAGCGGAGGCCGATAGACAAGAACGATTTGCCTGATGTGTTGAGCGAAATCAGGCAGTTCATGATTGCATTGCAGAAATGGCACTCCGCCGAGGATTTATCGTTTGAAATGGGTTTGGCTGTGGCTAAGGAGAGAATAGCCGAGAATGGAGAATACAATCTGAGCGGCGAGCGGTACAGGGAGAATGATTACAGACATCACGCTTATCCGCTTGTTTCTCTTGGCGATACAACGTTGTTTCGAATTGAAAGCGGAGGGACGCCAAGATCGGATAACGAAGAATATTGGGGTGGCAATATTCCGTGGGCAACATTGGTTGATTTGCCAGCTAATGATTTTATCAGTCAGATATATGGAACGCAACGAACGATTACTGAAAAGGGATTGAAAGAGTCGTCAGCAAAGATGATACCGGCAAATTCGATCATTGTCTCGACACGGGCAACTATTGGTCGCATTGCTATTAATCGAGTAGCGATAGCGACAAATCAGGGCTTTAAAAATGTTGTAATAGAAGATGCAAGCCGGGCAATAACTGAATATGTCGCATTGTGCCTTACACGGCTTGTGCCTACAATGAAAAATATGGCGACAGGCGGAACGTTTTCAGAATTGTCAAAATCAAAATTTGCTGAACTTCAAATTCCTCTTCCTCCACTTGAAATACAGAAAGAGATTGTAGCGGAAATCGAAAGCTACCAGAAAGAAATAGATGGCGCACAAAAGATGATCGAAAAAAATGAGGATGCTATAAAGACAACCATAGCTCGTGTGTGGGCTCAAAATGAATCATCCACAGAAGAATAAGGAACCATGGAAGAAGCATTAGAACTTGGAAACTATCTACCCGTTTCGTTCAAGAGTTCAAAGGAGCAGGAGTACATCTCTTTTCTGTGGGATGCTTTTGAGACTAATTATTCAAACAATAAATTCCAGTTTGCATTTCTTGCATACCACATGCTCACAATGAGCTTCGTTTACTTTAATATTTGGCAAATCAAGACAAACAAACCTAATGATTTCGAAAAAGCATTGGTTGGTTTTAATAAGGATATTGAAAAAGAACTCATATCAGCGACTTCGCCATTTACTTTCTGGCGAGTAAACGAAAGTAGTGTGCTTAGATTCTTCAAACTCATTGGATGCGATAATGGGAAAGTCGGAACTTATGCCGCTCTTGTCAAGGAGCGAAACGACACAGCCCACACAAACGGCAACATATTTTTCAGTACTAAAGAGGCTCTCGATGATAAGATAAATAATATACTTCGTATTGCAGAAGAAATTCAAGAACACTCAAAATCTGTTATCGTCGATTGTTATCGTAATTTCCTGTTATCAAGTAATGATCCTGAAGAACGTCAATATTATGATTCTTTAGACCAAATTCGTGAGATTTTAATTCATGAAAACTATCTCTCAAAACGCGATATTGAATTCTGTCAGGCTTTTGATATACAAACTCTCAGTGATCACGAAGGTATTGATGAAATGCAAACACTTCATAATGCTCTTCTTACAGAGTATAGATAAAGATGATGGAGATTTAAAAAAAAGCTCACCCTGAGCGCGCTGTTCTTAAGGGAAGCGGGGTGAGCGTGTTGATTCCAATGTACAAGAATGAAGCGAAAACTACAACATCGAATTTCCCGGTTATTATCCTTTCACCATCTCCCAATTCTCACTCGAACACCACCCGCAAACTGTCGTTTTGCAGCCTGGCTTTGAGCCAGCGTTCTATTTTGAGGCGGTCTGCCCGATTCAGAGAGCTTGCCGATGACAGCAGTACGTAGCTCCGTTGCAGCGGCTTGGTTCCCGTGCTGTCCGAAAAGAGCCAGGGTTCGGTGTAGAGGCAACTTTTGATCTGCGGGAAGAGCGGCTTCAACTCGTTGAGCAGTTTCAGGCCGGTGTAGCGCACCTGGCGAAGACTGTCCTGCTGGCGGATGTTCGTTTGCAGCGCCGCGTTGAGACGGGCGATTTCGAGCTTCTGGCGATCCGTCTCCTCCATCTGGCTCAGCTTGTCGAGATACTCCTGGCCATTGTCGATCACCAGTCCCTGCTCGAACTTCAGCGTCGCGTGTTCGAGACCGAACGCATCGGCCCGCCGGTTCAGCTCCGCCTTGTCGTCGCCGGTGAGCGGATAGCCGCCATAGACCAGCGAAATCGCGCGGGCGTCGCCATCGATTTCATATCGCAGCAGAAAATCCCCCTTGAACAGGCTGACGGTTCGCACGAACCGCGTGGCCGTGTCGATAAAATGCTCTTTCCTGACAAGCACGTAGCTGAAATAGACGCTCGGGATGAGCGTGACGAGAATGACCGCCGTGATGATGCGGTTGATACGGGTGCGTTTCTCTGCATCGAGAGAGGAGCGCAGGGGAATGCGCATGACTCGTGCGAAGCCGACGTTGGCCAGTCCGATAAAGACGCTGTTGATCGTAAACAGGTAGAGCGCTCCGAAAAAGAAAGCGAAGCGGCCGGTAGCCAGTCCGTAGCCCGCTGTGCAGAGTGGGGGCATGAGCGCCGTGGCGATGGCCACGCCCGGCACCACGTTGCCCTTGAGCTTCGTGGTCAGCGAAATCGAACCCGCCAGACCACCGAAAAGCGCGATCAGCACGTCGTAGATGGTCGGACTTGTGCGGGCAAGCAGCTCGGAGTGAGCGCTGGAAAGCGGGCTGATGGCGAAATAGAGCGTCGAGGCGAGCAGACTCGAAATCACCGCGAAGGTGAAGTTCCAGAAGGACTTGCGGAGCAGCGGAAAGTCGTAGGTTGCGAGGCTGTAGCCCATGCCGTTGATCGGCCCCATAAGCGGCGAGATCAGCATCGCACCAATGATGACCGCCGTCGAGTTCATGTTCAGGCCAACCGACGCCAGAATGATCGCCGAAATCAGCACCCAGATTCGCGCACCGCTGAACACGACATCCGCTTCGACCGCATTGTGGATCGTGTCGAACGCCTCGGCATCGTGTCGAAGCGAGAGATTCTGCAACAGTGATTTGATCATGATGCTGCGGATAGTTGATCAAAACCGCGGACGAGGCGACCTCCTCCCGAACCGGCAAAAAAGCGTGCGATGCGAAGGAGCGCCTTCGCGAAACCGCCTACAGCTCGAACGGATCGTTGACAATCTCGAACGAAAGCTCCTTTCGATGGTCGTGAAATCCGATTTTTATGTAGTGCAGGTTTTCGGCGTTGAAAATATCTTCGCCCTTCTCGGCGGCATAAAGGATGATATGGCCTGTGTGATGTCCCAGTTCTTTTGCCAGATTCCCCCATTTCCTGAACACGAGATTGGTGAAAGACTCTCCCTCCCTGACGCCGAGCACCTCGGCATCGCCAAAATCAATGATCCTATCGGGCACCGAGAGAAGCGACATCTCCTTGCCAATCCAGATGCTGATCAGTTCACAGTGAAAAGGGAGATACACCGAGTTGTGAACGGCGAATCCTGTCTCCCCGTTGCGGATAGCGGCAATAAAGCTTTTCATGGTTTGTCAATTGATTTTCGTCAGTTCACTGATAAAAAAACAGCAGCCACAACGCGATAAAAAATGGCAGCAAAATCGGCACTGAATATTTGTAGATATACTCAAAAAAGCCGGGAACTTCGGTCTCCGTCTGCGCGGCAATATTCCTGACCATAAAATTGGGAGCGTTGCCCAGATAGGTCATTGCGCCAAAAAAGACCGATGCAACGGAGATGGCCGTCAGATAAATATCCGACGTGAGATCCCCGCTGACAGGCGAGCTGGTTCCGGCGGCAAACCGGCTGACATCGCTCGCCACGCCAATATCGAGGCCGAACTTGCCAAGCGCTCCCGCAAGAAAGTTCAGATAGGTCGGCGCATTGTCGAGCACTCCCGACAGGAGGCCGGTCATCCAGTAAATTCTTGAAATCGACAGTTCGGCGGCATGGGTAGCCGCGTAGCGCTCGATGAGTTCAAGCGCGGGAATCATGGTGATGAAAATGCCGATGAACAAAAAGGCGACCTCGCGGATCGGTTCAAAGTTGAACTCGTTGCCTTCGAGCGCCTTTCGGTTGGCTGTTTTATAGGCGACGACCGACACCGCGCCGAGAATCAGCTCACGAATGCCGAACGGCACGCCCCAGCGTTGCTGAAGGCTCGGAAATCCGGCGATGACGGCGGGATCGAGAAACACCGCGAGTATGACCAGCGCGAGAAACGCAATATTCCGGTTGCCGGTCACGGCGATGCCACCCGTCGCGCTTGTCGCCGGCGGCGTCATCTGCGGGTTGCGCGAATCGAGGAAAAAAAAGAGCGCCAGAAGGCCGGAGAGCGTCATCAGCCAGGGAAGCAGCACTTTGGAAAGCACCCAGAAAAAGGGCACGCCTTTGAGAAAACCGAGAAACAGGGGCGGGTCGCCGATGGGGGTGAGTCCACCGCCGATATTGCTGACAATGAAGATAAAAAAGACGATGTGAAACGGTTTGAGCCGCCCTTTGTTGATGCGCAGGTAAGGCCGGATCAGCAGCATGGAAGCGCCGGTCGTGCCGATAAAATTGGCAACCACCGCCCCGACAAGCAAAATCAGCAGATTGGTGAGCGGCCTCCCCGGTCGGTCAATGGTGATCAGAATGCCGCCGGAGACGATAAACAGCGCACCGACCAGCGCAATGAAGGAGAAGTACTCCTGCATGGCGTGATGAAGCGTTTGGAATCCGTGAGGAGCGAGAGCGTACCAGGCGGCGACGGCAAGTCCAAGTACCACCGAGACTTTCGGGTAATGACGTTCCCAGAAACGATGGTAGAAGAGCGGGCCGGAGGCGATCATCAACAAGAGCGCGATGAAGGGCAAAAGCAGCCAGAGCGGCGGCAACTCGCCTTGTGAATCGTGAGGCAGGGCGGCGGTTCCGGCGGCCTCGGCCAGGCAAGCTTCAGGAGGGATCATCAGCAACCCTATCGTGACACAAGTGAATAACCGGAGGAAACCGGAAGATCGGGAAGTAGAAACCATAAGCGTGAGGGTTTTCAAAGAGAACGACAGACTGCCGCGCCCGAACAGGCCAAACAGCACTCCTCCTGAAATGTAGAAAAATCTGCTACCACACGACAACGACACATCACCAAGGTAAAAACCCGAATTGACAGGCTTTTGTCAATTATCTCCCCCTGATCGCCAAACAATCATAAATCACCCGCTCCGCCGCATACGCCGTTGTGCTTCTTCGCACAATCTGCCAGACCTGCAATTCATAGCGGTTTGTGGTGGCTATGGCTGTTGCAAGTCTTGAGCGTTCGGCAATCACGCGACCGCCCGTACCACCTCAACAATCTCCTCCTTGAGCAAGATATTTTCTGAATCCTTCAATGCCGGTTCAGATTCATACTTCAATCACCCTCCCCTCGCCGTCGTGACTCATCCACAGCGACGCATCACCAAGCAGATAAAAAGTGGGAGAATCCCTGTTATATTGCGGGCGAAGAAACAGTAAGAACATCAGCGGCTCTCCACGCTGCATTCTCAACTCCGGAGCTGACCGCCTGAGCGGCGCGGTTTTCCGGTCGAGCCAACTCTATTGATCATGGAATTTTCCCACCTCGACGACAGCGGTTCGCTCCGCATGGTTGACGTTTCCGGCAAACCGCCGACGCGGCGTGAAGCTCGCGCTTCGGGCCGGATCGTCATGAAGCCGGAGACCATCGCGCTGCTTCGCCGCGAGGAGCTGCCCAAGGGCAACGTACTGGCGGCGGCAAAAATCGCGGCCATCCAGGCGGCCAAGCAGGCCTCGGCGCTCATCCCGCTCTGCCATCAGCTCAACCTTTCGTGGGTGGAGATCGAATTCGGGATCGGCGAGGAGTGCATCGACATCGCGGCAACCGTCGTCACGCGGGAATCGACCGGCGTGGAGATGGAGGCGCTAACCGCCGTGTCGGTGGCGGCGCTGACGATTTACGACATGTGCAAGGCGGTGGACAAGACGATGGAAATTTCCGCCGTCCGGCTCGACCGCAAAACCGGCGGCAAGTCGGCGCTTGCGGCGACGGAGCAGCGCCCGCGCACGGCGATTCTCGTCATGTCGGACTCCATCGCCGCGGGGCGAGGCACAGACCGCTCCGGCGCGATCCTGCGCGAGGGACTCGAAAAAGCGGGATGCGCGGTCGAGGCATTCTCCATTGTGCCGGACGATCCGGCTGAGATTGTCGCGACGGTCGATGAGTGGATCGAAAGCGGCGTCAAACTCATCGTCACCTCCGGCGGCACGGGACTCGGACCTCGTGACCTGACCATCGAGGCGCTCGCGCCGAAGTTCACCCGGCGGCTTCCGGGCGTGGAGCAGGAGCTTTTCCGGTGGGGGCAGGGCAAAGTCCGAACCGCGATGCTCTCGCGGCTCGCCGCCGGGCTGATCGGCAGCACGGTGGTCGTCTGCCTGCCCGGCAGCGCGGGCGCGGCCAGGGACGCGCTCGAAGCGCTCGTGCCGGGTATTTTCCACGCATTCCCGATGCTTCGCGGGGAGGGCCACGCATGATCACCGTCGAAGAGGCCCGCCAGATCATCGCCGCCACGGTCACGCCATGCGGCCCGACGGCTTCCGCGCCGTTGCGCCAGCTCCGTAGCCGCGTACTCGCCGAAGAGATTCGCGCCGGATTCGCCTTGCCGCGCTTCACCAACGCCGCGATGGACGGCTTCGCCGTCAGGTACGGCGAGATCGCCGGAGCGTCGGACGCGGCTCCGGTCACGCTCCCGGTCTCGCAGGAGCTTGCCGCCGGAGCGCTCTCGACAGAACCGCTTGCGGCGGGAACCTGCTGCCGGATCATGACCGGCGCTCCCCTGCCGGAGGGGGCCGACACCATCGTGCCCTTCGAGCAGACGAGCGGCTTCGGCAGCGACGCCGTGGAGTTCTACAAAGCGCCCAAACAGGGCGCGCACATTCGCCATGAAGGCGAGGAGGTCGTCGCGGGCGCGTTGCTCGCCGCCGCCGGAACCCGCGTCACGCCTGCGGAGATCGCGCTGCTCGCCACCTTCGGCGTCGCCTCGGCGCTCGTGCGAACGCAGCCGCGAGTGGCGCTCATCACGGTCGGCGACGAACTGCGCCTGCCCGGCCAGGAGATCGAGCCACTCGCGATTTACAACAGCAACCTGCCGCTGCTCGAAGCGTGCGTCGAAGCCACCGGAGCGGAGATCACGCAGACGCACCAGTTGCCGGACGACCGGCAAGCGATTCGCGAGGCGCTCACCTCGGCGATTGAGGAGTCGGATATGGTGATCACCGCCGGGGGCATCTCGACCGGGCAGTACGACTTCATGCACGAGGAGCTTCAGGCGCTCGGCGTCGAACAGCGCTTCTGGAAGGTGGCGCAGAAACCGGGCAAGCCGCTCTACTTCGGCGCGACCGCTGCGGGCAAGCTCGTCTTCTCGCTGCCGGGCAATCCGGTTTCGGCGCTGGTCGGCCTCCTCGAATACTGCCTGCCCGCGCTCTCGAGGATGCAGGGCGTCGAGCCAGCGCGAAAGTTCACGGCAACGCTCGACGAGCCGTTCCCGGCTGACCGCAAGCGCCACCGCTTCCTCTTCGGGCGGCTGCGCGTCGAGGCGGGTGCGCTCCGCTGCAAGCTCTCGCCGCAGACCGAGTCGCACATGCTCACCGCGCTCTCCGGCGCGAACTGCCTCGTCGAAGCGCCGCCCTCGCCCGAAGCGCTCCCTGCCGGATCGCTAGTTACGTGCGCCCTGCTGCCGTGGACAAACGCGCTCTGAGATGTTCCACCCATTTGAAATCGCGCTCTGCGGCCTCTCCGGTTCGGGAAAGACCACGCTCATGGAGAAGCTGATACGCCGCTTCAGCGAGGAAGGCTTCGAGGTTGCCGCGATGAAGCACGGCTGCCACCGCTTCGAGATCGACCGCGAGGGCAAGGACTCCGACCGTTTCCGGCAGGCGGGCGCGGTTCCGGTATTGATCGCCGACCGCGAGAAGGAGGCGCTCATTTCGCAAGGGACAGGACGGCTCGACATCGCCGGATCGACGCTCGCCGCCGACCTGCTCTTCATCGAGGGCCTCAAGGAGCTGCCGACGCCGAAACTGCTCCTGATCGATGCCCGCCGCGAGATTCTGCCGCCGCTCGAAGCGGGTGCAATCCCGCAGGCGCTCGCGCTCGTGCACGACGGAAACGGCGACGGACTCGAACGGTTCGGACTCCCCTGCTTCGGACGCGACGACATCGATTCGATCAGCGCCTTCGTCGCGGAGTTTTTCAGCCGGACGGCGGAGAGCGTTCCGCTCAACGGCCTCGTACTCGCGGGCGGGCGCAGCTCGCGCATGGGGCGCGACAAGGCGCGGCTCCGCTACCACGACGAGCGCCAGCTCGACCGAACGGCCTCGCTGCTCGCGACGGTCTGCGACGAGGTCTTCGTCTCCTGCCGGAGCGATCAGCTCGACCACTATTCGGACGCCGGACTCTGCGCCATCGCGGACAGCTATCTCGATCTGGGGCCGCTCGGCGGGCTGCTTTCGGCGCAGCGCCAAGCGCCCGGCGCGGCGTGGCTCGTGGCGGCCTGCGACCTGCCCTTCATCGACGAAGCGGTCATGGCGACGCTGGCGGAGGTGCGAAATCCGTACCGCTTCGCCACGGCATTCGCTGGCGACGAAAGCCGCCCCGAGCCGCTGCTTTCGATCTACGAGCCGAAATCGCGCAGGCGGCTGCTCGAACTCCACGCCTCGGGCAACGACTCGCTCCGCTCGTTCCTCATGCAGTCGCGAGTGACGCTGATCGAACCGGACGCGCCGTCGAAGCTGCGCAACGTGAACGATCCGTCTGCGATGGATGAAGCGCGACGGACAATCGGAAAGGACTGCGGCAGATGCTAACCGACCGCTTTGGGCGCACAATCGACTACGTGCGCATCGCCGTCACCAGCGCCTGCAACCTGCGCTGCACCTACTGCCTCCGCGATGAGTCCGAAGCGCCGCAAAAGACGCAGCAACTCAGCGTCGATGATGCATCGCGGCTGATGACGCTCCTCGGCAAAATGGGCGTCAAAAAAATCCGCTTCACCGGCGGCGAGCCGCTGCTCCACCCCGACATCGCCGAACTGGTCAGCATCGCCAAAACGACGCCCGGCATCGAGACCGTCAAAATCACCACCAACGGCGTGCTGCTCGACCGGCATCTTAACGCGCTGATCGACGCGGGCCTGGATGGCGTCAACCTCAGCCTCGACACCCTCGACCGCGACAAGTTCATCTCGATCACGCGGCGCGACCGCTTCGAGCAAGTCCGCAAGGCGCTCGACAGGCTGCTCGCCACGCCCGGCCTCACGGTGAAGATCAACACCCTCATGCTGCGGGGCATCAACAGCGACGAAATCCCGGCCTTCGTCGAGCTGACGCGCAGCCACGCCGTCACCGTGCGCTTCATGGAGCTGCAACCCTTCGACGACCGCCAGATATGGCGCACTGGCAGGTTCATGGGGGCGGAGATGATCCGCGAGCGCCTCTTCAGTGCCTTCCCGGAACTCGAAGCGATCACCGGCCATTCGACGGAGCACTACAGCTTCCGCCTCACCGGCCACCGAGGCTCGATAGCGATCATCCCCGCCTTCTCCCGCAACTTCTGCGCCAGTTGCTCGAAGCTCAGAATCACCGCCGACGCCCGGCTGATCGCCTGCCTCTACCACCACGAAAGCATCGACCTCGCGCCCGCCCTGAAAACGGAACTGCCGGAAGAGGAGCTGAAAAAGCGAATGATCGAAGCCGTAGACCAAAAGCCAAAAGACGGCCTCAAAAGCAGCCGCGCAGCCGCCGCATCGAGCATGTCGCGGATTGGAGGTTAAACTCCGAAGAATAGGACTTATAACACCTATTCAACCTGTAACACCACCACCGTATTCCCCGGCGTTACCACTCCCCCGGCCAGCACCTTGCAGAAGATGCCTTCGCGAGGCATGATGCAGTCGCCGGTAGCTTTCTGGATCGGGCAAGCGCCGTTGTGGCACTCCTTGCCGATCTGCGTAACCTCCAGCAAAACCTGCTCGCCAACGAGCAGCCGGTCGCCGATGGCAAGCGAGGAAAGATCGACGCCTCTGGTCACGAGGTTTTCGCCGAACATGCCGTCATCGAGTTCCGGCATCGCCTGGCGTACTTCGTCGATGCTCTCGCCCGCCAGCAGCGAAACCTGTCGGCGCCACTCACCCGCATGAGCGTCTCCCTCGATTCCCCAGGCTTCCCTGAGTTCTGCTGACGGAACCGGCTTCTTGACCGTTCCTTTTTCAGCGCTAACGCAAATGGCTTCCAGAACGCCCATAAAAGATGAAGGTTTGTACTTTTAGCTTGACGACAAGCGAAGAATCAAGAAAAAGATATTCATTCACGCCGTTACATGGAAGCTCACGCCGATGATTCTGATCTCCCAGGGCAGCATCATGGTCGAAAACAGCACCGTTTCCGGTTGATCAGATCACCTCTCATTTTTTTGCAGAAAGCCTTGTCAGCATCATGACGACATTGTACCGTTCAAGCTCAGCAATCACTCCGCTCATCGACAGGATTGGCCGAGCCATTACCTGCTGGTATGTCAAAAGAATAATGACGGAGATTCGTCATCGCGAGTCCCGAACTTTCGGGACGTGGCGATCCATCTTTAACTGCTTTCACTGATTCCTCATGGATTGCCACGTCGCTATGCTCCTCGCAATAACGGGGAATGTACCAGACAGTTTAGTATTGACTTGACACTACGCACCCGTAACCGTGACCAGCGCCAGCGGCCTCCGGTGCGCCTGCGGCCTTCAGCGAAGCGCACTCTTTCCCATCATTCCGGGGATGATTTTTGCCGCCTTTCCGTACACCATCGAACAGCGCAAACGGTGATCGTCCCTGAGCTGGATGGCGGTGAATCTTGTCGTTTTCTTCATGGGATTCAGGCGATCTCTGCTTTACGGTTTTTGGTGAAAAAGTCGTTCAGCGATTCGCGCATCATCTCCTGCATGGTCACTCCTTTTTCAATCCCGATCAGCTTCAGTTGCCTGACGGCATCGGGTTCAAAACAGACCACCACCGCCTTTTTGCCGATCCTCCCGTGGGCGAGGTTCAGGGCAATGGTCGTTTTGCCTGCACCGCCTTTCCGGGATATGACTGCTATGGTTTCATGGCTGCCTGATGGCGTGGCAGCACGCCAGGACGTTGACATGCCAGCATGATTGTCTGCCAACATGCTGACATGTTGTTCACGCCACATCACTGGCGTCTCTTCCGGCTTGATTTACGACGGGTGAGCCCGGCCTGTTCGATAGCCGCCGGGCCGTCATTCTCCCCCTTTTCGAGCCACTCGTTCAGCTTGCGCTCGGAGAAGTAGAGCCGCTTGGTCTTTTTGATGTAGGGAATCTGGTTGCGCTGGACGAGGCCGAACATGGTGGGCACGGCGTGCCGCAGGAAGGTCGCGGCTTCGGCAACGGTGAGGAGGCGCTCTTTCGGTTCGCCGGATGTCAGGACGGTAGCCAGCTCTTGCCGGACGATAATCCTTATCGCCGCCATCAGCCGGTCATCGGGCGAAGCCGTGCGTGCCGGTGGATAGTCCATCATGCTGAATCAAGGGTTAACGAACAACAACGATGGCAATCTCGCACAAACAAGTAACCTCGCACAACCACCACGGGGGGCAAACGGGGGATGATTTCTTGTGAGATTGACTCTTTTTCGTGGAAACCCCGACTCGCTCTGATAGAAAAAACGATCCACACCCGAACCTCAAGGCGCATTCGGAGGTTAAGATGCTCATCGACGGACGGTGAACATGATTCGGGCATCTTCAGCGAAAAACAAATGATGACTATGTCAGACAACGCAACAAATCAATTTTTCGGGTATCTGAACTGGCTTTTCAATCCATTCCACGGGTTGAAGACAACGGAAGTCTATGACCTGATTGGCACCTCTTCTCTTACCGAGAATGCGCTTTATCTGAATCTCGGCTATTGGCGGGATGTGGAGACCATTGATGACGCCAGTGAAGCGCTTGCGCTTTTGGTGGCCAAAAGAGGCGGCATGGGGCCAGGCGATACCGTCCTGGATTGCGGGTATGGTTTTGGCGATCAGGACATCCTTTGGGCCGGGAACATGAAACCCGAAAAAATCATCGGGCTGAATATTACGACTTCTCAGGTTGAACGCGCCCGGATGAACGTTGCCGATGCGGGACTCGAAAGATCAATCGATTTAAGAGAAGGTTCGGCAACAGAGATGCCCATTGAAAATGAGTCCATTGATCTGGTTGTTTCCGTGGAAAGTGCTTTCCACTATAGAACCCGTGAGGATTTTTTCAAGGAAGCATTTCGCGTTTTGCGTCGGGGCGGAAGGCTTGTGACAGCGGACATTCTGCCAACAACAAACTCCGCCAACCCCTTCATTCGAATAGAGCAATGGCTTTCATGGAACCTTGTGGCAGGAAAATTCAATATTCCAGAAGAAAATTACTACTTAATCCCGTCCTACAGTAACAAACTCTCCAACGCCGGATTTGTTAATATTGATATCCAATCAATACGTGACGATGTCTATGTGCCTCTTCATGAGTATCTGTCAAGAAACCGGACATTTCTCGACAAAATGCATCCGCTTGCAAAGATGCTTGCACAATTAACATTGAATCGCTCTGCAGAGAGTGTTTACGCTGGCCTAGCAGCCAGTCGGACTTACCGCAAACGGGTCTTTTGAAAGAAAGTCCTCGAAAATGATCTGAACGAGCATTTTGATCTCGATTTTCAGTTTTTGAGTAAAAATACACTGAAAAAGACCTGTTTT